>ERZ827108.502-NODE-502-length-65760-cov-11.785039_pt1 | contig 65760 bp, 57 predicted proteins | sample MGYA00519921_ERZ827108 | MGnify/ENA primary metagenome ERZ827108 (study PRJEB31778, sample SAMEA3449258) | human gut metagenome | biome: human gut; feature: human-associated habitat; material: faeces | place: United Kingdom | collected 2010/2012 ... | reverse complement strand
CCCGCAAAGCCTTTATTTATGGGCTTTTCCGCGATTTTTCAAGCTACTCAAACTCAATCGTTCCCGGTGGCTTGCTGGTCAGATCGTAGAATACGCGGTTAACTCCCTTAACTTCGTTAATAACACGATTCATAACCCTGTTCAGTACCTCATACGGAATCTCAGCGGACTCTGCGGTCATGAAGTCGATGGTCTTGACTGCGCGGAGTGCGACTGCATAATCGTAGGTTCTGAAGTCGCCCATGACACCTACACTTCGCATGTTGGTGAGGGCTGCAAAGTACTGGTTTGGCATCCAGGATGGGTCTTCTCCGTGTTCTTTCTTGTAGTCGGCGGCTGCTTTGTCGACTTCTTCACGGTAGATGTAGTCTGCGTCCTGAACGATGCGTACTTTCTCTTCGGTTACTTCTCCGATGATACGTATTCCAAGACCCGGGCCCGGGAATGGCTGACGGAATACCAGTCTTTCCGGAATTCCAAGCTCCAGTCCGGCTTTGCGGACTTCGTCTTTGAAGAGGTCACGGAGCGGTTCGATGATTTCTTTGAAATCTACGAAATCCGGAAGACCGCCTACGTTGTGGTGAGATTTGATCACTGCGGATTCTCCGCCAAGACCGCTCTCTACAACGTCAGGATAGATGGTTCCCTGTGCGAGGAAATCCACTGCTCCGATCTTCTTTGCTTCTTCTTCGAAAATACGGATGAACTCTTCACCGATGATCTTACGTTTTGCTTCAGGCTCTGTAACGCCTGCAAGCTTGTCATAGTATCTCTGCTGTGCATTGACACGAATAAAGTTCAGGTCGAACTGACCGTTTGGTCCGAATACGCCCTCTACTTCATCGCCTTCGTCTTTACGAAGAAGGCCGTGGTCCACGAATACGCAGGTAAGCTGCTTGCCGATCGCTCTGGAAAGGAGTCCTGCTGCAACGGAAGAGTCAACTCCACCGGACAGTGCGAGGAGCACTTTGCCATCGCCGACTTTTTCGCGGATCTCTTTGATGGTGTTTTCAACGAAAGCATCCATCTTCCAGTCTCCGGCACATCCACAGACACCAAGTACGAAGTTGGACAGCATGGTCTTGCCTTCTACGGTGTGAAGTACTTCCGGATGATACTGGATCGCATACAGTTTCTGATCTGCATTCTCAGCAACAGCCACTGGACAGTCTGCTGTATGTGCAGCGATCTCAAATCCCGGTGCCGGTTTGGAAATGTAGTCTGTATGGCTCATCCATACGATTGTTTTATTGGATACATTTTCGAAAATTTTGGAATCTGTCTTATCAACAAGAAGTTCTGTCTTACCATATTCGCTGACATCGGCTTTTTCAACTTTGCCGCCAAGGACATGCATCATAAGCTGTGCGCCATAGCAAAGTCCCAGTACCGGAACGCCGAGTTCAAACAGTTCTTTCTGGTAAGTCGGTGAATCTGCTTCGTAGCAGCTGTTCGGACCGCCGGTAAGGATAATTCCTTTAGGATTCATCGCTTTGATCTTCTCAAGATCGGTCTTGTAAGAATAGATTTCGCAGTATACGTTACATTCTCTGACACGTCGCGCAACCAGCTGATTGTACTGACCGCCAAAATCAATGACAATAACTAATTCTTTTTTCAAGGCTTGCCTCCTGTTTCCTGTATAATCTCTCTTTTGAATCTGATTCTCATTATAAATGAGTAAATCTACTTTTACAACGGCTAATTGCTCGCTGGAATGAATTTTTTTATTTTTCCAAAAGAAAATTTATTTCTTCTTTAGAAAAGCATCACTCTTTCTTCAATCTCTCATCACAAATTCATCACAGATTCACAGTATAGTAATAAGCAAATAAAGCGAATGCTTTTTTACATATATTTTTCTTTTTCATACTCGCCGGGCACAGACGCCCGGCCCTCCTTCTTTTTGGAGCTTTTTTGCATTCTCTCTGTTCTCTTATTTCCAGAGATAATTTTTTCCTTCCTGATATAAGGTATTCATTGCCAGACGAACACCCACTTTCTCTGTCATAGGATCTTCAATTCCGATGGAAAGACGATATCCCTTTTTCAGAAGGCTGTTCAGTTTCTCTGTCTTCAGTGTGGTTGAGGTTGATATTTCTTCTTCCGGAAGCACAGACGACATTTTTATTTCGATATTTTTCTTTTCGACAAGTTTTCCCTTCTCATCTTCAATATAAATATATGCCGGCCAGTCTTTATATAGTGGTGCCACTCCTGAATTTTCCCAGATAAGCTTCAGACTGCTGCTGTTTCGGGTGCTTTTTAGTTCTGACTTTGAAATCCACAGACGATACCCCATGTTTTTGAGGACTTCTTTGTATCCTTCTGCATAATCCTCATCCGGGATCTTCGGGCCCAGAAAGGTTGTATGTGCTTCACGGATCATTTCCACAGTCTCTGACAGATCTGTGTCCATCATCTCCTCCATCGAGAAAGAACTTGTAAATTCTCCGCCGGATGGTGCGGTTTTCCAGAAATCCTTCATGGACACCATTGCATTTTTTTCACCTGTCTGATCATACTCACCGCCATTGCTAATCCAGTCAAGCCAGCTCTGGGTTCCCTGTGGATGTCCGGTCATATCATTATATAACCCAAATCCATGTTTTTTTGCAGCAGCAAATGGTCTCCGCATGAGAATCATGGCATCCGGAAAGGCCTCCATCCATGGGAGAATATATTGTTCTCTTACCTCTTCTCCCGGAATCCTCTGAATTCCCTCGCTGTAGTTTACATGCCACTCTCCCCAGTGTCCAAGGCTTCCAAGCTCAATATAACTGATCAGCCCATCCTGCCCCAGGTGCTCTCCAAGTGCCTTTACTGCCTGCTCATGACAGGAAATGATCGTCGGATTGTTATAATCTGGAGCAAAGCCTTTCCCATATCCTCCGGCATACCATTGACCGGCTTTTCCACTTTTTTCGTACAGCCATTCCGGTATGTCCATATGCTCTTCCTGTCCCGGAATATCACAGATGAATCTCAATACCAGATGCTTCCCCTCGCTTTTCCATCGTGCGAGCTGATTTTTTTTCTCGATGGCCTCCCAGTCATAAACACCCTCCTCCGGTTCCAGTTCTGCCCAGGTAATGTCCATATACAAAAGAGAAATGTCTTCCGAAACTTTATCATACCAGGCATTTCTCGCATATCCCATAAGCGGATTCCCGAAAGCCACCTGGCTTTCCTTATATTCTTTTACTGTCTTTTGTCTGCTAAGCCAGAACATTTCCACTCCTGCTGCCAATACCACTGTCAGAATCACGCTCAGACACAGTATTGCTCTTTTTTTAATCATCCTGTTCTCCATTATATTTATTATACGTCTCCCAGCGGCTTCAAAGATCCTGCCTCCGGATATCTGTATCCATCTCAGTTTATAATATTTTACCCTGAGCAGATGCTTATTGCAAGAACAACGTTACTGTTCACGGTAACAGAACAACACAGCTTTCCCTCTTTTTTGAAGTTATTTTCTTGTATGAGATTTTGCCGGATGTTATAATTCTTTCTGTATAGAACTGTACTTTTCAGAAAGGATTTTTTTATGTTCAAATGTCAAGAAGGCTATACCCTTCGTAAAATAAAAGGTGTCAGTTACATTCTTCCTTTCGGACAGCAGATTGCCGACCAGCGTAAAGGAACCATCCTGAACGAAACCAGCGCTTTTCTGTGGAATGTGATCCAGCATAATGAAGGTGCTGACCTGGAAATGCTGACCGAAATGCTTGCACGCAGATATGGACTTGCGGAGGAGGATTTTCCCATGCTCCGCGAGGACATTCTTGATTTTCTGCGGCAGCTGCAGTCCATGGGAATGCTGACCGAAACTCTTCGTCTTCAGTCGGAAGAAGCCTCCTTATGCATCCTGATCGCAGGGCTTCGCCTTCACTTCCATGGCGCTTCGCAGCTTTTCTCCGGATACTTCGATAAGTTCCGCGAAATGAATCCTGCGAAAGATGCAGACCAGGAAATTGAGTTTTTTACAACTCCGCCAGCCAGCAAATCTTATGGAAAAGTCCTCCTTCGCAATTCAGATATGACAATTTTAGAAAACCCTGACCGCTATGTGATTCTTTTCCCGCAGATGTCAAACATTCATCAGGTACATATGAGTCTGGACGGAAGTTACGTGAGATTCTACTGTACTCCGGAAACCTCTGAATCAGCACAGGAAAATATTTTTCATGCGATCCGGCTCTTTTTCCTGTTTGCTGCACAAAAGCACGGGAAATTTGCCATTCATTCTGCATCGATTCTTTATAAAGAAAAAGCATGGCTGTTCTCCGGACATTCCGGTATGGGTAAATCAACACACACCCAAATGTGGCATGATCTTCTGCAGACTCCATATCTGAACGGTGATCTCAATCTCCTTGGCATGGAAGACAGCAAAATCATCGTCTACGGGATTCCATGGTGCGGAACTTCCGGGATTTATACGACCACTGATCATGAGCTTGGCGGTATCGTCCTTCTCGGACGCGATCCGGAGAAAGATTTTCTTCAGGAGCTGTCTCCTTCAGAAAAAGTCATCCGGATTATGCAGCGCATGATCTCCCCTTCCTGGAAAGAACGCTTCTTCTCCATGAACCTTGACTTTGCGGAAAAAATTGCCGAACAGGTGCCGATTCTGCATCTGCTCTGCACCAGAAATCCATCTGCTGTTTATACAGTTCAGAGGGAAATAGATACTCTGGAGGAACCACAATGAGAGAGAAACTCCAGCTTATCATGAAACATCTCAGACAGGGAAGTCTCCAGAAAATGTGGAAACAAACCATATGGATCTACCAGTATGGCAGACGTTACTGGAAATCTATGATTCTCTATACACTGCTGGGTGTTATGGGATCCTGTGTTTCACTTGCTTCCAGCCTGATCTCCAAAGATCTTGTCGATATCATCACAGGTCATCAGACCGGACGTCTGCTGTCCACCTTTGCAGCAATGATCGGCTTTGCGATTGCAAATCTTCTGGTCTCACAGGCATCCGGTTATGCTTCGACCTTTATCAGTCTTAAGGTTGACTCCGAGATCAAGAACGATATTTTTGCAAAAATGCTCGTCACGGACTGGGAATCTCTGACGGAATATCACACCGGTGACCTTGTTACCCGCTGGAGCTCGGATGCTTCCAATATCTCCAGCGGTATTCTGAACTGGGTACCAAACCTGATCATCTATACCTTCCGGTTCATCAGTGCTCTTGCGGTTGTTCTGTATTACGATCCGACCTTTGCCCTGTTTGCACTTCTCGGTATCCCGTTCAGTGCCCTGATGTCGCGTCCGCTGCTGCGCAGAATGCGGAACAACAACCAGAAAAGTGCTGCCATGAATGCCAAAATGTATGGTTTCAATCAGGAGGCTTTCTCCAATATCCAGACGATCAAGGCATTTGATCTGATCCATTTTTATACAGAGCGGCTCAAAACGCTCCAGAAGGACTATATCAACATGCGTCTGGAATTCCAGCGAATGTCGATCCTGACCTCTGTCCTGATGTCGATCGTTGGTTTTATCGTATCCTACAGCTGTTACGGATGGGGAATTTACCGTGTATGGAACAATGCGATCAGTTACGGAACCATGACCATGTTTTTGTCTCTTTCCGGAACACTGACAAGCTCCGTAAACTCCCTCACGAGCCTGATTCCTTCCGCGATTTCTCTCACGATCTCTGCCGGACGTCTGATGGATATCGTAGAAATGCCGCAGGAAGATTACAGCCAGGATCATGCAGTAAAACTCTTTGAAAAGCAGCACAAAACCAGCGGTATCGGTCTCACAATGAAGGATCTGAGCTATACCTATCACAGTGGAACGGAAGTTTTTGCCCATGCTTCTATGGAAGCTTATCCACATGAGATCATCGCCCTGGTCGGACCTTCCGGTGAAGGAAAAACAACTATGCTCCGGCTGATCCTGTCACTTCTTCGGGCACAGAGCGGAGAATTTCAGATTTGTGCCGGAAGTGATCATAATCAAAAACTGAATATGTCACCTTCGACCAGAAAGCTTTTTTCCTATGTTCCGCAGGGAAATACCATGTTTTCGGGAACCATCGCAGAAAATATGCGAAACGTAAAGCCGGATACCACAGATGAGGAAATCATAGAGGCTCTCAAACTCTCCTGTGCATGGGATTTCGTGGAAAAACTTCCCGATGGTATTCAGAGCATTGTAAAAGAGCGGGGCGGTGGTTTTTCTGAGGGACAGGCACAGAGACTTTCTATTGCAAGGGCACTTCTCCGCAAGTCTCCGATCCTTCTCCTGGATGAGGCAACTTCGGCACTTGATGTTGCCACCGAAAGAAAGGTTCTCAAAAATATCATGCAGGATACCTATCCAAGGACCTGTATTGTGACAACCCATCGTCCTACAGTATTAAATATCTGTACGAGAGTTTATGCGATACGCGATAAGAGATGTGAGGTACTGAATGAAGTGGAAATTGAAAAGATGGTGAAAGAATTTTAAAAAAGGCACAGAACCCGCGGGTTCTGTGCCTGAGCTATCCTGATCCTGCAGAACAGCTTATAAATTTAATTTCCTGTTAATTCACAGAATATGTAAATCCTGTCATCTTAAGATCATCAATGCTTGTTCCATGGTTCAGATGAATTCCGATTGTCAGCGGATTAGTTGCTGTACTTGCAAATGTAAGAGTAGCAGTCTTTCCTGACCAGGATTTCTGTACAGATGCATCATCTGTTTCAACCTGATCTACAGTGTCATTAAAAGTAATATTCAGAGTAATCGTTCCGTTCAGATCAGACCAGTTTGCCATTGCAAGGCCTTTACCACCATTCGTACCCCATCTGTCCCATACACCATAATAGGTAACATTCAATGTTCCCTGTGCTGCCCCACTTGCGGCATAAACTCCCTCTGCCATTCCAGCATCTACAGTCACAACCGGCTTTTTGTATGTGTTCATCATCTTTATTTCCTCTCTTTCGTCGGTTCATATTTCATTGTTTTTCAGTGTCATTTTTTCTTATATATTATACAGAATTCCTTCAAAAGTCAACCCACAAACCCTTTATTCAAGCCATTTTTTACCATTTTCTTGTCTTTTTTTCTCTAGCATATTATAATGTATTTGCTAATATAAGATCACACTGAAAATGGGGATTTTTTTATGAAAAAGAACACAGGAGATTTCAAAACAGATCTCGAACAGCTTCTCCAGAAAGGAAATATTATCCGTCTCAAACCACAGGGTTTCAGCATGTATCCTCTCTTCATTCCCGGAAGAGATGAGGCTCTGATCCAGCAGGTTCCTGTCACCTCACTTAAGAGAAATGATGTGGCTCTCTACCGCCGCGATCAGGGAATTCTGGTTCTGCACCGTATCGTTCGTGTTACTGCCGACGGCTATTATATGACCGGAGATAATCAGTATGAGATTGAAGGACCACTTCGCCCGGATCAGTTCAGGGGCAAACTCATTGCTTTCGTCCGCAATGGAAAAGAAATCTCTGTCAGGAATCCTGTATACCGCTTTCTCTCTGCTCTCTGGCTTCTGATGCTGCCAGTACGTCCTTTTTGTTTCCGACTGACTGCTTTTTTGCGACGTGTAAGATCAAAGTAAAAGACCTTTTTCCCTTAGAGTTCTGACAACCGACACCACATCTTCATACACTACAGATTTTTCCACCTCATATGCTTTGCTGACCAGCTCTGCAAGTTCCTCTACTGAGTCAGCTTCTTCTGCATGAAGATACATAAATCCGGCTGTCTCACTCAGAGAGATTACTTCATTTACTTCCTCTGCTCTCTTTCCAAACGGAAGAACCACATATTCATCCTCCAGTTTCCTGATCCGATATCCTTCTGTCTTTTTCATATTCTCCCCCTTTATTTAGCAAATACTTCATGTTATACTCTATTATCGCAATTGTTCAGTACCCTCACGGTTACGAGTCAAAATGTATTCCAGCTGAATAGTTACCTATTATCATTTATTTTCAGGAGTTTTCCATGCAGCCATCATATAAACATTATTTAAAGATCATCAGAAATACCTGTACCGGTCATGAAAGACCTGTCACCATTCCATCTGAAGAACTGGCCGACCTTGCCCGACTTGCCGAAGATCACTGCACGGTTCCTTTTGTTCTGTCTTCTTTTCGAGGCACACCTTTCTATCCTTCCATGCTCCAGCGGACACGCAGCATGATGCTGAATTATTATCAGATTGACCAGTTTACTCGTCATACGGTTTCCCTTCTTGAAGACAACGGAATCGACTGCATCCTTCTTAAGGGAATCAGCCTTGCTTCCTGCTATCCTGTTCCCGAATATCGTAAGCTTGGCGATCTGGATCTCTATATCAGCCGGAAATCCGATGTTTCCAAAGCTCAAAAGCTTCTGGAAGCCAATGGATATATCGCAGAAAATGAACTCAGTGACCATCATCTGACCTACCACTATACGTTTCCAAAAACAGGGCGCAAGTTCCTGCTTGAACTGCATTATCGCGTAGTTGGAATGTACCAGTATGAGCGTGCAAATGAGATTGTAAATCAGGTGTATTCCTTTGAAAATCTTGTTCCGGTATCACAGACGATCAATGATTTTACCTACTCCGTTCTACCGCCTTCGGAATATGTTTTTTATATGATCCATCATATGCTGAAGCATTATCTGTACAGTGGTTTCGGTATCCGTCTGCTGTGTGATTTTACCTTTTACCTCAGGAAGCATGCGGATGAAATTGATTTCCACAAGATACATAGCTGGTGCCAGGATTCCCGCATCAGTCATCTTTATGAGATTGTTCTGGAGACCTGCCGGATCTATTTTGGTCTCCCACAGCATATTGACTCCAGGGTTCACTATGATCCACAGGACTGTAAGGAATTTCTTATCCGTGTTCTTAAAGATGGAGATATGGGCACGGATGTTTCCAGTGAACTCGTCGGAAGCACTTCTTATCGGAAGGTCAATCTGATCACTTACTTTAAAGAAGGACATGTGCAGATGAAGATTCGCTTTCCGAAAGCTAGCCGCTGCCCGCTTCTCTGGCCGGTTTTGTGGTGTGTTACTTTTTTATGTTTTCTCCAAAATACCTATCTTGTCAGAAAAACAACCTTACATCAGACACTCCATAAATTCAGGAAAAATAATCAAAGAACGAAACTTATACGGATTTTCGACAACAGTGATTCTTAACGACTCACTGTTGTTTTTCTTCCCTCAATCCGGTATCTGACAATCTTTCATCCACTCTGAAGTCAATCAACATTTTAATCCCCGTTGCCAGTAATAAATACCACTGAAATTTCATTCCCATGGAAAAACCTCTTGTCATAATTTTCCACATAGGCTGCTGTAGCTGCTGAAACTGCTTATCTGAGAATAGCTTTTGGAAACTTTCTTTGCCTAAAGTATCCTGTCCATAAATCTTCAGAATCTTTTTAACAGCGCGAAGAGAATGTTTGTTCGCAACATATTCCATTTTTCCATCAAAGAATGCCGCAAAAAATATTGTATAATACACCAGTCCCATATAAATTTCCGGATCTTGTTTTTCTTTTTTGATCCATTGTTTTACTGTGTCTGCGATTCCAAGCCAACATTTACTTGAATTCTTATGATATTGAAACGAAATCGAATTATCATTTTTGCGATAAATATAGCCACATTCTTTCAGGAATGCGTATCTTGCTCCGCAGATATAGCACTGCATATTAAACAGCTTGTCCTCTGCATATTCAAAATCAGAAAATACAATATTATTCTCATCCAGAAAAGCTTTTCGGTATAATTTACCCCAGACATATGACAGTGTACCAACTGAAAAAAATCCTCGAAAACGGAACTCTTCCGAATCTGGACTGTATACCGAAAATGAATCATGCCCTGCTGCCGGTAATATTTTCCCATTCCAGAGTCTTACATAATTACTCACGATAATATCTGCTCTTATCTGCTTTGCTATATTCATATATCGTTGAAATACACTCTTGTCCGGCAGATAATCATCTGCATCAATAAAGACAATATATTCTCCTTCTGCACTGCATAATCCGGTATTTCTTGCAGATCCGGCACCTTTATTTTTTTCTTTTAGCACCTGTATTCTGGAATCTTTATTAGCAAGTTTTGTACATACTTCCAGACTGGAATCCTCAGATCCATTTTCAATTAAAAGTAATTCCCAGTTTGTATAACTTTGTTCCATTACACTCTGGACTGCTTTGGCTATATATTTTTCTGCATTATGTACTGGAATAATAACGGATATCTTTCCACTCGAAACTTTTCGCATTTCATTTCCTCATTTTTACTGATAATTTTTGTATCACACTTTTTGCAAGTAACAAAACTTCTTGATATTCTTTCGTTTTTTTATAAAAAAGATATAACAATCCGTTAGGAATTATCAAACAAACTAACAGTCTGTAAAACAGATTAAAAACTGCACTTCCATCGACTATCTGACAGCAAAATTCTGTAACTGTCCAGGCAGCTGCCATAACGATAAGATACAAACCATATCTTCCAAAATATTCCCGAACCGGTTTCTGGAAACGATATCTATAAATGATGTAAGGCTCCACCCATACAGACGTAAGCACTGTGCTGCAGAAGGTTCCGGCAAAAACACCAACCACACCAAAATGTGTAACCAGAAGAATCGAAATTCCAAGGTTCAGGACTGCCTCCGCGATTGCTTTGTAACGGTCATACCAGAACAGTCCCATAGATTCCTTAAATATCAGCACAGCTTTTCTTGTTCCGTTGACAAAGAAATTAATGCACAGAACAAGCACTACCTCCCGCTGAAACAGATATTGTTTTCCAAAGGCCAGCTCCACAAACGGATTCAGCAGTTCAAACAGACAGATCCCGGCAAAGCCATATATCCAGTAACCGATAAAAAATAACTGGTCAAAAATCCTGCTCACCTTCTCGGAATCTTCTGTGGCTCCAAGGTTTCCAACACTTGCAGCCACACCCTGCAGTGCCTGATCCAGAACCTGTCGGATGGAACCTATCACCAGATAATAGTTCGAGTAAATTCCCGCAGTAATTACACCAACAAAACTGGAGATCAACAGATTATCCGTATTGTTGACTACAACATTTCCAAGCTTATGCATAAGCATGGCTCTGACATTTTTTAAGATATCCTGTCGTTCTTCCTGTGGCAGTTTTTCATGACAGGGTTCTTTGAGGTAATGAAACAGTGCATCTGCTTTTCTGGACATGAAGACGTTTCCTGTGATCGTGCACACTACTGCAACGATCAGAAACAGCACAAAATTCCTGGTCGTGATCAGTATAATGATCTGGCAGATATCCTGCATCACCAGAAACCCATTATGGTACAACACTGTAATATAATTCATCTGATGTGCATCTATAAGTGTTTTTTTATAGGTCAGCAGATATGAGACCACAGAATTCAAAAGATACAAAAGATAGATCAGCACAAGATGATCTACATCTGGACGGTCTTTCATCAGAATATCCAAAAATGGGATAAGGCACATTCCTGCCACCAGTACAAATCCGGCAGTCATCCGGTAGAACGTCCGGAACATACGCATAAGAATCTGCTGCTTTGAAATGTCATTTTCCGCAATCGGTCTGTAAAGGGCATAGGTAATCGCTGTTCCAACCCCTAATTCCGACAATGACAGTATATTTAAGATGTCGGTAAACAGTCCATTGATTCCAACGTATCCTTCACTGAGCATTCTGGTAAAAACTACTCTGGTAAAAAATCCCATCAGAATCGCAGATATCTGCGCCACAAATGCAACACTTGTATTCATAACAGAATATTCTGTCCTCGATTTCTGTTTCAAACTTCACTAATCCTTTCATTTTGTTTATAATAGAGATATTATAAATTCAAAAAGCCTATGGGCAATACATTTACAAAAAGGAGCAAAAAATTATGAAAAAAAGCAACTCCGCTGTGGGTTATAGCATACTGTTTCTTCTCTGTGCCGCACTGACAGCTACTGTTGTCATTCGTTTTATTTCTGCCCGGCAGCTCACTGCCACTTATAAGCCAGACAGCACTCAGGAATCCAACACATTAGTTCAGAATCCTTTTTGCGGATTTTACAAGATAAACGGCTATATGCTTTCAGACTCCTCTACAAAGAAAGAACTTATCAACGAAGTCAGAAAAAACTGCAAAGACAATCCCTATCCACTAGTTCTGGCAGAAATCAATCTCCAGAACTACGCCAACTCTGATCTGAGTTCTTCTGCAAAACAACAGTTGGATACAATTCTTACCCAATACGCTTTTGCAAAAAAGCAGGTGATCCTCAGATTCCTGTATGACTGGGACGGCAAAGCTCTTCAAAGTGAACCTTCGGATTTTTATCGTGTCAAAAATCATATCATCCAGATATCACCTGTTATAAACCAGCACACCGACTGTGTTTATATCATACAGGGTGCATTTATCGGAAATGTCGGAGAGATGAACAACACCAATTATAGTGATATCAATCAGATACGACAGCTCATAGAAGCTCTGGCCGAAGCTACCGATCCGCAGATTTATCTGGCAGTCCGCACCCCGGCACAACTCAGAGGTATCCTGCGAACGCACACACCACTTTCCAGTCAGGATTACAAGAGCGGAAATCTTGCTTCCCGGCTTGGGCTTTATAATGACGGAATGCTCGGAAATGTCTATGATATGGGCACTTATGATGATACCCCGATCACTTCCGACAGTAGTATGGATGAACCAGGCACACGCGAAGAAGAGTTACTTTATCAGTATAAATTATGCCAATACGTTCCGAACGGCGGTGAAGTTACCATTGATAACGAATATAATGATATAGACAATGCTATCACCGCTCTCTCACAGATGCATGTGTCTTATCTCAATTCAGAACACGAAGAAGATGTTCTGAATAAATGGAAAAAATCCATCTACACCGGTGACAATGTTTTTTCCGGCTGTACCGGATATGATTATATCGAAGCACATCTTGGATACCGATATTTTATCCAGGAATCTCATCTGGATTTCCATTCCATTGTCGGAAATGATGCCACGCTGTATCTGACAATTGCAAACAGTGGATTTTCTTCTGCCTACAAAAAATACGACACGACACTCCTAATCACCAATCAAGACACTGGCAAAACCAAACGTCTGGAAACCAACATTGACAACCGCCTTATCAGTGGCGACGATCAGGTAACTTTTAAGATTTCTCCTGATATACGTTCCCTCAAAAAAGGAATCTATACCCTTGCACTTGAGATGAAAGATCCCTGCACTGAGAATTATATTTACTTTTCCAATGCTGGTTCTGAAGCCCATGACAGTGTGCCCATCGGAACGCTTACAATTCAATAATTCATTTATATATTTTCAGGATACAGACGCCTCAGATAAAGGCTGTCTGTCCCTGAATCTAGTGATATTAAGAAGTATCCGTGTAACATCAGGAGGACTCCAACGTGATTCTTCCAGTTCTGTTACTTAATGCCGTTCCAGATCATATGGCTTCTCTACATCCATTTTGAGGATTTTTTCCCGTATCCACACCGCCATGAGTGAGAAGGTCATTCGAAACATATAGACAAATGGTTTCAGTCCGGAATGCATACTGACTCCGATAACACGAGGATGCATGACTGCCGGGATTTCTCTTATATGAAATCCAAGAAGAGACATCTGCATCAGCATATTTGCATCCGGATACTTATCGTCAAAGTTATTATATTTGGAATAAAACAGAAATGTTTTCCAGTTCAGACCCTGAAGTCCTGTGGTTGGATCTGTAAAATCTTTACCTGTCCCTCTGCGAAGCAGGAAGCGAAACCACACGAAGGCAATTTTTTTTGCCGCAGAAACCGGGAATTCTGTGCTTCCTTCCATAAATCGCGATCCCAGAACAATGTCCGGAACTGTTCCGTCTTTATCCGGTGTTGTCAGTGCTTTATAAATAGCCGGAATATTACATACATCATGCTGTCCGTCTGCATCCATCTGGATCACATACTGATACTTTTTGCGGACTGCATATTTATATCCAAGCTGCAGACCACTTCCATAACCCAGATTAAACACATGCGTTACCACTGCATGATTTCTCCTCTTTGTGATCCAGCTCGTTGAATCCAAGGAGGCATCGTTCATGACCAGAACATCTGCAAGTTCTGAGATTTCAGGTTTTTCAAGCTGCTCCAAAAGTGCCGTAATTGTCTTTTCCTCATTATAGGCCGGAATAATAATCAATACTTCTTTTTTCTTTTCCATATACTCAGTCTTTCTTTTGTTGTTCAAATTTGGAATAGTTTCAGTACATCTTTATCTTCTGATAATAATTTAACAGCGGCTTTCTGTCCAAGCTCTCTGCACTTCTGTGGATTTTTCAGCAGTTCTTCTATGTTTCTGCTGACTGCCTCCGGAGTCAGGCTGCACATCATTCCGTCTTCTCCCTGAATGACCTGCTCCCTGTTTCCGCTGCTGTCCGACACAAGGATCGTACATCCAAGAGTCTGTGCTTCCTGTATTGCAATGCTCTTCCCTTCAAAACGAGTCGCATGGACATACAGGTTACATTGTCTGTAATACGGATAAGGATTCGTCTTTGCTCCCAGAAGCACGAAATCTTCCTGCAGACCAAGACGGTTGATCTGGCTCTGCAGCTTTTCTCTCAGTTCTCCCTCTCCAAGAACATACCATCTGGCTTTTACACCATGATCTTTGAGGATTTTCATTGCATCAATCGAAATCTCATATGCCTTCTGTGCTGTCAGCCTTCCAACGGTGAGAATCCTCTTCCCATCATAGGAATCTTCAAATCCTCCCGGAAGTTCTGCTTTCCTTCGGATTTCTTTCTGATCTATGAGGTTATGAAATACATATGTATTTTGGCTGCACTCCGGATACACCTTGACAAAGCTTTTCTTCACTTCATCGGACACTGTAAAAATCCTGTCAAAATCCGGATAGCAGTTTTTGTCCAGCTCTCTGGTATAACCGGCAAATCCATAGTCTACATGGAGAAATGTAAACTTCCGGTCAGCATTAATATGATCATGGACATAATAGGTCGCTCCACCCTCAAGATAGGCGACTGCCATATCATAATGTTCTTTGATACTCTGTCCACTGTCTGACATTACACGCCAGAGAAGCTTATCCGGACTTAGCTTGCCTTTTTTTAACATAACAAAGGTATTTCTGAGAAGAAACGGTAAATTTCTGAGCACCGCTCCCCGAATCCAGAGACGCTTCCATATCTTTCTGTTAAGAACTTTTTTCCCTTCTTTTGAGAGAACAGAGGCATCTGAATATTCCCTGTTAAGAACCTTTACATGTTCCGGAATCTGAGAGATCAGTTCTCCCTGATCCAGAAGGACATACAGTGATACTTCATACTGTTCTCTCGGGAAATGTTTCAGAAGCTCGATCAGAGCTTTTTCGGCTCCTGCCCCTCCAAGCGTATTGATCACAAAAAGAATTTTTTTCATTTTTGTAAGTCATCACCTCCTGCAAAATGCTGGTCGATCCTTTTTTCCAGTTCTTCTAATTTCTTCAGCATTCTTTCACTGTCCTGATTAAGAAGGGATATCTGTATTGCCAGTTCCTGATTCTTTCTCATCAGAATTGAAAGCTGTGTGCTTATGAACCAAAGAGTCCATACAACTCCAATCGTTATAAGAAAAATTAAGATCAAAATCCTGAGACTTACATACCGTTCCAGTTCGGAAGGCTCTATCATAATTCCGCATATAACCAGCAACACTGATACAATAGCCCACGCAAGACAGAACGGTTCCGTCATTTTTCTCTTTGCCAGTGATAATATTGCCATCACCAGAAGAAAAATCCCCATCACTATCAAAAATATCGTTAACAAATCTCCCAATGTCATATTTTCCCTCCTCTAATCCTGTTCATATCTGTCAAATACTTTAGGTGAAGGACAGCTTCCTTTTGATTTCTGAAGCAGATGTCCATTACAGAAAATGTGGATATCCAGATTCTTTTCCATCCACCGGAGCCTGCGATACGCAACTGCAAAACCGATAAAACTTCCGACTGTCAATCCGATTCCATACCAGATATCCGGAAAGTGTGTAGCAATTATGCTCCCGATCAATGTCCCGATACAGAAGGACAGACCGGTAAGTACAGAACCCTTAAGATCATCGAAATAATACAGAAAAATAATCTCCGCATACATCAAAAACAAAATGAAATATCCCGCTGCAAGGCACGGATAGATCCGAAGCGTCATGCCTCCAAATCCGACCTGCGGAAGAAAGATCATACATAACAGGAAAATAACCAGCGTAATAATGAACTGTATTCTGGCAAGACTCAGTAGTTCCTCTGCCAGAAGCCGGAACATTCGCTTCTTGGTGATCTCAATATCGGCTCCCCTGCCTCCGATAACAGCCTCTGAGTACGCTTTGTACCTTTCATGGAAGTTCATCTCCACCCTGCTGATAAAAATCACACTCGCAGAAATATTTGTGAACATCGCAAGACAGGTTGCCATATCATAGGTCGTCACACATACAAAGCTTCTGGCTATCACCATATGAAGGTCTGTCGTCCAGAATACAAAGTTATGGATGTACAGCCCCAGCGTGTACAGGAAATTGGTAAGCACAAGCGGCCAGTACTCTCTGAAATAATGAAATACCCTGCGGTATCTTCCGCTGTTCTCCCGGAAATAGCTTCGTATCAGAGCAAATTCCAGACAGGCGATCAGCCAGAAACCAATGGTCAGTGCAAGAAGCATTCCATAGGTGATATTCATATGAATGACTTTTACAAAAAGAAAAGACAACAGTACTGTCACCGTCATACCGATTATAAAGAAAAAGGAAATTTTCTTATAATCTTTACAGATCGACAGGTACAGCATAGAATAAAACACCAATACCAGGGCAACAAATCCACAATATCCGGTAAAAACATAGATGATATCCACATTTCCCACCAGATACTCGTGAATACAGAACGGGATTCCAAAAAGTGCACTGAATGTGATATTCAGGATCATCCCTACATAGTAACACGGAAGGATATCCTCAAAGGTTTCCTCATAGATGATATCCGACATGTACTTGGATAATACGGAGTTAAACGGCGATGCTGTAAGAAGCGAAAATATAAAGATATACAGTACTGTACAGGAGAACAACTCTCTCGTGGTATATCCGACCGAATCAAATCCAAGAAAATGCTCCATAATACAAAGTGCACCAATCACGGTAAGCATTGGAGCAATGGTCATGACCGTACTGTAACCCATGCCGATGATATTTGTTGTCAGCGTTCTTTTTCCATATATATTGTTTAATTTAACACCGATTCCAGCCATTATCCTGTCTCCATCCTGTTTTCTATCGTTTCAGTTGAAAGGGTTCTTCTGTCCATTCAGCCTGCTGCTCCTCTGCAAATCTACGATAAATCTCTTTATAAGTTTCCTTCATCTGCTCAATCCGGTAAAAGGAAGTAACCCTCTTATATCCGGCCTCACCCATCTGTTCCCGTCCTTCCGGATCTATGGCAAGGTCTATCATTGCCTGGGCAATTTCTTCCAGATTCATGATGTGAGTCAGAATACCTGCTGCCCCAAATCCATCATCATTGCCATAGATCAGTTCCCGGCAGTTTCCGACATCTGTCGCGATCGTCGGCTTATGTGCCGCATAGCTTTCCAGAATTGTCAGCGGCTGTCCCTCACTGATACTGGTAAGAATCGTAAAATCCATCCTCCCGAGATATTCTTTCACATTGACCCGTCCTGTAAATTCGATATCGGATACTCCAAGAGAATCCACAAGGTCAAAACATTCCTGTGCATATTTCTCATCTTCATCAGTCGGCCCCATGATCCAGAGTTTTAACTTCGGCACACTTTTTTTGGCAAAAGCAAATGCCTGTATCATCGTCTTTACATCTTTGATCGGACTGACACGAAGAACAGCTCCTATATTGATCATCTGTTCTTCTGGATTTTTGCCTGGTATATCTGCAAAACCATCTACATCAATTCCATTTGGCGTCACCTGAATTTTTTCTTCCGGACAACCGAGTTCCATCTGAAGCGTTCTGGCACGTTCAAAGAGACAGGTAACAGCATCTGCCTTATCATACGCCAGAAGTGACATCTTCTTGAACTGTTCGATCCAGATATTTTTGTAAACACCTTTTACCCACTGTGCTTTGATCAGCTCCTCTTCTCTCTCTCGGGTATAGATTCCATGCTCGGAGATCAGAAGCGAGCTTCCGTGGAAATGCTTTGCCATACTTCCGAGTACACCTGCATAACCGGTAGCAACACAATGGTACAGATCAGCTTTTGGCACATCCATCTTTAATGCCCAGAACAGTGGCAGATAAATGGAACGGAGTGTCCAGAGGAAATCTGAAAATATAATATTCGGATACTGTCTGTTATAACACTCTCTGGCAATCTCAAAAAAGTCCGGTCCCATCAGAAAGCTGTCCACAGAGATGCCGCCATGGTGAAACAGATCAAAAACAACTCCCCAGTCGGTCTTTCTGTTGAGAACCATGTTCAGGACTTCTTCATATTCTTTCCTGGAAAGACGGGCTTTTCTTCTGCTCTTTCTCGTTTTTCTTCCTTCATCCCACTCACAGTCATCCAGATACAGTTCATATACCTGTGTCAGGTTTTCCGGAAGCTCATATACGAACTTTCCTCTCTGAGATCTGTTTGCCACAATTGCAAGCAGGATAAATTCTATATTTGGAAAAGACTTGATCAGGCTGTTGATCCATCCGGAAACACCACCGACCACATATGGGTAGCAGCCCTCTGCCACTAAGCAAACCTTCATCTCTTACCTCTCTCTACATCAGTTTTTGCGGGTATCATAGTAAAGCTCCTGCTCTTTTAGACGGATTTTTACTGTAGTATCTTCGGCACAGATCAGATATGCATCCGCTTCTATTTCTGTCTGGCTGCCGCCGTCAATCTCATCGATTTCTTCACCATGTGTCCTTAAGATAAACCAGCTTCCCACCTCTGATGTCTGAAGCGTGATCGTATTATCTTCTCGAGACTGACTATATGCCAGATTAAGGAACGTTCTGATTCTTGCATTGCTCTCAGAAAGAGTGGTGCTGTCAAAATCTCTGAAATTTTTCCAATATGTCAGAAGGTTACTGGAAAAACGCTTCTGCATGACTTCCCATCGATCCGTTTTCTCCTGGGGCCAGAAAATATCATACATATCCAGCATAACATTTGTATATCCAAGCGCGGTCTGAATGCTTCGCATCCTGATATCGTCACTGTATGCATAATTCATACCGTCACTTGTAACAGTCTGTAATGTTACAGAATCACTGTAATAAGAGACCACCGGCTGGTTCTCTGTATAGTCACAGACCAGAGTTCCGACATCTCCAAGAAGACCGGAATCCGTGTCTTTCAGAATTCCTTTCAGATCTTTTTCTTTTGCAAATGCTGCACCAAAACGATAGTTTATCTTCTCATTTTCAAAAAACTCCGTATCCTTTGTGACCTTATCTTCCGCTTTGTCCAGCTTCTGATATTCCAGAGAGATTCCTGCCTCAGCACTCTGCTCCTTCATCTGCTTCAGATAAAACTCCAGGTTCCCGGATTTAGGTTCTATATCATCTGTGTAATCTGCCTGCGGCTGAATGAAACAGGTCATTTTCATATCACTTTTCTCGACAACAGAAATCAATGCAGGCCACATGATATCTCTCGCAATACCAGTTACAGACTGACTGTATAGTTTCAGCATTTCAGTATTGTTTTCGTCTGCAAAAACGGGAAAATTAACCATGGAAAGATTCTGTGCGTTGACGATTGGATAAATTGTATATTGCAGTGCTTCTGCCCGCATTCCATCCAGAAGTCCAAGAGCTGTGCTGTCCTTCATATAATCTCCGACTACCGCAAAGACACTTCCGTAATCTATTCCATTTCGCCAGATGATTGTCGGAAGATCCTCATTTTCAACATTTTTTCCTGTTTTTTCATCAAGAAGTCCCACCATATAGGTTTTGGTTCCGCTTCCTACCTGATACCAGGGAACATCGAGTTCCAGATCCTGACGTTTCTTTTCCTCTTTATCTTTCGATGTATTATAGGTCACTTCTCCTCCAAGGAGCAGTCCTTCAAACAGCTTCACACCTGCAAGATGCGTTTCCTCTGCAACAACCTTATGAATCCCAAGAAATTTCATCAAAGCCTTGTTATTCTGAATATTTTTTGCGTTTTCCAGACAGCCGAAGACAATAATTACGCCTTTCTTTTCCAGAGTTTCCAGTGTAGTAAGGTTGTCGCCATCTGCATATTTCTCAGATTCCAGAATCATCATTTCCGGTAGATTTTTGTCATCTGATTTATATGTCCTTACGGATTTACAGGAGATCAGTTTTCGTTTGGCATAAGTACACCATCTGCTGACAGCTGTTCCCATATCGCCATCTTCATTTCCGACAAAGACAACAGAACTGTCAGCCCCGATCACTGTGGTACTGTTGCTGTCAGAAGGCGTCCACTGATTCTCACCATCGGCCTTTTTCTCTGCAAGACTGGAGTTTACATCATAGGTATTCCTGCTGTCTCTGAGCACCATGGAAAACTGAAACAGGAAAAACAAGACAAACATCATGGTCGCAATGCTGAAAAATTTTCTCTTTGAAACCATCACTGCTCTGCCTCCTGTTCCTCTGTTTCTACCTGATTATATCCATAATCAATCGCAAAATTATACTGATGATACATATTCTGCGGAATTCTGTAGCAGATAAACTGGTCGTCTTCATAGTAAACTTTCATTTCATTTGGATATTTTTTCATGAAAGCCTGTGCCCAGTAGTACATTCTGGACATTACGATCCAGCGAGCTTCTCCCTGATACACACTAATACCACCCGTATTAGGCAAAGATTGACTGGCGCCTTTTTTGGAGATCGACTGGTCATTTCCCCAATATGTTGCCGTATAGTCTAATGGAATTTTTTCAATAAAGAAATACACGTTTTCTGTAGGAATTATAATCTTTGTATTTTCCTTTATCTTTTCAAGTTTACGAAGAAAAGTAATTGTTTCATAATGCCATCCATGATCCAATCCCATCTGTGTCTCATCATTTGCAGAAACAATCGTCCAAGTTTTATCTTTATTTTCTTTTATGATATTACTAAGACAGGTAACTGCCCCATTTGATACAAAACTTGAGTAAAAAACTGACTGTTTAATCAGATTGTTTTGAATTATTATCGACATAAGTATCACAGCTAATATTAACGACAATGCATTTCTAAAAACTTTACATCTCTTTGGCATTAATAGCAAATACAAAACTCCATCCAGTCCCACTGCCGCTGCTAAAGGGAATAAATATGCATAATAAATACTACATCGTGCTGGATCCATCAATGTTGGTAACCCAAAATTTCCTGCACATAAAAGAATTGTCAATATTATCATACAAACTGGTATTGCCATGAGCATACAACCATATTCTGGATTTCTAAAAATGCAAAATATTAATCCCAATAGAAATAGTATGATATACGCAATCAATATCTTATTGCCTATATTTGTAGGTGCAAAATATAGAATATATGTCTGAATACGGGAACTCATTGTTTTTATTGCATTTTGCACTTGATCTGGTACTGTTTTTAGATTTTTGCTCAAAGAAGGTTTTGTCTCTTTTACTTGTTTTGTCTCTTTTACTTTAACCACTGTTTCTCCTTCTTTAGCAGACGGCAATTTACTCACATCAATTTCGGTAATTTTTTCATTTGAAGACTTTGTCTGTGAAGTATCTGTAACATTACTTGAAGGACTGTTTTGAGTTCCATTAATAACTTTCATTCCCCATCCCAGAGATCCTTGAAGAGGTGTTCCACCAACAAAAGCAATCACCATTGGAAGAACAGCCAAAATAACACTGAAAATTCCCGTAATTATAATTCGTCTAAAATAGTCTTTCTGCAGAAAACGAGAACAAAATCCCATGGCTATCCCAATACAGCAAAGTCCGGCTATCATGGTTCCATAAAAATGAATTGCCAGAGTAAGCGAAAATGCCATAGCAAAACATTGCAGAATTCTTCTGGTCTCTTTATCTTTCAGATTTTCTTTCCGTATCTGAAAAAATCTAACAAGAAAATAAATTGATGGCACCACAAAAATCATACCAAATTCCTGAGGCAATGTAGAATAAAATCTTCCATATGTCTGGCCCGTCCAAACATTCCCAACTAAATATACCAGCACACAAATATACGGAATATATTTTGTTTTACACAATCCCTTTAGCATGGCTAATAAAACTAAGTGAAGATAAATTACCTGCACAAAAGAAAACTGACATAGAAACACATATGTATCTACTCCAAAAACGGTATGGAGATAGTAGATCATACAATGAAATCCAAACGGATAAATACCTTTGGAAAAGATTTTTCCTCTGCTCATCTGATTGATCCAGCTTAAATGTACCGGAATATCTGATGCTCGATAACCATAAGTAAGTATGATCTGGCGTCCATAAATCCAGAACATTGCTCCGAGAATTAATAATACAAACATATTCTGTATCGGTTTTTTTACAATATATTTATAAAAAATCTCTGCAAAACATCTGCACATATTTACAATCCATCTCACTAAATTTCTAACAGCAGACCTGATACCCAGGCTTCCATCGGACAGCCTGCAAAATATTTTTTTGCCCTCTGCAAGTTTCCGCCTCAGAGGGATTTGATTGACCTTAAGTCCGATCAATATGCTCATCAGAACTGTGACTGCTGTGAGCGTGAAAAAATTCGAAATGTGAAGCAGCTGAAGTGCAAATACAATGTTAATAATATAAAAGTTTCCAAATGTATAGGACATCAGGAATTGCTCTGACAGCCTCCTGCCTTTCAGTATTCTGCGGAACATGATTTCCGGCAAAAGCACTGTAATTCCCGTATATGCAGCAAAAATACCTGTAAATCGTAAAATCACCAGTGTTGACATTAACATGTTGTTTCATCCTCTACATAAATATTCTGATAAGTTCCAGTGTCTCATTATCAATCGTAATATCAGATTCTTTAAGCTCCTGCATGACACAGAAAAAATTTTCCCGGTCGCCGCAGGAAAAGAACAGTTTGAGCTGACAGGTATAGCTGGAAAGAGCATCCGGATACTGCTCTCTGGCACGGGCACACCATTTGCGGCAGTTTTCATAATCTTCAGTCTCAAGAAGTCTCTGACACACCTTCTCATAGACGGAACTGCTTACCTTCTGTCTGTCTGCCATCCATGCCTTCTGCAGAACTTCATCCATACGCTCTACCATGGAACGCTGCTCCAAATCGGTCAAAATCTTCTGTTCTACAACAGGATTCATGTATTCCAGAAGATTAACGCAATTTTCTGCAATATGCTCCTCATCTTCATCCAGAATACGGTATTTTTCCTGTACACCGACACGAAAATCACTCAGCACATCCTGAAGGATTGATGCGGCATAATGTGCAGTCTCTGTGTCTTCACTGTTCAATGCCAATGCGATGGATGACAGTGAATTTTTATAATCACCGCGAATTACATTAAGGATAAAACTACGAAGATTTTTTTTGTCGGTAACTTCCAGTGCCTCTTCAAGTGAAATCATATTTTTTTCTGTCTCTTCATCAGGACGTATGAATGTTTCTACCCTTTCCTTACTGAATACCACGTCAGAAAGATCCATAGGCATCCTCATAAAGAATCTGCTAAACCAGAATGCCACAAACACAAAGGTCGGTCCTACAATCGGACATAACAGCATCATTCCTGCTTTCATCCATGTACTTAAGCTTTTTTCTTTTCTTCTGAGGTGATTCCAGATAAGATACACCACAACCACCAGAAGATTCAGAACAAGTAAAATTGTAAACAGCTTCATTCTTCCGGACATACTGCAATTTTCTCCACAATTTCTGTACTATAGCCATTCTGTTCAAATCTTTCCTGTACAAAACTAGCATTTTCTTTTGTTGTATTTGCAAGAAGTGCATATAATTTTCCATCTGGAAGGATTCCAAGATAATCACTGCCTCGCAGTTTTTTTGCCATAAACTGAGCTATCTGTCTGTATTGTACCGGATCGGCCTCTATCTTCAAAAGCACGCATTCTGCCAGATCTTTTGCTTCCGCATCCATATAAGCTTTCACCAATGGTTTAAATGCATCCTCCCTGAGAATTCTGGAACCATCTTCGCTGTATCGTTTCTCCTCAAGTGCCTGTATATACCGCTGTGCCCTCAGAACTGCATTCTGGATCAGATAACTGACCACAGTAAGAAGGTTTGCCTGTCCCAGGGTCATTTTTTCCCAGCTGAGTCCCCAGAGCATAATGATCATTTTGATATCTCCATTCTCATAGATGGCACGTGCCATCAAAGGATATCGCAGATCCATATTTTTGTTGACAAAAACCCTTTCTTCTGTCAGTGCCTCATATATTTCTGTCATTTCCCTGTAACGAATAGAATTTCCAAGACTTCTTGCTTTGGCAGAACTTGCCGAAAAAATTCGGGCATAATCCTGATTTACAACATTGTATAATGCCACATCCCTGGTCCGCATCAGCTTCATCAGCATCTCTACCGCATAGAACATAACCTCATCCGGCATATATTGATCCAGTGTATGTGTGATTGTATAAATCTTTCCGATACTGTCTTTCTGGTCGATCAGCTGCTGCTCCATAACGCCTTTGAGACGGGCATTGCTTTCATTAATGTCCTTGATATCTGCGATCTGCCTCGATAGATGAGCCTCCAGTTCCTCGCTTTCCATACGCATAGTCTTGATCTGATCCCGCATATATCCGACTACAAGACCAAGAATAAACAGCTGTGCAATCCACACATAAGTGTTATAATCCAGAAGAACTTCAAATCCACTCCGCATGTACATCTGTCGGAACATATATCCAGCCACTGCACATATTGCAGAAAAAGTTGCCTGCTGCTGCCCATACACGATCGCAAACAGCAGAACATACAGAAGAAACGGATCCAGGTTCGCGAAATATCGGCTGCCTACCGTTCTGTTATTCATCATAAAGAACGGAATAAAACAAATCAGATTCTCCACAAACGGAAACAGAACACTGAGCAGCCATTTCCATTGGTTCCACAAGACCTTCCACCATGGAAGTTCCAGTTTATCTTCATTTACAAAAACAGCCTTGTGCTTCTGCATATACGCTGCCATTTTTTCAATATTTCTGTTCAGATCACCAAAAGCATGTACACCGTATTCTTTCTCGAATCGTGTTCCAGACAGGACACAGCGGCCGATACCTCCAGATGAAGCCACAATATTGGCACTGTCCGCCATATGCTCCTGTACCATGGCTGCCAGCTCCAGCTCACTGACCACGTCATTGGAAGAAAGCTGATAAAGCGAATATTCATGTTTTCCGGTACTGACAACTTTATAAATATATTCTACTGCGTCTTTTTCAAACAACAGTGAAAACGTATGGTCTGTGTCGGCTTTGATGTATCCCTCGCTCAGACATTCCAGACACATCCGGGCACAAATATTATTTACATCTTTCCTGTCTCTTGGGATACAATATAAGTGATCCAGTCTGAGAACGACGATATCCATATTTCGGTTCTCTCTGAAATTTTCGCAGATTTCTTCTGCCTGTGCCAGGATATCTGCCCTCATTCCAAAGCCAGATGTTTTTTCTGTTTCTTCAATATCATTTATATAGTTTCCGCTATAAACCTCATCTGAGGAAAGAAAGATAAGTTTACCTTTCCTGACTATAGAATACGCCACCAGAATGTTGGTCAGATGAGACACAAAGCGAACAGATTCCCGTGCTTCTTCATTCCAGTGATAATTGGTATCAAACGCACCCATAAGAATTGTCGCATCCGGATTGATACTTTCAAAAATAGAATTCAAATTTTCTGTGTCGTATGGAAATTCATATTTTTCAAATACTCTCTCATATTTATTATGTTTATACTTATCTCCGGTCAGTATATATACCCTGTGTCCTTCTTTTCGAAGTTTCAGGATCATACTGTCCATCAGGCTGCATGAGCCTCCCACCAACAGGATATTCATTATTCTTCCTCTTCCGTGCTCTTTTTATTTTTCGTATGAAGATTTTTGGCCTAGTCTCTGTTCCAGTGCAGTATTGATCTCTTTTTTTGCCTTTTCAAAATCTATTTCATGGTTACTGTCATTAATACAGACCATCTTATTTCTGTGTCCGGTAATGGTACGAAGCAGTTTTTCATTGTTCTGCGAAACATCATAATAACTGCACAGTTTACGGATATTTCTTGGCACAAAATCACCTTTTAACTTCTGATACTCCCGAAGTACATACTGGCTGATATCTTCTTTATGCCGAAAAACATGACTGCATACTTTTGTCAGAAGTTCCGGTTCCAGCTTCCACAGTGTTTCGAATGTCTGCTTCTTCAACGGTGAAGCACCATGAACCGTATAAAAACCGGTAAATCTCGGAAATGCCATCTCCAAAAAATTATAGAAAAAATACATCGGCGGATAGCCTATATGAAAATATGCCCCCGGCTGTTTCTTTACATTCTCATATTTCTTAAAATATTTTGCAAGAACCATGGCATTATTCAGATAAATATACGGCATAACTGCATTATCTATATTTGCCACATCAGGCTGCAGGGCAAGCATATCTACCGGCTTTTCCCCCTGAAAGAAATCCCTGGGATTTACTTTGTCCAGCAGAAACATATCATCATTAAAATAGACGAAGCGTTCAGATAATCCCTGAATCCTGTGCAGGTTCCACTCAATAGTATGAGAATTAAATGTAGGGCGGAATTCCTCTGGAATAAAATCCTCGTGATTAACGATATTCAGTTTCGGTGCAGATGTGTTCAGCCATTCCGGAAGATGCCCCCAGGTCACAAAATGAACTTTACGTACCCACGGAGCAAACTGCTCCACACCACGGAACCAGTATTGAAGATTATCCCAGTCTCTGTATCTCTCTTTTCTGTCATCTGTCGCTGATTTCAGCCCGCAAGCTTCAAGCGTCTTTCTCTTTTCCTGCTGCCACGCAGGATCACTGCCATCTACCCAGGTAATCACAAAGTCGATTCCCTCTGTATTGTTCAAGTTTTTCATTCCGTTTCCTCTCATACATTTTTCTTGTGTGTTAGTATATCATATCTTTTCCGCAAACAATACCCGAGTTTTTGTATAAATATATGTTTTATAATTTACCAATGTTTGCTAATTTTCACTATTCTACTCTGAGCAAATGCTTATTGCAACAACAAAGGCGGCATTTTGCTGCTTTATAATTTTCATTTTTCCTAGTCATGAACCACCAGTTCAACTGGTGGTTTGATTCTGCCCCTATAAGGGGCCTATGCCTGCAACGCCTGGAAGGCGGATGCCTCAAGCACATATACCGGCTAGCCTCTAAAAGAGGCTATCTTCTAGTATCTTCTCTTTTCGATTCTTCTTCTTGTTGCTGAATGTATTCTTTTACCGCATCTTCTGTGATATTGCCTACTGTTGCAACATAATACCCTCTGGTCCAAAAGGCTTTTGACCATCCATTTACACTTTCCGAATATTTGTCGTGTATCATTAATGCACTTTTTCCTTTAATGTAACCTACCACATCTGACACTTTTTCACTTGGCGGAATACTTAAACATAAATGTACGTGATCTGCGCATACTGCACCTTCTACTATTTCTATATTCCGGTAATCGCACAGTTTTTTTATTATTTCTCTTACATCTGCTTTTAATCTTCCGTACATGATTCGTTTTCTATACTTTGGTATAAACACTATATGATACTGGCATTTGTACCTTGTATGTGATAAACTACTACTGTCCACGTTGGACCACCTCCTATTCTCTTTAGTATTGGCTTGAGACACCTTTACTATTGTAGCATAGGAGGCTTTATTATACATTCTACAACGTCACTACTACACTATTCGCCCCAGCATAGCTGGGGGATTAGCTCTTTCATTTACGACAATACAAAGGTCCAAGTAAAATCAGAATAATTTCCAGATGTCCAAAAGTTAATAACGTTTTTGTTTTCTCAAATAAGCTGGTCGGTTTCTCTTTATAATATTTTTTATACTTGTCAAATTCAAAATCTTTTCTTACATATTTTAGTCTTTTTATCTTCTCTCTTAATTTCAAAGTACATGTAGGAAGACAAAGATTATAAATCAAAGATGCATATCCATTTACAATATCTATAGATATAAACTGTGATATTTCATCTTCTGAAAAATTTAAAGTCTTAAAAAAACAAATGCGAGTATCAACACTCTTTTTATAGCACTCAACAAATTTCGGTTGCCAGCGATATGCAGCGGAACCAACTCGTGCATTATAATGGTAACTTTCATTTTTTACAAAATAATACGCAGAAGCCTTCATTAAAGCCTGCACAACAAACACGCTGTCTTCCGCATAGGGCATATCAATATCAAAGTTAAGACCATCCAGCAATTTCCGAAAAAATATATAGCTATATACCTGAGGATTTAATTGTCCTTTGGATTGAATAACATAATCCTTCATTTCTTTTCTGGATACATAGCCCTCAACTCCCGAAATTTCTTTTTTCACGGTGCTGGCTGTATTGTTTTTCCAAATATCTTTCGTAAACCCATGGTATATTACTTCTACTGGATATCTTTCTACAACCTTCATACACTCCTGAAATAAATTTACCCCAACCCAGTCATCCGCATCTACAAAAGCAATATATTCACCACTGGCATACTTCAATCCCGTATTTCGTGCACCGGAAACGCCCTGATTTATCTGATGGATAACTTTTATACGATTGTCCTTTCTGGTATATTCATCACAGATTCGTTCACTCCCATCATTAGATCCATCATCAACTAAAATTAGTTCAAAATCTAAAAAAGATTGATTCAGAATACTGTCTATACATTTTCCAAGATACTTTTTTGCCTGATAAACCGGAATTATAATGCTTAATAATGGCATTTCCTGTTCCTCCTTTTTTTTCTCATAATTTTTTGCTTTATTAGAAGATTACGAAGTAAATTCTTATAACACAAAAAAACACCGTCCCCGCGGCAATCGCAATGTCCGCAAAAACAGTGTCCTTAGTGCGCCTTCAGGGGTTCGAACCCTGGACACCCTGATTAAGAGTCAGGTGCTCTACCAACTGAGCTAAAAGCGCATTCCTTATTCGGTTGTGCGTCTGTGTTCTCAACGCAAGAATTATTATATGAGAATATGCACTCAAAGTCAATAGGATTTTTCATTTTTTTTATATTTTTTTCATTTTTTGTCAACAACCAACCATCCATGGTAAATATCTCTTTACCAACTTGGCTGGATATACCAGTAAAATAGCAGAAACTATCGTACAAAAAACCGGCATTATATATTTGTCTGGCTGTATCGACAGAAATTTTTGAACTGCCATATACAGCACAATTCTTACAATTCCTGCAAAAGCATAATAAAATAATGTGTTTTGTCCTAAAAAGATCAAAACTGGCTTTAAGCTTGTGTCACATATTTTTTTAGAAACATATATGAGTGGAGCAACTGCTAATAAAGATGTAATAAAAAATATAACTGGATATTGAAATTTTTCAAGGTGTATGTCTACTTTATTTCTTGTAAACATAACTATAATTATGTATAAAATTATATTTGCAAGAATAACTCTTCTATTCTCTAAAATTTCAATTGTCTTTATCTCTTTATAATAAAATCCCAATGCCATGTAAAAAACCATTACGCATGCAAGTTCCAATTGCCATAAAAATTTCACCTTTAAGATTTGAATATCCAACATCCCTGCAATTAACAAAACAAATGCTATAAATACTATTTGTTTTTTCCGATCCTCTCCAGCTTTAAAGTCGACAATTTTCTTCACAATATACATCAAAATAGAAGTTGTTATTAAGCAGGAAACAAACCATAATTCGTCTCCCTGAGAATTCTTTTGCAGTAGAAAATTCACTATGTAATCCTTGACACTTCCATCTCTGTATAACAAATAATTAATGCCTACTCTAATTCCTCCCAAAACTAAAAAAGGAATTCCCAGTCTCTTCCATTTATTTTGTAAAAAAGCTTTTGTATTTTTCTTTGTAGAAAAAGTATATCCTGAAGCAAAGAAAAAAAGTGTCAGAAAAAAGGGTATAAAAAAGTAACGATAGCCCTGAGCCGGATAGCTATGGCTTAAAATTACAAACAATATTAATATTCCCTTCAATACATCCAACCACTCTACTCTTTTTGCTTTTTCCATATTCTTCTTTCCCAACACACTTATTTTTCTTGTTCTCCGCTCTTTTTCGGCGGCATGGAGTCAAGAAATCTGCAGAGTTCTGCGGCGTTTTTCCTGATTTTTTCCATACGTCCTTCCAGTTTTCTGTGTTCGTAATGAAACTGTACGATCGCCATCCTGATGCGGTTGTTTCCTTTTCTGGCTGACATAACATATCTCCCGGAAGTCATATTCCGCAATTGATGTCAAATCAACTGCGGAGATTCTTCCTATATAGTATGCCGATTTATTTCTCAGGGTTACCCTGTTTCGCAATCAGCTTGCAGATTGGATTTCCCATGGAAGAAAATTTCTCTTCGTACTCTGTCATTACATTTCCCTCCATCATATCTGCCTGATTATGAAGATCAAAGGTGTGTGCGAGCAGTTTCCAGCCTGCCTCACCGACCTCTTCCAGCGAAAATTCAAACAGTCCTTTGTTATCGGTCTTGAATTCTACCACACCGTCATCCTCCAGAATCTCCTCATAACGTGCAAGGAATTCTCTTGAAGTCAGTCTGCGCTTCGCATGGCGTGCCTTCGGCCACGGGTCTGAGAAATTCAGATATATCTTCTGCACTTCACCCTTTTCAAAAATCTCCGGGAGCAGTCTTGCATCTACGCACATAAATTTCAGATTCGCAAGCTTCTCTCCGGTCTCTTCCAGTCTCTCTCTCTTCTGCAGTGCACGGAGAAGGACACTGTCGTACATTTCAATTCCTACATAGTTGGTCTCTGGATGAAGTTTCGCCATATCCATAAGGAAACGTCCTTTTCCCATTCCAACCTCAATATGGAGCGGCTGGTCTTTCGGAAATACCTCATTCCAGCTTCCTTTATGCTCTGCCGGATTCTGTACAACATAAGGACTTTCTGTGATCGCATCTTTTGCACCTGGTATATTTCTTAATCTCATAAATCTTATTCTCCATTTTTCTTACAGACTTCATACCTGTTCATATCTTACAGTAAAACTTCGTAACTGTGAGGGTACTGAACAGTTACGAAACTTCTTATTATCATACATGGTTTTTATATTTCGAACAAGTACTATTCTTTCTTTTATATAAAGGAGAACTTACTTTTATCTCAATATCTTGTATTTTGTATATTCAATATAAATAATCTACCCATTTTTTATGCAATATATACTAGAATTTTAGTGCCAAAAGGTGTATTATATGGTCAAGTTCCAACAAAAACAGGTCAAAGGAGGAGAAATAATGGAGCAGATACTTAACAAGTTATCTGAAATTGAAACAACCGCCCGGCGTATTATGGAAGATGCTGACCGGACAAAGGCAGCTCTTTCCTCAGAAATGGAACAGCAATGCAGAGATTTCGATGCAGCCCTGGAGCAGAAAACAAATCTGAAAATACAGGAACTTCGCAACAGTCTTGAGAAACAGAAGGATCAGGAACTCTCACTTCTCCGCCAGCAGACAGAGAAGGCACTCATAGATCTGGATGCTTATTACAGACAAAATCATCAGCAGCTCTCGGAAGAATTATTCCACAGGCTTCTTGAATGCTGAAAGGAGTGATGCAATATGGGAAATCTCCTTTCCTACAGCGGAATCTCCACCAAGATCCGCGCCATGCAGAGCAAGCTGATAAACGAGGAACAGATCCGTGAGATCCTGGAGCTTTCCAGTATCCCTCAGGTAACAGCCTATCTCAAACGGACACCGGAATATTCCAAAGTCTGGGCTTCCCTGGATGAGGCTTCTACCCATCGAGGACAGCTTGAGAAACTGTTGAAAGCTTCTATCTTTCACAATTTTTCAAAAATATATCAGTTTGCCAACCCGGAACAGCGCAGGTTTCTGGATCTGTATTCCAGACGCTATGAGATCCGCGTGCTGAAGGAGATCATGACCAATCTGTTTGATCACCGCGACACGGATCCCGTCGATGTTTCTCCTTATCGGGAGTTTTTTCGCAGACATTCCCGGCTGGATATTGACCGACTGGTCGCCTGCACCAATATGGAGGAATTTATCAATGCTCTGAAGGGAAATGAATTCTATGGTCCGCTCTCCAGAATCCAGAACCGCGAAAGCGCACTTCTGTTTGATTATGGAATGGCTCTCGACCTTTATTATTTTTCCCTGATCTGGCATGTGCGTAAGAACCTTTTTTCCGGAAATGATCTCGCAGAGATCACCAAAGCTTATGGAGAGAAATTCGATATGCTGAACCTTCAGTTTATCTTCCGCTCCAAGCGTTATTTCAATATGGCACCGGCTGACATTTACGCGCTGCTGATCCCAATGAATTACAAACTCAAAAAAGAAGAAATCTCTTCTCTTGTGGAAGCCGCATCCTATGAAGAGACCCAGTCTATTTTCCGCAAGACCTACTACGGCAGGAAATACAGTCATATTTCCGCCCAGAATATCGAAGAATTCTATAACTACATGCTTCGCACCACTCTGGAAAAAGAAGCACGCAAGGATCCTTATTCTGTGGCAGTCCTGTACTCCTACCTGTATCACAAAGAACACGAAGTAAACCGCCTGACCATTGCCATCGAGTGTGTCCGTTATGGTATCCCGGCGGAAGAAGCAATACGGTATATTCGTAACAATTAAAATCCCGGAGGTATTTTACTTTGATTGAAAAAATGAAATTTTTAAGCATCACCGGGCCAAAGGCGGATATTGACAGACTGACCAAGACCTACCTTTCCAGGTACGAGATCCATCTGGAAAGTGCTCTCGCAGAGCTCACGGATGTCGCCAACCTGTCGCCTTTTCTGGAGATCAACCCCTATCGGGAAGCATTAACGATCATTGACAGTTTCTACGAACAGCTCGATGAATCCGAGAGAGCCACTTCCGAACAGATGGATGTTGAAACTGCTCTCGCCACTGTCGACAGGATCCAGAAACATGCCAATATCCTGGAGGAGCAGAAACAGAAACTTCAGGAAGAACATGCCGGAATGGTAGAATCACTCAAGATCATCCGGCCTTTCAAAGATCTGGATTACGATATCTCAACAATCCTGAACTTCAAATATATCCATTATCGGTTCGGACGTATCGAGAAACAATATCTGCAGAAATTTGAGAAATACATTTATGACAATCTGGACACCTTATTCATCAAATGCGGAGAAGATGACCAGTACGTCTACGGCGTTTATTTTGTCCCTGAACACGAAGCTCATAAGGTACATGCTGTTTATTCTTCCATGCATTTTGAACGTATCTTCGTTCCGGATGAATACCAGGGTACCGCCAGACAGGCTTTCGAGAAACTCGACAAACGCCACCGCGATATCCACGCAGGATTAGATGCAAACAAGGCAGAATATCAGCATTTCCTCACAAGCTACGCCGACAAGATTGTTTCTGCCAAGGCAGCCCTGGAAGCCTGCTCAAGAAATTTCGATATCCGTAAACTTGCAGCCTGCACACAGGGTGAAGCGAACACATTCTACATCCTCTGCGGCTGGATGACCGAAAAAGATGCCCTCGCATTCCAGAAGGACATCCAGGATGATGACAAGATCTTCTGTCTCATGGAAGATCAGCAGGCACCGGCGAAGAAAAAACCGCCGACCAAGCTTCGAAACCCGAAACTTTTTAAACCATTTGAAATGTATGTCAAGATGTACGGTCTTCCGGCTTACAACGAAATGGACCCGACCTGGTTTGTGGCGATCACTTACTCCTTTATCTTCGGAGCCATGTTCGGAGATGTCGGACAGGGACTGGTCCTGTTCCTCGGCGGACTGTTCCTCTACAAAACCAAAAAGATGGATCTCGCAGGCATCATCGGCTGTGCCGGTGTTTTCTCCGTTTTCTTCGGTTTTATGTACGGAAGCTTCTTTGGATTCGAAGATGTTCTCAAGGCACGGTGGCTCAAACCTATGAATGCCATGATGGATGTGCCGCTTGTAGGACGTCTGAATGCCGTATTCGTGATTGCGATCGGTTTCGGAATGTTTATCATTCTGATCTGTATGGTATTTAACATCATCAATTCCATACGGAACAAAGATGTCGAGAGAACCTGGTTCGACAGCAATGCCGTAGCCGGACTTGTATTTTATGGATCTATCGTACTGACCGTCGGACTGTTCATCTCCGGCAAAAAACTTCCGGCAGCCGCAGTCCTGACTGTAATGTTTGCAGTTCCGCTGATCCTGATGTTCCTCAAAGAGCCTCTCACCAACCTGGTAGAGAAAAAATCACAGATCTTTCCGGAACAGAAAGGTATGTTCTTTGTCCAGAGCTTCTTTGAATTATTTGAAGTTCTGCTGAGTTACCTTTCCAACACACTTTCCTTCCTTCGTATCGGTGCTTTTGCCGTCAGCCACGCCGCCATGATGGAGGTTGTCCTGATGCTCGCCGGAGCCACAGAGGGAGGAAGTCCCAATTGGATCGTCGTTATCCTCGGCAACATCTTCGTATGTGCCATGGAGGGACTGATCGTTGGTATTCAGGTTTTACGTCTGGAATATTATGAGATCTTCAGTCGTTTCTATGCAGGAAACGGACGCGAATTCCAGCCTTTCATGAAGAAAAACAGCAAAATAATATAGCTGTTCCATACTTCACGGCTGCCTGTTGATATTTTAGGGCAGCTACATCAAATCACAGACTTTAGGAGGATATCACCATGAACATGATCATTCAAATCGTAACCGCAATCGCACTGACACTCAGCATTATCGTACCTTTCGGCTGCTTTTTCCTCGGAGAAAAGAACAAAAAACGCTACAAAAAATCTCTGATCGCCAACTGCTTCCTCTTCTTCGGTGTGCTTCTCGTGGCAACCATCGTAAGTTTCGCAGGAACAGCAAGCGTACAGGCTGCTTCCTCTTCTGCTGACGGACTCGCTACAGGTCTTGGCTACCTTGGTGCAGCTCTCGTTACAGGTATCTCCGGTCTTGGTTCCGGTATCGCCGTTGCAAGCTCTGCAAGCGCAGCTCTCGGTGCCCTGAGCGAAGATGGTTCCCTGTTTGGTAAATCCATCATCTTCGTAGCTATGGCAGAAGGTATCGCACTTTACGGACTGATCATTTCCTTTATGATCCTTGGTAAACTCTGATCTAAGAGGCGGTTTCTATGAAAATGTATCTTATCAGCGATAACGTCGATACCTACACCGGAATGCGTCTGGCAGGTGTGGAGGGCGTCGTTGTCCATGAACGAAGTGAACTGAAGGAATCTCTGGAATATGCAGTTTCTGACAAAGAAATTGGGATCATTCTCCTTACCGAGAAATTCGGCCGGGAATTTCCTGAGATCATCGATGAAGTCCGGCTCCATCACAAAACGCCGCTGATCATCGAAATCCCTGACAGACACGGCACCGGCCGCAAGCCGGACTTTATCACTTCATATGTAAATGAAGCAATCGGATTGAAACTATAGGCAGGTGAAATGTAATGACAATAGATGAAAAGCTGCAGCACTTTTACGAGGTCTCCCTGGATGAGGCCCGTGAAGATGCCGCCAAAGCCATCCAGGACCACAAGGCATATCTTGAGCAGGTCCTGGAGGAACATAAACAATCCAGAACACAGACTGCCGAAGCTGAAGTCAAAGCTGAGGCCGAACATGTACGAAGAGAAGTAAACAAGGCACTTTCTGCTGAACAGATCACTCTCAAGAGAGACTGGTCTCTCAGACAGAATGAACTCAAAGAATCACTTTTTGCTGAAGTCAGAGACAAAGCCCTCAGTTTTACTTCCACCCCGGAATACAGCGATTATCTCTGCCGCCGCATCAAAGAAGCAAAAGATTTCGCAGAAGATGACGAGATCCAGATCTATCTTTCTGCCGGGGACAAAGAACTTGCAGATGCACTCAGTGCAAAGACAGGCTGTACACTCCTCGTTTCTTCCGAAGATTTTCTCGGAGGGATCCGCGCGGAGATTCCGGGCAAAAACATCCTGATCGATAACTCCTTTGCCACAAATCTGGCAGCAATGCGCAAAGAATTCAAATTTGACGGAGGACTGAATCATGAATAAAACAGGTATTATTTACGGTGTCAACGGTCCCGTCATCTATCTGAAAGGCGATCCCGGCTTCAAGATCTCCGAGATGGTCTATGTCGGCAAAGACAACCTGGTAGGCGAAGTCATCGGACTCAAAAAGGGCATGACCACCGTTCAGGTTTTTGAGGAGACCACCGGTCTCCGTCCGGGCGAGACTGTTACCGGCACCGGCGATGCCATCTCTGTTCTTCTCGGACCTGGTATCATCCACAATATTTTTGACGGTATCCAGCGTCCACTGGAAGAGATTGCAAAATCTTCCGGCAAATATATCTCCCGTGGTGTCAGCGTAGACTCTCTCGACACCCAGAAGAAATGGTCCGTCCATATGACCGTAAAGGAGGGCGATATCGTCCAGCCTGGCTCGATCATTGCAGAAACACAGGAAACTGCTTCTATCCTTCACAAATCCATGGTTCCTCCGGATGTCCCGGGTGGAACTGTTATCAAAGCTGTTCCGGATGGCGATTACACGATCCTGGAACCAATCGTAACTGTCCAGCTGGACGATGGAACAACCAGAGATCTGGCACTCGCCCAGAAATGGCCGATCCGTATCCCAAGGCCGACACATCTTCGCTATCCGGCAAGCGTTCCACTTATTACCGGTCAGCGAATCCTTGACACCCTGTTCCCGATCGCAAAGGGCGGCACTGCTGCTGTTCCGGGCGGTTTCGGTACAGGAAAGACCATGACACAGCATCAGATCGCCAAATGGTCCGATGCGGATATCATCATCTACATCGGATGCGGAGAGCGTGGAAACGAAATGACACAGGTTCTTGAGGATTTCAGTAAGCTGATCGACCCGAAATCCGGAAACCTGATGATGGACCGTACCACTCTGATCGCCAACACCTCCAATATGCCGGTTGCAGCACGTGAAGCATCTATCTACACTGGTGTCACCCTGGCTGAATATTACCGCGACATGGGTTATGATGTAGCGATCATGGCAGACTCCACTTCCCGTTGGGCAGAGGCTCTTCGAGAGTTATCCGGCCGTTTGGAAGAAATGCCTGCTGAGGAAGGTTTCCCTGCTTATCTTGCTTCCAAGCTTTCCGCCTTTTATGAGAGAGCCGGCATGATGCAGAATCTCAACGGAACAGAAGGTTCTGTTTCTATTATCGGTGCTGTTTCTCCACAGGGCGGTGATTTCTCCGAACCGGTCACACAGAACACCAAACGTTTCGTCCGCTGTTTCTGGGGACTTGACAAATCTCTTGCCTACGCGAGACATTTCCCGGCAATCCACTGGCTGACCAGTTACAGTGAATATCTGGAAGACCTGACTCCGTGGTACAGGACTCACGTTTCCCCGAAATTTGTCGCAGACCGCAACCAGCTCATGGCGATTCTCAACCAGGAAAGTTCTCTTATGGAGATCGTCAAACTGATCGGTAGTGACGTCCTCCCGGATGACCAGAAACTGACACTTGAGATTGCAAGAGTCATCCGTCTGGGATTCCTCCAGCAGAACGCTTTCCATCAGGAAGATACCTGCGTTCCAATGGAAAAACAGTTCCAGATGATGGAAACGATCCTTTATCTGTATGAGAAATCCAAGGCACTCATCAACAGAGGTATGCCTGTTTCCGTATTAAAAGAGGACAATATTTTTGAACGTATCATTTCGATCAAATACGATGTCCCGAACAATGAGCTGGACAAATTTGAACAGTACAGACAGGACATCGACACATTCTACAACAAAGTATTAGAGAAAAACGGCTGACAGGAGGGACTTATTTATGGCAATCGAATATCTGGGATTAAGCGAGATAAACGGCCCTCTGGTAGTTCTGGAAGGGGTAAAAAACGCATCCTATGAAGAGATCGTAGAATTTCACATGGATGACGGAACACAGAAGATCGGTCGTATCGTAGAAATCTATGAGGACAAAGCTGTTATCCAGGTTTTTGAGGGAACAGACAACATGTCCTTGAGCAATACACACACACGCCTTACAGGGCATCCGATGGAGATCGGTCTTTCCGAGGAGATCCTCGGACGTACCTTCAATGGTATCGGACAGCCGATCGACGGTCTGGGCGAGATCACTCCGGAGGTAAGCCTTAATATCAACGGACTTCCTCTGAACCCTGTAAAACGTGAATATCCGCGAAACTATATCAACACCGGAATCTCCGCGATCGATGGTTTGACCACCCTGATCCGTGGACAGAAACTTCCGATCTTTTCCGGAAACGGTCTCCCGCATGACAAGCTTGCCGCACAGATCGTACAGCAGGCTTCTCTGGGTGATGACTCCGATGAGGACTTTGCAATCGTGTTTGCTGCAATGGGTGTTAAATACGATGTCGCTGAATTTTTCCGCCGTACTTTCGAAGAGAGCGGCGCATCTGACCACGTAGTTATGTTTCTGAACCTTGCCAATGATCCGGTCGTAGAACGACTTCTGACTCCGAAGATCGCACTGACCGCCGCAGAATATCTTGCTTTTGAAAAAGGCATGCACATCCTTGTTATCCTGACAGATATCACTTCTTTCTGCGAGGCAATGCGTGAGGTTTCTTCCTCCAAGGGTGAGATTCCTTCCCGTAAAGGTTATCCGGGCTATCTTTACAGTGAACTTGCTACTCTTTATGAGCGTGCAGGTATCGTGCAGGGCGGCAAAGGTTCTGTTACACAGATCCCGATCCTGACCATGCCGAACGATGATATCACACATCCGATCCCTGACCTTACCGGTTACATCACCGAGGGCCAGATCGTTCTGGACCGCCAGCTTCACGGTCAGGCAATCTATCCGCCGATCAATGTACTTCCTTCCCTCTCCCGTCTGATGAAGGACGGTATCGGTGAGGGCTTTACAAGAGAGGATCATCAGGACGTTGCAAACCAGCTTTTCTCCTGCTACGCAAAGGTTGGAGATGCCAGAGCACTTGCCTCTGTTATCGGTGAAGATGAGCTTTCTCCTCTGGATAAGCGTTATCTGGTATTTGGAAAAGCTTTTGAGGCAGAGTTTGTCGGTCAGTCTGAAACCGAAAACCGAAGCATCACCGAAACCCTGGACAAAGGCTGGGAACTTCTCGGACTGCTTCCGAAGGACGAACTTGACCGTATCGATACCAAGATCCTGAACAAGTATTACAAAGAAACTGTTCGCTGAGGGGAGGTGACATTTTATGGATCCTAATACCTTCCCCACCAAGGGAAACCTCATCCTTGCAAAAAACTCTCTCGCTCTCTCCCGCCAGGGATTTGAGCTGATGGACAAGAAGCGTAACATTCTGATCCGTGAAATGATGGAGCTGATCGACCAGGCAAAGGACATCCAGTCCCAGATCGATGAAACTTTCCGTGCCGCCTATGCAGCACTCCAGAAAGCCAACATGGAACTCGGTATTGCCTTCGTCGAACAGGTTTCGTACACAGTTCCTGTGGAAAACTCCATCCGCATCAAGACCAGAAGCGTTATGGGTACAGAGATCCCGCTTGTGGAATATGACAAGCAGACGACAAATACACCAACCTACGCTTATTACAGCACCAGAATGTCACTGGATGAAGCCAAGGCCGCTTTTGAAAAGGTAAAAGAGCTTTCCATCCAGTTATCCGGCATCGAAAACGCCGCGATCCGTCTGGCTGCCAATATCAAGAAGACACAGAAACGTGCCAATGCACTCAAGAACATCACGATTCCTAAGTATGAGGCACTTACTAAGGATATTCAGAATGCACTTGAGGAAAAGGAACGTGAGGAATTTACGAGGTTGAAGGTTATCAAACGAATGAAACAGAACTCCTCCGGGAGATAGGATACAGCCCACACCGCAAATATGCGGGTGGGCTGTATTTATTTGCAAAATTATCAGATAATTATTGTTTGAAACCTTAAAATAATCCTTTTGGCTGAAAAACTTCTTAATATTTGCACTATGAAAATGTCAATAGGATTTATTATCTTTTTCGTCATTTTTTTATTTTCATTATTATTGACCAAAACATTTGTTTCTTTTCATTTTATGTAAATCTGGTATTCCACATCCAATTTTTGTGGATAATGTGGATAACTTTGTGTATAACTCAATTTTCCAGTAAAATCAACCATTCTGAAATGTGGATAACTTTTGCACCTAAATCGACATTATCCACATTTCCCGACAAGTTTTGTGCAATTTGCCAGATGGTCGATTTTGTCCGATTTTCTTCGACAAAATTACTGTCACACAGTTTTTTGTTATAAAAATATACATGCAGATATTTTCCCCGGACTCAGCTTTTTTTATACCAAAAAAGCCCGCAGAACCTTGAGTTCCGGGGCCTTATCTTTGATAGTTTTTCGTATATTTTATTTCACGTAGGTTCCGACTCCAACCGGTGTATCGTAATTGTAATCTGTGATCACGATTCCTTTATTGGAGTTCAGCGCGTGGACAACTTTACCATCGCCGATATAGAGAGCAACGTGGTTGATCCCACCTGCTCCGTAGAATACCAGGTCGCCTGTCTCCATCTGGCTGATATCTTTTTTCTGGGATGCTTCATACTGAGCTGCTGCCACTCGCGGAAGGTCATATCCAAACTCTTTAAAGACTGACATTACAAATCCGGAGCAGTCAGCACCGTTTGTCAGACTTGTACCACCGTAGACGTATGGGTTTCCTACAAACTGAACGGCGAACTGTGCAATATTTTCTCTGTGTTCCACACGCTCCTGCTCTGCCTTGCGAGCTTCTTCCTCTGCTTTTTTTCTGGCTGCCTCCTGGGCTTCCTCGCGGATCCTTGTGGTCTCTTCCTTGATCTCCTGCGCTCTGTGCTCTACTTCACGGGCATCGATCACTTTCTGGGCTGCCTGTTTCTTTTCCTGGTAATCCTGTGCCTGGCTCTGCGCCTGCGCTACGATCTGGTTTGCGATCGCGCTGATATCGCCAGTCTGAGTATCATCACTTCCGTCGCTGAACAGTCCGTCACTGAAATCCGCTGCGGAAACACCAGTTAAAGTCATAGAAGTTACACATATACCTAACAATACTGCTGTAATTTTTTTTAACATTGAACTCTCCTTTTTCATTCCTGTTCACATTAGATTCCGCCATTGATTGCTGCTCTGTTTCCTGAAAAAAAATAAAACAGATAACTCACGGCCACATTCAATTGCGTATGTTACCATGAATTTACCTGTTTTGTCAAATTTTATTACGATTTTGTTACATTAGCATAAGTTAAAGTCTTCTCAAAAACTCGTGATACTTTTGCTTTACTTCTCTTTGTCTGGCCTCGCTTATAGGAAGAACTGCGTTGTTTTCCATCTCAACTCTGTCCGGATGATATCTGCATATTCCGTGAGGATTTACCAGATATGACTGATGGATCCGGATAAAAGGACAACTGCCCTGTTCCAAATCCTTTTCTATTGTACCAAGCCTTCCATAGAAAGTATCGCTTCCCTCCTTTCCATGAAGGATAATCTGCCTTCTGTAACTTTCAATGTACAGAATATCCCTGAAAGGAATACGAAATGTCGCGTGTCTGCTTGAATAAGTAAAATAGTGTAAATGTCTCTGTATACGCTCCAATGCCCGGGTAAAATATTCTTCGAACTTTTCTTCGTCCAACGGCTTTTTAAGGTATCGAAAAGGCTCTGTTTCAAACATTTCCGTAAAATATGTCTCATGAGAGGTTACGTAAATTACAAGTACTTCCGAAAGCTTCTTCTTTACCTCCCAAACTGTATATATCCCATCGCTTTTTCCCATTTCAACATCCATGTATACAAGGTCATAAAAACTATCATTGAAAACAGCCTGCCGAAAACTTTCCCCGTCTGAAAATACTTCTGTATCCAGCCGGACACCTTTCCGCTTTCCATAATCCAGAATTTTTTCTTCCAATGCTGCTGCAAACTGCACATCATCATCACATACCGCAATATTTATCATAATACGTTTCTCCCCTTTCATTGGATTATGTTTCTTACTGAAACATTTTTATTTCTATCTGTTTTTTATCCACTTTATTTTTTTCTCATATGATTACATTTCTCTGATTTTTAGTTTCCAATTCCGACTGTTTTTTCTTCTTTCTAACAAAAGGAGAAAAATCATGGATACGACTAGCTTTATTTCCACCCTCACCCAGGCAAAACAAGACAACACACAGGCTCAGGAACTGCTGATTCACAAATTTCTGCCTTTGATACGTAAATATGCGTATAAATGTCATGCAATGGAATTTGAAGATGCACAGCAGGAACTTATTTTTGCCCTTTTAGCAGCTGTACACTCCATAACATACATTCAGAACGAAGGAGAATGTATCCGTTATCTTCAGAAAGGAATATTAAACCATTTCAAATATCTTTGTCGTACTTCTATACGCCACAAGGAATATGAACAGATATCAGCAAATGATAACTTTACTATGCTTCCATCTTATAGCGATTTCAGCCTTATAGATTTAAGCCTCTCTCTTGCCCAGTATATGAAATCCCTTTCACCGACCAGACAGCGTATTTTGCAGTACGCACTTATCGATGAATACTCCAGTTCTGAAATTGCAGCTAAAATGCAGCTCTCCGTTCAATATGTAAACCGTATAAAAAAGGAATTTCTGGCAGAAAGGAGGAAATTTACATGAAATCCGAGCACACAATACAGCTACTGTTATCCTGGATGATCACCTGGATCAGCGCCAAATTTCAGGCATTTGGGATGTTGCTCCTGTGCCTTTTATTCCTTATGTTCATTGATTATATCACAGGAATGCTTGCCAGCCGTAAAGAAGGGATTGACCACCCTGACGATGTTTCTTATGGATGGCGTTCTCAAAAAGGATTTTGGGGAATTATCAAAAAAATCGGATGCTGGATGGTTATTGCCAGTGCTTTTTCCGTAGATGAACTACTGCTTCATTCCGCAAAGAGTCTTGGAATCACGTATCCCGGAAACCTCTATCTTGGAGTTTTTGTCACCGTATGGTACTCTCTTAATGAAGTATTATCGATTATTGAAAATGCCGGCAGAATGGGCGTTCCCATTCCTCAGAAACTTAAGACATACATTTCCATTCTAAAAAAAGAAATTAATGATAAAGACAGCCTTCCATAATGAAGTGCTGTCTCTTTTAGTCCAGTCTCAGCAGTTCATGTATCTTTTCTTTTACATAAGCTCTGTGTGCAGTACTGACCGTTAATTCTGCTCCACTTTCCATAATGATTTTTGAAGATTGGTATTGGGATATATGATGATAGTTTACTAGATATGACTGATGAATCCTGATAAAAGGAATAACGGAATTCTCCAACTCCTCTTCAGTATCTGACAGTTTCCCATAGAAATAATCTGTACCTTGCTTTGTATGAATATAAATTTTACGATATATACTTTCAAAATAAAAGATATCTTTTAACCGTATTTTGTTTTCCCGGTAATGATTTCTATAAGAAAAATAAAGAATCCTTGTCTCCAGAATATCCAATGCCTTCTTCAGGCATTGCCGAAACTGATCCGGATACAGCGATTTCTTCAAAAATCCAATTGGTCTCATCTCAAACAATTGGAGAGCATATTCTTCATAACCGGAAATATAAATCAGCTGTACATCTTCATCAATTTCTCTGATTGTTTTCGCTGCACGGATACCATCTATTTTTTTCATCTCTATATCCATAAAAATAATATCAAAACAGTTTCCCTGCCGCATGGATTCCAACAAAGTATATCCATCAAAATAAATACAAATCTCAAAAGAATATGCCCTGCCAAAATCCAAAATCAGTTCTTCTACCCGCGTTGTAAATACAATGTCATCATCACAAATAGCAACCCTTATCATTTCTTATCCTCCAGATATTTATTCAGTATTACCTGAAATGACAGAAGAAATGCTCTCTCCTCTTTGTTTAAAGGACGTTGTATTTCAATAGTTAAAGGTTCTTTTCCCTCATGTATTGATGAAATACAGCCTTCCAGCAATTCATTTGGTGTAGTATCCAAAATCCGACACAGTCTGATCAGAATATAAAGAGTACAGGTTTTATGCCCATTTTCAAGATTACTGTAATGACCACTGGATATTCCTAATTTTTCTGCAACATAATCCTGTTTAAAACCTTTCAGATCTCTGATCGCTTTTATTTTCTGTCCGATAAGATAATTATATTTTTTTAGTTCTGTTTTGTTATACTCCATACGATATCTCCTTTTTACACCATTGTACGGAGTATAGTCTGCAAACTTAAGTTTCTATAAGAATTATTTGTTTTCTATAAGACAATTTCATGCATTATTTCAAGCAAAATTCTCCAGTATCGACAGGAACAAAATCCCTTAATATCCTGTCTGATGAGATGCCAAATTCCCTGCATATTTCAATCAGCACTTCTATGGGACAACTCCTGTTTCCCTTTTCTATATTATTGTAATAAGAATAAGAAATTCCAAGTATATCGGCCATTTCAGGCTGAGATATATTGCGCTGCACCCGTTCCTGACGTATACGATAACCTATTAATACCGCATATTCTTTTTCCATCAGTTTTCCTCCTGATCAGTTTTATTTTCTACCCTGGGAAGCATCACAGACGCCTGAAAAATCCCATTTTCCACATTTGTGTAAATACTTCCCTGACATTCCTCTACCGCACGTTTTACTGATAATAATCCCATTCCATGACCCTCTTCGTTTTTAGTAGTAAGAAAATGGTCTCCCTTTTTCATTAAGCTTTGTTCCATACATGGATTCTTGATCAAGATGAAAAGATTATCTACTTTCAGCATCATTTCCAAATAAATCTGTCTTTCCTCTTCCTTTAATTTTTGTGTCCCTTCAATAGCATTGTCCAATAAATTCCCAATAATAATACACAAATTATCTTCCGGCCATTTCAGATCAAAAGGAATCGCTATTTCAGCCTGAAAATCAATATTAAGTGATTTCATATAGGGAATTTTATAATTGATCAGTCCGTCGACCAATATGTTTCCACTATTTACAATTCCCTGATGGGACAATCCTCTGGAGTTCAGCAATTCATCTATGTATTTACAGACTTCCTCATCCTTCTTCTGACGGATCAGCTCTTCCATATAAATCAAATGATTTTTCATGTCATGTTTCAAAAGACGAAATTCCTTCACAGCCTCTTCTCTTTCAGAAATCTGAACGCGATAAGCTTCCACCTGCGTCTGATAAACCATATTACGTGTCTCCAATTCAGCCTTCTCACCCAGACCTTCGTAAATTTTAATAATGATAATTGATATTCCCATCATAATGGTTGCAATTAAAACTGCATAATAATCATCTGTTGCATTTTCCTGATGTATGTAAATACGATATACTCCCCAATCGACCATAACTGTAGCGAATGCTAAAAGTAATAAAACAATACCACTCCGGATTTTTATATTTTGATATTTTTTGTCAGAAATAATTTTATTAATAAATAATGTCAAAAAAACAAATAAACATTCTGATACTATTTGCGCCATGCTATAATAACCTGGTTTAAATATTGTCTCTTCTGTATAAGATATTGTCATTATAAATAAAATCACATATTCACAAAGGCATCCCATTACTTCCCATAACATACCATGAAAAAATATTTTTCCTATTTTTCCCTGATACATCCAACTCCCACATATCCCCGCCAATAGACTCATTATTATTATATTTCTTATAAGTCCTAGGTTAGGCAAAAAAGAAAGTAAGATATATAGAAATATAAAAATACATTTGTTAATCCTTTGATTTTTATATTTTTTCCTTTCAAAAAAACTACCCATATAAAACTTATATGCACAAAACATAAAAACATAGTAACAAATGTTATTTACTTCAATTAACCTTCTCATTTTTTATAATCCCCCATGCTATTTGCATATAATAAGTAAAAATTACATTTTTATCTCTCTTTTTCAAAAATTATTACATTCTCTTTTTTACAAATATACTATATTCGTTATTGATATGTACAATTAAAATATACTTGACAAATTTATTTCAACAAATATTAGTCATATCACTAACAGGTAACTCTTTAATTCTTCATTTATACAGAAAGGAAAGCTCTTATTAATACTCTATACTTTTTAATACAACATATTCCATTTGGATGTCATGGTGTTTTTCACGATAACGCCCCTGGAATCCCATGGAGCAATGGCTTCTCCAAAAGCGTAAACACTATGATTGATTCCTTACTACGCAAATTGAAAATTCCAGAAAACAATCTCCCCTATTACCAATACGGGATTGTCTCTCTTCTGGAGCTCATTAGTGTTCAGTTTCTGTGTATCCTATGGGCAGCATTCCGCCACCAGATCATTGATTATTTAATCTTTTATCTAATCTTTCTGATACTTAGAAAATATGGAGGAGGATTTCATTTTAAAAATTTTCTTCCTTGTTTCATTACCTCTGTGATTTCTATTATTGGATTATTGGAACTGATGCAGCACATATATCTTGGGATATTTCCATCTGCACTGATCAGTACATTTTCTCTGGTACTAATCATTCTGATATCTCCTGTTCCAAGCGTGGTGGAAACCCTTTCCCAAAAGGAATTCCAGTTACGTAAACACAGACTGACGATTGTTGCAGGAATACTGGAATTACTGATAATATTATTATATTTTACAAAACAGCTTCATCTGCTCCATGTTTGCATGGTGACTTTTCTGTTTATGACAGGAATCCTGATTGCCGGTAAGCTCCGCTTAATCTATTACCATAAGATCAAATATAAGAAAAAACAGCGAATAAAAAACTAATTTAGAGAAATTTTTGTTTCAATCTGTCTCCATTAATTCTTCTTATAAGGTGAATTTGCAAATTCCAAAATCACAAAAAGGAGAAAAAACAATGACAGATCACGAAAAACTTGTAATGCGAAACATCATCTATGCGGTAGAAACCGGCGGGCAGGTTTACGGTCAGAAAAACTACGCTGACTTCACAGAGGCCTACACAAACAGCTCTTCAGAGCATGCAATTACCATTGGTGCAGGACAGTGGTATGGAAATGAAGCACGGACACTTCTTCTCAATATCAAAGCGGCTGATGCTGCAACATTTAAAAAACATGATACTGCCGGTGTTGCTGCAGATCTTGTCAAAACAGACTGGTCAAATTACCGGCTTTCCAAAACTTCTGCAAAGGCTAAAGCTATTGTGAATATTATTAATTCCACTGTCGGCCGCCGTTGTCAGGATCAGCTTATGGATACTCAGATGGAAGCTTACGTAAAGGAAGCAGCTGCACTTGGGGTTTCCAATATGGATGCTAAAATGATGTGTGCTAATTTCAGACATCAGGGAGGAGCCTCTGCTGTAAAAAGAATTTTGGCAAAAACAACAAAGCCTTACACTCTGGATCATCTCTACGCAGCCTGCCAGACAGATACCGGAAATCAGGTAGGAGCATATAAGAGTCGTCAGAAGATGGTATATAACGCTCTTAAAACTTACATCACCAATTATAAGGTTACCGCTGCCGAGGCCATTCAGGCTGCTATAAAAATTGCCAAAGCTGAAATCGGATATCTGGAAAAAAAATCTAACGCAAACCTAGACAGCAAAACTGCCAATGCCGGAACTGCTAATTATACAAAATATTGGAGAGATGCAGATCCTGCTAATCAGGCCTCCCCATGGTGTGCATGTTTTATCAGCTGGGTCTTTATGAAAGCTTTTGGAAAAGCCACCGCAACCAAACTGTTAAAACACTGGCCATATATTTATGTTCCAACACTGGCAGGATTATTCACTAATTATGCTTCCCCCAAGGTCGGAGACATTTTCATGTATCATAATGGATCCGAGTTTTCACATACAGGACTGGTAATTTCAGTAAGTGGTGATAAATTTGTAACTATTGAAGGTAATACCAATGATGGAAGCGGTGTCGTTGCTGAAGGAATTGGAGTTTACCAGAAAACAAGGTACAACAGCCAGCTTCCAGGCTCAAAATTTGCCCGTCCAAATTACAGCATCGTAACCTCAATTAATGGTTCCGGAGGAGACATCACACCACCATCTACATGGGTAACAACCGGTACCGCTGTATGCACAGGAGATGACGTTTATGTACGCCAGACTCCAGGCGGCACTGTTATGGGTATGGTGTCCAAAGGAACAAAGTTAGAACTGGATGGAACAAGTTCCGGTGTATGGGTTCATGTAAAAGTGGCAGGAATCGGTATTGGTTATATGCATCAGGATTATGTTGGGAAGGATTCTGGCTCCACAGGCTCTTCCCCGATAAAAACAGCACAGAATGCGCTGAACAGCAAATTTAATGCTGGTCTGACGGTAGACGGTATTTGGGGATCTGCCTGCAAAACAGCATATATCAAGGCAATACAGTCTGCCCTGAACTCTGTATATGGTGCCGGACTTACAGCCGACGGCATCTGGGGAACAAACACATCCAATGCCTGCGCCGCCCATGTACTTTCTGAAGGAGCTAATAATCTCTATGTGGGTGTATTACAAATTGGCCTTTACGCACATAATATAACACTGAACAGTGGAATTGACAGTTCTTTTGGACCTTCTACAAAACAGGGAGTTATTAAATTCCAGACTTCTCAGGGGTTATCTGCTGACGGAATTGCAGGCCGTGACACTTTTGCCAGACTTGCAGGTGTCTGATTTTCTGTTTCTCAAAAGGAGTCGCTGCATATGCAGCGGCTCCTTTTTAATATCCGTTTTATTCCTCTGTTTTTCCCTCCATAGTCTGCTGTTCATGATTATAAATCCAGCTGGGCGTCATACTTTCGCTTCCATCTCCGTATACAGAAACAGCAATGTACTTTCCGTCTTTCACATAATATCCAATTTCCAGTTTCAGATTCGCTGCCAGTGGTCCGCCTTGTTTCCGGCTTTCTCCTATCTGAATATCGGCATTGCTGATATCAAAGGTGGTCTGTGTAAAATTGCCTTCCGAACCATATTCCATCGTTACGCTGTCCTCATCAGATTCTGTAAGGACTCCGTTTATATATATGATTTCCGATTCTGGTTCGTCGGAAGCACTGCTCTCAGAAGAGGAAGTCTCTTTATTATTCGGGGACTGTCCACATCCCGGAAGACCTGCCAGCAATATCCCAAGCATTATGAATCCTGCTGTCATTCTTTTGTATCTCATTTTTCTCTTTCCCCTGTTGTAAATGATGATTTTCCGTAACTATTCAGCAGGTAGTATCCCGCGAGGTGTTTTGACATGCTTTTTGTCAAAATCCCGAGACATACAAGGCAAAATGCTATCACCGAAGGTGATCTGGAATGCATTTTGGCTCGTAACTGTGAGGGTACTGAACAGTTACGATTTTCCTTTGATTCTGCCCTCCCTGTTAATAATCCTCAGAAGTTTCCTCTTCCTCGTCTATATAATCTCCATCCCCGGATTCTTCATACTCCTGCGTATCCTCTTCTGCCTGGGTATTTCTCTGTTCCATATTATACAGCTGACTGGGTGAAAAATATTCTGTCCCATCGCTGTATACATAAGTAGCAATGTTCACTCCATCTTTCACATAATAATTTACATCTACATTAAGGCTTGTTCTAAGGCCACTGACTCCGATCACTTCATCTACCTGAATATCCAGCTCTGCACTGCTGATGTCAAAAGTCATTTCATAGAAATCTCCATCAGAGCCTGTCTCTATTGTCATGGTAGAGTCATCGTTATATCTTACATTTCCGCTGACGGACTTCATTTCATAATTATCAACCCAGCTTGGGGTCATACTTTCACTTCCGTCTCCATATACAGAAACAGCAATGTAATCTCCATTCTCCACATAATATCCAATTTTAAGATTCAGACTTGCCGCTAACGGTCCCCCCTGTTTCTTGTTTTCGCCTATCTGAATATCCGCATTACTGATATCAAAAGTTGTCTGATTAAAATCCCCGTCAGATCCATACTCGATTGTTACACTGTCCTCATCGGAATCTGTTAAAACTCCGTTTATATATGTAATTTCTTTTTCCGCTTCTGAAGATGTGTTTCCTGTATTGCCGGACTGAGACCCTGAGCCTGTCTGCGCAGCGGCTTTCGTAGGTTTTGGTGCTGCTGTGGCTTTTGGAGTTGGCGTAGCTGTAGCCTTCGGTGCTGCTGTGTCCGCCGCCTTGGTCGATTCCGGAGCAGATGTTTCTCCATTCCCCTCTGTCAGTCCGCATCCGGAAAAACACGTTGCTGCTATTCCCAATGCCATAAACACTGCTGTCAATTTCTTGTAGTTCATTTTCTCTTCCTCCTGACATATTTTGCTTTCATTATACGCCTTTAACTTATCCATTTTGCAGAAACTGTCAAAATCACGTCTCTTATTGGAATAATTTCCTTTATTTTCTTTTTTATTTTATATCTGCAAATTCATATTTTGTAAAACTTATTTTCCTGATATTCTGCTTTTATGAGCTTGTCCGATATGATAAAAAGCTGGTACAACTGAAATCAGTCAAAATTCCAGTGTACCAACTTTTAATTAGTTATGATCATCGTAACTGTGAGGGTACTGAACAGTTACAATATCACAATATTTTTTCTGCCGATATCACGGCGTTTGCCCCGTCAGCCACTGCTGTCACAACCTGGCGAAGATTTTTGGTACGGATATCACCTGCTGCAAAGATTCCCGGTGTACTTGTCACACCGTCCTCTCCTGCGATGATATAACCGCTCTCATCCAGATCAACCAGCCCTTTGAATTTCTCTGTATTCGGAAGAATTCCAACAGCGATAAAAACTCCATCAACTGCGATCGTTTTTTCCTCATCTGTTTTGACATTGTGGACTTTGATATCTTCTACCTTGTCAGTTCCCTCGATAACCGTCGGTACGCTATCCCAGACCATTTCCACATTTGCACACTTAAACAGCTTGTCCTGAAGCACCTTGTCGGCGCGAAGTTCATCCCTTCTGTGAACAAGATAAACTTTCTTACATGTTCTGGAAAGAAGGATCGCATCCTCTACTGCCACATTTCCTCCTCCAACTACAGCAACTGTTCCATCCTGGAAAAAAGCTCCATCACAGGTCGCGCAGTAGGACACGCCCATTCCACTGAGTTCTTCTTCCCCCGGAATCCCAAGCTGACGGTGTGCCGCGCCACATGCAAGGATCACTGCCTTCGCCATATATCTGTTCTTCTTTGTGCGGATCACTTTAAGCCCGCCTTCCTCTTCGATGGAAAGTACAGGCTCTCTCTTTGGTTTGATTCCTAGTTTCTCTGCATGTTTTACCATAGCTTCTCCAAGATCCAGACCTGTGATTCCCGGAAGTCCCGGATAGTTGTCCACCTCATACGTATCCACGATCTGTCCGCCCTGCACAAATTTCTTCTCGAGCCACAGCGTATTCAGCTTGCTCCTTGTCGCATAGATCGCCGCACTGATTCCTGCAGGTCCTGCGCCCAGAATCACCAGATCATATATTTCTTCCATAAGATCAACCTCGCTTTCTTAACTCTTGCCACTTAGTTTAGCATACAATCCCGTTTTTTCCAATAAGATAGTAAAAACCTTTCTTTTGAGAGGAATCTATGAAACCTTCTCTTCGCAGACCCCGTTCTCCGATCATTATCGCACTTCTTTTGTCTCTCACACTGATCATTGGGCTTTTTATGGGATGGCTGTCCGGAAGTGTGATCTCCAGGGACAAAGCTTTCCTCGCCCTCACTCGAAAGATCTTTCAGGAAGAAGTTTCCGGAAGCATGCTGACACTCCATTATTCCCTTGCTTATCCCGAAAAAAAACATATTTCCCGCCCTTCTCCCACCCTCGGAACGATCTCCGATGACACCAGTGCTACATATCAGAAATATGAACAGTATCTCCGGAAACTAAAGGATTTCACACCTTCCGGCCTGACCCGGCAGAACCAGATCACACGGGATATGCTGCTCCTTTACTATCAGACACAGCTTTCTGCCAGGGATTATTCGCTTCTCGACGAGCCGTTGAGCTCAGGTCTTGGCATCCAGGCACAGCTTCCTGTTCTTCTGGCAGAATATGCCTTTTATGACGATCAGGATATTGCAGATTATCTGAATCTCCTTACCTCGGTAAAACCATATTTTCAGAGCATCCTCGCCTGTGAACGCCGCAAATCTGAGGCCGGATATTTCATGAGCAATGCAACTTTAAACCGAATTCTGGAACAGTGCAGTACCTTTGTCAAAGACCCACAGAATAACTATATGCTGGATGTTTTTGCCCGGAAGATTAAAGATTACGGTCGTTTTTCTGAGGAAGATCAGGAAAAACTGAACAAACGCCACAAAGAGATCCTGTTTACCAGTGTGATTCCCGCCTATCAGGAACTGATGACAGGTCTGAATGAATTAAAAAATACCGGAAATTCCAGCCGGGGGCTCAGTCATTTCAAAGGTGGAAAGGAATATTATCGCTACCTTCTGCAGTCTCAGACCGGTTCCTATCTCTCCGTCGAAAAAATCCAGCAGCGGCTTACTTCCCAGCTTGCAGAAGATATGCACACGGTTCAAAAGATGCTCAAAGAGCAGCCATCACTTCTTCGAAAACTCACAAATAGTGCGGAACTAAAAGATTTCGAACCGGAATCCGCCCTTCAGTATCTGAACCAGCAGATGCAGAAAGACTTTCCTGCTCTCGATACTACTGACTATGAAATCCGCTACGTTCACGAATCCATGGAAGATTTTTTGAGTCCTGCATTTTATCTCACACCGCCACTGGATACGAGCAGGCCGAATGTGATCTACATCAACCGTGCAGGCAGCCGGTCCAATCTGGAGCTTTTTACAACGCTATCCCACGAAGGATTTCCGGGGCATCTGTACCAGACTGTTTTTTTCGGAAAGACACAGCCGGACGACATCCGATATCTGATCACCTCGGGCGGCTATGTTGAAGGCTGGGCGACTTATGTCGAATCCTACGGATATCAGTATGCCGCTTCCCTTCTCTCCGACAAGGCTGCTGCTGATATCACCACCCTGATGTGGAAAAACCGCAGTATCAACCTCTGTATTTATTCTCTGCTTGATACCGGTATCCACTATCAGGGCTGGAATCAGGCTGCCGCCGCAAAGTTCCTGAATGCTTTCGGTATCCAGGATGAAAAAGTAATCGCAGAGATTTACCAGTATATCGTGGAAACTCCCGGAAACTATCTCAAATACTATCTCGGCTATCTGAATTTTCTCGACCTTAAGACCTCTCAGCAGAAAAAACTTGGAGATTCTTTTGACCTCAGAGAATTCCACCGCCAGGTCCTGGAGATCGGCCCGGTGCAGTTTCCTGTTCTTGCAAAATATATGCAGCCTGCTGCCGACAGTTCTTCATAATGCTGCCTCCTCGCTGTGCATAAAAAAAGCAGGCATGTCCATCGTTCTGATGATATGTCTGCTTTCTGTATTTCTTTTATTTGTCATTTCCATAACTCCGGAAAAACTTCTGGAGTTTCGTCAATGCCCTTGTCAGCACCTCTGTCTCTTCTTTGTCCATACCATCAAGCACTTCCATGACCATCTTCTCGTGGAACATCCGATGATGGAAATATGCTTTCTCCCCCTTTTCAGAAAGAGATACCAGTACAACCCTGCGGTCCTCCTCGCTTCGGCTGCGCTCTACATATCCCTTCTTGACCAGGTGATTGATCGCGATCGTCAAAGTTCCCACCGTCACAGATACCGCACGTGCCACCGTGGACATATTCTTCGGTTCCCGGATTCCGATCGCTTCGATCACATGCATGTCGTTTACGGAAATATCCTTATATTCTGAGGTGAGCAGCGCACGCTCTTCCACATCCATGATCTCGTTGAACAGTTTTACCAGAACATCATTTACAGTTTCGTATGAATTCATCAGCATACCCCTTCCCTGTCTGTTTCTTTATTATAGCGTAAAGTAATTTGAAACACAAAGCAATTTTTTTAACAACATCTTTTTTTGCTGAGTTTAATTTGCTATAATGGGGAAATGAAAGGAAATAAATTTATGAAAAAAAATAAGAATATACCACTGAATCTCAGGGAACAGATGAATTCCCGTATTGGTCTGATCTGCTCCGTTATTTTACTGCTGCTTCTCGTTGCAGGGTTACGTCAGCTTGACTACAACCTCATCGAGAAACCCAAAGAAGAAGCTGCCAAAGTCGCCCAGAAGGAAGCAGAAGCGGCAAAGAAAGCTGCTGAAGAACCGGAAGTTTCCACAGCAAGTGTGATCGCTGTCGGCGACAATCTTTATCACGGAAGTCTGATCGAATCCGGCGAAAATGATTCCGGAACCTGGAATTATGATCAGATTTATGACAAAGTACGTGATGAGATCCAGGCTGCTGATGTGGCAATGGTCGACCAGGAGACTGTTTTTACTACAGAACATGATGCTGTCAGCTCTTACCCGTCTTTTGCAACTCCTACGGAAGTCGGTGATGCACTGATGAATGCAGGATTCGATGTCGTAGAATCCGCAACAAACCATATCGATGATTATGGAATTGATTTTCTTCAGGAAACCTTTAATTTCTGGAGCAGCAAATATCCGGATGTTCCTGTCCTTGGAATCCACCCGACACAGGAAGATGCTGATACAGTCAAGACACTGGAAGTAAACGGGATTACGATTTCTTTTCTGGATTATACATACGGAACCAACAACGGCGGGGTCGGCGAAGGAAATGAATACATGATTGATCTCTTCAACAAGAATAAAGTCTCCACCATGATCCAGAAAGCCAAAGCCTCCAGCGACGTGCTGATCTTTGTCGCTCACTGGGGCAAGGAAGAAGAACCGATGCCTACGGAATATGAGAAAGAATGGGCCACCTTCCTGATGCAGCAGGGTGTTGATGTCGTAGTCGGCGGTCATCCACATATCCTGCAACCTTATGGACGGATGTCTGACGATCAGGGACACAATATGCTGATCTTCTACTCCCTTGGAAACTTCGTTTCCACTCAGCAGACCCTTACCGGGCTTCTGGAAGGAATGGCAAGCTTCACCATCCAGAAAACTGTCAAGAACGGTGAAACAACGATCGATATCCTCGATCCGACTGTCAAACCAATGGTCATGCATTATAACAAAGATGAAGGCGTGTTTAATCCATATATGCTCGAAGACTACACCGAAGAACTCGCTTCTCAGCACGGTGTGAAAGACATCATCGGAGACGAATTCACCCTGGCAAACCTCCAGGCCAAATTTAAAGAGATCATGTCCATGAATGTAGAACCATCCACCAGAACAGACCTTCTCGATGTATCCTTCGATTATGAACTCAACATGATCAACTCAGACGGAGACATCGTAGACGACATCTGGTCCACCAGCGCCGACGAATACCTTGCACAGCAGGGAAATTCCGACGGCAGCGACAGTTCCGGGGACTCCTCCGAGGATTCTGAGGATTCGTCATACGATGACTCGTCCTATGATGATTCCTACGATGATTCATACGACGACAGCTACTACGACGAAGACTACTAAAGACTTTATTTATCCAAAGACAGGACAGCGCAGCTCCTCCGTCCCATATTCTTTGTTTTTTCTCACCTCCAACATGCGATAACGTAAATGCCGTACTATAGTTGGATAACTCAGTCAACTATAGTACGGCATTGGACCTTATCGCAACAACAGCCTCTCCGCATTCCCTTCCGTCACCGCAATAACCTCATCTTCTGTCACACCTTTGATCCGTGCGATCTCTCTCGCCACATACACCAGATTCCTGGAATCATTCCGCTTTCCGCGATTCGGTTCCGGGCTCAGATACGGACTGTCCGTTTCCAAAACGATCTGATCAAGCGGTGCATACTCCACAACTTCCTTAAGTTTCTTCGCATTCTTAAACGTGACCACACCGCCAATTCCCAGATAAAGTCCCATATCCAGATACTCCCGCGCCATCTCCTTCGCATAAGAAAAACAATGAATGATACCGCCGTACATTCCACCCTTCATGCAATCCTTCACTATGTCCAGAGTGTCCTTCGCAGCTTCCCTACTGTGGATCATAAACGGCATCTGTGCCTCCCTTGCGATCTCCATCTGTGCACGGAACATCTTTTTCTGAATCTCATGCTCATGTTCTTCCTTGTGCCAGTAATAATCCAGCCCGATCTCACCGACCGCTACTGCTTTCGGCAGTTTACAAAGCTTCCGGATCTCCTCAAGAGTCTCCTCTGTCATCTTATCCGCATCATCCGGATGGATTCCAAATGCACCATAAACAAACGGATATTTTTCCATAAGAGCTTCTGTGTCCTTCAGACTTTCAAGCGAAGCACAGGCATTGACGATTCTGTCAATTCCGTTTTCCTGCATGGAATCCAGAAGTTCCTCCCTGTCTGCCTCAAAAGCTTCGTCATCATAATGAGCATGTGTTTCAAAAATCATATGTGTTTCCAATTATTCATTCTCCTCGATTATCACCAATTCATCTCCTTCATGGATCACGCCTCCATGAAGAACTCTCGTAAAAACGCCCTCTCTCGGCATGATGCAGTCGCCCATCTTCTGGAAGATCGCGCAGCCGTGATGGCATTTCTTGCCGATCTGCGTCATCTCAAGAACTACATCGTTGCATCGAAATTTCGTTCCCACCGGAAGTTTGGCAAAGTCAAAGCCTTCGACTACCAGGTTTTCTCCAAAAGCTCCATCTTCGATCTCGGCACCTTTCGCGCGGAATTCCTGGATCTTGTCATAGGAAAGAAGACTGACCTGACGGTGCCATTTGCCCGCATGTGCGTCATCCTTGATTCCCCATTCTTCTATGAATTCACCTTCCGGTATACGATACTTCTGTGTTCCTTTTTCCTTGCTGATACATACTGCGATTACTCTACCCATAATAAAAAAACCTCCTGTTTCCATTTACCCCTTTTTATTTGCGTGCACAGTTTCCTGCTTCTCCTGTCAGGATCTCGATTCCATGTCCCAGTGCATCGATGATGTATTCCAGACTTTCCTTAACCGCTTTCGGACTTCCCGGAAGATTGATGATCAGTGTCTTTCCTCGGATTCCGGCAGTTGCACGGCTCAGCATTGCTCTTTTTGTGATCGTCATGCTGTATGCACGCATTGCCTCCGGGATTCCCGGTACTCTGCGCTCAATAACTTCTTCAGTTGCCTCCGGTGTAACATCCCTCTCTGAAAATCCTGTTCCGCCTGTTGTCAGGATCAGTTCTGCCATCTCTTTGTCTGCAATTTCCTGCATTTTGCCGGCAAGCATAACCTGATCATCCGGAAGGATGTCCATGGATACAACTTCATATCCCTCGCGTTCTACGATTTCTTTGATCGCAGGTCCGCTTAAGTCTTCTCTTTCGCCACGATATCCTGTATCACTTGATGTGATGATCGCTACTCGTTTCATATTTCCTCCATTTTCTTTTATCTGTTCTCAAAACGGAAATCTCCGCTTTTTCCGCCTGTTTTTTCGATCAGATGGATCTCTGACATGACCATATGCTTGTCGATTGCCTTGCACATGTCATAAATGGTCAGAAGTGTCACCTGGACACCTGTCAGTGCTTCCATTTCCACGCCGGTTTTGCCCTCTGTCTTTACAGTACAGAAAACGTGGATCCGATTTTTTTGCTGATCCAGTTCGTAATCAATGGAACATTTCTGTATCGGCAGCGGATGACACATTGGAATCAGCTCGGAAGTTTTTTTGACTCCCATGATCCCTGCAACTCTGGCTACGCCGAGGACATCTCCTTTTTTGACATTTCCTGCTGTTACTGCTTCCATGATCTCCGGTCCCACGGAAATATATCCTGTCGCCAGGGCAGTCCTGTATGTGACCTGTTTCCCGGAAACGTCAACCATCACCGCATTTCCATTCTGGTCAAAATGTGTAAAACCCTTTTCCATAAAAAGTCCTGTCTCCTTTTAAATATAAATTCAGGAAGTTCATCCTAGACAGTTTCTCCCCTCTGTCCTGAACTTCCTGAATAAATTTTTTATAGCTTAACAGTCTTTAGCAGATTTCTGCTCCTGCCGGCATTTCTTTCTCCGGTACCATCAGGGACAGGTTTCCGTCTGCATCTTCTGCACAGAGGATCATACCTTCGCTTAAGATTCCTGCAAGTTTGGCAGGTTTCAGGTTGGTAACGACCATAACTTTCTTTCCTACCATTTCTTCTGCGCTGTAGTGAGATTTGATTCCGGATACGATCTGGCGTACCTGGCTTCCGATCTTAACCTGAGAGCAGAGAAGTTTACGGGATTTCTTTACTTCTTCGCAGGCGATGATCTCACCAACCTGGAACTGAAGTTTTCCAAAATCGTCAAATGTGATCTCTGGTTTTGCTTCGATGTCGATCACATTTTCTTCTTTTTTCCCCTCAACCGGCTCTTCTTTCTTCGGATGAAGTTCTTCTACTTTTGCAAGTACTTCTTTGAGGTCAAGACGTGCAAACAGGATCTCCGGTTTTTCGGTTACTTTGTTTCCTGACGGATAGAGTCCGAATGTCTTCAAGTCTTCAAGAGTACGTTTTTCTGCATTTAACTGCGCGAGGATGCGCTCTGTTGTCTCCGGCATGAAGGATTCCAGAAGAGTTGCTCCCATGGTGATTCCTTCAACCAGGTTGTAGAGAACGGTTGCAAGACGATCTTTCTTTGCTTCGTCTTTTGCAAGAGCCCATGGCATAGTCTCGTCGATGTATTTGTTCAGACGTTTGAACAGAGTGAATACCTCTGTCATTGCATCTGCAACACGCAGTTTGTCCATCTTCTCAGCAACCTTGCCCGGAACAGCCAGCGCAAATGCTTTGAGGTCTTCGTCAACCGGTTCAGCAACACCTTTGTTTTCTACTACGCCGCCGAAGTATTTGTTGGACATGGAGATGGTACGGTTTACAAGGTTTCCGAGAGTATTTGCAAGCTCGGAGTTCAGTCTCTCTACCATCAGTTCCCATGTGATGACACCATCGTTCTCGAATGGCATTTCGTGAAGTACGAAATAACGGACAGCATCTACGCCGAAGAAATCTACGAGTTCATCTGCATAGATTACGTTTCCTTTGGATTTACTCATCTTGCCATCGCCCTGGAGCAGCCACGGATGTCCGAATACCTGTTTCGGAAGCGGCAGGTCAAGTGACATCAGGAAGATCGGCCAGTAAATAGTATGGAAACGGATGATGTCTTTACCGATCAGATGAAGATCTGCCGGCCACAGTTTGTTGAACTGTTCAGAGCTTTCGCCGTCGCAGTCATAACCGATTCCTGTGATATAGTTTGTCAGGGCATCCAGCCATACATAAACAACGTGCTTCGGATCGAAGTCTACCGGGATTCCCCATTTGAAGGATGTTCGGGATACGCAGAGATCCTGAAGTCCCGGAAGAAGGAAGTTGTTCATCATCTCGTTTTTACGTGATTCCGGCTGAATGAAATCCGGATGTGTGTTGATGTAGTCAATCAGACGGTCTGCATATTTGCTCATTTTGAAGAAGTATGCTTCTTCTTTTGCCGGAACGCATGGGCGTCCGCAGTCCGGGCATTTGCCGTCTACGAGCTGTGATTCTGTGAAGAAGGATTCGCAAGGTGTACAGTACATTCCTTCGTAATGTCCCTTGTAGATGTCTCCTTTTGCATACATTTTCTTGAAGATCTTCTGAACCTGTTTCTCGTGGTCAGCGTCTGTGGTACGGATGAATTTGTCATAGGATGTGTTCATCAGATCCCAGATTCTCTTGATCTCACCGGATACGTTGTCTACGAATTCCTTTGGTGTGATTCCTGCTTCTTCTGCTTTGAGCTCGATCTTCTGACCATGCTCGTCAGTTCCTGTCTGGAAAAATACATCGTATCCTTCCTGTCTCTTGTAACGTGCGATCGCGTCTGCCAGTACGATCTCATAGGTGTTGCCGATATGCGGTTTACCGGATGTATAGGCGATCGCGGTTGTAATATAATACTTCTGCTTGTCCATTTTATTGTTCCTCCTGGATTATAATAAAAAAAGACCCCTTCTCATAGAGAAGACGAGTCCTGCCCGTGTTACCACTTCTGTTCGTTCCTGCCTCGCGGTCAGAAACCTTGTTGGGTACGATTCCATGCGGATAATCCGACCACTGCTGTAATGGTCGGACCGCCATTGTCCTGATACCCTTTCGCTATAACAGGCGGTCCTGTTGCAGTCTGAATAGCACCGAATTTTATTTCCTTTAAGAAATTACTTTCTGTATGCCAGGAACCCTCCCATTGGCATCAATACTCATCTCGACTGCACCTCTCCCAAGCCATCTTCCATCTGCACCTGCACTTCCCTCTCAGCCACGGAAATCTGAAATTTCCTCCGGGGAATTCTCTGTAATGTGGTCAGCAAATGTACTCTCTTGTTCGTTGAGTTTGCTTATATTTTGCGGAAATTCATGTTTCCGCTCCTTTAAAAATAGTAGCATATTTACCTATGTTTGTAAACCGCGAATTTCGGTGTTATAACTATGCATAATCCTGCATATTTAGCACACACTGTCTTCTGTCAGCATCTCCTATCCAATATGAGCAGGGACTACCTAATGTTCCAATTGACGAACATATATTCTTAGTTGTACAATAAATTCAACAAATAAAAAGCAAATTATCTGACACTAACTATTTCTATTTTTCCCCAAAGGAGGTATTTTTATGCAGGCTTTATCACAGACAAATGCAGGCGATACCTGTACTATTAAATGGATGTTCGGCGTTCCGGAAATTCTTGAAACTATGCGAAATATGGATATCAAAGAAGGCAGCACCATCCAGGTCATCCAGAAATGTCGCGACTGGCTGATCATCGGAAGCAATAACCGCCGCCTGGCAGTTGGAAATGAAGTTGCGGATCGGATACAGGTATAATAAAAATGGGGCTCGTACCAACCAATACGAAGCCCCTTCTTACGATAACCCGCAAGTTCTTTTAAGCTGCCTTCCAAAGAACAATTCCCTCCTTCTGTACATTCTGATAAAAAGGAAGTATGTTCCCCCATTTCCGCATATTATCTTCCTGAATATCTATTATCGAAAATACTCTGTCATAACGAAGATCTAAATCTGCTGACCATTGAATAAATTTTTCTCTTGTATCGTCATCCATATCATTTCCAATAATTATGGCAATATCAATATCACTTTCTGGAGTACTTTCGTTTCTGGCAACAGATCCGTAAAGAATAATTGCCTTGATATTATCTAAAAAAATGTCTAATAATCCTCCAACCAGTTCATCTCTCATCAACTTTGGCAACATCTTCATCACCTGCCTGTCATTCACTTCTTTAATTGATCCTGTATTAATTATAACCTTCCTCTACCCATATATACTGCCATTCTTAATTAATCAAAATTGGACAGATTAGTACTTTAGGCGAAATTATTCATTTTTAATTACATTTTACAGAAATCCGAGAGGATTCATGTTCCCTTTATTGATTCTGCCATAGATTATAATATTTTCCATGTTTTTTTATCAACTGATCATGACTACCTTCTTCGGCAATATGTCCTTTCTCCATGACTACAATTTTATCGCAGTCTTTGATTGTTTGCAGACGATGTGCAATCATTATACATGTCATATTTTTTCTGTATTTTGACAACATTTCTCTAATTTTTGATTCCGTTACTGCATCCAAATGGCTAGTTGATTCATCCAGAATCAATACTTTCGGTTTCTGTATCAATGCTCTTGCTATTGCGAGCCTTTGTTTCTGTCCACCCGAAAGATCTGCCGCATTTTCTATAAGAACAGTATCATATCCCATTGGCATATTTTTTATGAATTCATCTACTGCACAAATTTTACATATTTCCATCATTTCTTCTTCATTAATATTTTTATTCCCCAAAATAAGGTTATTTCTTATAGACTCTGCAAAGAAAAAGTTCTCTTGCGATACATACGCAATTTTTTTTCTCAAATCATCCACTGATAATTTTCGTATATCAGTTCCACTAATATATATTTCTCCTTTTTCATATTCATAAAACTTAAGAAGCAGCCGGGCTAATGTAGTTTTCCCACTTCCACTTTCTCCTACTATTGCAACTGTTGTTCCCTCTTTAATCTTCAATGAAAAATCTTTTAATACTCTTCCTCTTCCTCCATAACGAAAATCAATATCTTTAAAAACAATGTCTCCACACTCCACTTTTTTTCCAACATCAATGTTCTCTACTGACATATTTATGATATCCTGCAATCTGTCAGCAGCAATTATGGCACTTTCCAGTTCTGGTTGCAGCTGGATAAGATTTTTCATGGGTTCCATAAAATAACTCATCAAAACATAATACGCAATCAACCCGCCCATAGATAATTTATTTGCTAGCACAAACTTAAATCCCATCCATAAAATTCCAAGAATACCTGCCAGCTCTACAAATTGAACTAAAACTTCCTGTTGAAAATTTATAATATTGTTTTGAAAATCTGTTTCCTGAAATTTTTCATATTTTCTTCTACCTTTCGCCCTTATATACTCCTCAGCTCCTGCTGCCTTAACCGTTTCAATTCCATCTATACTTTCTTTAAAAAAAGATTGTACTTCGGCATTTTTCTCCATAACCTCCCTGCTTCTTTTTTTTAAGGGCTTTCTGTACCATACTACAATTGCTATATAAGCTAAAACTACTAACACAGAAACCTTAAACATTATAGAGTTCTGATGCCATAATGCAATACCACCAATAATAATCATCAGTGTATCCAGTAATAATGCCACTGTCACCCCTGAAATAGCAGTTCGAATAGTATCAATATCTGCCATTCTTGACATATATTCCCCCGTACTTCTACACTGTATGTCAAACATCTTCAAACCAATTACATGATCAAAATAGTCTAATGTCAGACGTTGACTAAGTGTTCTGGATATTTTTGCAATCATCCTTCCTCTGACTAATTGCATAATACTCTGAACAATATATAAAATCAAAAGACCTCCAAAAATCATATTTACAATATTTTTTTCATAAATTCCCCCTATAAACCAATCTGTTATTTCTTTAAAAGCATATGCGCTTACTATCCCTGTACCAGTAATAAACAGCGACAAGCCTAAAACAATACCTAAAAACTTATATTGACCGCTCAAATACTGATAAAACTTTTTTAAACCATCTGCTTTTTCTTTATGTTGTATAAATTCAGATGTCTTTTGAAAAGTTACAACATAACCTGTCCATAACTTATAAAAGTCCTTTTTTAAAATTGTTTCTTTTCCAATTGCAGGATTAAAAATATTTATATTATCTTCTGAAATTTTCTCAACGACTACATAATGTAAGAGTTGATCTTCTATAAGCATATGGGCAATAAAAGGACATTTTATCTCACCATTTTTTATAGATTTTTCTAACTCGTCCTGTGTTCCTTGTAATGTCTCTGCCGACAGCCCTATCCGATTTGCGCCTTTCACAAGTCCATACAAAGTCGTTCCATTTTTGTCCGTCCTTACATACTCCCGCGCATTTGCAACAGAAAGATCATATTTATATAATTTTGCTATTCTTGCCAGACATACAGCCCCACAATCATTTTCATCATGTTGTCTAAGTAACTTTTTCATTACGTTCTCGCCTTCTTTATTTTAAGCCCTCAAAACATGAAAGCAAATTTCATATTCTGAGGGCTCCTTCTACTTCAAAACTTTATTTTTCTACCACAATACCCATTTAATCTTTCCAAAGCAATTAAATCTGTGATCTCCGATAGCCTGAAGATAGATAGAGAATTTTTTTCCACATCTTGTGCATTTCCAACGTCCTCCTGTTACCTGTTCCATTTCCTTTACACTTGCTTTTCTCATTTTAAATTCCTCCTTTTTTTGATAAGTCCATTTTAATACGTCACTTTTTCATATTTGTTCTTTTTTATATTGTTTTCTTTCTTTTTACAAAAAAATTTATTTTTATGTTTTCTATTCATTCGATTTATTGATTTTTAATACAATATCGTCCTCATTAATACATTATCACATTTCTTTTAGAAGAAACAAGCTTGATTTATATTAAAACATAAGAGAAATTATGAAGCACCAAGAATGTCTCTCCCTAGAGACACTCAAAACGTATGCAGCACCATCCAGGTCATCCAGAAATGCCGCGACTGGCTGATCATCGGAAGCAACAACCGCCGCCTAGCAGTTGGAAAGTAACCGCCAAATAATCCAGCGGATTTTTTAATTCTTTGAATTCTTCTATAATTATAGTAAGACTTCCCATACCTAAAATGGGCTTCGCACCTTGAAATTTCAATATTTCAGCTAATAAAATAGTGATTTATGCCGCTACAGCCTTGGAATGGAGTGCATTTCGCAGATATTCTGGCAGTCTTGCTTCAAAATCAGTGGTAAAAGCAGTCAGTTGTTCATCGCTGAGCTTTAAAATTTCTTGGAGGCTTGCCATTAAGGCATCCATTAGGATGCCGAGTGATCTGTTGAAAGTAATATCTGCCATTTTATCAACAAGGAAAAAGAACAGTTCTCCAAGGGTTCGCTGGTCTTCATTTTGTCTCTGTTCCATTGCAAGTAACATATATCTGGTAAACACAATGGCCACGTGGGCTGTCAGTGCATCATACGATAAGCTATGGCATTCGCCAATCAGGTTCAGCATAGATTTACAGGTTTTGAAGAAAACTTCAATCTGCCAGCGTTTTCCATAAATGCGGATGATTTCTTCTTCGGAAAGAGTCGTATCCGTACAGATAAAAGCAAGCCAATCCTTGCGGTTCACTTTGTTTCTTACGCAGACGATTTTTGCTGGAATTGGATTCTCTTTTCCAACCATAACGTCAACAGAAAGCAGATATTTTGATCTGCCGCGGCGCTTTTTGTTCCGGGAATAGATTTCTTTGATATTCAGCTGTTTACCACAGTATGAATATTTGATCCGGCTGCTTTTCTTAATCATAGCAATCACATCCATTCCTTTTGAATGGATGGACGTAATCTGTGCCGGGTTGGAAAACCAGGAATCAAACAGAACATAGTCCGCTTTCAGCCCTGCATGGAGCGCAGTATCCAACAGAGTCATCATTGCTTCCGGTGCTTTTGTCTGAGCAAGCTTGCGTCTTTTTCCTGCGAGGGTTCTGTTATCAAAGTTTTTAACTGGACCGATGACATTTGTATCCTTTGCAGATGCTAACAGGCAGCTGTTTACAGGAATCAGTGTATTTCCATCACTCCAGCTTAAAGTAAGCATCCGAAATCCTTTTTTGAAATGCATGTCCGTATGGTCAAAAACTTTTGATCCCAGTTCTGTTTTCTTACAGCTGGTGCGGTTGAAAAGACTGTCACCAATGATGAAGACATTTTTTCTTTCCTGATCTGTCAGATCACGAATGTCATTGTTGACGATGTCGGCTGCAAGAAGAGAAGTAAAACGAAGCCAGTTTGTTTTTGTAGAATTAAGGAAAC
>ERZ827108.501-NODE-501-length-65825-cov-7.155436_pt1 | contig 65825 bp, 49 predicted proteins | sample MGYA00519921_ERZ827108 | MGnify/ENA primary metagenome ERZ827108 (study PRJEB31778, sample SAMEA3449258) | human gut metagenome | biome: human gut; feature: human-associated habitat; material: faeces | place: United Kingdom | collected 2010/2012 ... | reverse complement strand
CGGCGGGGGCGGCGTAGGCCGCGGGCCCGCACAGGGCCAGGGCGGCCGCGACCGCGAGGACAGCGGCGGCCCCGGAAACTCGTTTCGTGGAGCGTTTCATGGAAAATCCCCCTAATCTAGCAACGGTTTAGAGTCTACTAGATTGGGGGGACGAGAGCCAAAGCATGATGGGCCGAACGGTTAGCCACAAGCTCACCTTCGGCGCCAATGGCCTCATCCGTATAACCGTTGAGTTCCAGATGACCGACATCGATCCACACCCAGCCAACGCCCGAAACACCTGGCTCGCAGCACGCAACGTTGCCTATAAACATGCTCTCCGTGTCCGCGGTATAAGAACGCCCGCCCTGCAAAACGCACGGATAGGCCATAGCAACAGGCAACTCGGCGCAAATCGTTTGAGCAGGCGGCGCGCGGAAGGAGCGTATAGGGCGGTTTTCTGTTGGCTGTCAGCCGCGATATCCTCATGGAAACCCAATTGTCGCCGGAATTAAAGCCCCAGGCGCGGGCTCGATATCCTCTCGGATATCTAATCGTCTTGGACTTTTACCTGCCCAAACACAGTACAGCTTTTACGTGCTGTCACACGGAGCAAGGCTCAAAAAGTGTTATCTACAACTCAAGCCTCTAAAGCAGGCTACGCACGGGCCTGAAGGAAATTGAGGTCTAAATAGGACCCTTATCAGTCTTGCTGCGCATCAGGTTCACAAAACTGACAGCAGATTTGCTGGCCTTATATAGCTGATCATCAGATTTCTGAAGGTCATTCTCGCTTAATGAATCAAATTCAAGAACTTCTTGCCCGGCGTATATCAGCCAGCCGTTCTGCGCGAGAGATTCTTTCTCGACATCATTGAGATGTATGTCACCACGTAAATCTAAGGAGCAAAGCGCCTGCAAATCAGTAGAAGGAGTATTTGCAACCAAACCAGCAAGCCTCAAATACTCGTTGTATCCTATGCTTTCCTCAATGAAGGCCGAGAACAGCTTACTTAGATAATCCACCTTTCGTCTGTCTTCAACTTTATTGATCAAATTCAAGGTAGTTTCAAAATTTTCGATCAACTTCTTCTCGTTCTTAGCAAAGAACGAACGACGCTGTTCGTCATCGACGGAATCCAGTCCGACAAGAAAGCGTTCAACCTTATTAAAAAAGAGCTGATCAGGGATTGAAGCCACCGCTTTGACGGCCCTGAAGAATGAAATGCCGTCCAACGTTTCATCAAACACGATGCTTACTGCATCCATCGGCAGCCCCAATGAATCTCCGATACTTTTACAGTTTTCCAAAATAGTCACGATATTTGAAACAATAGATTCCATATCATAATGCGCTCGACTCAACTCATCCATACGCCGCTCCTATAAGTCCAAAAATTTATATCCATTAGATTTCACTAAAGATATGGTTTATTGAAAATCATCCATCCATCGGGGAGCGCCGCCAGCTTTGACGCCCTACAGCCCTATGAATTAAATTCAAACAGATATAACACCACCAAAAACCAATAACGAGGCTAAACCTTCCACCGCACTCGCGGCTCTTGAGCGTACTATGCCGGATCTTGGGATTGCTTCGCGCCGAAGCGAGAAGTACTCGCTCTCGGAGGATAGGTTTGCCCCAAGCCACGGATCAACCCAAATTATCTTTCGAAATGCCCCAGTAGATATAGCAATCGCCAACTCAGGAGTCTACTAGTACACGATTCAGCTGACAAACAAATGACTATACGGCACTATTAACGGATAACTATCACTGTTCATCTACAGGAATATCCAGTTTATTCGCCGCACAAATGCAAAGCTCTTTATCCTCTTGAGTCATCCTGCTCCCAAGAATAACTCGCAACGGCTTGCATGAGCGTTGTACATAATTCATCTCAAGCTCATCTGGCTCTGGTACAAGACGGGCACGATATTCGTTCTCCCACTCAAACGCACTGCCCTTTCTGTAAATTGCCCGTAGATCACTAAGCATGTCATCACTGCTCACATTAAGACCAAGCATCCTAGCAGCAGTCCAAGCAATTTGAGGGTCGCAATTAAATGGTTTGTCATCATATAAAATTGGCAATACTTCAGTACGCATTCCGTTAGCAATATTACAATTGCGAATAGCTTCTCTGTCGTAAGCAAGAACGAAACCCGCTTGGCTTTCGGAATATACATTCCACATATTCGAATCGCTAGGATTGTCTGTTAGGCACAAAATGCGACAACAATTTCGGCAGCTATTCTGATGAACTGGAACAACAAATCCTCCAACAAATAAGCGCAAGTTTTTAACAGCCGAGCGAAAAAGGCTAACTCTCCCCTCATCGGATAGTATCTCAAACTCATCTATTCTTGCTGGATTTAAAGGAACCCCCAGAACCCCTGAAACAAACGCAAGTCGTCTAAAATCAATTTGATTAATTATCTCTAACGCTTGTTCATCATCATTGAGATAACTTTCGATTTCATCTATACCATTCCAGTTATAGATCGGTACCGAGTCGCGCTGATCACTGAAAACCCTTGGATGAGAAAATGTAACAGTCGCGTTTTCTAGGTCGGCAAAAGCGTATTCAGTTGGAGGTCGATAGCGGTAAAGCATTCGCGGGACGAGAGAAGTCGATAGATCTTCCAGCTCCTTCTCAGCGGAAACAATTGAAGCGCCATCGTTTTGCTTAGCAACGAGATTAGCAAGTGTCTCCCGATATGCTTCTTTCTGTGTCAAGCTTAGTACCATGCAATGTCGCTTCCCGATCTAGCTAAATTAGCTGCAGTTGATTTTATCCAGTGCATAAAAACTGAATACACATACGAAGCAGAAGCCATGTCTATCAACTATCAAAAATGATTCCGATTGGAACGTACCGGAAATCGTAAAAGCTGCCAACGGATATATCTATAATAGCCTGAGATGACTAGAGATGAAAACATATAGCTATCAAGCAATCTTATCCTCCGATGATGACACCAGCTATGACATCGAACTCCCCTCTCTGTCAGTTCGCTTTACCAATGACGGAGCGCCGCAGAGGCTGCAGAAGCAGTCGAGTATGCAGAAAAGATTTATATGAGCGCGTCAATTAAAAAAGCTCTGTTAGACCAGGATTGACACACATCTGTCCTCACGGCGCCATATCGTTAGCCTCGTAGACCGCGGGGCAGCATGAACGCCGAGGACCTGGTAATCGCCTTCAAACGGGACATGGCGAAGCTGAGCGGGACCGAGCGCCGCCGCGCGATTGAGTCCGTCAGGGGCGTAATCCGCACGGCGGCGTTCGACGACGCGGCCGGCTCCGCCTACGAGGTCGAGCGCAGCCGCGTCTGCCTCAAGACCGCCTACACCATGCGCCATAGGCTGATCGAGCGCCTCTCGGCCCACTGCCCCCATTCAGGGTCAGGCGGGGCTGCGGCGGCGAGCTCGATGAGATCCACTTCCCCGAGTCGTTCAAGGGCAAGGGCAACCGCGCGAAGGGGTTGTTCGCGATGCCGCATCGGCAGCGTAGAGACGGTAGAATGGTCGCAACGCGATATACGAGGAGGGGTGCAGCCATGCCGTCGAACATACCGGCCACGACGATCCGGGTCGACCCGGAGGTCAAGAGGGAGGCCACCGTCATCCTTGACGAGCTCGGCCTGTCCATGTCCACCGCCGTCAACGCGTTCCTCAGGGCGCTCGTCCGGGAAGGCGGGATGCTGTTCGAGATGAAGGTAAAGGCGCCGGCAATCGACTTGAAACGGTAGACCCTTCACGATTAACCCGACCGATCTTGAGCACATCGCCCCCCCTGCCGGATTCAAACCCTGCAAGGGGGCGATAACTTTGCATTTTCAAAATACGATTGGGCTGAATGTCGATACTGGTCTAACAGAGCCTTAGTTTTTTAGATATTGCGTCAATGTCCATTTCGTCTCTTTTAGCGCTGAATACGATGTATCGGGTTCATTTTCTCATGCCTTATAAGGAATATATGAGACGGCTGAATTCGTAGATGCCTGTTGTAAATGAATGTATGTGAGAAAGCTAACAACTACTTAATAAGAGTTGCGTTTGGCATCAGACAACGAAAACCGTTGCATTTTGTCTCTTGCAACTAAAAGGGTTGCGTTTGGTATATAGCAACGAAAACAGTTGCATTATGTCTCATGCAACTAAAAGGGTTGCTTTTGGTGTCTAGCAACGAAAACAGTTGTTATAATGCGTAAAAAGTAGCAATTGAGGAGCGACAGATGACGGATTATTCAGTGCTGATGCTGGACATAAAGCAATCGAGAAAGCTAAACGAGGCTCAGAGGCAGAGCGCTCAAGATGACCTTCTTGGAGCGTTGAATTGTGCGAACGCTTTGTTCTACGACTCGTTGGAAAAGCCGCTCATGTTTAGCGCGGGGGATGAGATTCAGGGTATGTTTCGAGACCTCCCTAGCGCATTTCTTGCCTATCGTTATTTACGGATTCTCGTGCAAACGGTTGAGTTGCGCGGGGGGATAGGGATTGGCTCCTGGACGACTCGAACGGAATCCTCTCTTTCAACTGAGCAAGATGGAACGGCCTATCATCGGGCTCGGGCTGCGATCGACGCCGCAGAGAAGGATAGATTTAAATCGCTCAAAATATTTGACGAAAAAGGGTGCTCAAATTTATATGAAGCTGCAACAGCTAGCAGCATTGGGATAATCGAGAGACGAAACAAGCCTCAGAAGAGAACGTGCGAAATCGTTGAGTTGACTTGTCCTTTAATATTTGATTTGTGGGCGAGAAAACCAGGACAAACCAATCGCTACAAAGAGGCAATAGCTCAACGGCTGGCGAATACGGGACTCGATTTTCAAAATGATATCGAACCAAGAATAACCGGCATGGAAAAGCCTTTCGACGCGGTGCAGGTGGAGCTTGAAAAGAGCCTTATGGGGATTCCTGGGCTGCTTGAGATTGCGACGGGCGCGTCACGCCAGGGAATCGAAAAAAGCATGCGGAATGCGAGCATCCAACTGGAGAGAGAGCAAGCTGCACTTGCTGTATACGTTTTGAGCAGGGAGGGTGCAGAAAAATGCTGACTCTAGGAATTGTGCTCATCGCTCATTGCATCTTTGATTTCTATCTACAGTCCACAGGGATGGCTGTTCAAAAAGAGACCGATAATAAAGTACTGGTTCTGCACTGCGTGATTTACTGTGTCGGAATTAGCTTGGTTGTTAACGCGATTTACGAAATTGGATGTTTGCAGAACTTAATTATCTTTGGGGTGCTGATAGCCTCGCATTATTTTATGGATGGTCCAGCGAGGCTCTATTTGTGTAAAGGCGGACGATCGCCAATTGCTCGTTTTGCTATTGACCAGATAGCTCACGTTCTAATTTTGACTGCGCTCGATTTCTTCCTATTATTTTGCGCAAGGACGAGAGGCTACACAGTGGAATTAATCCAAGTTCATTCAGTCGAACTTGCTTGGACGGGAAGCTTTGTTGCGGTCTGCCGTCCTGCGGGGATAGCCGTTTCGAAAATGCTTGAATCTGCAAGAGGACAAAATAGCGATGAAAAAGGCGATACCGTTCATTCAGGAAAGTGGATTGGAATTTTTGAGAGACTGATAGTGGTCGCTTTATCGTTACTAGCTCAATATTCGGCGATCGCATTTGTTTTTACAGCAAAGAGTATCGCTCGGTTCAAGGAGATTGAGAACAACCAGGGATTTGCTGAAGTATATCTTCTGGGAACACTAGCCAGCGTTGTTTTTGCAATGGGCTCAGCGCTTTTATTCAGCTATTTGTTTAGTCTCTGTTAGACCAAGATTCACACGGACGAGTCGTCGCCCCTCCCAATAATCCCAGAAGGGCTGCGGGGCGACCTCCAGGGCGTCCCGCGTGCTCTCGTATGTGCCGCCCGGGAGCTGGGCCTCCGGCGATCCTGAGCACATCGCCCCCTTGCCGGATTCAAACCCGGCAAGGGGGCGATTATTTTGCAATTGAAAGAAGATGGCTGGGCAGAATGCCAATCCTGGTCTAACAGAGCCAATCAAAACCTAATAACAACTCGACCTAGAACCGTTCGAGAATTTCGTCGGCATTCTCTCGCAGCTAGATATCTAGGTCCGGCACGGCAAACTGCACGTAGCCCCTCTGTGGCGCCTGAATAACCTCTCTTTGTAGCAATTTTGCTCTAATGAAGCTGACCTCATTGGTCTTTTTACCCATGCGCCTAGCAATCTCGGATGATTTGGACTGTCGTTTGTCCTCGCACATCGCCAAAAGGTATTTGATATCGTTAGGCCCCAGTCCAGAAATCACGGGCTCGTGAACAACATCGTGAAAACGAGCCTCTGCCAGCGCAATGCCTTCGGCAACATCGTGCTCGCTCACAATGGCACTTTTGGCACGATGCAAGTTGGCGCGCTACCAAATGGAATAACCGACCAGTTGCACCAGATAGACATACCCCTTAGTGGCCTTAGCGGCTCTCGACAGAAGATTGTCCTCTATGGTCAAACCAGTCGCGACAAAGCTATCGCCCATAGAGAGCGCTACCTTCACTTGTTTGCCTTTCTAGGGAATCGATTAATGGTCAATCATCGTTTAAGTTATTATCGCGGACTATATCGAATAATATCGAACTGTATAAGCGTGTATAAACTTATCGCGAAAGTATCGAGCTTTCGTAATTTATCTTAGCAAGTAGTCCAACGTTGCTTTATTCCAAGCTCATATCGTAAGTAAGTTGAGGACTTCCTAAAATCCATTTTCTAAAGCGAGAAATACTCGCTTTCAGCGGATAAGTTCGGCCCCAACCACGGATCGCCCGTCAAGAAGAACTCCGGCCAGCGCTGAATAAACAGTGCTTGCTCGCGCTTCCAGCGGCGCAGCTTTTCCTCGTTGGCCTCTTCCCTGCCGCGCGAGGTGAACTCGTAGTGGTACAGCTCGGCATAGGGCGTAAAGATGGTGCGGTAGCCCGCCTCCCATGCGCGCAGGCAAAAGTCTGCGTCGTTAAAGCCAACGGCGAATTCCTCGTTATAGCCGCCGACCTGCTCAAATACGTCGCGTCGCACCATCTGGCAGGCACCCGTCACGGCGCTAAAGTTGCCCGGGCGCACGGCACGGGCAAGATAGCCCTCGCGCTTTGCCGAGAAGTCCTGGTTGGCATGGGCAAGTGCGCCACGCACGCCAGCCAAAATGCCGGCATGCTGCACCAGATGATCAGCAAAGTAGAGTTTGGCGCCCACCACGCCCGCATCGGGACGCTGCAGATAGCTCATCATCTCTTCGATAAAGTCGGGGCTTATGACCTCGGTATCGTTGTTGAGCAGCAGCAGATAGTCGCCCTTGGCATGCTCCACGCCAAAGTTAATGATCTGGGAGTAATTGAACTCACCCGGCCAGTACACAACGCGCGCGATACCCTTGCCTTCGGATGCCGCAGCCACGCGCTCTGGCAGGGTTTCGTAATACGCAAACGTCTCCGGGGCTTCGCTGTTGTTCTCCACCAAGACGATCTCGTAGTTGGTATACGTGGCCTTCTGGGCGATCGACATCACACAGGCATCGAGCGTCTCAACATGGTCCTTGGTGGGAATCACAATGCTCACCAGCGGCGCAGACTCCGGCAGCGCATAGCGCATGCGATAGACAAACGGCGTCTCGGTCTCCTCGACTGTTCCGCAAATGCCCAGCGCGTTAAAGTGGCACTGCAGCGCAAGGCGCCCAGCTTCAATAGCATACGGCTTGCTATCGGCAGAACCGTCGGCGGTGGAACCGGGGTGCACGCGCCAGTGATACAACACGTGAGCAACATGCTCAAAACGTGCGCCCGCCGCAAGGCAGCGGAGCGTCAGGTCGTAGTCCTGTGCGCCCGCAACATCTTCCGGAGACATGCCAATACGATCGATAAGCGCCTTCTCCACCATCAGGAAATGCGTCACGCAGTTATGGCTATAGAGCAGGTCGACGTTGAGCCGCGTCTTAAAGACCGGCTGGCCCCACTCCCCCGTTTTCTGGAACATGTCCTCGTCGCAGAATAGGACCTGGGGGCGCTCGCCCTCGGCCGCCTTATTCAGCGCGGAAACATACTGGAATAACGCGTCCGGCTCCAGAATGTCATCGTGGTCCAAGAACGCGATGTAGTCGCCCATCGCTTGCTCAATACCTGCGTTGGTGTTGACCACAATGCCGCCGTTGCCGGGCAGCCCAATGCGACGAACGCGCTCGTCGTGAGCGGCTGCCGCAAGATTGGCCACAGCATCCCATTCGGGCGAGGCGTCCATCAGAAGCAATTCCCAGTTGTCATAGCTCTGGGCCAGCACCGAGTCCAGCAGCTCGCGCAGGTAGACCCGATCGGTCTTATAGCACGGCACCACAATGCTCGCGAGCGGCCTATAGGCAAAGGCCGCCGAAGCGACACGCTGGCACGCCAAATCGCCCGGCTTTGCGCGATGCTGCTCAAACCAACGTCGATAAGCTGCGTCGTCCGCACGCGCGTCTTTCATGCGGTTCCAGCTGTCGTCGACCATGCCGTTGTATAGGCGCCCATCCATGGCGCAAAAACCGCTCTGAATTTGCCCTGTGGGATCGGTCGCAATCACGACAAAATCGCGTATATCCTGGGGGATTTCAATGCTCAGATACGTTTTATTGACGCGGCATCCGTTCTGCTGAGGCACATCGACCTGCGACTCAAACATATGAACCGTGGCATCGATGGCATTCATATGCGTATCGAATATCTCAAGCTGGGGCGTGCACTGGAGGTCTCCCGCCCATGTAACCTCGTAGCGCCACACGGCGCCCGAATCGGCCGGAAGATAACGAACGGCATCGATCTCGTAGCGGCCGCAGCGCTCGCCGCGCTGCGCATCGCGGATAAGCGCACACAACGCAGGCTTAGCCTTGTAGTTAATCTTGGATTCCAGCTTGGCCACGCGGCTATCGAGGCGAATGGAGCCAAGCTTTTGGCCACCGGACACAAATGCAGCGTCGATCGCAGAGCCATCCAAAAACGGAAGTACCATGACGGCGAGCTCGCGCTCGTAACCGGAAACGGAAGGGCAAAGCGCCAGCACACGGCCATGATCGACCGGGAGCACCAGCGACGGCACACGAGAACCGCTCGTCGTCGCATGGACAAACGCTTGAGAACCCTCCCGCTCAATAAGCGCGGCGACATCCTGACCGGCAAAACGAAGCAGCACAAACAGACGGCCCTGGCTGCGGCAAAGTGCCAAACGCTTGATACTCATCTACACTTCTCGCTTTCCCAGGGCGTTCGCTGCCATGCGTTTGCAGGCACCCAAGCGCCCAAACCTCAAGACGTCGTAATCGAACATGAGCTTTTTGCACAAACGAGCAGCAGGGGCCTTACCGATAAGTGCCGCGCGCACCATGGCGGCAACCGAAGGAGCACATTGTGCGAGCGCAGCATCGTTGTCCACGGCAGAACCGTTAAGCGCCGCGGCAACGGCAGCAAACACTTTGCCGCAGTCCGAACCCAGCAACCTCAGCGCATCGTACAGCACCAGATCACACAGGAAGTACGCCAGGTCATCGGCATGCTGTGCATCGAGACCGTCGCGCTGCCAGTCAGTCAGCACCGCGGAGTAAATCTTCACGTGCTCCAGCAGACGCGTCTCGTCGTCGTAGCGCATAGTGTCCATGAGCGAACCCTTGCGCGCCACGCGGTAGTCATACAGCTTGTTCGAGATAAGCGCGCTCTTGTGCGAACGACCGTACACGGCAAAATCGAAGACCTGGTCCTCGCCATACTTAACGGTTTCGTCGAACACGATCCCGTTATTGAGCAAAAAATCGCGATTGCAGGCGGTGCGCCATGCAAAGGGACGAGACGCTTCCTTAAACAGCAGGTCGGAGCTGTAACCCTCAAACGACACATCGCGCGGGCTCAGCACATAATTAAGCCACGGATACCCCGCCTCCAGCGGATACGGGTTCGCGCCAAAGGTCAACACGTCGCAGTCCTCGCGCTCAAAGGCATCGACGATCACGCGGCATGCATCGGGCGTAAAGCGGTCGTCGGAATCCAAGAACGCGACAATAGGCGCCGTGGACGCAGCGATGCCTGCATTGCGCGCGCTCGACAGGCCCCCGTTGGGCTTATCGACCAGAGTAAAACGCGCATCTTTTTCGCAATAGACAGCCGCAATATTGCGCGAACCGTCCGGCGAGCCATCGTTGACCAGCACGCCCTCCCAATCGGGCATGTCCTGCGCAAGCAGGGAGTCCAGGCACCAGGCCAGGCACTCCTCCACCTTATAGATGGGAACGACAACGGAAATCTTGGGGGTAGTCATAGCCAAGTGCTCCTACTGTGCGGCAGACACGTCATCGGGATGCGGATTATCGCCGTAGGTGCGCTGATACGTCAGCACGCGCCAGACCAGCGGCAGGCCGCCGATCTTAAAGTAGTGCTTAAACGTATTGAGCTTGCCCGGCTTCTTAAAGTCAAAGCGCGAATCGATATAGGCGCGGGGCGACTTGACCATCAGGCGCAAGTCGGTCTCGCCGCGCGGATCGAACAGCGACAGATCAAAGCGACCGGCATCCCAATCCGCCTTGAGCTCGGGCGAAGCCTTCTCCCAAAACTGCTCGCGCAGCTCATCGACCAGGCGCTCGTCATTCCAGCGATACGTATCGACCTTCATGCGCATTAAAATGCCCTGGAGCTGAGTCTTGAGCTCGGGGCGTTCATCCAAAAAACGTTGCATCTCGGCATATTCGTCGCACACGCAAAACACCTTGTTGGGCGAATTAACGGAGCTCTTCTCGTTATCCTGGCGATAGCACAAAATGGGGTCCGCAATAAACGCGGCACGCTCGGCGCAAGCCCAAACCTTAAAGTTAAAGCCTGCGTCCTGATACGAGGCACCCGGCGTGGGAAGGAACCGAATCTGATTGTCGTTGAGGAACTCGCGCCGATAGATAGCCGACCAAATGGAAGGTTTGCGGTAGAAAATGCCCGGGCGATCGACGGGGCAATACGCGGCGCCCGTCATATGCTCGTCAATGATCCCAAACAGCTCACGGCGCTCGGTGGGCGTGGACCAATACAGGTAAAAGTCGCCCTTTACCACATCGGCATGCTCGGCATCGGCCTTGGCGACCAGCTTTTGGAGCGAATCCTCAAACATAAAGTCGTCGGACTCAAGGATGCCCACGTACTCGCCGCGCGCCATCTCCAGGCCGCGGTTCATCGAGTCGCCGTAGCCGCTGTTGGCCTTGTCAATCATCTTGACGCGCCCATCGCGCTCCATGTACTCGCGGATGATATCCGCCGAGCTATCGGTAGAGCCGTCGTTGATGCAAATAATCTCGATGTCCTCGAGCGTCTGCGCCACGGCGGAATCGAGGCACTCGCGCAAGTAGCGCTCCACATTGCAAATGGGGACAAGCAGCGAAACTTTAGGGGTATCAGAGTTCTGCAAGAGAACCTCCTGTTGAATAGCGTGTAACAGGGTTATTTTAACAGCCGAGTTGCGGCGGGCGGCAGCGCTTGGAATTAGAGAAAGCGCTCCAAGCAGGCTTTGAGACCGCGAGTCGAAAGATAGAACAGCGTGGCGTCTGCCATCGAAACGCCCGAGGTCGCCGCAACGAGCTTGTGGGCAACACGGCAAACGGCGCCCTTGGCGGGCATATCCGCCCACGCCGTTCCCAAAAACGTCGTGAGGTCCATGTTGACGCGAGACGCCACGCGTTGGAAGTCATCGGCATCCAAGCGCGCCAGGTCGAACACAATTAGGTCCAAAAACCAAGTTATCAGCTCGCCGGGACACAGGTCCAAAAGACCGTAGGCCGCCCAGTCCTCCAAGACCTCCTCGAGCATCCTCATATGGGCATCGAGCTTTTTGGCGCGAGCCTCGACACTGTTGAACTCGTGCGTCGCCGATTCACTCTCCATCACGTAGTGGTAGAACTTGTCCGACATGACGACGGTCTTGTGGGCAAGCGCATAAGCCGCAAATTGGAAGACGACGTCCTCGCCCAAAGCCAAACCGGGGGCGAAGCGAATGCCTTCGCGATTGAGCAGCTCGCGCGAAAAAGCCGCGCGGCAGGCATAGGGCTGCGCATTCGAATGGAACAGCAGTTGGGGATCACGGGCGCCGAAGGTACCAGCTTTGGGGCTCATGAGTTGCTGGACGCGTTTGGGGGCAGCATCGGCAGGTTCACAGACGCCGCCAAAAACGGCGGCCTCGGCATCTGCAGACTCCATGGCATGCAGCACGCGCTCGACCATCTGAGCATCGATGTAATCGTCGGCGTCCACAAAAAAGACGGTCTCGCCCTCGGCGGCATCGATACCGGCATTCCGAGCACACGAGACGCCCGCGTTTTCCTGGTCAATCACCAGTACGCGATCGTCGGCCTGCGCAATCTGGCGCAACACGTTCAACGAATCATCGGTCGAACCGTCGTTGACGCAGACAACCTGAATCGAGCGCTCGGACTGGGCCAACAGCGAATCGACGCATCGCTGAATGGAGCGCGCAGAGTTGTAAACGGGGACGACAATCGTAGCTTTAGGACTCGAGGCATCTCCCATGCCGACCTACCCCCTCAGCGATTCGATGAGGAAGGCAGCGACCACGCCTGGCCCTCCAACCGAGGCGTAATACTTAGCACGGCCCAAGGCACCATCCGTCGAAAAACTCGGATGCTCGTCAACCCAGCCCTCAGGATCTTTGAGGATGGCAGCGAGATTCGCGCGCTTCCACGGCTTGAGGTCGTCAAGCGAAAACTCCCCGGCGTCCAAGGCCGCCTGAAATTCCTTGGCCATCTGCGCCAGGAACTCCTTATAGAACTTAGGCGCCAGACGCACGTAGTTCCACATGTACGAATCGTACTTAATGAGCTGATTGAACTTGAGCATGCGCGCGACATCGCCGTTTGCGTGGTCGCGGGCATAATCCTCTCGAATCCAACGCTCAATCTCGGCATACTCGGTATTAACGCAAAAGACCTTAGCCGAAGAATTGACCGAGGAATTCTCGTTGTCCTGGCGATACGACAACACGGCATCATGCAGGTAAATAGCCTTATCGGCGCACGCGATCACCTTAAAGGCGAATGACGTGTCCTGAAAGGATGCCCCCGGAGTCGGCAGGAACTTGATGCCGTTGCGCTCAAGAAAATCGCGACGGTACACGGCCGACCAAATCGACGGCTTTTGCTTAAAGAACTGCGTCGTATCGCTCGGGTGCACCGGCTTGCCACAGTCCTTGGCTTTAAACATCTCGTGCAGCGAACGGCGCTCCTCGGGCTTAGACCAGTAGAAATCAAAGTTCGCCTTCGCAAAGTCGGCATTATTGCTATCGGCGGCCGAGACAAGCTTTTCGAGTGCGTCGGGCGCCATAAAGTCATCGGACTCCAAGATGCCAACATACTTGCCACGCGCCATCTCCAGGCCGTGGTTCATCGAGTCGCCGTAGCCGCTGTTGGCCTTGTCGATCATCTTGACGCGCCCATCGCGCTCCATATACTCGCGGATAATCGCCGGCGAGTTGTCGGTCGACCCGTCGTTAATGCAGATAATCTCAATATCCTTGAGCGTCTGCGCCAGGGCGGAATCGAGACACTCGCGCAGGTAGCGCTGAACATTGTAAATGGGAATAAGCAGCGACAGAACAGGGCTGCCAGAGGCGTTAGTAGACAAATGTGCTCCTTAGGAAATACCTGTCGTTTCATGGTATCAAAGGGTCAGCGCGCCAGCGGGCGTTTATATAATCTATGGAGCTCGCAGAGGCAAACCGATACGAAAGGACGTCATGCAGCCCAAAGCCGCACGCAACATACCCATCGAAGCCTTGCGCTTGGTCGCAGTCGCCGGCATCGCGGTGTTCCACACCTTTCAGTGGACCTTCCAGGCAACCTGTGTCGGCGTCGCGGAATATGCCCCACTTGCGATGTTCCCCTATTCCGGCGTGCTCGGTTTTATTAACTTGCTGGGCTGCTGGGCCAACGAGGTCTTCTTTATGATCTCGGGCTATTTTCTCATCGCTTCGGCCGCGCGTGCTTGGGACGGTAGAGCAACGTGGACATCGCAAATACAGCGGACGACGCAGCGCCTTGGCAAGGTCGTTATGCCCACTGCGTTTTATTGCCTCGTGGCGCTCGCGTGGTCCACGGTCGTCTCCCCCATTCCTGATGTAGCCCTCAACACGCACTACTGGTATACCCTGGGACTCGAGTTCATTTGGGTCTATGCCGCCACGGTCTTCATGGCGCCATGGTTTGGACTAGCAAGGAGTCGACTCCCCCAGAAGAGCTACACGGCGACGGTCATCGCCGTTGGCATCCTCGCATTTGTTGTTAACGGGTATTTGGCTGCCATGAGTGCGACAAGCGCCGGCGAGTTTTCTTGGCTCCAGAAGCTCATGAGCGCTGCCACGTACGTCGTAGCGTTTTTGATCGGCGGGCTGCTCCGCGACGTTACCGATACCATGGATTCGGACAGGGTGGGCGCCTTGGGCATGCGCTCGCTCGTAACGGTTTTGGTGCTCATCATCATCCTGGAAGGCGCACTGTCCTTCAGCGACAACCTCACGGCGATGACAATCCTCTCCTACAAATCGACCTCGCTGATCTCATTTGCCCTCGCTGCCGCCTCCCTGCTCTTTGCGGCTACCCGACGCAGTGCCTCAGGCAATTCGCGGACTGCAGGTGCCATCGTCACCTTATCGACCGCCACGCTCGGTTTCTATGTGATGCAGTCGCTCACCAGTAGCCTGTGGCGTCCCGTCTTCAATACGTTGCTCGCAAACATACTGGTCAGCCAAAACAGCCCGGCAGTTATATGTATCGTCACGGGTACCGTCATTAGCATCGTCTTTGCCCTGACGCTTCTCACCATCGACGCAGCTAGAAGCCTTATCGCTCGCAAGCCCAAGCGGCAATAGACACGCTGCCGTCAGACGCTAAAGCCGCTACAGCCGTGACAGGTTCCTGCGTTTTATTCAAAGCTTGCCGCCAAGGTGCGCCGAGCCTTTACAATAGGACAGTCCCAAGGACGTATTCGATAGCTTCCGCGCAGCACTCGCCCGCCGCGCGTGAAAGGATATATTGCCCCATGCCTTCAACCCTTCCCGCTCCCATCGATAAGCTCGCCATCGTCGTCGTTACGTACAAGCGCCAGGAACTCTTGGCCAACTTGTTCGACTCCATGACCGTGCTCACGGCAACGCCCTGGCGCATCGTGATTGTCGATAACGAGAATTCGCGCGAGACCGAGGCCATGTGCACCGCATTCAACGAGCGCCTGGCCAACCTGTGGGGCATCGACACCGAGCAGCCTGACGCGCAGGGCGGCACCGACCGTGTCATCTACGCCCCGCAGCTCGAAAACGGCGGCGGTGCGGGCGGCTTCTCCGCCGGCACCAAATGCGCCTACGACCTGGGCGCCCAGTGGTTCTGGGTGATGGACGACGACGTGCTCGTCATCCCCGAAGGCATCGAACGCTTGGCCAAGTGGACCGACCGCTATGATGTCATCCAGGGTTCGCGCCTGGACTTTGACGGCGGCGCCTTCTTTTGGCAGTACCAGCTCATCCTTTCGCTCGGCATTCCCAACCCTGTCGCCAAGTGGGACCTGGGACCCGAGGGCTACCGCGCCATGAACCAGCTGTGCTTTGAGGGCGGCATGTTCTCGCGCCGCGTGGTCGACAAGATCGGCCTGCCCGATGCGCGCTTCTTTATCTACGGCGACGATGCCTGCTATGGCTACGTGGCCAGCCAGCACTTCCCCGCCGCCGTTGTTGCCGACGTGGTTCTCAAGCGCGCCCGCGCCGTCTCTAACTGGGATATCGCCGGCAAGCGCCAGCTCAACTCTACGAGCGACACCAACCGTTACTACATCATGCGCAACCGCGGTTATCTGGCCCGCTACATGCAGATCTACGGCGACTACCACCCCGTGCTGTTCCGCTTGGGCAACGCCGCGACCTTCTGCAAGGAATTCATTCGCCTGGCTGCCGTCGACAAGTGCTTTAAGACCGGTATCCCGGCGCTGCGCCGCGGCATGAAGGACGCCCGCAAGATCATCAAGGACCCCAACTGGAAGCCCATGCCGCCCATGAAGGAAACCGAGTAACGGAAGCCGGAAACACCTCAGCGCTTAAAGCCGCTGGCACACCGTAGTCACATGCCGCCCATCAAGACCAAACCCCCAGCGCATGCGGCCAACGCCCGGTCGCGGCACACGGATTTCGTCGATGCCGTCGCGCTCTATGTCGAGTAGCGACTGCACGGCCAGCAATTCCAGGCCCAGCGCATCCACATCGGGGTCATACATCAAGTTAATCGTTATCAGCGGACGCTCGTCCAGCATGCCAATCGTATCAGCTACGTCGAACACGGCGCCCGTAGGAAAAACCTGGATGTCCCAGCGATCCGCGCCACACTTTCGCCTCGAAGCAGGATTGGCATAGCCCGGCAATCCAAAGCAGAGTCCTTGCAAGAGTAGGTGATATGGCAGCGGCGCATCTGGGTCGGTCGCACCGATTCCCGCATCTCCCAGGATGCGGCTTAGCGCCCGCCTCACGGTATCCTCGTCCCCACGGCACAACCCGTCGCGAAACGCATCGACGTCTCGAATGTCTTCGGCAGCGCACTCAAACCACTCAACAATCACTAGACGCAAGGCCTGGCGAAGCTCTTTATTGGGCAATCGCAAAGCACGGAGGCGATCGCCACGCTCTAGCTCCTCAGTCATATCCGTCGTGAGAAAACCTGACAGATACAGCGCCGTCCACAAGCCATCATCAGGCGAGACCTCTAGCCCCGCAGCTCCCAAACAAAGCGGGACCTCAACGCATCCATGGGCTTCGAGCAAATCAAACAAGACCGAAAGGCGGTTGAGATTCCACCCGGCAGCTACCCTACTCAGGCAATCCGCATACGCATACAGATCGGCGCGCACAGGCGCCGTGCAGCCTCGGTCCAGAAAACCGATCACACGCGCTGGACTCGAGCAATAGGCCCTACCAAACCGATATCCCTCGAGCCATTCACGCGCATCATCCAGATATTCCTCGCGCCCAGCATGATTCAACAGAGCCTCGACCTCGGCATCCGAAAAACCGAACCATCGGTCACACCACGCCGAAAGCGGCGTCGTCAGACAATACGAGCAGCCATGCAAAGAAAGCGCCGCTTCGGCAGGGCCGGGACACTCCCCCATCAGACACGTCAGCCGCAACGAATCGCGCGCAGCGGCAATGGCGTCGAACAGCACGCGATCGAATAGCCCTGCCGGATCGGCGCCGGAACCGTTCCACGCGCCCGCACGGCCCAACCACGCCGCGTCGTACCCATCAACGAGCAATACAACCTGTTCATCGCAGGCCATCTCCAGCAGCTCAATGAGCACACCGAGCACCGAGTAAACCTCGTCCGCGCTCGCCACGCCACGCGCGACGCGTTCGATGTGACGCACCTTGTCTCGAGCTAAATCCGGAGCTTCCAAGAGTGGCAACAAGCGAACACATTCGCCCGAAAGAGCATTGTGCACGACGCCGGCAACAGCGGCCCCGCACCTTGCAGCGCCAGAAAAGTCCAGCGATATCACCGGATAGCAAGCATACTCATCCCGATAGCGCCCGCCGTTCGCATCCCAAATCTGAGCATCGGCAAACGAGATCCGACCGGTGCGACCGCCGCCGGGACGCTCCAGAAAAGCCTTGAGCATCGACAAGTTCATGCTCTTGCCAAAACCCTCGGGTCGGCAGCACACCATAACGGACGCATCGCAATCCAACACATCGGCAATAAACATGGTCTTGTCAACCAGCATGCAGCAACCAAGGGCCTCCGCATAGTCGTGCATGCCAATGGGCAAAACCGCATCGTCGGCACAGCCGATCAAGCGCACGCCAAAGCCAGCAGCACAATCAACATTTGCCTGTTCAGACACCAAAACGTTCCCCCTAAATCGCTGCACGATGCCAATTGTAATGACCGCCTCGCGCGTACCGACGACACCTCGCGAACATATCGGGCAACGGTAGCAACAAGAGGTGTGAGGGGGCATAACTAATCGTTGCACAACAAAACGGGGCCCGACGCATTCGCACCGGACCCCGTCCCGACTCTTTAGTTATCTAGCAACCAAGAGGCTACTCCTCCGAGCCGTCCTCCCCAGAAGTTTTCTTCTGCTGATCGAGCTTATGCTTACCACTTACGATAGACGTAGCGCCCAGTGTGGCCAAGCTTGCACTGGCAAGGCTCGCCATAACGATAAGGTCGCCCGTCTTGGGCATGTTACCGCCAGATGACTTGGTCGTTGTAGTCGTCGTGGTTGTAGTGGTCACCGTCTTGGAGTCATTTTGCTCTTGGACTTGGTTGTCAGCACCGCTCTTGTCGTCGTCTTCGGGCTGTTTCTTTTCGACCTCGGTCTTGCTCTCGTCCTTCTTCTGAGCGGATTTGTCGTCCTTCTCCTCAGAGCTAGAACCCTTATCGGATTCAGCCTTCTCGGAAGCCTTGTCCTTGGAGTCGCCCTTTGCGGCTTCGGTCTTTTCCGTGGAAACCTAATCAGAGTTGTCCTTGTTCTGGGCCGAGCCGTTATTGACGCCAGCCATCAGCGAAGAACCCAGCGTAGAACCAAGCTGCTCGGAGAAAGAAGGCTTCTTGTCCGGCGAAGCAACGGGAGCGTCCGGCGCCTTATTCGAGTCGTCCTTGGAAGCATCGGAATCAGGGGTCGTGTCAGAGCCGGAGCCGTTGTTAGAGCCGGTGTCAACGGACGAATCGCTCGAGCCGGTAGATGAGTTAGAGGTGCCAGCGTCGGTCGAACCAGAAGCGTCGCTGTCCGTATTGCCGGCAGAGCTTGAAGGCGAATCGCTCGCAGCAGAGCCGTTCGAATCGGAGCCGTTCGAGGTAGAGCCGTCGTTGGTAGTGCCACCAGCAGAGCCATTACCGTCAGCATCGGTCGAGGGCGCATCCATCCTGTCATCGTTGGCATCGTCACTCGAGCCGTCATTCGAATCAGGTGTCGGCGAGGGCGCCGGCGCAGGCTCGGGCTGCACGGGCGTCGCAGCGGCAGCGGCCTCGTCCTCGGCGATATAAACCAAGCAGTCCTTCAGCTCGTTGCGGTAGCGGTTCTTCCAGCCCTCATGATACTGGGGCTGACTTGAAAACTTGGTGGCGACATTGTTGACCACGCTATTGGAGAGCGCCGTCGCAAACTCGCGGTCGGACATATCGTTGGAAAGATTCGCCCAGCGGAAGAAGTCTCTGCAGCCACCGGTACCGCACATGTTGGTGATGCTCCACACCATACCCTTGACGCAATCGGCGCGGCCGGAGATGTCAATGCCAAGAGCGCTCTTAAGCCACGCCTCGGTCACCGCATAGTACGAGTTGTACGCATAGGCATCTTGAAGTGCTGAGAACTCAACAGGATCGGTGTTATAAGCACCTTGGAAGGCATCCTGCGCGATATGGCCCAGCTCGGTGAGCTGGCCGTTCTCGTACATGGCATTGCTCGTGTTGGAAATCTCGCTGCCGCGATCAATCGCATCCTTGAGCATGCAGTATTTTTCGGGGTTGTAGTTGTAGGCCTGCTTCATAAACGGGATGAGCGACCAACGACGGTCGAACTGGTAATAGCCCAGCGCGTTATAACCGTCGCCATACGAAAAGCCCTGGTTGTAATTACCATGGCTCTCGTACTTAGTAAAGTACTTCATCTCGGGAGTCACGTTGACAAACGAAACGCCCTGGACCGACCTCAGCACGCCCGAGAAAGACTGTTGGGTGTAAAGGCCCTTATCGATATCGGTGGCATCCGAGGCAACGCCCGGCGTGGGCTCCTCGGCGGCGGCGGGTGCCGGCGCGGAAACGGCGCCAAACGAAAGCGCCAGCGTCAGGCCCGCGACAATAGCAGAATGCTTGGGCTGCATAAGATCCTCCCTGCATTGGTGTAGTTAAAGTTCAGTTTGCAAAGATATAAATAAGTATTGCAGCTCGCCCGTTGTTGCACAACAACCCCTCGGTAAACGGCAACAACCCTCCGCGAAATCTTAAGGAATTGCGCTCAACCTAGAGCTTAATGTCAAAGTTGATCTCGGGGACGGCGGCCAGGTCGGCCAACGTCACGCCGTCGACGTACTTTTCGATAACGTCGTCCAGACCGCGCCAGAACTTGACGGTCGAGCACAGATCGCTGCGGGCGCAACTGTTGTCGATGCCGTCGCACGCCACCGGAGCCGTGCTGCCCTCGACGGCGCGCAGGATGTCGCCAGCACGCACCTCGGCCGGGTCCTTGGCCATCATGTAGCCGCCGCCCTTGCCGCGCACGCTCTTAAGCAGGCCCGCCTTCATAAGCGGACGCACCAGCTGCTCCAGATACTTTTGCGAGATATGCTCGCGGTCGGCAACCTCGCGCAGGGCAATCTTGCCCTCGGCGTCGCCCAACGCCGCGATATAGATCATCAGTCGGAGGGCATAGCGGCCCTTAGAAGAAATGAGCATACCTACCCTCCCATCGCATCTGGAACAACATGACCAGGTTTGTTTGTCCCAAATCTTAAGTAAGTGGGACAGACACAACAGGTTATTTTGTCCCAGAATTTGAAAAGTCGAGTGGATTAGTCGGGTTTTCCCTTGACTAACGCCGAACCCATAGTAACTTTATTCCGAGAAGATTCCTAGGGTTTAGTATACCTATGAGTACACCATATACAGAGAGGGACAGCATGAGCGCAAATCCGCTGCTTTCCATCGAGGGTCTCACCGCCTCCGTGGACGAGAAGACCATCCTCCACAACGTCAACCTCAACGTCGCCGCCGGCGAGACCCACGTGCTGATGGGACCCAACGGCGCCGGCAAGTCCACCCTCGGCCACCTGGTCATGGGAGACCCCGTCTATACCGTCAACGACGGCCGCATCGTCTTTGACGGCCAGGACATCACCGAGCTCAGCACCGACAAGCGTTCGCGCGCCGGCCTGTTCCTGAGCTTCCAGGCACCGGTCGAGATCCCCGGCGTGCCGCTGTCGAGCTTTTTGCGCGCCAGCATCGCCGGCCGTCCCGGCCTGGAGATGAAGGGCAAGGAGTTCCGCCGTCGCGTCAAGGAGCTCGCGGCCGAGCTCAACATGGATACCGCCTATCTCAACCGCGAGCTGGGCGTGGGCTTCTCGGGCGGCGAGAAGAAGAAGGTCGAAATGCTCCAGCTCCTGCTGCTGCAGCCCAAGCTCGCTATTCTGGACGAGACCGACTCGGGTCTGGACGTCGACGCCCTGTCCACCGTCAGCCACGGCATGGACGCCTACCGCAAGAGCTGCGACGGCTCCATGCTCATCATCACGCACAACACGCGCATCCTGGAGCACCTGGATGTCGACCGCGTCCACGTTATGGTCAAGGGCCACATCGTGCGCGAGGACGACGCCTCGCTGATCCCCTGGATCGACAAGAACGGCTTTGAGACCTTCGAGCGCGAGGCCGCCGAGCAGCGCGCCCAGGCCGAGGCCGCCGCTGCCGAACAGCAGGCGTAAAGGGGCGACGCAATGACCAAGAACCGCACCGAGGTCGCGGACATCGACCGCAGCCTCTACGACTTCACCTATGGCGAGGAGGGATTCGAGCGCCTCGACGCCGGCATCACGCCCGACATCGTGCGCGAGATCAGCGCCAAGAAGGACGAGCCGCAGTGGATGCTCGACCTGCGCCTCAAGTCCCTCGAGATCTTCAACCGCTTCCCCGATCCGACGTGGGGCCCCTCCATCGAGGGCCTAGACATGGACAACATCGTCACCTACGTCAAGCCCAACACCGATCAAAAGCACGACTGGGAGTCGGTGCCCGACGACATCAAGAACACCTTTGAGCGCCTGGGCATCCCCGACGCCGAGCGCAGCTACCTGGCGGGCGTCGGCGCGCAGTACGACTCCGAGCTCGTCTACCACAACATGCAGGACACCGCCTCCAAGATGGGCATCGTCTACTCCGGCATCGAGGAGGCCCTGCACGACCCGCAGTGGGAGCCGCTCATCCACGAGAAGTTTATGACGCTCATCCCACCCACCGACCACAAGTTTGCGGCCCTGCACGGCGCCGTATGGTCGGGCGGCTCGTTTGTCTACGTGCCCAAGGGCACCAAGCTCGACTTCCCGCTGCAGAGCTACTTCCGCCTCAACGCCAAGGGTGCCGGCCAGTTTGAGCACACGCTCATCATCGTCGAGGACGATGCCGACCTGCACTTTATCGAGGGTTGCTCCGCGCCCAAGTACAACGTGGCAAACCTCCACGCCGGCGCCGTCGAGCTCTTTGTGGGCAAGCGTGCGCACCTGCGCTACTCGACCATCGAGAACTGGTCCAAGAACATGTACAACCTCAACACCAAGCGTGCGCGCGTGGACGAGGACGGCGACATCGAGTGGATCAGCGGCTCCTTCGGCAGCCACGTGGGCTACCTCTACCCCATGAGCGTGCTCAACGGCCGCCGCGCCCGCTCGAGCTTTACCGGCATCACCTTTGCCGGCGCCGGTCAAAACCTCGACACCGGCTGCAAGGTCGTGCTCAACGCACCCGATACCTCGGCAACCGTCGAGACCAAGGGCATCTCTAAGAGCGGCGGTATCCAGACCTTCCGCAGCTCTATTGTAGCGACGCCCAAGGCCGAGGGCTCCAAGGCAACCGTGAGCTGCCAGTCGCTGATGCTCGACGACCAGAGCCGCTCCGACACCATCCCCGCCATGGACATCCGCGCCAAGAACGTCGACATCGGCCACGAGGCCACCATCGGCCGTATCGGCGACGACAAGGTGTTCTACCTGATGAGCCGCGGCATCTCAGAGGAAGAGGCCCGCACCATGATCGTCAACGGCTTTGCCAACCCGGTCTCCAAGGAACTGCCACTTGAGTACGCCGTCGAGATGAACAACCTGATCAAGCTCGAGATGGAAGGAGCGATCGGATAATGAAACAGGAAACCAACACCGCTGCTACCACGCTCGAGCAGGTCAACGCGATGCCCGCAGCAACCTGGGGCTGGTTGAAAATGAATCAGACCAAGCTCGAGCTCTCTGACGAGCTTGCCGCCGCTCCCGCCGAGACCATTGAGGTCGAGGGCTTGGACGAGCAGTTTACTGGCGTGACAGACGCGTTCGACGCCGCCATGGACGCCATGGCCGAGCGCTTCCCCGAGCGCCGCGCCTCCGCCCCCGGCGACGCCGCCGACCGCGCCCGCATCACGCCCGAGACCGAGCTCGACGTGCCCGCCACCTCTGTCTACCAGGCCGGTGCCATCAAGCTCGAGGAGGAGCTCTCCCCTGCTGAAGCCTTCGAAACCGGCATGGGCGAGGCTGCCTACGCCTACTTGGCCGAGCACGCTACCAAGCGCATCGTCATCGATGTGCCCGCATACCAGCACGCCACGGTTACCGTACGTGTGAGCGGTGTCGATGCCGCCGCGGCCATCGCCGCCGTCGACGTCGTCGCCCGCCCACAGGCAACGCTCGACCTGCAGATCGCCCTAGACTCCCCCGTTGCCGGCGAGGGTGTCGTGGGCTCCGTGCTACGCGTGTGCGCCCACGAGTACGCCACCGTCAACGTGACCTGCACGCAGACGCTCGACGATAGCTGGATCGCGCTCGACGACACCGGCCTGTTCCTGGACGAGGGCGCGCGCGTCAACGTGCAGCACACCGTCCTGGGTGCTGGCGCCAGCGCCACCGGCCTTGCCGGCGACCTGCTGGGCGATACCGCCAAGATCGCCATCGATACTGACTACCTGGGCGCCCGAGAGCAGGTGCGCGACTTTAACTACGAGCTGCGCCACCGCGGTCGCAAGACCGAGTGCGAGATCGACGCCAACGGCGTGCTGACCGGCACGTCCAAGAAGGTCTACCGCGGCACCATCGACCTCGTGCACGGCTGCAAGGGTGCAACCGGCACCGAGCGCGAGACGGTGCTTTTGGCCAACAAGGGCGTCGACAACAAGACCGTTCCCGTCATTCTCTGCGACGAGGACGACGTCGCCGGCAACCACGGCGCCACCATCGGTCACGTCCGCGACGAGCAGCTGTTCTACCTCGCCTGCCGCGGCCTTGACCAAAACGCCGCCGAGGACCTGTTCATCCGCGCCAAGCTGGAGGACGCCGCACTTTCCGCGACCGACAAGCGCACCCGCGCCGCCGTCGTCCGCCTGGGCAACAACCTGATCGACAACTTTGAAGAGGAGCTCGCATGATCGACACCGAGCACGTTAAATGCGACACCTGTACCGCCCCCGAGCCCATGGAGCTCGACGCCAGCGACGAGGCTTCGCGCGGCTGGCCTACCGTAGATATCGAGACCAACCCCTACAAGGGCCAGTTCCCGCTGTTTCAGCAGCACCCCGAGATCGCCTTCCTCGATAGCGCCGCCACCGCGCAGCGCCCTGCCTGTGTGCTCGACGCCGAGCGTGACTTCTACCAGCGTATGAACGCCAACCCCCTGCGCGGACTGTACTCGCTGTCCGTCGAGGCCACCGACGCCATCGCGAAGGTCCGCCAGCAGATCGCCGACCTCATCGGCGCTTCCCAGGCCAACGAGGTCGTCTTCACCCGCAACACGAGCGAGTCGCTCAACCTGGTCGCCAAGAGCTTTGCACCCACGGTGCTCGAGCCCGGTGACGAGGTCGTCATCACCATCATGGAGCACCACTCCAACCTAATCCCGTGGCAGCAGGTCTGCCGCGAAACCGGCGCCAAGCTCGTCTACCTCTACCCCACCAAGACCGGCCAGCTCACCACCGAGGAGGTTCTTACCAAGGTTGGTCCCAAGACCAAGATTCTGGCCGTGGGTCAGGTTTCTAACGTGCTGGGCGTCGAGAACCCGGTCAAGAACCTCGGCAAGCTCGTCCACAAGTACGGCGGCTATCTGGTCGTCGACGGCGCACAGTCGCTGCCGCACATGCCGGTCGATGTGGCCGACCTGGGAGCCGACTTCTTTGCCTTTAGCGCACACAAGGCCATGGGCCCCATGGGCATCGGCGTGCTGTGGGGCAAGATGGACCTGCTGAACACCATGCCGCCCATGCTCACCGGTGGCGAGATGATCGATTCGGTCACCGAGCAGGACGCCGTCTGGGCGCCCGTCCCCGAGAAATTCGAGGCTGGCACGCAGGACGCCGCCGGCATCTTCGCCACAGGTGCGGCACTCGACTACCTTGTCAACACCGTGGGTTACGAGAACATCCAGGCACGCGAGCAGGCACTCGTCCACTATCTGATGGGCGAACTCATGCAGCTCGACTTTGTCCAGATCATCGGCTCCATCTATTGGGACAACCACCACGGCGTTGTGAGCTTTAACGTCAAGGGCATCCACCCGCACGACGTCGCGAGCATCATGGACATGGACGGCGTCTGCATCCGCGCCGGTCACCACTGCGCGCAGCCGCTGCTTACCTGGCTGGGCGTCGAGAACCTTGCCTGCTGCCGCGCCAGCGTGGCCTTCTACAACGACAAGGCCGACATCGACAAGTTCATCGCCGGCCTGCATCACGTTTGGAGCACGTTCAATGGGTAATCTGTACACCTCCACCACGTTTATGGAGCACAACTCGCACCCCGACTATAAGTACGAGATGGATGCTCCCACGCACGAGCACGACGGTATCAACCCCAGCTGCGGAGACGAGCTCACCTTGCAGCTGCGTGTCGAGAACGATGTAATCGAGGAAGCCTCGTTTACCGGGCACGGCTGCGCCATAAGCCAGGCCAGCGCCGACATCATGGCCGACCTCATCACCGGCGAGACCGTCGAGGAGGCGCGTCGCTTGGCGGGACTCTTCCTCGCCATGATCCGCGGCGAGAAGCTCTCCGAGGACGACCTGGAAGACCTGGACGAAGCCGCCCAGCTCCAGGACATCTCGCACATGCCCGCCCGCGTCAAATGCGCCGAGCTCGCCTGGCGCACCCTCGACGGCATGCTCGAGGGGCAAACAAACCAGTAGCTTATGCCCCGAATCCAAGGTTTTTGATTGCCGAGCCGCCCGTTACGGGCGGCTCTGTTTTTACCTAATGAGCGCGGACGCACAAAGTCCGCGCGTCCGGCGCCCCGTCTGACATTTGCCACACAGCCAGACGCGAACACGGGCGTTTTCCACAGCACCAAAGGCCTGCGGCAGGGCCCCGGGCCCGCCAAGCAATGCGCCAAGCCCCGTTCTGCGAAGCTCCGACTCGCTTCGCGCCTACCGCAGACGGGTCCCATAGGGAGCGGCGTGCATTTTTGCGAGTATTCAGCACGCCAAGCTGTGTGTATACGCATCGGAAACGTTAATCAACGTCTCCAGGCGCATATATATTGTGTTTTAGAACAGACATCGCGGTCTGACGGGACGCAGGCACGTGCTTCAAGGGCGCAACGACAGGGATCAATAGCTTCGGGGCCCGCATGTTGCAAGATTGCGGCGGTGCCGACAGCACCACGATGCTGAAAACTCCGTTTTTTGCACGGCGCAGACGGGGGTAGGCACGGGCAAACCCGGACCGAGCCGTTATTATATGCAAGATGGCGATTTTTCTATGCATATTAAGAAGTGCAGTTACCTCAGCAAGCTTTTGAACGCTGGTTGCGGCGTATGGACGACCCCAGCTGCGGTGAAAAGGCGACCCTACATCACGTTTCCGCCAGCCCGCATCGCCGTTCGCGCGCGGGCGCGCACGATACGAGAGACGGTACTTTTGCCAATCCCGGTATACCGCTCAATCTGACGCACCGTAAAACCGGCATCGTGCAATCCAAGAATGACGATATTGCGCTGCGCCGACGGCGCGGCTTTAACCACGTTGAGCGGAACCCCGAGGCTCTTCGCCAACTTGCCGGCAAAGGCGTGGCGTTCCCACTCCGTCTCTTTCATATCGCCCAGTGCTGGCTCGCCGCCGTCGGGCGTCGACAGCGAATGGGTAATAAAGCCCTCGGCAGAACCAAAAAGCTCAAGCACGCAAGAAGGATCAGAAAATCCCCTCGCGACATCAGCCGCGTCACCGTCGTAAGCGCACAAATGCTCCGCAAAGCTGCTCCAGGGATAACGCTCGATTAAGCTGATGCCAGCCTCCTGCGGATCGGCGTGTACGGAGCGAATAGCCTCCATCACCTGCCAGTCGGTATCGAGCGAGCGCCGGTCAAAACGGTTCTGGAACAGATGGCCTGTGCGCCCCGTGCGTTTATTGAACCGCCGCGCGTACGTCAAAAGCAGCCGATGCATCGCCGCACTCATCCTGTCCTCGTAATCTGCAAGCACCAAATGCACGTGATTGCCCATAAGGCACCAAGCGATAACCGTCACACCCTCCTCGCGGCAGCACTCGCGCATCAGCTCCAAAAACTCCCACCGGTCTTCATCGCCCTCAAAGATGAGCTGCTTACCCGTACCGCGGGCACAGACATGGTAAAAGCCGGTGACCGTTCTCCAAACACGCTGCATGGCGCTCCCTTCGCCGGGATCTGCTCGCCATCCAATACAGCACGATTGAAGCGTGCCATCAAAACATTCACGCAAAACAATACACTCGCGCGGCCAAAGGCAGTAAACAGGCGGCGAACGGCACCGTTGCAACAGGTCAACCCGTGCAACACTTACAAGAGCCGGCCAAAAGCTTGCCCAAGACGGACCCCCCCCCTCTACGGAAGTTCGCGACCACAGAACATAGCGTTAAACCGTTTCAATTAAAACTTCCGGACTTCTCGCTACGAAAACTGAGCCGTTCGCCGAATATTCCGTGCATTTCGCGGTATTATAGGGGCTGCATGTCATGTCCCTTTCGAAGGGTCGCCCGGCAATCGCCAGCCACGACCCCCAGACGGGACGCCAACACGATAGAGAGGAGAGGCATGCAGTACTCACAGGAAGTGGAGAACATGTGCCCCGTTGCCAAGGGTGCATACCACGGCCCCGCACCCATCCCCGAGGAGGGCAAGTGGGTCCAGGCTAAGGAGATTTCCGACATCTCCGGTCTTACGCACGGTGTGGGTTGGTGCGCACCTCAGCAGGGCGCCTGCAAGCTCACGCTGAACGTCAAGGACGGCATCATCGAGGAGGCCCTCGTTGAGACCATCGGCTGCTCGGGCATGACCCACTCTGCCGCCATGGCTTCCGAGATCCTTCCCGGTAAGACCATCCTCGAGGCCCTCAACACCGACCTCGTCTGCGACGCCATCAACGTTGCTATGCGCGAGATCTTCCTGCAGATCGTTTACGGCCGCAGCCAGACCGCGTTCTCCGAGGGCGGCCTGCCCGTGGGCGCCTCCCTCGACGACCTCGGCAAGGGCCTTCGCTCTCAGGTCGGCACCATGTTCGGCACCAAGGCCAAGGGCGCTCGTTACCTCGAGCTCGCTCAGGGCTACGTCACCCGCATGGCTCTCAACGACAAGAACGAGATCATCGCATTCGAGTTCCTGAACCTCGGCAAGTTCACCGACGCCGTCAAGGCCGGCAAGACCCCCGAGGAGGCCATCGCTGGCGCTATGGGCCACTATGGTCAGTGGGAGAACGCTGCCAAGTACATCGACCCGCGCACCGACGAGGAGACTCACTCCGTCGCCAGCGTGTTCCCGGTTCACGAGTAGAAAGGGAGGGAAATAACTATGACTGTTACGTTCGAAGGTTACGAGCGCCGCGCTGACAAGATCAACAAGTGCCTCGCCGACAACGGCATCGCCTCCCTCGAGGAAGCTCTGCAGATCTGCACCGACAAGGGCTTCAACCCGCGTGAGATCGTCAACAACACCCAGTCCATCGCCTTCCAGAACGCCGAGTGGGCCTACACCCTCGGTTGCGCTCTCGCTGTCAAGCGTGGCGCTAAGTCCGCTTCTGAGGCTGCCGCCATCATCGGCGAGGGCATCCAGGCCTTCACCGTTCCCGGCTCCGTCGCCGAGGACCGCAAGGTCGGTCTGGGCCACGGCAACCTGGGCGCTATGCTGCTCTCCGACGACACCGAGTGCTTCGCCTTCCTGGCCGGCCACGAGTCCTTCGCTGCCGCCGAGGGCGCTATCGGCCTGGCTCTGAACGCCAACAAGGCTCGCAAGAAGCCGCTGCGCGTCATCCTCAACGGTCTGGGCAAGGACGCTGCTCAGATCATCGCCCGCATCAACGGCTTCACCTACGTGAAGACCCAGTTCGACTACTACACGGGCGAGCTCAAGGTCGTCGAGACCATCCCCTACTCCGATGGTCCCCGCGCTGCCGTTAACTGCTACGGCTCCGACGACGTCCGCGAGGGCGTTGCCATCATGTGGCACGAGAACGTCGACATCTCGATCACCGGTAACTCCACCAACCCCACGCGCTTCCAGCACCCCGTCGCTGGCACCTACAAGAAGGAGCGCATCGAGGCTGGCAAGAAGTACTTCTCCGTCGCTTCTGGTGGCGGTACTGGCCGTACCCTGCACCCGGACAACATGGGCGCCGGCCCTGCCTCTTACGGCATGACCGACACCATGGGCCGTATGCACTCCGACGCCCAGTTCGCCGGTTCTTCCTCCGTGCCTGCGCACGTTGACATGATGGGTCTCATCGGCATGGGCAACAACCCCATGGTCGGTGCCACCGTCGCCTGCGCTGTCGCCGTCGAGGAGGCCCTCAAGGCCTAATCGCGCCCGCGCGATGCTCATATAGTTGAGCTTGGAGCCGCTACCTTTCGAGGTGGCGGCTCTTTTTGTTTACACCGACGCAGGATAGCTAATGCCGATATGTCAGTTGCGGCGAAATACGAGATGTGATGAGATGGAGCGTCAGAGCGTCCATGACGCCCACCTGCCATATTTGCCCTTTACCGATTTGCCGGGTCTTTGCGGCCCCATTGCCGATCACCCGTGCGACAATGCGCCGGACGAGAAAGGAATCCGATGGAATCGACTGATGTACTGGTAATTGGAGCTGGCATTGGGGGCCTTTGCGCTGCCATCGAAGCGGCACGCACGGGTGCAACCGTCACAGTGGCAAGCGTCGGCAAGGCTATGAGTGGATCGAGCTTCTTCCCCGGAACCTGGGGCCTGGGGCTTATCGGACCCGCTAACGAAGACGATGAACAGGACCTCATCGACACCATTCAGACCGTTGGTGGCGGCGTCGCCGACCCCGAGCTTGTCCAGACGTTTGTCCACGGCATTCCCCAAGCAATTGAATGGCTCGAGCAAGACCTGGGCGTTGAGCTCCAACGTCCGCAAAGCGCCGAGAGTGCTCAGCAAAAGCAGTTTATCGCCTGCTTTGACCACAAGACGCGCATGTGGCGCGGCCTCACCCGCAAGCCCCTTGAGGACGCTCTGACGACCCGGATCGAGTCGCTCGGCATTCGCCTGCTCCCCCGCCATGAGCTTATTGACCTTGTTGAGGACACGAACGGCAGAATAACCGGAACCGTACTCTACGACCTCACCGAAAATCGAATCGTGCCCTTTGCTGCCGAGGCCACGATCATCGCAGCCGGTGGCACAGGCGGCCTGTTCGAGCGCAGCCTTACGTCGGCTGATGTGCTCAGCTCCTCGCAGGCCATCGCGCTGGCGCACGGCGCAACACTTACTAATATAGAGTTCATGCAGATGATGCCCGGCTTCATCGAGCCCAGGCGTAACTTGGTCTTCAACGAGAAAACCTGGCGCTACGCGCATGTAGACCAGCCGGTAGATATTGCCGACGACAAGCTGGACAACCTGCTCGAGCAGCGCTCTGGATATGGTCCTTTCACGTCACGCTTGGCCTCCCGCGCTATCGATCTCGTCATCGATCAGGCAGGTGCCGAAGGCCTGGCACTCCACTACGACTTCCCCCGCGAGGATATCCCAGAGTTTGTGCGGACCTTTGCCAACTGGCTGCAAGACGAGCACGGCATCGCCCCGACTGACGAGATGCGCGTTGCGATGTACGCCCACGCTGCTAACGGCGGTATCAAGATCGATAAGACCGCGTACACGGGCGTTGAAGGCCTCTACGCTTGCGGCGAGGCGACAGGCGGCATGCACGGCGCCGACCGTATTGGCGGCTTGTCAAGCGCCAACGGCATCGTATTCGGACGCATCGCAGGCGCATCGGCAGCCCTTGCAGCGCAGAAAGAGCCTGAGACAGCCCTGAAGGCGGATATCACCCTCCCCCAGTACGGCATTGCCACAACAGATGCCGAACGCCTGACACACAGCCTTAGGCACACGATGAGCACCTTTTGCATGATCAACAGGACCGAAACAGGCCTATCCGAGGCCCTGCAACAGCTTGAAAGCCTGCAAGACAAGGCCATGGCGCTGAGCAAGCCGCATACCGATGACAGCGAGATCGCAGCCCTCGCCCGCCTACAGTCGCAGATTCGACTAGCACAGGAAATGGTCAAAGCCATGCGCAAGCGAACTGAAAGTCTCGGGTCGCACTATCGAGCGGATTAAACCGGACACCTATCTAAAGCAGAACACAACCAATCGATATCCATGGGCCCCGTGAGCTCGAAGCAGCACGGGCCCATTCGTGTCCGCACGGCAGCGTATCCTTATTCTGAATACAGAGTGGGCAAAGCCCGCATAGACAATAGACCAGCGAGGAGGAGATATGGACAGTAGAGATATCGAGAAGTGGCGTGTCGAACTTGATAGCTACGCCAATGTGGAAGACGGCGTTGAATATTGGCTCGCACGCGATTTAATGGAACCCATGGGGTACACTCGATGGGAGAACTTCGCCGAAGTTGTTAAGAGGGCAAAAGTCTCGTGCGAAACAAACAAAACTCCAGTTGATTCCCATTTTCGTGACACCACGAAAATGGTAACTGCCGGTGTCGCCGCTCGCGCGGTTAAAGACTACAAACTTACGCGCTACGCATGCTATTTAATCGCCCAAAACGGAGATCCAAACAAGCCGGAGATCGCGCTCGCGCAGGCATACTTTGCCGTGCAAACGCGCCGCCAAGAGCTCATAGAGCAGCGCTTCGCAGAGATTCAGCGCTTGCAGGCGCGCCACTCGCTATCCGATTCAGAGAAACAGCTCTCGGGTATTGCGTTCAAACGCGGCGTGGACTCCAAAGGATTCGCGATCATCAAGTCGAAGGGCGATGAGGCGTTATTCGGCGGCAGAAGCACGGCGGAAATGAAGCAGCAGCTCGGCGTACCCAAGAGCGCGGCATTGGCGGACAGGTTAGCCGATGTCCTCATCAAAGCAAAGGACCTTACGAACTCGATGACGGCCTTCAACGCCGAGGAACACGACCTGTACGGCCTGGACCAGATCAAGCAAGAGCACGTCGAGAACAACACAAGCGTGCGTGGCAGCCTCATCGACCGCGGAATTGTCCCCGAGAACCTACCGCCTGCCGAGGATACAAAAAAGCTCGAGCGTCGCGTGAAGGCAGACGAGAAGAAACTCAAGGAGGGTACTGACGGTTTTACCGATCCCCAGGGTAGGCTCGATCTGTGAAAGCGGCTGTGCCCTTTCGGGTTCGACCCCATGCGAGGTCAACAAAAAAGCGACCAGCCTAAGCCAGTCGCTTTAACATGCTTTGGTGGGCCGTCAGGGGGTCAGCCTGCTTCGCAGACGGCCGCTGCGGCGCCAAGGCGCCTTGCGCGCTGCGCTGGCAAATGCTTACGCGTTTTCTCAGCTACGCGCCCTTTCGGGTTCGACCCCATGAAAGGTCAACAAAAAAGCGACCGGCCGAAGCCAGTCGCTTTAACATACTTTGGTGGGCCGTCAGGGGGTCGAACCCTGGACCTTGGGATTAAGAGTCCCCTGCTCTACCAACTGAGCTAACGACCCAAAGCTAAAGTCCGTTGTGGCGGACTTTAGAGGAGATATCGTGTGGTGGGCCGTCAGGGGGTCGAACCCTGGACCTTGGGATTAAGAGTCCCCTGCTCTACCAACTGAGCTAACGACCCGATATCAACACGAAGCAAGAACTGGGGTGGGTAAAGGGACTCGAACCCTCGACCTACGGGACCACAACCCGTCGCTCTAGCCAACTGAGCTACACCCACCGTGTCCTGTGCGCTTCGCGCTCGACTATTATTGCAAGGAACGCCACGCGATGCAAGCCCCAATTTTCAAGAATTTTGAAAAGAGTTTTTCGGATCCATTTCGAGCAAATCCCACCGGTTTCATAGGAGTAAACTTGCCCCACCCCGATGTTCGAAAGGACAAGCATGAAAGAACTCTCCAATCGCACGGCAACGTTTACCGATTCCGTCATCCGCCGCATGACACGCATCTCCAATAAGTACGGCGCTGTCAATCTCTCGCAGGGCTTCCCCGACTTCGATCCCCCGGCGCAGCTGCTCGATAGCCTCAGCACCATCGCCACCAACCCCAAGCCGCTTTACCACCAGTACTCCATCACCTGGGGCTCCCAGGCCATGCGCGAGGCGCTCGCCGCCAAACAGGAGCACTTTATGGGCATGCCGGTGAACCCCAACGAGAATATCGTAGTCACCTGCGGCTCCACCGAGGCCATGATGGCCGCCATGATGACGGTCACCAACCCCGGCGACAAGGTCGTCATCTTCTCGCCGTTCTACGAGAACTACGGCGCCGACACGATCCTTTCGGGTGCCGAGCCCATCTACGTGCCGCTCAACCCGCCCACATTCGACTTTGACCGCGACACACTCGAGGCGGCCTTCCGCGACAACGACCCCAAGGCCATCGTCCTGTGCAACCCTTCCAACCCCTGCGGCAAGGTCTTTACACGCGATGAGCTCACCTTTATCGCCGACCTCTGCAAAAAGTACGACACCTACTGCATCACCGACGAGGTCTACGAGCACATCGTCTACGCGCCCCACGAGCACGTCTATATGGCCACGCTGCCCGGCATGTTTGAGCGCACCATCAGCTGCAGCTCGCTGTCCAAGACCTACTCCATCACCGGCTGGCGTCTTGGCTACACCATTGCCCCTGCCGAAATCACCGAGCGCATCAAGAAGGTCCACGACTTCCTCACCGTGGGTGCCGCCGCTCCCCTGCAGGAAGCCGTCGTCACCGCCCTCAATTTCGGCGACAGCTATTACGATGAGGTCCTCGACCTCTATACCGCCAAACGCGACCTGTTCTGCCAGGGACTCGACAGCATCGGTCTTGAGCATAACGTGCCGCAGGGCGCCTACTACGTCATGATGGACATCTCTGAGTTTGGCTATGACAGCGACCTCGAGTTCTGTGAAGACCTCGCGTCTAAAGTGGGTGTGGGCGCCGTGCCCGGCTCGAGCTTCTTCCGCGAGCCCGTCAACCATCTGATTCGTTTCCACTTTGCCAAGCGAGACGAGACACTTAACGCGGCGCTGGAGAACCTCAAGTCGCTACGTGATAAAATCAAGCCGCGCGGGTAAGGACGGCCCGGCAACTAAAGCAACCAAAGAAGCCCCGCACCGCCCGCCGCGTTGCGGGGCTTCTTTCTATAGCGCTTTCTTAAATGGTTTAGAGCTCTATACTTTAGTCACGGAGCAACTCGTCCCAAAGAGAGGAATACTATGGCAGAGCAGCAGCTTATCGGAGCGCTCGAGGCCGGCGGCACCAAGATGGTCTGCGCCACGGGCTATGCGGACGGCACGGTCCTGGAGCGTGAGCAGATCGCGACCACGACCCCACAGGAGACCGTTGAGGCCGTCAACGCGTGGTTTGCCGACAAGGGCATCGCCGCGCTGGGCATCGGCGCCTTTGGCCCCACCGCAGTCAACCCCGCTTCGCCCCAATACGGCAAGATCTTGGAGACGCCCAAAACGGCATGGCGTTACTTTGACCTGCTAGGCACTATCCAAAACGAGCTCAATATTCCCTGCGGCTACGACACCGACGTCAACGTCGCCTGCTTGGGCGAGGTCACCTTTGGTTGCGCCCAGGGCCTCACTGACGTGGTGTATCTGACCATCGGCACCGGCGTGGGCGCCGGCGTGCTCTCGGGCGGTAAGCTCGTGCACGGCATGATGCATCCCGAAGCCGGCCACATCCTGGTCACGCGCGACCCGCGCGACACCATCGGCGAGCATAGCGCCTGCCCCTTCCACGACAACTGTCTCGAGGGCCTCATTGCCGGCCCCGGCGTTAAAAAGCGCTGGGATGGCAAGAGCGCCGGAGACATGGCCGATGACCCGGAGGCCATGGACCTGCTCGCCGGCTATCTGGCACAGGCGCTCATGACCTACACGCTGTGCTACGCGCCGCAAAAGATCATCATCGGCGGGGGCGTGGCCGACCACACCCCCATCGTGCCGCTCGCACGCAAAAAGTGTGCCGAAATGCTCAACGGCTATATCGTCACGCCCGAGGTCAACGACATCGATAACTACATCGTCAACAACAGCCTCGAGGGCAAGCAGGGAATTATGGGCTGCCTGGCCCTGGGCGCACAGGCGCTTCAGTAGCAGACGCACCCACAGGGCGTGGCGCGCCCGGCAAATCCAATCTACGGAACGACGCCACCACGCCTCATATAAGCCCTCAAATAAAAAAGGCCGCCTAGGACCAAACAATACGTCCTAGGCGGCTTTTTTGGCGCACATCAGCGACCGTAAGAGATATCGGAGCACAACGCCCGTTGCCGCTCCACAGCAGTCGATCACCACATCGGTGATCATGCCGGCGCGCCCCGGCACAAAGAGCTGAATCGTCTCGTCGATCGAGGGAATCAGCAGCAGGAACACCGCTGTGGGCAGCAGCACGTCAAAGGTGCGCCGGCCCTCAAAATCAAAGGCGTGCGCTGCCAAGATGCCGAGCACCATATACTCGGTAAAATGCGCGCACTTGCGAACAACAAAGTTGGTCACCCATTCATATGGAAGTCCCACGCCGTGCAGGAAACCGCGGATAGCTTCCATGACCGTTAGGCTCAGCGAGCCCGACCCCGAGCCGGGAACCAGCGAATTGCCCCAGATCAAGAGCGCCATCAGGCAGGTCACGACCGCCCATTTTCGATTGATCTTAACCATGCAGAAGTTATGCCTCCGCGCGGAGCGGCGCGAAGCTGGCGGTACCGCCCTCGATAACGCTCAAATAGGCACGGCCCGTACGCTTGGCGGTAGAGGACTGCAGGCGCTCGATCTCTTCCTCGAGGATCTGATTGACGCGCTCGTGACGACGATTTTCCATAATGCCGGCGGCAATAGCCTCGGCCCGCTCGATGCTCTCGCGCGAGATGCGGGCAGTATCCTCGGGGAACACAGCGCTGTGACGGCCGACATAGGCGGGGGCAGCAGGCTGAGGGGCAGCGACGGGAGCGGGGGCTGCAACAGAAGCAGGCTCGTCAATCTCATCCAGAATCGCGGTGGCGGCGGCCCACATGTCCTCGTGGCCCGAGTAATCGGCCATGGGAACATCAACCTCGAGCGAGGCGTCCGGAAGGTCGCCGGTGTCGATGCGATCTTGGGCATCAATCGATGCGGTGATGGCTGCAGGCTCATCGAGGTCATCAAGATCGATGTCCGCGGCACCGGAGATGATAGGCATGCTGGCGAGGTTTGCATTGTACGGCGCAGCCTCAGCCGCCTGCTGCTGGGCAGGAGCGCCCCAAAGCGAGCTTTCGGCGGCACGGCGGGCGGCAACGGCCTCCTCGTCCGCGGCCATGGCTTCATCAACGTACGAATTGTCGGCAGAAGCGTTCGCGTCCGCCGAGGTAGCGCTGTAGGCGTTATTGGCTGCCGCGTTGGCGACGAGTGCCACGAAAGCCGCCGTGCTGCCCGCAGGGGCGGCCTGGGAGCCAGACACGGCGCGTGCCGCGGCGGCGATGTCGTCGCGATTGAAGGAGCCGGTCTGCCCGCCGTTGGTGAGCTCGTCGATGGCGACTTGATAGACGTCGCGCGAGTGTGCAGGGTCGCAGCTCACCGGCGAATCGTCGTCGAGCATACCGTCGATCATGGACCAAGCCTCGTCCTCGTCCATAGCATCTGCGGCTCGAGCGATGGTAGGGACACCATCATCGGCATGACGGCGCTGGAACGCACCAGTCAGGCCGGAAAGGAATGCCGAGGTAGGCTGCTCCGCCTGAGCCTGAGAAGCAGAAGCCGCAGCGTAAGGAGTCGCATCCTGCTGCTGAGCTGGAATCGAGGCGGTCTTGAACTCGCTTTGATGCTGATTGAGATTGGCGGCACCGCCCATGGCATCGGGCTGGAACAGACGCTCTTCACACTGCGCACGGTACTCGGAGATACCCAGCGAGGCGGCATAGATACCCACGCCCGCTACCGCGCCCACGGCAAAGGGAACCGCACCCGCCACGACCGTCTCGTTCACGGACGAAAACGGCAGCGTCGCGGCATACATAACCACGGGAGCGGCGAGGCCGATCCCGCACGAAAGTCCGGCAAGGACTGCTCGTTGTGTTGCATCAGAAGAAGCCATGAGCTCTCCCCATCTTCCAGCACCCAAATCGCATCATTCAGTTGGCTGCGCGAGAGAAGATGAAGCGGGGCTGTGCCCCAAAGCAACGGTATATGGTTCGTTTCATCTGCGTTTTCCGTCGCGAAGCTTAAAAGCTATTATGCGAAACCGCCCTGTCGATTGCAAGCGACGATGTCGGATTGAAACGGGAAACCTGCTGCTTGCCAGTCTTATGGTCAAAAATAAGTGCGGAGCGGCGATATGGAAAAGGGCCGAGGCTCAAAGCCCCGACCCTTTATCGCGTTGATGACTATCGCTGCGTGTGGATGACAACCTAGAACGTCTGCTCGTAGTCGCTGTGTTTTTTGGCCGAACGCACCAGGAACTCCTGGTTGGTGTTGGTGCCCTTAAGACCCTTGATAAACGACGCGGCTGCGCGCTCAGTGTTGTTCATGCCGGCAAGAATGCGACGCAGACCAAAGACAAACGGACGCATCTGCTCGTCAACCAACAGGTCCTCGTTACGCGTACCGGAGGCAACGGGGTCGATAGCCGGGAAGATGCGGCGGTCGGCCAGTTCGCGGTCGAGCTTAAGCTCCATGTTGCCGGTGCCCTTGAACTCCTCAAAGATAACCTCGTCCATCTTGGAACCAGTGTCGATGAGAGCAGAGGCCAGGATGGTGAGCGAGCCACCGTTCTCGATATTGCGGGCTGCGCCCAGGAAACGCTTGGGCGGATACAGTGCCGCCGAATCAACGCCGCCCGAAAGGATGCGGCCTGAGGCGGGCGCCGCCAAGTTGTAGGCGCGGGCAAGACGCGTGATGGAGTCGAGCACCACCACAACATCGCCGCCCAGCTCCACGATGCGCTTGGCGCGCTCGATGACGAGCTCTGCCACGCGAGTGTGGTTGTCGGCGGGCATATCGAAGGTCGACGCCACGACCTCGCCCTTGATGGAACGCTGCATATCGGTGACCTCTTCGGGGCGCTCGTCGACGAGCAGACAGATGAGGTGCACCTCGGGATTGTTAATCGAGATAGATTGGCAAATCTTCTTGAGGATCGTGGTCTTGCCGGCCTTGGGCGGGGACACGATCAGGCCACGCTGACCCTTGCCGATCGGCGACACGATGTCGATGGCGCGACCGGTAATGGAGTCCTTGCCGTGCTCCATGCGCAGCGGCTCATTGGGATAGACCGGGGTGAGGTCGCCGAACTTGGGACGGTTGCGAATCTGCTCGGGGTCCAGACCGTTGACGGTCGTGATTTTGGCGAGGCCGGCGCGCTTGTCGCCGCCGCGCGAAGGACGCAGCGAGCCCTCGATGACGTCGCCCGTGCGCAGGCGCGCGGAGCGGATGAGGTAGGCGGGCACGAAGGCGTCGTCGTTGGACTTCATGTAGCCATGGGCGTGGATGATGCCGGAGCTGTCCGGGCGAATCTGCAGAATGCCCTTGATGTCGCGGAAGCCCTCGGCCTTCGCGGCGGTGACGTAGATCTCCTCGACGAGCTCGGCTTTCTTCTTGCCGGTCGTCTCAATCTCGAACTCCTTGGCCTTCTCGCGCAGCTCGGCGACCTTCATGGCCGCGAGCTCCTCGCGCGAAAGCGTGGGCTCAGTCGGAGCGGCATTGCGCTCCTTATTGCGCTGCTTGCGGTCGCGCTGACGGTTGCGGCGATCGTTGTTGCGCTCGTCCTTGCGCTCGTTGCGGTCCTCGTTGCGCTTGTGCTGGCGACGGTTGGGGCGAGCGTTGTCATCGGCCTCAGCGGGCGCGGCGCCATCGGCTGCGGCGGCGTCGGCATTGGCCGCAGCGGCGTCATTGGCCTCGGCGCCGGAATCAATCTGCGCTTCGGCATCAGCCTGCTGCTCGGACGCCTTGGCCTTAGCGGACTTCTTACGACCGCGCTTGGGCTTCTCGGACGCAGACTGTACGACGTCTTGGGGCTCGGCGGCATCAGTCGATGCATCGGCGGTCGTCTCGGCGGAATCCTCGGACGCACCCTTCTTGGCAGTCTTGGCCTTGGACGTGCGCTTAGCAGCAGTACGATGGCTGCGACCAGGACGGACGTCGGCGGGCTCGGCATCGGCGGGAGCGGGCTCGGAAGTCGTAGCATCCTGAACGGGTGCATCGGCAGCAGTTGCAGACTCGGCGGTCGCCGCAGCATCCCGAGCAGCTGCGGCTGCGGCTGCGGCCTTCTCTGCCTCGACGAAGGCCTTGGGCTTGCGACCGCGACGGTGCGGGCGCAAAGCCGGATCGACAACGGGAACTTCGCTGGCCTCGACAGACGCAGCGGGCTCAGCAGGCGATGCGCCCTCCCCTGCCGTGGAACGGACCGAAGCCTCAGTGAGCTCGGGGGTTACCTGTTCAGCAATCTGCTCGGCCTTAACAGCCGTGCGACGGCGTGCGCGCGTTGCCGGCCTCTCGGTCGGCAGGTCGGCGGCAGGGGTCTCGGTGGCGGCAGGGGTCTCGGGCACAGACGGAGCTGCAAGCTCGGTCAGAGCCGCGGCCTCGCGCTCGGCAGCACGACGCCGGGCGCGCACCACCTGAGCCTCGCTAATCTGCGCCAACGCACGTGCCTGCGCGACCTCATCGGAAATCGGCGCCGAGGAGTCAGCTGCAACGGTGCGCTTGGCGCGCGTCGTGCGCGTCGTACGGCGCTTGGGCTTGGTGACCTCCTCGCCGTCAGCGTCAGGCTTGGCCGTGCGGCGTGTGCGCTTGGGCTTTGCCGGAGCAGCCTCCTCACCAGTTGCAGGCACGGCCTTCTCAGCCGCTACAGGCGTAGGCGTCGAAGCAGCCTTAGGCGTCTCAGGAGCCGAGGCTTGCGCGGGCGCCGCGACCTGGTCCGAAGCAACCGGTGCAGCGGGAGCGGCCTGCGTCGTCGTTATTTCGTTTTCTTGCTGTTGATCAGACACAGTGTTTGCTCAACTTTCTTTTCAAGCCCTGTGATCACATGCTCCCTGCATAAACCTTCAGGGCGGCTAAACAGTCTAGTTCCGTTCAAGACGACGGACATCATTGATCTGTATCGAGATGATTGCGTCAATTACGCAGCGTAAGTGTAACACAACCGCCGCCACCTGCAACTTAGTCATTGGAGACGTTCTTAAACGACTAGTCAAAAGGGACACTCTTTGGTTTAACACCCACAAATCTGACCGCCTCCGCCAAAGCTATGGCGGTTTACTACGATGAATCGCTCAACCGCGACCACTCCGAAACTTGTTGAACTAAAACCGCAGGTAGATGCCTTGCACTTTTTAGCGAAAAGCCGGCGTGGTTGGAATATCTCAATTCATCGTAGTAAACCCGCATAGTTTCGTATTTCCAGCAGTTCCAAATTCGTCAATACGTCGGCGTTTGCAAAAAAGCCCGACCTCCGTGGGAGATCGGGCTTTCAAGGCTTAGTTAAACCAAGTCTGTACGGTCAAATGACCCGTAGCTTACATCTGCTCGGGAGCGGAGACACCAACGAGGGTGAGCACCAGGGCGAGTGTTACGCGGACGGCGTCGCAAGCGGCCAGACGGGCGCGCGAAAGCTCGGGGTCGACGGGACGGCCCTCGCTCGGCAGAACCTGGCAAGCAGCGTAGAAGCTGTGGAAGTCGCCGGCGAGTTCCTCAGCAAAGTGCGTCAGACGGAACGGGGCGCGATCGCGAGCGCAGCTGGCGATGAGGTCGGTGAGCTCGTTGAGCTTACGCGAAAGGGCGAGCTCGGTCGGGTCGGTCAGCAGCGAGTAATCGACGTTCTCACCGATGGCCTTGGCGGCGACGGCCTTCATGCCCATCTCGTCAGCCTGCTCGGGCGTAACGTCAGCGGCACGGCGCAGGATGGAGCACACGCGGGCGTGAGCGTACTGCACGTAGTACACCGGGTTGGAGTTGTCGCGCTTCTTAACGGCCTCGATGTCGAAGTCAACCATCTGGTTGGAGCTCTTGGAGATGAGCGTGTAACGAGCGGCGTCGGAGCCAACCTCGTCGACGAGCTCCTGCAGGGTCACCATGGTGCCCTTGCGCTTGGACATACGGACGGGCTTGCCGTTGCGCAGCAGGTTGACGAGCTGGCCCAGCAGAACCTCAAACTTGCCGGGGTAACCCAGAGCGTCGCAGACGCAGCGGACGCGCTCGATGTAGCCGTGGTGGTCGGCGCCCCAGATGTCGATGACGTGGTCGACGCGCTGGAACTTATCCCAGTGATAGGCAACGTCGGAGGCGAAGTAGGTGTACTCGCCGTCGGACTTGATCAGGACGCGGTCCTTGTCATCGCCCAGGTCGGTGGAGCGGAACCACAGGGCGCCGTCCTTGGTGTAGAGGTAGCCCATCTTGTCGAGCTTCTCAAAAGCGCGGTCGACGGCGGAGGTGCCGGCGGTCTCACTCTCGGTGTCCTTCACGTACAGCGAACGCTCGGAGTACCAACGATCGAAGTCGCAATTGACGGCGTGGCAGAGGTCGCGCATGTTGTCGACCATCTTCACATAGCCGCGCTCGCGGAAGCTCTCCATGCGCTCCTGAGGATCGGCGTCGACCCACTTATCGCCGTCGGTGCGCCAGAACTCGGCAGCCTCGTCGATGATGTAGTCGCCGCCGTAGGAGTCCTTGCCCAGAGTCTCGGCAAAGTTGTCCTGATACGGATGGGTCTCGGGGTGCTCGTCGTTCTCGTCGGCAACAAAGGCGTCGCGGTCGGCGATCAGCAGCTTGTGAGCCTCGTCGATATCCACGCCCTGCTTGGCGATGATGTCGGCAAGCTGCATATAGCGCGTGCTGATGGAGTTGCCGAAGGTGTTCATCTGAGAGCCGTGGTCATTGATGTAGAACTCACGCTGGATGTCGTAACCGGCGTGATCCATAACGCGGCAGAGGGAGTCACCCAGAGCGGCCCAGCGGCCATGGCCGATGTGCATGGGGCCGACGGGGTTGGCGGAGACGAACTCGACCTGGGTCTTCAAGCCGCCACCGACGTTGGACTTAGCGAAGTCCATGCCCTTCTCGCGGGCCTCGCCAAAGATGGCATTCTTGACAGCGACGGAAAGGTAGAAGTTGATGAAGCCAGGGCCGGCGATCTCGACCTTCTCGATCGCGGGGTCCTCGGGCATATGGGCAACGATGGCCTCGGCGATCTTGCGCGGGGCGCAGTGGGCCAGCTTGGCGGACTTCAGGGCCATGGTAGAGGTCCACTCGCCATGAGAAGTGTCAGCCGGTCGCTCGATGGCGCAATCGTCAAGTTCAAATGCGGAAAGGTCGCCGGCCTCCTGGGCCGCAGCAAGCGCAGCGCGTACCAGCTCTTCAATCTTCTCGGGCATAGATCCTCCTTGTGTTAAAGCCCCCGAGCTCTTGGTCACTCGTGGGGCAAAAGCCAGAGTTTGTAGCACTCTATCACAAGCGGTAGCCACTATCGCAGGGTAAAGCTAATAGATATTGCATATGCACAAAATTGACTACAGCTTGTATGGAGTCACTCAAAGATGCCAGTCTGCCTGCAAATTATGCACGCGTTGAAAATGCATAAAGGTATGAATGAGCTGCGTCTTTTATCGAATACTCTTACCTATCAGAGTTGTGTGCTTTTCCTGCATAAAGTGAGGATTTGCGCACGTCAGCGTGTTATTCTAGACATACGTAAATTCGTATAAGTTGGAGGTAGCATGTTCTCAATCGGTCAACACGTCATTCATCCGGGTCAGGGAGTCTGCACCGTCGTCGGTTTTAGGGACGACACACCGCAGCCCATGCTACTGCTCGAGACCAAACAGGGACATGCGCAGACGATCCTCATGTACCCCGTGGCGCAGGCCGACCGTTTGCACGCCGCTATCTCGCAGCAAGATGCCGAGCACCTGCTGAGCCACTATGACGAGCTGGAGTGCGACACCTTTACCGAGCGCAACAGCTCACTTGAGGAGACGCACTTTAAGCAGCAGCTCAAGCTGGGCGCGCCCGAGACGGTCCGCGTGGCAAAGACCATGATGCACCGCATTCGCCAGGCCGAGGAAGCTGATAAAAAGCCCAGCTCCTACTACATGCGAGTACTCAAGGAAGCCAAGCGCCGCTCCATCGAGGAGTTCGCTGTGGCCTTGGGCGTCACCGAGGAGGACGCTGAAGCCCGCCTAGCCCAAGCCGCCCTCAACTAACCTGCCAAAAAGGGACAGGTTTATTTTGGCAGGTTTTATCTGGGGAAACGTCAACAAACAATTGGTAAATGGCCGGGTGCTCCGTTTTGTTTGTAAGCCCCGGCCATTTTTCTATCGCCGCGAAAATGCGTGAAGCCCATTTGTGATGACATCACGCGAGGGCCGTCCAGATCGACGCAACCAACGCCCGTATCCGCAACAAGCGCGCCCGTCTTGCTCAATTACCATTAAAAAGCATCAATTTGAAAACGCAATAACATTTCGGCAGGTAGCAGCTATAGTCGGTAAACTGAATCTCGACAACCGAAGCCTCCGAATGAGGTATCTTCAGCCCATCCAAGCTAAAGGAGGGGCCATGCCGAGAAAACCTCGTTCAAAGTCACCAACCGGTTATTTCCACGTCACGTTGCGTGGAAACGGAGGGCAATTGCTGTTTGACGATGCCGAGGACCGAATCGCCATGCTTCAGATCATCGATGCAATCCTCCCCAAACACAATATCGAGCTTATCGCTTGGTGCCTTATGGGAAACCATATTCATCTGCTCATCGACGACCCGGACGACCGCAAGAGCGACGCGATGCACGCGATAGCCGTATCGTATGCGGGCAGGTACAATGCGCGGACGGGGCATATCGGCCACGTGTTTCAGGAGCGGTTTTGGGATTCGCCCATTAAGTCGGAAGTATATTTGCTCGAAGCAATTCGATACATCCATCTGAATCCACAAAAAGCAGGACTGGCGGCATATGACGAATATCCCTGGAGCAGCCATCGCGAGTATCTAATGAGTGCCAGGTCACGGCCGCATGTCACCGGCAGCGTTGTCGGTGTTTTATTCCCAACACCTCGCTCATACCTTCAGCTCATGGAAAGTGCGCCGTCGCTTCCCTATCGCCCCAGCGCAACAGCCAAGGTTCGCGAGGAAGATCTATGCGAATTTGGCACGGCAATCGTGCAGAGTGTCGCAGGATGTGCTCCGACGGAACTCAAATCCGCCTCCAAGTCACTTCGCAATGAGGCGATTCTCGCACTTCGAAAAGAAGGGCTAACGGTTAAGCAGGTTCAGCTGCTGACCGGACTGGGAACATGGATTATCAAGAACGCGTCCTAGCGTCGCCTTTGCCGAATTACGGGTACGGCGAAGCACAGCTGCCTGCCGCGAGGCGTCGCCATTCGCCAACGTCACCATGTCAAACAGAAAACGCTTCCGCTGAATAACGTCCAACGGAAGCGTTTTCCCAGATAAAACCTACCAAAATAAACCTGTCCCTTTTTGGCAGGTTAGGCCAGGAAGGTGTCGCGGTCGGGCGCGAAGGACTGCATTGCCGCGATGGTGCGGTCGAAAAGCTCGGGGAGCTCCCAGCCCAGCATCTCGGCGCCCTGCGTAATCACGTCGCGCGAGCAGCCGGCGGCAAAGCGCTTGTCCTTGAACTTCTTCTTGAGCGACTTGGTCGTAAAGTCCATGACGCTTTTGCTCGGACGCATGATAACGGCGGCCCCGATCAGGCCGGTAAGTTCGTCGCACGCAAATAGGATCTTCTCCATCTGCGACTCGGGTTTGGGCAGCGAGGTGTTGAAGTCCGAGGTATGCGTCTGGATGGCACGGATGAGCTCGGGCGATGTGCCCTCGCCCTCCAGAATCTCGGCAGCATAGATGGTGTGGTTCATGGGGTCGTCCTCATGCTCCTCCCAATCCAAGTCGTGCAGCAGGCCGACGATGCCCCAAAACTCCTCGTTCTCGGGGTCGAACTCGCGCGCAAAGTAGCGCATGGTGCCCTCGACCGTCTCGCCATGGGTGATGTGGAACGGGTCTTTGTTGTGCTCGTTAAGCAGTTCAAACGCGCGGTCGCGGGTGATTCCGGCGGAAAGCGTCTGGGACATGGCAATACCTCCAGGTGAGTCGATGTTAGGACACGGTGTCACTATCGTATATCGCCGGGGCTCAAGCCGAAAGGCAAAAAAGTTATGCGGAGAAAAAAGCCGGGCGAACGTGTCGCCCGGCAAAACCGCAGATAAAACCTGCCAAAATAAACCTGTCCCTTTTTGGTAGGTTTAGGGACGGACCTGACCGGTACCGCGGAGCTTGTATTTGTAGGTGGTGAGGGCCTCGGCGGCAAAGGGGCCGCGGGCGTGGAGCTTTTGGGTCGAGATGCCGATCTCGGCACCCAGGCCAAACTCGCCGCCGTCAGTGAAGCGCGTGCTGGCGTTGGCGTACACAGCCGAGGCATCGACCGCATCCAGGAAGCGCTCGCAGGCATCCTCGTCCTCGGCAACGATGGCCTCGGAGTGCATGGTGCCATAGCGGTTGATGTGTGCGATGGCCTCGTCCTCGTTCACCACGACCTTCACGCTCATCTCGAGTGCCAAGTACTCACGGCCCCAGTCCTCCTCAGTCGCGGCAACATAGTCGTCGCCCTCGGCAAGCCCAGCGTCGGCGCATGCGGCGCACGTGGCCTCGTCGCCGTGAATCAGCACGCCGTGGTCGTGCAGCACGGCAACGACTGCGGGCAGGAAGCGATCAGCAACGGCACGGTCGACCAGCAGCGACTCGGCGGCATTGCACACACCCACGCGCTGGGTCTTGGCATTGACGATAATGTTGAGCGCCTTGTCAAAGTCGGCGGATTCATGCACGTAGATATGGCAGTTGCCCGTGCCCGTCTCGATCACCGGCACAAGCGACTCGCGCACGCAGCGCTGGATCAGGCCCGCACCGCCACGCGGAATGAGCACATCGACGATGCCGCGGAGCTTCATGAGCTCGCCGGTGGCCTCGCGGTCGGTGGACTTGATCATCGAGATAGCCTCGCGCGGGAAACCCTTGGCCTCGAGCGCATCGGCCAGCAACTCGGAAATCATGGCGCACGAGTGATAGGCCAGCGAACCGCCGCGCAGAATGCAGGCGTTGCCGGTGCGGATGCAGATGCCCGCGGCATCGGCCGTCACGTTGGGGCGCGCCTCATAGACCATGGCGACCAGGCCCAGCGGCACGCTCACGCGGGTGAGGTCCACGCCGCTTGCAAGCACGCGGTGGTCGAGCACGCGGCCGACAGGATCGGGCAGCTCGGCGAGCTTCTCCAGGCCGGCGGCCATGCCCTCGACGCGCTCGGGCGTCAGCAACAGGCGATCGAGGAGCCCCGCCGAGGTCCCCGCATCGCGCGCGGCGGACATATCGAGCTCGTTGGCGGCAACGATGGAATCGACACCGTCGCGCAGCGCTGTGGCCATGGCGCGCACGGCCTCCTGACGCTGCTCATCGCTCGCCGCGGCAAGCGAGGCCGACGCTGCCTTGGCGGCAACGGCAAGATCGTGGACATACGTGGCTATATCGACCGACATGGGCGGCCCTTTCTCTTAGAAGTTTGCCAACCATGGTAGCCGATTTATGCGCATCCTCGCCGACGGCGGTAGAATTGGTCAACCCGAAACACCGCAATGAATGGAAGTACCGCATGGCCCTCATCACTTCGTACCATGTCCCCGGCCTGTATGTCGAGGACCACAGCATCGATGTCCCCCTCGACTGGCGCGGCCTGGAGCCGATGCTGTTGGCCGTCGGCAGCACCATGCGCCGTGGCGCCATGCCGGCACCCATCGCCGGCGCGCCCGAGAGCATCAAGCTCTTCTACCGCGTGGTTTGCGCGCCCGACCGCATCAACGACGATCTGCCGCTGCTCCTGTTTTTGCAGGGCGGCCCCGGCGGCGAGAGCCCACGTCCGCTCTCGCCCACGAGCGACGGTTGGATTGAGGAAGCCGTCAAACACTTCCGCGTGGTCCTTCCCGACCAGCGCGGCACGGGACGCAGCAACTGCGTAGACGGGCGTACAATCGCGGCTCTGGGCGAGCGCGCGACGGCGGCAGGCTCCGATGCCGCACGCTCGCAGGCGGACTTCCTCAAGCGCCACCTCGCCAGCTCCGTCGTGCGCGATTTTGAGTACCTGCGCCTGGTGGGCTTTGGCGGCAAGCCGTGGGTCACGCTCGGCCAAAGCTACGGCGGCTTTTTGACGTTGAGCTACCTGTCGCTCTTCCCCGAGGGCGTGGCGGCGAGTTTTACCTGCGGTGGCATCCCCCACGTCCCGGCGAGTGCCAGCGAGGTCTACGCGCACACCTTCCCGCGCATGGCCGCCAAGACCCAGGAGTATTACGACCGCTACCCCGCCGACGTCGAGCGCGTGGCGGCTCTTGCCGATGCGCTTGAGGAGCAGAAGCCCACGCTGCCCGACGGCTCACCAATGACGGTGGAGCGCCTTCAACTTATGGGCAGCGACTTTGGCATGAAGCCGAGCTTTGAGCGCATGCATTGGATTATCGATCACGCTTTTGTTGACGGCGACGGTACGCTGAGTTGCGGTGCCTCGGCATCCGATAGCTTTTTGATGCGCGCCTTCGAGCGCACCAACACGCGCACGAATCCGCTGTACTGGACGCTTCAGGAGTTCATCTACGCCGACGGCGACACCATGCCCATTCGCTGGGCCGCGGCAGAGGAGAAGGCCCGGCGCGCCGAGTTCGACACGCTCGCGCGCCCGCTCATGTTTACCGGCGAGGCCATGTTCCCGTGGATGTTTGAGCAGATGCCCGAGCTTAAGCCGTTTAAACCCGCCATGGACCTGCTGATGGAAGACACCAGCTGGGACAAGATCTACGACCCGCAGCGCCTGGCCTGTAACGAGGTGCCGCTCCAAGCCGCGGTGTACTTCGATGACATGTACGTGGACTCGGGCATGCAGCTCGACACGCTCAGCCGCGTGGGCAACTCGCATGCCTGGGTAACGAACGAGTTCGAGCACGACGGCCTGCACGGCAGCGTGGTATTCAAGCACCTCTTCGATGAAGCCCTCAACCACGGAGACCTGCGCCGAATCTTCTAGCGAAGAAGTGTCCCCCGTCAGCCGGCACAAAAGGAACGTCCCCAAGTGCCGAATAAGTACCGACAACGACGATGCCGCAGGTAGAGGACGGAAAGCGAAAACGCCTCTAAGCGAGCAAGGTGACGCGAAAGAGGAGGGCATTGACCTTTTGGTCATGCCCGACGATTGAACGTCAGATTGCCGCTTAGGGGCGTTTGCAGCGTCAATTGGTTAGGCGAAGACGATTAAATTATCTCGATGGATCGCGGGCTTCTCGGCCAGGTCTGCCAGCAGGCGGTTGCTGGCAATCTGGTCCTGGCGGCGGCCGGCAGCAAGCTCCAGCACGTCCGAATCGGCCTCGGCGATACCGCGGGCAACAACCATACCGCTCGGGTCGCACACATCGAGCACATCGCCCTCGGCAAACTCGCCATCGACCTGGCGAATACCCACCGCGAGTAAGGACGAACCGCGACTGACCAGCGCCTTCGCGGCACCGTCGTCAACCGTTACCGAGCCATGAGCCTTGTCACCCAGCGCGATCCACAGCTTGCGCGGCGCAATGTCCAGGCGCTCCGCCGGCGGATCGAACAGGGTTCCCACGCTCTCGCCACGGGCCAGGCGCACGAGCGCATCGGGCTCCTCGCCCGAGCAAATCACGCTCTGAATGCCGGCCGTCATCAAAATGCGGCTCGCGCGGATCTTGGTGATCATGCCGCCGGTGCCCACCGACGTCGAAGAATCGCCCGCCGAGGCGATGATCTTGGCATCGATTTTACGCACGACCGGGATAAACTCGGCCGTCGGATCCTCATGCGGATTGGCGGTGTAGAGGCCGTCGATGTCCGAAAGCGTCGCGCACAGGTCCGCCGAAACCAAACAGCTCACGAGGGCCGCGAGTGTATCGTTGTCGCCGAACTTGATCTCGTCAACGGTGACGGTGTCGTTTTCGTTGACGACCGGCACCACGCTCAGCTCCACCAGGCGCAGCAAAGCGTCGCGCGCATGCAGGTAGGACGTACGGCGTGCCGTGTCGTGGCGCGTGAGCAGCACGAGCGAGGTGAGTAGGTCACGCGCATGGAACTCCTCGTCGTAGGCCGACGAGATGATGCACTGACCGGCAGAAGCGCATGCCTGCAGGCTCGGCAGATCGCCGACCGGCTTGCGGTCGAAGCCCAGCACGGGATAGCCACAGGCAATGGCGCCGGAGCTCACCACGACCAAGCGCCAGCCGAGCTTGCGCAGGGCCGCGGCCTGATCGGCCAGGCCACCGATAAACGCGCGGTTGACCTTACCGTCGGCACCCACCACCGTGGACGAGCCGATCTTTACCACCATCGTTTTATAAGAAGTCGTCATACGTCAAACCAATCGAATGTCGAGCGTTCGGGCGAGCTGGGGCAGCCGGGGCACCTGGTGCGGGACGGACGAAAATGATCCGTTTTCCTCCGTCCCCTTCGGATCATTTTGCCCAGGGGAAGGCCGAAGCCGCGGCCATGTTCTTGCGCACGAGCTCGTCGCGCACCTGGGCCAGGCCCTGTTCCATACCCACCACGTAGGTCTGCGGATACAGGAAACGTTTGAAAGCCGCGTCCAGATGATCGAGCGCCCAAGCACAGCGCTCGCGCGCGTCCTCGATGCTCTCGCGAGGAGCCACCGCGCTACCGTCGCGCACAATCGGCACCAGCAGCTCGCGATACTCGAGCTCGGACACATCGGTCACCAAGGCGGCATCGTTCACGGCCACAAGGGTATTGCCGCGCGCGGCGCCCTCCCCTGCCAGATGGTCCTCGTCATAGATCATGTCGCAGACCGGGCCGCCAAAGCCGTCGTAATAGCGGCGCACGCGCTGCACGCCGGGGATCGTGCGCTTGTAGGGCTGCTCGGAAAGCTTCACCACCGGCGTCCACGACTCCGCGTCGCTCGCACGACGGGCCGAAAGCTTGTACACGCCGCCCAGCGCAGGCTGATCGTAGCAGGTCGCGAGCTTGGTGCCCACGCCAAAGCTATCGATGGGCGCGCCCTGGTCGAGCAGCGACTGGATTGTGTACTCGTCAAGGTCGTTGGAGACCGAAATCCCCACATAGGGCAGGCCCTCGGCGTCAAAACGGCCGCGGACATACTTGGACAACTTAGCCAGGTCGCCCGAGTCGATGCGAATGGCCGACAGGCGCTCGCCCACCGCCTCCATCTCCTTGGCAACCGTAATGGCATGCTCGCAGCCCTCGCGTACATCGTAGGTGTCGATGAGCAGCGTGCAGTTCTTGGGGCTCGACTTGGCAAATGCGCGGAAGGCCTCGAGCTCGGAATCGAAGCTCATCACCCAGCTGTGCGCATGCGTGCCAAAGACGGGAATACCGTAGCGGCGACCGGCGAGCACATTAGACGTAGAGGAACAGCCGGCAACGTAGCTCGCGCGCGCGACGGCCAGGCCGCCATCGGGACCCTGGGCACGGCGCAGGCCAAACTCGGCCACGGGACGACCGTCGGCCGCCAACACCACACGCGCCGTCTTGGTGGCGACAAGCGTCTGGAAGCCGACGATGTTGAGCAGCGCGGTCTCGAGCAGCTGGCACTCCAGCGACGGGCCGGTGACGCGCACCATGGGCTCGCGCGGAAAGACGAGCTCGCCCTCGGGCACGGCGTCAATGTTCACGTGCGCACGGAAGTTGCGCAGGTAGCCGAGGAATGCAGGCTTAAACATCGCGCCGCCGGCCGGAGCCTGGAGCGAAGCTAGATAGTCGATGTCCTCGGGCGTAAAGCGCAGGTTCTCGACAAGCTCGGGCAGCTCGGCGGTGCCGCACATGACGGCATACGCGCTGCCAAAGGGATGGTCGCGGTAAAACGCCGTAAAACAACCCTGCTCATTGGCCTTGCCGCTCTCCCACAGGCCCTGGGCCATAGTGAGTTCGTACAGATCGGTGAGCATTGCAATGTCGGTGGGATGCGAGATGTCGGTCAAAGCCATGGGGCGACCTTTCGGATGTGTTGTGCAGAGGTTGAGGGTTGGGAGAGGCGGACGTGCGGGCATGGAGCCCGGCGTGAACAGAGTTAGTGCAGGCCCATGCTGCCCGTGATCGTGTAGACCATAAAGACGATAAACGCGATGAGGGCGAGCACGATGATAATTTTTTGAGCCGGAGCCATGCCGGGGATCTCATTCTCGCCCGTAGGCTCCTTGGAGGTGACCATGCGCTGGGCAAAAGTCATCTCGTCACGGCTCGGTTTGGGCTCGACGGACTTGGGACGAGCGGCCCTTTTAGGCTGAGGTTTGGGCGCGGCAGGTGCAGGCTTCGCGGCAGCGGGCTTGGGTGCGGGCGCGGGCGCCGGTGCGGATGCGGCGTTCGCGGCGACCTCCTCGGCCTTCTCGCGCTCGGCACGCAGGGCGGCCAGCTCCTCACGCTCGCGGCGTGCCTCTTCCTGGGCCTCGCGACGAGCCTTCTCGGCGCGGAGCTCTTCCAACTCGGCGCGCTCCTCGGCAGACAGTGGTTGGGACTCAAGCTCGGCCATAGTGCAGCCCTTTCTTTTAAAAAAAGCCGCCGACACAATGTCAGCGGCTTATCAAATCCAAGGGTGGAGACGAAGGGAGTCGAACCCTCGGCCTCTGCCATGCGACGGCAGCGCTCTCCCAACTGAGCTACGTCCCCAGGACAAGTTGATATTTTACCTACGGCTCGCCAACTGTCAACGCCCAATACCCAGTCTTTTTGGGACGGGGCTGTTTTGACTACTTTTCGAACGCCCGAGCCACCCGATGATTTTTCTGGGACGGGGATTAAAAAATCATCATGTACCGAATGATTTTTTAATCCCCGTCCCAGAAAAATCATCGGCGAACGCGCTACTTTGTGCTGGTGAGGACACCGGTGGTGTCGAACGCCGGGGTAAAGCTCTCGTCTACCGCTCCGCCTTCTTGCCAGAACATCGTCGTAAAGCCCAGGTCGTCGGCATGATCGAGCACCTGCTCGTACTCCTCGCGCGTCACGGCGCGTGCCAACTCGCCGCCTTGCTCTCGCATGAGCGCATTGGGCGTGTACTGGTTCATGACCGAGATCGGCACGTCGCCCACCGTCTGCCACACCAGGTCCAGCACGCGGCATGAATCGTCTGCATGTCCCGGCAGCACCAGATGGCGCACGATGATGCCGCGCTTCATGAGCCCGCCCTCGTCCACCAGCTCTCCCCCGCGGCGATCGATCTCGCGCGCCATCTGGGCCAGACCCGACACGGCCACGCGCGGATAGTCCTTAATATGAGAAAGCGACTGCGCAAGCCCGGCATCGGCATATTTAAAGTCGGTGAGCCACACATCGACCAGGTCGCCCAGCGCCGCCACGGCACTCGCGCGCTCGTAACCACTCGTGTTGTAGACGATCGGGATGACCAGCCCGCGCGTCCGTGCCGCGGCGATCGCAGCAGGCAACAGGTGCGCATAGTGCGTCGCCGTCACCAAATTGATGTTGTTGGCACCCTGGTCCTGCAGCTCCAGCATAATCTCGACCAAGCGCTCGGGCGAAATCTCAAGGCCAAAATTGCCGGTCGAGATCTCGTGGTTCTGGCAGTAGATACATTTAAGCGAGCAGCCGCTAAAGAAGATCGTGCCCGAACCGGCCTCGCCCGAGATAGGCGGCTCCTCCCACATATGAAGCGCCGCGCGGGCCACCCTGAGCGTGTCGTTAGCACCGCATACGCCGCGCGCGCCCTCATCGCGCGCCGCACCGCAACGGCGCGGACACAAATGGCAGGCGGGCGAAAAAAGTTCGGTCAACGACGTCGGCATAAAAACATGCTCCAAAACAACGATTCAGCAGCTCAAACGTAAAGGGCCAGGCCGCGTAGACGGCTCCGTCCCTAAGGCGCCGTAATCGTCCGACACGATTTTTGTAATGTCAAGACTGGAATCCACAAAGTGCCGCTTTATGATGTAGGTATTCCGCCCCCCGCGGAGCAACTGGGTGAACCGTCGCGTTTATTTAGGGAGCCCACACAGTCGTGCCTAGTACAGGTATCCTTCGTTGTTAAGGACGCTGGAACAGTCGATGAGGGCACCCACCTGTTTTAGGTGGGTTCATTTTCGTAACGTGGGGGGTGGTTTTCTTTTGCCGAAAATCACCATTACAGTCCATATGGATCCCCGCCGGCATCCCGACAAGCCATCGACAGCATCCCAATATCTGGTAAGCGCGTGATTATCGCTACGCGCAATTCCATACACCCCCCTTGGTCGAGTATCATGGTTCGGCTATGCCCTTTGCGCATGGCGTTCTTCTGACCTTTTCCTTCGACGCTTGGCGGTTTTTAGATTCATGGCTTCATCCCCGAGCTACATACCGTACCTATGCGTGGCAGCGGCGGCCTTTATCACGACCTTCCTCACGGTGCCCCTGGTCAAGCGCTTGGCAATTAAGGTCGACGCCGTCGACTACCCCTCCAAGCGTCGCATCAACACCAAGCCCATCCCGCGCTTGGGCGGAACGTCAATCTTTTTGGGCCTGGTCGTTGCCTGCATTGTGCAAATCCTAGGCACCTGGCACCTAGGCTGGCCGCCCGTTTTGGTGCCGCACCCGCGCCTGCACATCAGCTATCCCATGCTGGCGCTCTCCTTTACCGTCATTTATGCGACCGGCGCCATCGACGACGTCTTCCAACTCACGCCCAAGCAAAAGCTGGCCGGACAGGTCCTTGCCGCGCTCATCGCCTGCATCGGCGGCCTAAAGATCGGCGTCATCGTCAACCCGTTTGCCCCCGGCGAGATCATGCTCGGATGGCTCGCCTACCCCATCACCGTGATCTATCTGGTGGCATTCACCAATATCATTAACCTCATCGACGGCCTCGATGGCTTGGCCACGGGCATCTGCGGCATCGCCTCGTTCACCATGTTTTCGATGGCCGTTCTCTCGGGCCGCATCGACGCCGCCGCGCTCTCCATTGCGCTCTTTGGCGCCTGTCTGGCCTTTTTGCGCTACAACTTCAACCCCGCAAGCATCTTCTTGGGCGACTCGGGGTCGCTGCTTCTGGGCTTTGCACTGGGCTCCATCTCGCTGCTCAACGTGAGTCGCACCGCCGCGCTCACCTCGCTTATCATCCCGCTCATCGTTGCCGGCGTGCCCATCATCGACACGTTTAGTGCCATCGTGCGCCGCAGGCGCGCCCACATTAGCATCGGGCAGGCCGACAAGGGTCACATCCACCACCGCCTCATCCAAGAAGGCTACAACCAAAAACAGGCCGTGCTACTCATCTATGCTTGGTGCATCATGCTTTCGGCCGGCGCCGCCGCGATTAACCAGGTCGAGGTGCCCATGCGCGTGCTCATCTTTACCGTGCTCGCCATTGGCTCGGCGGCCTTTGCCAAGCATCTACATCTGTTTGAGCCCGTGCTGCGCCACCATTACAACAAGCGCACGCACGAGGACGAGCTCGTCACCCCCGACGACCCCGCCTTTAAGCAGGAGGAGCAGGCGGCAGAAGAGCGTAAGGAAGAGCGGCACCACAGGCGCTAGGGCAAGCTGCCGAGGATGTGCCAAGGCACCGTTAGCCAAGCGCGGCCGCGCCGCACCCATCGCACATACCGCACCACGCGCGTCCCTCTCCCGCCCCTCGCCTACTTACGCACCGCCCCTCCAATAAACGCGCTATCATCTTGACCCATGAACATACGTTAGGAGCAATCATGCCAAACGAGAACAGCTACGAAGTCGCGCTGCAAAAGAGCAACGCCATTCGCGAGGGCCTGGCCAAGACGCCCGAGAAGTTCACCATGCTCACCGGCGACCGCCCCACCGGCCGTCTGCACCTGGGCCACTACTTCGGCACCCTCAAGGGCCGTGTTGAGCTGCAGAACATGGGCGCCAAGACCAACGTGCTCATCGCCGACTACCAGGTCATCACCGACCGCGACACGACCGAGCACATCCAGGACAACGTGTACAACATGGTCATGGACTACCTTGCCTGCGGTATCGACCCCGACAAGACCATGATCTACGCGCACTCCGCCGTGCCCGCCGCCAACCAGCTCATGCTGCCGTTCCTGTCGCTGGTGTCCGAGGCCGAGCTGGCGCGCAACCCCACCGTCAAGGCCGAGATGGAGGCCTCGGGCCATGAGCTTACCGGCCTTCTGCTCACCTACCCGGTGCATCAGGCCTGCGACATCCTGTTCTGCAAGGGCAACGTGGTGCCCGTCGGTCGCGACCAGCTGCCGCACATCGAGCTCACCCGCACCATCGCCCGCCGCTTTAACAACCGCTACGGCAAGGTGTTCCCCGAGGTCGACGCGCTGCTGTCCGAGACCCCGCTGCTGCCGGGCCTGGACGGTCGCAAGATGAGCAAGAGCTACGGCAACGCCATCAACATCTCGATGACCGCCGAGGAGACGGCCAAGCGCATCAAGAAGAGCCAGACCGACTCCGAGCGCATGATCACATTCGATCCCGAGAACCGCCCCGGCGTGTCTGGTTTGCTTTCGACGGCCGCCATCTGCACCGGTCGCTCCGAGGTCGAAATTGCCGAGGAGATTGGCATGGGCGGCTCCGGCCAGCTCAAGAAGTACGTGACCGAGGCCGTCAACGAGTACTTCGCACCTATCCGCGAGCGTCGCCAGCGCTACGAGAACGATCTGGATTACGTGAAGGACGTGCTGCACGAGGGCAACCGTCGCGCCAACGAGATCGCCGAGCAGACCCTGGCAGAGGTTCAGGACGCCATGGGTATGGTGTACTAGACCGATCTGCTGGCTTGAGCTTTCGATTGCTATAGGGCGGGCGCTACGGCGTCCGCCTTTTTTGGAGCGGACCGCTTCGGCTCCGTCCATCACACTCTCCCGACAAACAGGAACAGGCCCGCTGGCAGATAGTTGCCAGCGGGCCTGTTCCCGAAGTACACCGTTGAATCGCACAGAGGGGAGGGTGCGAATCAAACTCAACAGGGCAGGCTTTTTCATCGCCTATTGCCTGCTCCGTTGCTGAATACAATATAGTTCACCGTGGTTTACTTTGTTGCGTCAATATGTGCCGCCATACGTTCTCCATAAGTTAACCCCGGTAAACCTGCAACGGAAAACCACCGCAAAGGGGACAGGCACCTTTGTGGTGGTTTTGGCCACGACAGAGCTGCTAGAGTCCGGCAGGCCAGCGACAGGCGGCCAAGTCGACGTGCATGTCGTCCTTAAACGCCACACCCTCCCCTAGCAAAAGCTCACGTTGAGCATCGGGACCGCCAAAAGCAAAACCCTCGCATATGTGCCCGTCGGCAAACACCACGCGGTGACAGGGAATCTCGCCGGGACGCGGATTGCTATGAAGGGCATACCCCACGTACCGCGCACTTCGTGGACGACCGGCAAGCAGCGCCGCCTGACCATACGTGGCGACCATCCCCTCGGGGATCTGCTCGACCACCTCGTACACCCGCTCAAAAAAGCCCTCAGACGCCATCGCTCGCTCCCCTCTCCGCATTAACAGCATAAAGAAATGATCCCTTGGGGACGGAGGAAAACGGATCATTCGCGGCCTCCGTGCGGTCGATGATCCGTTTTCCTCCGTCCCCAAGGGATCATTTGTTGGCAGGTCGGTTAGTTGGCGGGCTGGAAAAAGGCTACGGCTACGGCGCCGGGACCTACGTGGGTGCCGATGGTGGCACCGATGGTGTGGACGGGCAGCTCGCCCTCGGTGTGGCCAGCCCACAGTGCCGCGCTGTCCTCGATATACTTCTTGAGCACCGCATCCGAAAGACCCGTATAGCCGAGCGCAAGCGGCATGGAAAAGTCGATACCGCTCGCCTTTTCGACCTTTTGGTTCAGCAGGTTGCGGCCGTTCTTGGAACCGCGCGCCTTTCCCAGCTGCACGATCAGACCGTCCTCGACAGCTACCACGGGCTTTACGTTGAGCAGCGTACCCACGGCGCCGGCAGCAGCAGACAGGCGACCGCCGCGCACCAGGTACTCCAGCGTCTCGAGCAGGCCGATAACCACCACGCGGTCGCGCACGGCCTCGACCGCCGCCGCTATCTGGGCCGCGCTACGGCCCTCGTCCACCAAGCGCAGCGCATACTCAACCAGGATGCGTTCACCCAGGGTGACGTTGTTGCTATCAACCACGTACACATCGCCGCCCGGTGCCTCGGCAAGTGCGGTACGGGCACTCTGATTGGTGCCCGAAAGCTTAGCACCCACGGTAATAATCACAGCCTCATCGCCGGTTTCACGAACCTCGGCGATAGCCTGCGAAAACGTGTACGGGTTGACCTGACCGGTCTTGGGCAGCTCATCGCGCTCCACGAGCATCTCGTAAAAGCGCTGATGATCGATGTCGACGCCATCCATGTACACATCGGTGCCAAAGGTGACGGACAGCGGCAAAACAGCCAGTGCCGGGTGCTCCGCCGGCGACATATCGCTTGCGGAATCGGTAATAATGCGGACGGACATAACGAATCCTTTCTTGCGCAGGTCCCGCGCAGGGAATTTTGACAGCAATGTCCCGGCACGGTACACGCGCTCAAACGGGACGATGCAGTTGTTAATGGGAAGCAAATGCCTTGGTGGCCCTACAGCTCGCGCAAGGTGTTGAGAATCGTACGCAGCGATGCATACATCTGCTCGCGCTGCTCCACGCCCATGGCCTTACCGGTGGTGTCGAGCACCTCGCTAATAATGCGATCGGCCTCGTTCATGCTCTCGCCGCCCAACGTGGTCAGACGAACCGGGGCGCGATACTTAACGGCGGCATCAGCCGAATCGTCAACCTCGACATAGCCGCCCTCCTCCAGATGCGCCAGCGTGCGCGAGACGGCAGCGCGGGTCACGCCAGCCATGCGGGCGAGGTCGGCACCAGTCAGACCGTCCTTGCTGCGCTCAAGATAGTACAGGCACATGATATCGGAGCCCTTAAGGCCCAGCCTTGCGCCCTCAGATGTCTTAATGCGCTGGATCTCCTTGTAGAGTCCGCTGATCAGTCCGACAAAGTCCTCGAAACGTGTCTCGTCGCTCTGCTGCATGGGAGACGACCGCCTTTCGCTTGCATAATGCTAACGGGTAAACATCTTAGCCGTACCCAGCGACCGCAAGCCCCGCACGCCCTATTTGTTAACTCATCAACATAAAAACCACCACAAAGGGGACAGGCACCTTTGTGGTGGTTTGGGGCATCAATAGGTTCTAGGCGCCGCTACAACTCCACGCAGGGATTGTCGCGGGTCACAAGCGTCTTAACGACAACCGTCGCTCCCAGATAGCGCTCGAGCAAATCGGCAAGACGGTCGATGGCGGCCTGACAGTCCCCCATGCGCTCGGGCTCAACACATTCAATCGCCAGGAACGCGTCGGCCGAATCGTCGGACAGGGCCGTTCGAACGCCGTCGCGCCAGTTCCAGCAGCGGCACACGGCGCCCGCATCATCGACGTAGGCCAGCTCGCCGGGCAGCGTCGGGTCATCTGCTTCCTCGCCAAGCGGCAAGAACGCGTCGCCACCGTCGGTCACCTTCAAGCGAAGGTCTCCCTCGATCGCATGCAAGTCCTCGCCTCCCACGGGCAGCGCGTAGGTCAGCGACACCGTGTTGTAGATGTCCACCGCGGGCGCAATGTGGCCCACCGGCTTGCCTTTGAGCACGCGTTTGAGCAAGTTCTCGATTGAGCAGCGCGCGCCCTTTTTAGTCTTGAACAGACGATAGGCCTCGCGCCATGCCTTGACCGGTGCGTTCTCGCTGATAGTATCGCTGGTCAGATGGCGCTCCGCATCGATATTGGCGCGGTCGAGCAACGCCGCAATCGCATCCACGTCCTCCTGGGAAATCTCGGCCGCGGGCTTCATACCCTCCACAACCACAACACCGATCGCCGCCTGCGGAAACAGCTCCCAGAATGAATCCTCGGCAATAAAGCTCTTCATACGTGCTCCCTTCACGATTCGCCCCAATGCGAATGCCTAAACAAAAAGCGCCCTTACAACGGCCACCTTCAAAGTCCTACGGTGCCGTCACAAGAGCGCTTGCGCTGTCCCCATCCGGAGAAGGGGACGATATGTCAGGCGTATTGTAACCCGAGTCATCCGCGCAAGCAAAACCACCACAAAGGTGCCTGTCCCCTTTGTGGCGGTTTTGAACTCGCGGCGATACTACAGCCGAAGTCCCAGCAGCCCGCGGCCGCGATGACGAGCGTCGGCGGGCACCTGAGCGTGCGGGCCGGCGGCCTTAACGGACTCGGGCAGGTGCGAGTACTTCTTCTCGAAGTTCTCCTCAAACATCACCGCCAGGTTGTGCGCTGCCTCGTCGTAGCGCGCGGTGCTCTGCCAGTACTGGCGCGGCACCAGGATGCCGTCGGGCACACCGTGGCACGTAGTGGGAATGTCGACATTAAAGATATCGTCGTGCACGAACTCGCTGTCCTCGATGGTACCGTCGAGGGCGCGGGCCACCAGGGCGCGCGTGTAGGCAAGCTCGATTCGATGACCCACGCCGTAGCCCCCACCGATCCAGCCGGTGTTGACCAGATAGACGCGGGTGCGTCCGTCGGCGATACGCTCGCCGAGCATCTTGGCGTAGACCATGGGGTCGAGCGGCATAAACGGCTCTCCGAACAGCGAGGAGAACGTGGGCGTGGGTTCGGTGACGCCGACCTCGGTGCCGGGGATCTTGGCCGTAAAGCCCGTCACAAAGTGATACATGGCGGCGTCGGCCGTCAGGCGCGAGATGGGCGGCAGCACGCCAAAGGCATCGCAGGTCAAAAACAGCACGACGCTCGGGGTGGTGCCCATGCCCTTGGTCCACGCGTTGGGGATATGCTCGACGGGATAGGCCACGCGCGTATTGTGCGTAATCGAGACGTCATCATAGTTGGGCTTGCGATTCTCATCGAGCACCACGTTTTCGCAGATCGCGCCAAAGCGGACAGCGTTGAAAATCTCGGGCTCGTGGAAGGCGTCCAGACCCTCGCATTTGGCGTAGCAGCCGCCCTCGATGTTAAAGATGCCCATGTCGGACCAGCCGTGCTCGTCATCGCCGATCAGCAGACGCGTGGGGTTGGCCGAAAGCGTGGTCTTGCCCGTGCCCGAAAGGCCAAAGAACACCGCGGTCTCGTGCGTGACGGGATCCATGCTGGCCGAGCAGTGCATGGGCAGCACGTCGTCCTCGACGGGCAGTAGGTAATTCATGACACTGAAGATGGACTTTTTGATTTCGCCGGAGTAACCGGTGCCGGCAACCAGAATCACGCGCTCCTGGAAGTTGATGACTACGGCAGCGCTGGAGTTGAGGCCCTTGATGGCGGGGTCGCACTGGTAACCGGGCGCCGCGAGCACGCAAAAGTCCGGCTCGCCGGTGCGCGCAATTTCGCGAGCGAGCGGACGGGCGAGCATTTGCTTAATAAAGAGCGCCTGGCTGGCGCGCTCGCAGGCGACGAGCAGGCGACGCGTGTGGTTGCGGTCGGCGCCCGCCATGCCGCGTGTGACGAACACGTCGCGCTCGTTGAGGTAGTCGACGATACCGGCTTTGATGGTCTCGTAGCTCTCGATCGAAAGCGGGCGGTTGACGGCGCCCCAGGCAATCTTGTCGTGGACATCGGGGGTGTCGACGATAAAGCGATCATTGGGAGAACGTCCGGTACGCTCCCCCGTCTCGATCACCAGCGCGCCGTTGGATGCCATGCGGCCTTCTTCGCGGCGGATAGCGTGCTCGACGAGCTCCGCGGCGGGCAGATCGACCAGCAGGCGGGGCTGATTCTCGGCGGGATCTTCAACGAGCGTAATACCAAAGTTGGACAAAACTTCTGCAGGGGTAACACCAGGCATGGGGCCTCCTTTAAAAACGCGACACGTGGACGCGGTGCGCACTTTACTCACGTAAAGCCCGTTGTACCCGATATGCAAAAACGTTTTTGCGGCAAGGGCGGCAAGCCCGCCCAACGGTCAAAAATCGCAGGCAAGCGGCCCAGTCATTGGGGACGTTCTTAAACAACTAGTCATTGGGGACACTCTTGAACAGGCAACATTCAAGGAGTGTCCCCGGATGCCGGCACTTAGAGACGTTCCCAAAGTGCCGGCACATAAGGAACGTCCCTAAGTGCCGACTACTGAATGGCGCCGCCGAAATTATTGAACAACCTGTTCAAAAACACGAGCGAACACCGCCGCGTCTATACCAGAACGCAGCAATAGAAAGGACCCCGCTTTGAGCATCACGCCCCTCGATAGCATTCGCCGCGCCATCGCCCGCCGCAACGGCATCTCCAACCCCGCCGCATCGAAAGACGGCGCCGCGAAGGCCCAGGGCGGTCGCATCGAGAACGGCCTGTTCCCGGCCTCCCACACGGCCGAAGAGCTCGCACGCATCCAGGAGCTGAGTCAGCGCAACGCCGGCGGGCCCGATAGCAGCCAAGCCACACGTCGCCGGCGCGAACGCGATCGGGAGCCCGGCCCCGTCCGCCGCATGGTCAACGCTTGGTGGAACCGTCTGCTCGGCGCCGTCTACGGCGGCGGCTTCTCCATGCAGGAGGCGGAATACGAGGAGCACGCCACCAGTCGCGACTATCTTTGGAACACCCTCGGCACCGCCGTGTGGGGTTTGGCGTTTCCGCTGCTCACCATCGTGTCCACACAGCTCGTGGGCGCCGAAGAAGCAGGCAAATTCTCCATCGCCTTTGTCACCGGCACGCTCATCATGATCGCGTGCAACTACGGCGTGCGCAATTTCCAGGTCTCGGATATCGACGAAAAGACGTCCTTTGCCTCCTACCAGCTCAACCGCTGGCTTTGCGGAGCGCTCGCCCTAGGCTGCGGCCTCATGTACAGCAGCGCCCGCGGCTATGACGCGCAGATGGCCACGATCGGCCTGGGCGTCTACCTGTATAAGGTCATCGACGGCGTCGCCGACGTGTACGAAGGCCGCCTGCAGCAGGCCGACAAGCTCTACTTGGCTGGAATGAGTCAAACGCTACGCTCCGTCGGCGTCATCGCGGTCTTCAGCGTGGCGCTGTTCCTCACGCGTAGCATGCCCATCGCGGCCATGGCCATGAGCATCGCCGCGATCGCCTCGCTCGTGCTGGTCACCGCGCCGCTCGCCCTGCTCGAGACCGAAAAATCGCGCCGCGTGAGCCTGCGCGAGGTCGGCCACCTGTTTGTCCAGTGCGCTCCGCTCTTTGGTGCATTGTTCCTGTTCAACCTTATCGAGAGCATGCCCAAGTTTGTGATGGAAGGAACACTGGCCTACAAATACCAGCTGTACTTTAATGCCCTGTTTTTTCCAGCTCAGGCTATTCTGTTGAGCATTGGATTTGTCTATAAACCGCAGCTCCTGCGCTTGTCGAGCATTTGGGCTAATCCTCGCAAGCGTCGTCGCTTTGACCTGATTATTGTTGCCGTTATGGCGCTGATCGTGGTCATCACCGGCGTGTGCGCCGCATTTATGGCAGGTCCCGGTATTCCCCTCATGAGCTTTATGTACGGTCTCAGCTTTGAGCGCTACCGTACGCTGGCGCTGCTGATGGTCGTCGCCGGCGGCGTCACCGCGGCCATCGACTTTATCTACGCCATCATCACGGTGTTGCGCCACGCTGGCGACGTCACCAAGATCTACCTGATCTGCTTTGCCGTGAGCGTGGTGCTCCCGGTGATCATGATCAACCTGCTGGGCCTGATGGGCGCCGTGGTGAGCTACCTGGCCATCATGGCCCTACTGCTGGTGCTGCTGATTATCGAGTACCGCCACATCCGTCAACGCATCGAACGCGACCGCAACCCGTACGGCGCCTAATTGCAGCGGTGGGGGTAGCTAATTTGGGACATCATTCGCCCGGGTTGATGTTCGCATAGAACTCGGCCCCGTCGTCCAGGCGCAGGATGCCCACGCGGCCAAACTCGGAGCCGGTGGCGGCGGCGCAATCGATATCGATGCGATCGGGCACACCAGCGGTATCCTCGCCGCCCAAGCGCACGATCTGCCCGCGTCCCGATTCCTCATCGAGCCCCGCCAGACCACCGACCTCGCAATAGCGCCCAAGCGATACCGTGGGCGTGTGACCGCTCACCACGACCGGGCCCTTGCCCTCGGCAGAAAGCAGCCCGGTCGGCACATCCCAATAGCCATGGCGAATCCAGAGCAAGTCATCGGACGACTGTACGGCGAGCATTTGCTGCAGCAGCTCGCGATCGGCATCGACCGCTCCCCTGCCGTCGCCGCAATCGACACCATGCTCAAGCAAAAACGCACGCGCCGCCTCGGTCTGAATGCCGGCGTGCACCAGCAGGTACGGCCGCTCGGCAGTCTCGACCACCGCGTAGAGCGGCAGCGCGGCCATCCATCGCACGAGCTCCTCGTATGCCTCATATTCCATGTCGTTGAGCTGCTCGCGCGTCGTCCAGCCACCGTTGATATCCCAGGTCTCGGCATCGAGCGGATCCTGGCCAATGATGGCATCGAGCATGATCTGCTCGTGATTACCCTTGAGCACGCGGGCGTTGGGCAGCGAGCGTACGAGCTTAATAACGCCGACCGGATCGGGCCCGCGATCGATCATGTCGCCCAGCACGTACAGTGTGTCGTCGGACGTCAACGAGATCTTAGACAGGGCCTCGTCAAGCGCACGCACGTGCCCGTGAGCATCAGATGTCACATAGATCGCCATGGTACGCCTCTCCTTGCATTGCAGCCGAAGCCCGGCGCCGCAACTAAAACTTCAAGTTGAACTTAAACGTTACCCATTGTACTCCGTTGCAATAAAGCTGGAAAGGGATTCCGAGCAGAGGCAAAGACGGCAGCCAGCTATGACGATATCGCGCATGCCCGCAATCCAACCCCATAAACCCACCATCTTTGGGTACAAATAACTGCAGACAACTGACCGTGCCACGCCAACCACCCAGGAGCGGACACTATCCATGAACCAGATCCTTCTCTTTATCGGCCTCGTCATCATTTTGTGCCTGACCATCAAACCCGTCGGCAAAAAGCTCCCCTTCCCCACCCTGCTCATCTTTATCGCGCTCGGCATGCTGTTGGGCGTCAACGGCCCGGCGCATATCGACTTTAGCGACTATGCGCTTACCGAAACCGTCTGCAGCACGGCGCTGCTGTTCATCATGTTCTACGGCGGCTTTAACACCAATATCGACCGCGCCAAGCCCGTCGCTGCGCCGGCGGTGCTGCTGAGCACGCTCGGCGTCGTCATCACCGCTGGCATCACCGGCGCGTTTGCGCACTTCATGCTGGGGTTCGACTGGATCGACGGCCTGCTGCTGGGATCGGTTGTAGCATCCACCGACGCAGCCAGCGTCTTTAGCGTGCTGCGCGAGCACAACCTTTCGCTGAAGGGCGGCACCGACTCGCTGCTCGAGGTCGAATCGGGCTCCAACGACCCCGTCGCCTACATGCTCACCGCCGTGCTCGCCGCACTCGCGGCCGGCGGCGAAATTAACATCCCCGTGCTGCTGGCCAAGCAAATCATCCTGGGCGTAGGTTTGGGTCTTGCCATCGGCTGGTCATCCAGCCGCCTGATTGAACGCGCGCACGCAACGGCCGAGGGCGCGCAGACTATCTTTTTGTTCGCCGTGGCCATCGTCGCCTACGCGCTGCCGAGCTACCTGGGCGGCAACGGCTTTTTGGCTGTATACCTGGCCGGCATTGTACTGGGCGCCAGCGACATCACCGGCAAGGTCGAGATGGCGCACTTCTTTGACACCCTCACCGAGATGGCCGAGATGACGATCTTCTTCTTGCTCGGCCTGCTCGTGACGCCCGCACGCCTGCCGCAGATGCTGCTGCCGGGCCTGGCGCTCATGGCGTTTATGCTCTTCGCGAGCCGCCCCATCGCCGTCGGCGTACTCCTGGCGCCCTTTAAGACGAACCCCCGCCAGGTCGCGCTCGTAAGCTGGGCGGGCCTGCGCGGAGCAGCTTCGGTCGTCTTTAGTCTCTTTGCCGTGGTTGCCGGCGTTCCCGGCGGTCACGACTTGTTTGACCTGGTATTTGTGATTGCCGTGTCGAGCATTGTGGTGCAGGGCTCGCTGCTGCCGGCGGTGGCGAAGAAGCTCGATATGATCGATGCGACCGGCGACGTGCGCCGCACCTTTAACGACTACCGCGACGAGGACGGCATGTCGTTTGTCAAACTCAAGGTGGGCGCGGGCCATCCGTTTGCCGGACGCTCGCTCGCCGATATTGGCAGCGCAACGAACATGCTGGTGGTCTTGGTGCTGCGCGACGGTGCGCACCCGGTGCTGCCCAACGGCGATACCGTGATTGAGGAAGGCGACCTGCTGGTGATGGCCGCGCCGACGTTTGAAGAGCGTGCCGAGGTTACGCTGCGCGAGGTCACCGTGACGCCCCACGGTCGCCTCGCCGGCCAGCGCCTGCGCGATGTGCCGCAAGGCAAGCATCCGTTTATTGTGGTGATGCTCAAGCGCGAAGGCCAGACGATCATTCCCGATGGCAACACCCTAATATACGCCGGCGACGAAGCCGTCATCGCCACCCTAGCATCGTAGCCATCCCCACCCATAAGTTGCGGTGAAATAGGGACTGAATAGGCTTCTGAACAGCCATTTGGGGTGCGGACGATTTCTTGGACCACGCCTAGGCGTATCCAAGCTTCCTGCGGTACTCCATCGGGCTCAGCCACCCGAGG
>ERZ827108.498-NODE-498-length-65967-cov-6.123119_pt1 | contig 65967 bp, 49 predicted proteins | sample MGYA00519921_ERZ827108 | MGnify/ENA primary metagenome ERZ827108 (study PRJEB31778, sample SAMEA3449258) | human gut metagenome | biome: human gut; feature: human-associated habitat; material: faeces | place: United Kingdom | collected 2010/2012 ... | reverse complement strand
TGGCGCGTTCCACATCCGCCTCCAGACCGACAAGTCGCGACACGATGTACACCAGGTCCTGGTAATGTAGCTCCGTGTTTGGATTGGTCCGGTAGGAGTGCCCCGCCACGAACGTCTTCATCAGCGTCAGGAAACCGTCGATGTCGCCCGCCGTGATCGCTCCGCGGAACCTGGACACCCAGTCCATGCGTTTCCTGTCGCTCATACCCAGCGACCGCTTCACAAGTCCGTTGAAGAACCCGCTGCGCACCTCCAGGTTGGGATAGCCGAGAACGTATTTCTCACCGTCGTCGTCAGTAATCGATCTCTTTATGGTCAGATAACCGGTGTAGTAGAACAGCACCTCGATCTCGTCCCCCATAACGTCGCCATCCTCCAGCGTGTCCGCGTAAACCACGATGTCCTCCAGATCATCCAGGGGATAGTCCCAGTTCTTCAGTTTCTCGTAAAGCATGGTCGGTGTTCCGGTTCGGTACCAGTATTTCCCAAGATTACGGTCCTGGAACGCGTTGAGAAGGCTGAAGGGATTATAGACATCCTTCAGGTCGCGGGCGAAGTGGTAGCCGTCGTAATGCCTCTTGAGTTCCTGCAGGGTCTCCTCCCTGGTCAGTCCCTTTGCGTTGCTCATGTCCTCGATACCCTCCTGGAAATTCGCGACAAGTTCATCCGTCGTTATGCCGCATATCGCTGAATACTCCGGAGCCATCGAGATGTCCCGCAGATTGTTGAGGCCGCTGAACACATTGACCTGCCCCAGTTTGCCGACTCCCGTCAGGAAAACGAACTTCAGGTCGTCGGAGCAGCTCTTCATAACCCCGTAGAAGCCCCGGAGGATGTCGCGGAAGGTTTTTTCAAGTTCCTCGTCATCCTGGGCATCGATTATCGGTTTGTCATACTCGTCGATCAGCACCACGACCCCAAGCCCCGTCTTCTGACATGCGGACTTGATGACGCCCCTGAAACGGCCGCTTGCAGTCTCAGAATCTATTGTTGACCCATATTCCGCCTCCCACTTGTCCAGATGGATGTTGAGTTGGTCGAGCAATGTCTCTCCCCTGTCATAATTCTGTCCGTTCAAGTCCAGATGCAGCACGGCGTGATGTTTCCATTCCTCCGGCTCCAGGCTGTCGATGGCGAGACCCTGGAACAGTTCGCGGTCACCGCGGAAGTAATGCTCCATGGTGGAGACAAGAAGGCTCTTGCCGAACCGTCGCGGACGGCTCAGGAAATAATAGGTGTTTTCATTTACAAGCCTATGTATATATTGTTTTCATTTACAAGCCTATGTATATATTCTGTCTTGTCAACATACAGAAATCCGTTTCTCCGGATTTTACGGAAATCCTGGTCCCCTATCGGATATTTTACATTCTCAGCCATAATCGATGATTATTTGTACGGTAAAACCTGCTTCCTCGCTTTCCACTGCAAATATAACACTTTTCCCCGACATTCCGATTTTTATTTGATGTTACCCATTTATAGGTAAAAAAGTCAAATGGCTGACATAGACCTGTACTTTTGCGTTATTAGTAAAAAGCACAAAAGTCATGAGAGAGTTATGGTTTTGCGCGGCGGGGCTTGGCCTGTCGTCGCTGTTAGGGTCGATAATCGGATTGATTGTCCGTAAGATTCCGCATAAGTGGAACGACATATTCTTAGGCTTCTGTGCCGGGATGATGCTGACGGCGTCGATCGTGTGCCTGATCGTTCCGGCCGTGGATATGTGCGCCCCGGTGCAATGGTGGCAGGTCGTGGCCGGTGTCACCGCCGGCGTACTGCTGATAGGATGCCTGGACCGCTTCACGCCGCACCTGCACCATCTGTCGGGCATCGGCGAGGGGGAGAAGCACACCAACAACGCCTCCCTGAACCGCACCCTCCTGTTCGTCATGGCGATAGCGCTGCACAAACTTCCCGAAGGGCTCGCCACTGGCGTTTCGTTCAACGGCGACCAGAACAACGCGTTCGTCATTACCCTGACCATAGCGTTGCAGAATATACCCGAAGGCATGGTTGTGGTCACGCCCCTGCTGATGGCCGGAGTGAAGTTCCTCAACACCTCCCTGATCGCATTGGGAGTGGCGTTGCTGGAGGTGATCGGAGTGATTCTCGGCTACCTGATCGGAGACTTCGCCTCCATGATATTGCCGGCCATGCTGTCAATGGCCGGAGGAGCCATGCTCTATGTGATCAGCGACGAGATGATTCCCGAGACCCACTCCCACGGATACCAAAAACCGGCCACCTATGCGTTGGTGGCCGGCGTTGTGACAATGCTGTTTATCGAATCGATATTCTGAGTTTACCTGCGCTTCACGGTCTTCAGGACCTTCTCGTTGACCTTGACGGGATACTTGGCGCGGAGTTCCTTCTCCCAGGCGGCCTGGAACTCGTTCTGGTAGTCGCTCGTCACCAGGCCCTTCACGTCGGCCACTTCCTCGGGAGCGTTCAGGATACGGGCGTTGACCATGAAGTAGACGGGATAGTTCTTGATGGAGCTTTCGGCGTCAGGACCTCCGAAGGCCACATGGTCCACCATCGGGTTGCCCCCCTTGGCCACAAGCACCTTCTCGATGGCCACCTGCTTCGGGAACTCCTTGCGGATGTTCTGAGCCAGGTCGCTGTTGTCGGGCAGTTCAGCCATACGGCTACGAATCAGCCCGGCCACCGAGTCATTCACCGTCTGCACGAAGTAACCCTTGACGTGGGGCTTGTCCCAGGTGTATTTGCCCTTGTTCCGGGCGAAATACTCCTCCAGACCCTTGGTGTCGTTGGCGGCCTTGTCCCATACCTTGCGTACGCTTACCTCATACAGCAGGCTGCCGTCGATATATTCCTTCAGAAGGTTGCGGTAGTCAGGCTCGACATTGGCCAGACTGGCCTCCTCCAGATCCAGCAGGATCGACCCAAGATACGAATCAAAACCATCCCGCAGCATTTCAACGGCCACCGCTGCCTCTACCGGCTTGTCGGACTTCAGACGCTTTGCGACATCCGACACCGGGTAGGCGGTCTTGCCGACGGTGAACAGCGGCAGACGTCCGTTGGCACCGTCAACCCAGGTGGCGACAAAGGTGGAGTCTATGCCGTTGGACTGCAGATAGCCGCGGACCTTACCGAGGTTATCCTCGTTGACCCTGGCCTTGTACTTTGCGGCAAGTTTCTCGGTCTGATGCTTCTTGATCATGCCGTAACGCTCGTCCTGCGGATTGGACAGGCGCGACAGCTGGAACTTCTTGAAAGCCTCCATCGGAGGAACGTCACGCGCCTCCTGCTTGTATACGATGTGATACCCGAACGGCGTGGCGAACGGCTCGCTGATCTCTCCCACCGGCATATTGAAAGCCACGGAGTCGAACTCAGCCACCATCTCGCCCGAACCGAACCAGGGCAGCTGTCCCCCCTGACGCGCCGAGCCGGGATCCTGCGACAGACGCGTAGCCAAGTCGGCGAACTTCTCCGGATGACCCTTCACGGCCTCGTAGATACTGTCGATGCGAACCTTGGCGGCAGCCAGTTCATCGGGCGTCTTGCCTAAGATCAGGATGTGCGACGCCTTGACACGGCCACGTGCCGGACGGCTCTTGCCTCCCTTAAGGATATGATATCCAACGGGACTCTCGACCACGTCCGAGATCTTGCCCTCGGGCAGCGCGAAGTCCACGACCTCGAAACTGTAAGGATACTTGCCGGAGACAATCCATCCCATATGGCCCCCCTTGGCCGAACTGCCGCGGTCCTGCGAGAAGCGTGTGGCCAGGTCGGCGAAGTCGCCGCCGTTGTCCAGCACTTTCTTGATGCTGTCCATGCGCTGACGCGCCTCCACGTTCTTCTTCGGGTCGCGTGTCTTGAACAGCATGATGTGGTAGGCGTCCACCTCGCGCTGCGAACGGTCGTACGCCTCCTGCACCAGTTTGTTGATGTAAACGGAATCGGCAAGGTACGGGGCCGCCAGGTCATGACGGTACTGCTCGGTCTCCTTGATGAACGACGCCAGCGTGTCAAGGCCCTCGGCCTTGGCGTCGGCCACCTTCATCTTGTACAGCTTGAACATCTCCAGGTACTCGTCAAGCGTCTGGGGATTCACCTGCTGCGCACTGTTTTTGTTGTAAAGATACTCGAATTCCGATTTCGGCACATCCACACCATTGATGGTCATTATCACCGGATCCTTGGCGGCGAACGCCAGGGCTACGGTTAAAAGGCCGATTCCGGCTGCTATCGGTTTTTTCATCGCTTTATGAATAATTTTCTTTCCGGCCGAATCTGAACGGCCCCTACTTATTCATTAACGATACAGGCTTTATTTTATTTTTCAGTTACCCTTGTCGGATATGAACTTGACGCGCATCAGACGTATGGATTCCTCGTCATAGTCGCAACCCAGTTCCTGGATCGCCTCCTCCAGGTCATCCTCCTCGCATTCCTCCAGGTAATCCATGATATCCTCCTGCTGGTCCTCGTCCAGGATCTCGTCTACGAAATACGAGATGTCGATCTTGGTTCCGGCCTCCACTATGGATTCCAGCTCGCACAGGAACTCGTCGAACTCCAGTCCCAGGTTCTCCGCCAGCTCGTCAAGGTCCACCTGGCGGTCTATGGCCTGGATTATCTGGATCTTGGTGTTGCTCTTCTTGGCCACCGTACGCACCCGGATGTCCATGGGACGCTCTATGTCATTCTCCTCCACATATTTCCTGATGATGTCCAGGAATTCCCTGCCGTACTTGGCAGCCTTTCCGGAACCGACTCCGGGAATGCCGAGCAACTCGTCCTTGGTCAGCGGATAGGTGGTGGCCATCGCCTCCAGGCTCGCGTCGCGGAACACCAGGTAGGGAGCCACTCCGTGACGGCGGGCCACATCGCGGTTCAGTCCGTCAAGAATGGCGTACAGCTCCATGTCCGACGCCGCGCTTCCTTTCCCCTGAGGCGCATCCATCTCGCACTCGCTGTAGTCTATGTCCTCCACTATCTCGAACTCGCCCGGCGTCATCATGAACCGGTAGGCCTCGGCGGTAAGCTTCAGAATACCGTAGTTCTCCAGGTCCCGCTCCAGGTAACCGCCCACCACGGCCTGCCGCACCAGCGTGTTGACCAGTTTCTCCTCCATGTCGCTCAACGAGCCGAATTCCTCCAGCCTGTCATGGCCGTTGCGCTTTATCTCGTCCGTGGCACGTCCGATCAGGATGTTCACCATGTACTCCGACTTGTAATGCTGCTCCACGGCCGCCACGGCCTCCAGAACGGCAAGCAGCTCCTGGCCAACCTTGATCTTCTTCTTGGGATGGCGGCAGTTGTCGCACTGGCCGCAGTTCTCCTCCTCGTACTTCTCGCCGAAGTAGTGCAGCAGGATCTTGCGGCGGCATACCGATGACTCGGCGTAGTTGGCCGTCTCCAGCAGCAGCTGATGCCCGATCTCCTGCTCCTGCACGGACTTGCTCTGCATCAGCTTGTCAAGTTTCTGCAGGTCCTTGCGGCTGTAGAAAGTTATGCAGTTGCCCACGCCGCCGTCCCGGCCCGCGCGGCCCGTCTCCTGATAGTATCCTTCCAGGCTCTTGGGCATGTCGTAATGGATCACGAAGCGCACGTCCGGCTTGTCGATGCCCATCCCGAAGGCTATGGTAGCCACAATCACCTTGACGCTCTCGTTCAGGAACGCGTCCTGGTTCTCCGCACGCTGGCTGGTGTCCATTCCGGCATGGTAGGGCAGCGCCGTGATGCCGTTGATGTTCAGCGTCTCGGCGAATTCCTCCACCCTCTTCCGGCTCAGGCAGTACACTATGCCCGACTCCCCCGGATGGCTCTTGATGTAGCGGATTATGTCCTTGTCGATATCCTTGGTCTTGGGACGCACCTCATAGTAGAGGTTCCTGCGGTTGAAACTCGACTTGAACACCATGGCGTCCAGGATGCCGAGGTTCTTCTGTATGTCATGCTGCACCTTGGGAGTGGCGGTGGCTGTCAGGGCAATCACGGGATAGTTGCCGATCTCGTTGATCATCGGCCGGATCTTGCGGTACTCCGGACGGAAATCATGACCCCACTCGGAGATGCAATGGGCCTCGTCGACGGCGAAGAACGAGATCTTGATAGACTTCAGGAAATCGATGTTCTCCTCCTTGGCCAGCGACTCGGGGGCCACGTACAGCAGTTTGGTCTTACCCTCGCGGACATCCTGGCGCACGGCCTCGGCGGCGCTCTTGGTCAGCGACGAGTTCAGGAAATGCGCCACACGGTCATGGTCCACATACCCGCGGATGGCGTCCACCTGGTTCTTCATCAGCGCTATCAGCGGCGATATCACGATGGCTGTCCCTTCCAGCATCAACGCCGGAAGCTGGTAGCACAACGACTTGCCTCCACCTGTGGGCATGAGCACAAACACGTTCCTGCCCGTGGCGAGGCTCTGTATCACCTCCAGCTGTCCCTCCTTGAAGGTGTCGAACCCGAAGTAATACTTCAACGTCTCGTATATCTTTGCCGTGCTCTCGGCCGGAACGCCCGATCGGGTTCCCGTGTCGCTATCGTTTCCGGATGTCATATTGTCATGCATGGTATTCGTGATTCCTGATGCCCTGATTCGAATTACAAATCATCGTATATAATCACAAATTTAATGAAATTTTCTGAAACCACAAACATTTAAGCCATAATTTTATAAAAAAACATAGGCGAGGCCGCATATTCGCGGTCTCGCCGTATCTTTGCCAATGTATTTAAGTTAGCCGTTTCCGCCACGTGTCTCAGCTGTTCACGGCCAGAACGTCGCCGAAGTGGGCCTTGTTGAGCTGGTCGTTTACGTAGGCGGCGTCCACGGTGAAGGTCTTGTCCCGGCGCGACGGAGCGTCGTACATGGCGTCCACCATCACGGTCTCCACGATGGAGCGCAGTCCGCGGGCGCCCAGCTTGTACTCGATGGCCTTGTCCACGATGGTGTCCAGGGCGTCCTCGGTGAATTCCAGCTTTACGCCGTCCATCTCCATCATCGCCTTGTACTGCCTGATTATGGCGTTCTTCGGCTCGGTCAGGATGCGTCGCAGCGCAGGTTTGTCCAGCGAATCCAGACTCGTCAGTATGGGCAGACGTCCTATGATCTCCGGAATCATTCCGAACGACTTCAGGTCCTGGGGCATGACATAACGCATCAGGTTGTCGCGCTGACGCTTGCGGTTCTTCTCGTCATGGCCGTAGCCTACCAGATGGGTGTTGAGGCGGGCGGCTATCTTGCGCTCGATGCCGTCGAACGCGCCGCCGCATATGAACAGGATGTTCTTGGTGTTCACCGCGATCATCTTCTGCTCCGGATGCTTGCGGCCGCCCTGCGGAGGCACCAGAGCCACGGTTCCCTCCAGCAGTTTCAGCAGACCCTGCTGAACGCCCTCGCCGCTGACATCGCGTGTGATGGAGGGGTTGTCGCTCTTACGGGCTATCTTGTCGATCTCGTCCACGAAGATTATGCCCTTCTCGGCCTTCTCCACATCGTAGTCGCAGGCCTGCAGCAGGCGTGTCAGCAGGGACTCGATATCCTCGCCAACGTATCCGGCCTCGGTCAGCACGGTGGCGTCCACTATGGTGAAAGGCACGTCCAGCAGCTTGGCTATCGATTTCGCCAGCAGTGTCTTGCCGGTGCCGGTAGGACCCACCAGGACAACATTGGACTTCTCGATGTCCACGTCATCGTCATCCTTGGCCTCCGGCTGGTTGATGCGCTTGTAATGGTTGTAGACAGCTACGGACAGGTATTTCTTGGCCTCGTCCTGCCCGATGACGTACTGGTCCAGGAACTCCTTGATCTGGTGCGGCGTCGGAACCGGCTTGGGGGCCTCGGCCTTGGCCGTCGCCTTGCTGTGGCGGCGGCGCAGCTCAGTGTCGCGCTGGTCGTCGATAAATTTTATGCAGTCCGTGCAGAGGCACAGGTCCTCGATCACCGGCACTACCGGAGTGGCCGGCGAGTCGAACTTGCCGCACATGCCGCATCTTAAGTCACTTTTCTTTGCCATTATTTCTTCTTGGAGGTGTTCTCAAGCACCTTGTCGATCATTCCGTACTCCTTGGCCTCGCGGGCAATCATCCAGTAGTCGCGGTCGGAATCGGCCTCGACCTTCTCGAACGGCTGACCCGAGTGCGTGGAGATGATGCGGTACAGTTCCTCCTTCAGCTTTAGGATCTCGCGTGCCGTGATCTCGATATCGGAGGCCTGTCCCTGGATGCCGCCCATGGGCTGATGGATCATGACGCGGCTGTGGGGCAGGGCGAAACGCTTGCCGTGCTCGCCGGCCACAAGCAGCACCGCCGCCATCGACGCCGCCATGCCCGTACAGATGGTGGACACATCCGAGTTGATGTACTGCATCGTGTCGTAGATGCCCAGACCGGCATATACCGAGCCGCCGGGACTGTTGATGTAGAGGCTGATGTCCTTGTCGGGATCCACGGAGTCCAGGTAGAGGAGCTGCGCCTGGATTATGTTGGCGCTCTGGTCCGTGACCTGGGTGCCCAGGAAGATGATACGGTCCATCATCAGACGGGAGAACACGTCCATCTGCGTCACGTTCAGCTGACGCTCCTCCAGGATGTAAGGGTTCATATAGTCGGCGGTGGGTGCCGTCACGCCCATGCGGTCCACCGCACGGGTGTAGGAATCCAGAGTGTTGCCGCTCATGCCAAGATGGTTCACCGCATAGTTTCTAAAGTCGTTCTGCATTTCATTCAATTTTAGGTTTGCCGCCGTGTCATGGATCAATACGGACGACAAGCCGTTGTAAATAATACGACGACGCGGAACCCGGCGACCCGGCTTCCGCGAAGTCTGTACTGTTATAACAAATTCCGCGCCAAATCTATCATGACCATGCCATGATTCCGCGGAACCGTCGGGTCACGCCTCGGCCTTGGCTTCCTCTTCCTCCTTCTTGAACAAGTCGTTGAAGCCCTCCACGCTGACTTTCTTCACGTCCACAGCAACGGCCTCGCGCAGAGCGTTGAAGAACTTGGAGTCGAGCGCGTTCTGACGCAGACGGTCTATGGACTTCTTGTCCTTCAGGATGTCGTCGGCGAAGCGGTCGATGGCATCTTCCGGAGGATTGGCCATGCCGTACTGGGCGAACTGCTGACGGGCCAGCATCTTGGCTGTGGACTTCACGTCCTCGTCGGTCAGTGTCACGCCAAGCTGGGTCATGATGCTCTCCTTGGCCAGATCCCACAGCAGGCTGTTCTTCATGCCGCTGTAGATCTCCTTGACGTTGCTCTCGTCGATATCCTGGTTGTTCATGACCAGATACTCCTCCAGAACCTCGTCGGGCAGCGGAGCGTCCTTCACCTTGTCCAGGATCACATCGTGCGCGTCGATGGTGAATCGGTAGTTCTCCTCGCCGGACAGACTGTTCTCGATCATCACCTTGACGGCGGCGCGGTAACCGGCCTCGTCGGTCACGTTTCCATCAGGGCCGAACACTTCCTTATAATATTCCTCGCCAAGCTCAGCGGGCTTCAGGACGATGATCTCCTTGATGTCGAACTCGAAGTTGCCCTTGTGCTCGGCCACCTTGTCCTTGTCGATGTTCAGCATTGACGACAGTTCGCTCTCGTTGCCCTCGCAGGTGTCCCAGGGATTGAACACCACCTTGTCGCCGACATGCTTGCCGATGAACAGGGCCTTCTGCTCCTCGGACTTGAAGTACTGAGGAGCCACGATGCCGTTCTCCATCACGACGCCGCCTTCCTTGACGGTGCCGTCCTCGTTAAGTTCGGTGATCACGCCCTTGACCAACGCGGTGGCGTCCACCTCATCGCCCTTCTCCTGCTTGCCGAAACGGCTGCGCAGACGATTGTCCTGCTCGTCTACCATCTCGTCGGTGACGGTGATCTTGTAATATGGTATGTGCAGTTCCTTGTCGGCCTTCAGGTCCATCACGGGAGCCAGACCGACCTTGAACTTCAGCGTGTAGTCGTTTTCGTCCGGGTTCAGGTCATTCTCCTTGTAGGGAATCGGCTGTCCCAGAACGGGAAGATGGTTATCCTCGATGTACTTGTAGAGGGCGTTGCCGACAGCCTTGCTGACAATGTCGTACTTGACGCTCTTGCCGTACTTCTTCTCCAGTATGCCTGCGGGCACATGGCCGGCACGGAATCCGGGCTCGGCATGGGTCTTGCCGATTCTCTTCAGTTCCTTCTTCACGTCATCGGCATAATCTGCCTGCTCGATGCTGACGGTGACTACGCCGTTCACGTCATCGATCTTCTCGAAATCTATCTTCATCTCTAATTATAATGTTGTCTTTTTTCATGACCCGGGTTGCAGTCCGGGCTTTCAAACTGCAAAATTAACAAAATTTTCTGAATTACAGTTTATCTTGTCAACAATGTTTGTCACTCAAACGGTATAATGGGCACTATTTGAAGAACCGGCGCATGGCCATCACCATCGCCACCTGGTCGTCCACGCTGGCGGTCTCGGCGGCCGAATGCATGGCCCAGATCGCGTTGCCCACGTCCACGCCCTCGATGTCCAGCTGTCCCGTCGCGATGTTGCCCAGAGTGCTGCCGCCGGCCGAGTCGCTGTGGTTCACGAAATACTGGGTCTTGACGCCGGCCTCACGGCACAGTTCACGGAACACCGCCGAACCCCGGCTGTCGCTCATGTACTTGCAGTTGGCGTTGATCTTCACCACCGGACCGCCTCCCATCACCGGATGGTTCGTCGGATCGTACTTCTCGCTGTAGTTGGGATGCCATGCATGGGCGTCGTCGGCCGAGATCATGAAACTCGAGGCCACGGCGCGGAAGAAATCCTCGCGGCCCGTGCAGAACTGCAGGCATATGCGCTCCAGGATGTTGCGCAGCACCGGCGAATGCGCGCCCTGCTTGGTGCCGGACCCGGTCTCCTCGTTGTCGAATATTGCCAGGACACGGGTGGCGTCGGTCTCGGTCTCGCGCTCGTCAAGCATTGCCTGTAGTCCGGCATACGCCATCGACAGGTCATCGATGCGGCCCGACTGGAAATAATCACCCTTCACTCCGATGATCCTGGCCTTCTCGGCCGGATACAGCGCCAGCTCATAGTCGATTATATCCTCCGGCTCGATGCCGAGCTCGCGGGCCACAAGCACGCGGACCAGTCCGCCACGGCTCTTCTGCTCCGCTATCTCATCCGGGGTGAAGCAACCCAATACAGGAAGCATATCCTTCTGCACGGACAGTCTGTTGCCCTCGTTCACCTCCCGGTTGAAATGTATGGCCAGATGTGGAATCGTGGCAACCGGATGGCGCAGGTCCACCACATACTCCCGGGGATGCTCCCAGTCGGTGCCGCGAGTAGCCACGCGGCCGGCTATGGACAGAGGCCTGTCGAACCATGTGTACAGGATGCCGCCGCCGTACTTCTCGACGTTCAGCTTCACCACGCCGCCGTCACCGTAGATCTCACTGTTCGGCTTGATCTTGAAGCAGGGACTGTCGCTGTGGGCCGAGACGATGCGGAAACCGGCCTCGGCCGGATCGCCACGTCCGATTATGAACGCGAACAACGCGCTTCCGTTCTTGGTCATATAGTAGCGGCCTCCGCGCTCCAGTTTCCACTCGTCGCGCTCCTCTATGCGCTTGAAACCCGATTCATCCAGGACCTCGCGCATATTGCGGACCGCCGTGAAATTGCAGGTGGACCTGTCAAGCCATTTCAACAGGCTTCCCATTACATACTCGTTCATTATTGTCTGTGTGTTTTAGATGTTTATTTATCCGATGGATTGAACCGCAGATGGTTCAGCGCGCGCAGCACGTTGCACAGCGTCTGCCCCCAGTAGGCGGCGAAGTTCTCGCGGCATTCCACATACGCCCCGGCAGCCTCCTGGCCGTCGGTCTCCCGTGATATCATTATGAAATTGTAAAGCGCCTGGAATATGTCCGCCAGACTTTCCGAGATGGATACCGCTATCGGAGTGTCGCTGTATTTCATGTCCTCCTCGAATGTCTCCAGGAACACATCGTCCGGGCCGAGGACATACTCCATGTTCCGGCGTACCGTCTCGTACCAGTCCTCCTCCACATAACTCTGGTAATATCCGTAATCCAGCACCCCGACGTCCTCCGGCGACAGGGTTATGAACTCCACATATAATCGCGGGAGGATCTCGGTCATGTCGTTGACGAACTCGTCCTTCTCCATGTCGCGCACATTCTCCACGGTCTGGCAATAGCGCGTGGCCTCCGCCGTGATGTTCAGCAGACGCCTGTTAATATCACTCGGTTCCATCTCCAAGATACAGTTTCTTTTCCTTAATATATTGTAAAACCGCGTCGGGCACCAGAAAGTTGACATTCCTGCCCCGCGCCAGTCCATTGCGTATATGGGTCGACGACACCAGCACCTGAGGCACATCCCCCGCCACCTCTACATTGTCTGGAAGGCGTTCGGGCACCGGATAACCTGGACGGGGATACACCGTGACGCCGAATTCCCGGATTATTTCCCCGGCATTGTACCATTTATGGAAATCGGCGATGTTGTCCGATCCGATGATCAGACGGAACCGATGCCGAGGATAACGACGGCGCAGCTCGCACAAGGTCCGGTAGGTGTACGACGGCTCGGGCATCGACATCTCTATGTCGTCCACACGGACCGCCGCGCAGCGTTCCGCCACACGGCGGCACATCTCCACACGCTCCGCCGGCGTGGCATGACGCACGTTTCCCGTCTTGAAGGGGCTTACACGCGCCGGAAGCATCCACACCTGGTCGAACAGTCCGCATTGCGACAGCTCGTTGGCAAGCGTGGCGTGACCGGTATGCACCGGGTCGAAACTTCCTCCGAATATTCCTATCCTCATCTCCGGCATCCGTCCAGTCTTGACCGCTGTGCGGGCCTCAGCCCGCGGTATAGTCCCGTATTATGCCGTCCACATCGTCCACGGCACGGACAAGGTCGTCGTTCACCACCACGTGGTCGTACTGCGGGGCGAACGACATCTCGTACTCGGCCTTGGCCAGGCGGCGACGAATCGATTCCTCGTCATCGGTGGCGCGGGAGCGCAGCCGCTGCTCCAGCGCCTGGAGTGTCGGAGGCTCCACGAATATCAGTATCGCTTCATCGCCGAAACGCTTCTTGACGTTAAGAGCGCCCTGAACATCGATATCCATGATCAGGTTGAGGCCCGCGCCGGTTACCCGCTCCACCTCGGAGACAAGCGTCCCGTAACGGGTGCCCTGGTACACCTCGGCCCATTCCACGAAATCACCGGCCTGTACCCTGCGCTCGAATTCCTCAGGACTCATGAAGTAGTAATGCACTCCGTCCCGCTCCTGTCCGCGCGGCTCCCGGCTGGTGGCCGACACCGAGAATCCAAGCCTCAGCTCCGGACGCTTCATCAGTTCCGTTATGATTGTGGACTTCCCTGTGCCCGAAGGGGCGCTCAAGACTATTATCTTTCCTTTGCTCGCCATATCACAGTACATTCAGAACCTGCTCCTTGATCTGCTCCAGCTCGTCCTTCATGCGGACCACCACCTTCTGCATCTCGGCATTGTTCGATTTCGAACCCAATGTATTGATCTCGCGCCCCATTTCCTGAGCGATGAAGCCTAATTTCTTACCCTGCCCGCGGCCGGCCATGTCTTCCTCGCCCCCCATGGTCTCCAGGAAATAGTTCAGATGCGAGCGCAGACGGGTCTTTTCCTCGGTCACGTCGAGTTTCTCGATGTAGAATATCATTTCCTGCTCCAGGCGTCCCTTGTCGTACTCTATGCTGTCCAGTCGCGACAGCTGCTCCACCAGACGGGCCTTGATCTTCGGCACGCGCTCCTCCTCGAACTTCACCACTTCCTCAAGCAGTCCGAACAGGGCGTCGATCTTCTGCCGGAAGAACCTGTAGAGCTTTCGCCCCTCGGCCAGACGGAAAGCCTCGATGGCATCCATGGCCTCGTCGAGCGCGCCGTAGAGTGCGCGGGTGTCCTCCGGGCCGAACTCCTCGGCCTTCTGCTTGACGGCGTCAGGCAGGCGCAGCAGCACCGAATACCAGTCCTGCGGCTCGGGAAGGCCGCAACGATTGCTCACCTCCTGGATCTGCGCCTTGTACTGGGCTATGACCTCCGGATCGATCGTACAGCCCGTCTGGCCGCCCGCCAGTTCCTCATTCACGCTCAGCTCGACCTTGCCTCGCTCCATCCTGGCCGCTATTCGGTTGCGCATCTCCACCTCGAACTCGCGCATCACCGACAACATGCGAGCCTGAAGGTCAAGCTGTTTGCTGTTCAACGATTTCAATTCTACTGTCACGGTGCGCTGGGCGCTCTTCCCCGTGCCTCGGCCGTAGCCGGTCATCGACATTATCATGGCTCTTATCTTTTCCCTTATGCCTCCAATCCCCGTGGAATCCTTTTTTTACCCCGCAAACCTCACAAATCCTCCCTTAATCTGCAAATTTAATCTTTTTTCACGAATTTTCATAATTACTTTTCAATTTAGTGCATTTTAGGCATTGTTCCTTACAACGCAAGTGGCCGCCGGACTTCCCGACGACCACTCCATGCGATTTATATACCCTATTCTCATTCCCCGTCCGTCTCCGACGGAACCGGATCGGATACCGGAGATTCCGGCGGAGTCTCCGCCGGAGTCTCCGCCGGAGCCGATACAGGCTCGGGAGCCGGCTCCTGCGTCTTCGGAGGCTCCTGGGATACGGGCGACTCCTTCCTGGGCTTCTGTCTTACCGTATCCCTGGATGTGGGCTTCTTGTCTTCGACTGTGACGGGGGCGTAGGAGCCTCCCTTCTGCGTCAGGAACCTACGGACCTTGTTGACGCTCGATGACGTGCAGGTGTTAAACACGTTGAACAGTATCACCAGGTCGGTGATTCCGTTCTCGGCCACATACTGCTTGATGTTGCGGTTGAAGTAGCGGAAGTCCACCACATGGACCTCGCCGAACGAATAGAACATATATCCCGGCACCGTGTTGCCGTAGGAATCCTTGATCACCAGCAGTTTTCGGTTGCTCTTCGTGCCGGTGCTGACCTTGACAAGGCTCTGGTCGCCGCCCATGAACGTCAGATACGCCATTCCCGAGCCATCCTTGAAATGCTTGAAGTACGGTCCGGCGTACGGTTTTGTCTCGCTCACAATCTGATAGTTCTTGTTGGCCTTGTATGTGACGTAGGTGGTGGTGTAGTTCAGTCCTCGCGGCGTGTGGTACACGAAGTCCTCCGGAGCGTTCTTCACGGCTATGTCCTTGGAGTAGCCGTACATAGTGCCTACATAATTGTGAATCACATGCCTGTCGTAACTGTCTAGGCCCTTGAACGGCACTCCGGCCGTACGGGCCAGTTCCTGCGCGGCGTAGAAGCCGCCCAGCGGCGCCCAGTGGTGGTCCGTGCGCAGGTAGATATCCTCGTTGACATGCGCCGCCAGAGCCGAATAGGCATCGACGAACCGAGCCCTGGGCGAGATGTGCTGACGCACATATTCAATCGGCGGCCGCTGGGGCTTGCTGCATTTCTTCGCCTTCTCCGGCAGGTAGAACTCCGTGGCGAGCGGGGCGACCAGGGCGTAGACCTTGGTCTCCGGCAAAGCCTCCGTGTATTCGTTGATCAGGTCCACGTACTGTTTGATCGACTTTTCAGAACCGCCGAAAGCCATCAGGGCGCGCACCTTGGGGCCGCTGCCCACGATCACGATGCCGGCGTTGGAGATCTTGGCGTTCTCGTTGGCCATAGGATTGTCGACGTTCTCCGTCACAGGCATGCCCTTGGCCATCTCGGAAATCTCATCCCCTCCCGCACCGGCACCGCCATCCGCAGGGCCGTCAGTCGAGGGGCGGAACGTCACCTGCTCCTCCTCCGGAGCGAGCGAGTAACGCATGGCGTCGCGGATAGCCATGCTGAACGTCATCAGTTCGTCACGGTATGGCTCGCTGTCGCTGAACCATTGCGATATCTCCGCCGTGAGCCTGGCCGGCTCCTCCGTGATTCTGCCCACGTCCGGGAACTCGGCGAGGTCGCGCTTCTCCAGTTCCGAATATGTGGTGCGGGGAAAGCACAGGAACACCACCGTGATGGCCATGAATATGACGCCGGCAATCACCAGATACGCCACATTGGCACCCTTGGGAATGGACCGGGGCGGCCGCGCGGTCTGCCCCCCCTCCGTGATCTCCATGGTCTCCGTTTCGTTATTCTGCATTGACATAGATCGTTTTTGCGTTTGATTCTCGGTTTTATGATTTTCGATATCAGAACCGTGTATAAATGAATGCGTTGTTGGTGGCGCCGACTAAAAGGGCCACGCTGACCACCAGGATCCCGACGGCAATGACCGCACGCGAGACCTGCACCACATATGCCCCGGCCGTCCTGCCGCTTGTGGCGATTCGGTCGGCCGCCTTGGCGAGTCTGGGACGGATGGGAAGGCAGAACAGCAGCGCGGCCACCCACAGCCACAGGTTGTCGGTGATGACGCTCTCCACTTCCAGAGGCAGTCCCTGCCAGGCTCCGAGTCCGAAGAACGCGTGGAAGAACTGGCCCAGCCGTCCGAAATCGTCGAAGTAGAAAAGCCCCCATCCAATCACTATCAGCACGATGCTGTAGAGGTGAAGGAACACAGAGGGAATCCTCCAGCGCAGCAGGGTGTACTTCTCGATCATGATGATCAGTCCGAAATACAGGCCCCACAGGATGAAGTTCCAGCTCGCGCCGTGCCACATGCCGGTCAGGAACCATACGGTCAGGATATTGACCGCCTGATGCCGCCGGTTGCCCCCCATCGGGATGTACACATAGTCACGGAAGAAGGAGCCGAGGCTCATGTGCCACTTGCGCCAGAAGTCGGTCATCGACGTGCAGGTGTAGGGATGGTTGAAGTTCTCCGGGAAATGGAAACCGACGCTGCGGCCCAGTCCGATCGCCATGTCGGAGTAGCCAGAGAAATCGAAATAGATCTGTAGCGAGAAGGCTATGATTCCCACCCAGGCCCCTGCGGCCGACAGGTTCGAGATGTCGCCGGCCAGAAGCTGTGTGGCGATCTCCCCCAGGATATTGGCGAAAATCACCTTCTTGCCAAGACCGATGAAGAAGCGGTAGGTTCCCTCCGACAGGTCGCACGCGCTGACGGTGCGGTGGTGGATTTCCTGCGCCACGGTGCCGTAACGCACTATCGGGCCGGCGATCAACTGCGGGAACATGGCTATGTAGAGCAGCAGGTCCAGGAAACCACGCTGGACCGGCGAATCCTCCCTGTACACGTCAACAAGATAGGATATGGACTGGAAGATGTAGAAGCTGATTCCGATGGGCAGCGCTATGTTGGGAACAGGCACGGCGAGGCCTATGTCGTTCAGGATGCCGCTGAAGAATCCCAGGTACTTGAAGCTGCCAAGTATCGCCAGGTCCAGAGCGACGCCAAGAACCAGCCACGCCTTCCGCAGTCCCCGACGGCCGGTAGCGGCGATTGAGAGTCCGCAGATGTAGTTGATGACCACGGACACAAGCATCAGGAACACATATACCGGCTCGCCCCATGAATAGAAAACCAGGGAGAACAGTACTAACGACAGGTTGCGCCACATCATCGGACGTCTCCTCCGCTCCCCTTCCTCCTCGCGGCGCCGGTTCAGCCGCTTGTCGAGCCACGCTCCGCCGCAGTACGTCAGTATGAAGAAGGGAAGGAATACGAATATGAAAAGTAAATCGGAAAAAACCATACTTACTGAAGTTTAGAAACCACATGACGCGCTATCAGCTCAGCGCCCCTGGGGTTGGTATGCACACCGTCCACGGTGTTGGTAAGGGTAATTGATTCTTGCTCGCTGCGGATATCCACGTCCAGGTCGGGACGGATCACCGTCAGCCCCAGGTCACGTCCCACCCGTGCGATGACCTCGCTGACCAGGCGCACCCGCCACACCGGGGCTTTCGTCATCTCCACCGGTGTGACCAACACGATCCGGGCCTCCGGAAACTCCCGTTTCATAAGTCCGCACACCAGCCGGACACTCGCATCAAGCGACGTGCAGTCCGAAGGCTTGGAGTCCGGAGCGGGATTGATACCGGAGACATCGAAGATGCCGGGGCGCTGACGGACGAACCATGCGTCGTTGGCGCCGGCGTACAGCAGTATCACGTCCGGCACGTGACGCCGGTCGGAGCGGGACGCGTCCATGAGCCGTAGCGCCTGCGGATAGAGGACGTTCTCATCGGCCAGAATTTCAGAATAGAAAGAAGTGTCGCCCCGGGTCGCCGACGTATTGGTCCACGTAGCCCCGCTGCGGGCGTATATGTCGATCTGCGCCGGACTCGCCATCTGCTTGACATAATGGGTCCAGCCGTTCGTGTTCTGGCATGAGTCGCCCCCTATCCAGGTCATGGAGTCGCCCAGCACAGCCAGACGCAAGCCATCAAGCCCTGCGGCGTCCGCTGTCCACGCAGTCGCCGCCGCGACAATCCAGGCCACAACCATCGTTATCAGTTGTCTCATCCTATCTTCTCTGTTTCCTGTCTATAGTTCTTTTACTACCTAACTTTAGTTAACGGACTCGCACGCCCGTTTCGTTTATACTCTCCACATTTTATTACAATTGGAGCTTTTTTGCCATTTTTTCGTAATTTATATTAAATATTCGACTTATTTTATGTACTTTTGTGTTTCAAAGATAATATAACCTATGACAGAATCCGGTTTCAGAACCTGAAGAACCTGTTTAATAATCATTGTACAGACACAGACAGAAATCAAATTAATACTCCAATTATAACCCATGAGCAACGAGACATTATTGCAAGAAGTTACCGTGCGCGCCCAGAAGTGGCTCAGCCCGGAATATGACGAGGAGACTCGCAAGGAAGTACAGGCATTGCTGGATGCCGAGGACAAGACACCCCTGATCGAGGCCTTCTACAAGGACCTGGAATTCGGCACGGGCGGTCTGCGCGGCATTATGGGCGTAGGAACCAACCGCATGAACCGCTACACCGTCGGAGCCGCCACCCAGGGTCTGGCCAACTACCTGAAGGACTGCTTCAAGGAACTGCCGCAGATCAGCGTGGCCGTCGGTCATGACGTTCGCCACAACAGCCGCCAGTTCGCCGAACTGACAGCCGACATCTTCAGCGCCAACGGAATCAAGGTATACCTGTTCGACGGTCCGTGCCCCACTCCCGAGGTCAGCTACGCCATCCGTAAACTGGGATGCCAGAGCGGCGTCATGGTGACCGCAAGCCACAACCCCAAGGAGTACAACGGATACAAGGCTTACTGGAGCGACGGCGCACAGATGATCGCACCCCACGACGTTAAAACCATCGAATACGTCAACCAGATCAAGAGCAACGACCAGATAAAGTTCACACCCGACAAGGAACTGATCCAGAGCATCGGCAAGGACCTGGACCAGCAGTACCTGGCCGACATCCACACGCTGAGCCTTGACCCCGAGGCCGACCAGCGCCACAAGGACATGAAGATAGTCTACACCCCCATCCACGGCACAGGCCTGCGTCTGATGTACGACTCGCTGAAACTCTGGGGCTTCGAGAACGTGATCCACGTTCCTGCCCAGGACATCCAGGACGGTGACTTCCCCACGGTGGTCAGCCCGAACCCCGAGAACTCCGAGGCAATGCACATGGCCGTTGAGAAAGCGCGCGAGACCGGTGCCAGCATCGTGATGGCCTCCGACCCCGACGCCGACCGTGTCGGCCTTGTGGTACGAGACAAGGACGGAAACTACCAGTTGGTGAACGGCAACCAGATCTGCATGCTCCTTATCTACTACATCATCACCAAGAACGTCGAGAAGAACCTGCTGAACGGCAACGAGTACGTGGTCAAGACCATCGTCACCACCGAGGCCATCAAACGTATCGCCGACGCCAACGGCATCAAGTGCTTCGACTGCTTCACCGGCTTCAAATGGATCGCCAACGTGATGCGCGAGATGGAGGCAACCGGCCGTTACCTGGGCGGAGGTGAGGAGAGCTACGGTTTCCTGGCCGAGACATTCGTCCGCGACAAGGATTCCATCTCGGCCAACTCCCTGATGGCCGAGTGCGCCGCGTGGGCCGCCGACAAGGGCATGAACCTGTACGAGGTGCTGGTTGACATATACGCCAGGTACGGTTTCTCGCGCGAGCGTGGCGTCAGCGTGGTCCGTCCCGGCAAGTCCGGTGCCGACGAGATCGTTGCCATGATGAAGAACTTCCGCGAGAATCCTCCCAAGACCCTGGCCGGAAGCCCTGTGACCTGCATCAAGGACTACAGCGACCTGAACTGCCGCGACCTGAAGGGCGGAACCGTCACCAAGATGGACTTCCCCACCACCAGCAACGTGCTCCAGTTCTTCACCGAGGCAGGCGACAAGGTTTCCGTACGCCCCTCCGGCACGGAGCCTAAGATCAAGTTCTATGTCGAGGTACGCGAGGAGATGAAGGACAAGGCTGACTACGAGGCAACCGTGGCCAAGGCCGAGAAGCATATCGACAAGGTCCTGGAGGACCTGGGAGCAAAATAAACCCCTATGGGCAAGATGAACTGGAAGGCAGGCACCATGGTGTATCCGGTGCCTGCCGCCCTTGTTTCCGCAGGGGCTGTTCCCGAGGAGTGGAACCTGCTGACCGTGGCGTGGATAGGTACCGTCTGCTCCGACCCAGCCATGCTCAGCATCTCCGTGCGTCCCGAACGGCACACGTTCCCGCTGATAATGCGCAACATGGAGTTCACCGTCAACCTCACCACCGTCGAGATGGCCGAGGCCACCGACTGGTGCGGCGTGCGCAGCGGCGCGGAGTTCGACAAATGGAAGGTGACCGGTCTGGTTCCGCTGCCGGGCGTCAAGGTCAAGTCACCCACCGTGGAGCAGAGTCCTCTCAGCATCGAGTGCCGCGTCAAGTCCTCGATGGACCTCGGCTCGCACACCATGATTATCGGCGAGGTCCTGAACGTGCGCGCCGACGAACGGTACATGGACCCCGACACCAGACGATTCATGCTGGAGAAGGCAAACCTTCTTGTGTATGTCCACGGCCACTACTACGCCCTGGGCGAGATGATAGGCAAGTTCGGCTTCTCGGTCCAGGGCCAGAAGAAGAGAAAATCCTGACCCCGGAAAGGAGTCTCGCAGTTTAGCCTCGGGTCAGACACAAATCTGACCCGTGGTAATTTCGTCATTGGCCACCGACCTCGGTGTGCGCGTAATAAAACAATCTCTCAACTAACTGATTAGAAGTATCGCACCCGTAATCATACGCGAGTTCGCCTCGTTTCCGAATACCTTCTTCGACAATGAACTTAGCCGATGGGTTATTGCCGATCTGCCGACACCGAGCAATCTTGCCATATCGGATTGCGAGATTCTGCATTTTATCAAAATGGCTACATGCCAGTCCAATAACGACAGATTATCTCCTGTGAGGCAGATAAGGGTTTCCTTAAACTTTGGGAACACTTCGGAAATCATTGACTCCATTTCCTTCCAATATGGATCAGAGTCATTCATAAGACTCCCCGCTTCCAACCTCCTTTTCAGTTCCCTATATACACAGGAATCCCGCATACTGCCGACTAACGGTGTCCTGAGACCTTTCTCATAGGACTGCCGCAGAGTGACAATCAGTTCTTGACACTGATGAGTCTCAACATCATATCTGTTCATTGTTTCCTCTATCTGAATCACCTTATTCCTTGCAACTTCAAGTTCTGACCGTCGCCGTCGCTGCATCTCATAAAACATTATGGATGTCAGTAAAAGGATGATGGTAGCGGATGCGAAAACAATTACCCATGCAAGTCTTTGATGACTTTTCAATTCCGCTATGGCTTGTTCTCGCTCAGCTTCTGAACGCGCACGTTCATGCTGGCTGTAGTTATAGACCGTATGTTGCAGCACCGCTTCCTCTGCATTATTGCGGTTATAATACGCACCCAATATATCATGGTACTTGACCAGATATACCCTCAGGGAATCGTCCTGCAGCCGATCTGCCATTGATGTCGAGAATATAAGTCACAAACGGATCCTATGGCAGCAATGAAGCCATATCAAGGGCTTTGAGGAATCACTTCGGCTATGACTGCAACACACGCCTGGCGTGGCGCTCGGAGTATTCCACGCAGGAATGGTTCAAAAAGATATACGACAACCTGAAGAATGTCGGTCCGCTGATCATCATCGGCAAGCCCTCATACGGATACAATCCATGGACCCTGATATGCGACGGTTATGACGGTGACGGCTATTTCCATTTCAACTGGGGATGGGACGACCGCTACGACGGATATTATCTGCTGGATGCGTTGCGCTTAGGCACGGACGGTCATCTTTTCGATGCCGATGACGGATTCACCTACGAAATGGGTGCCGTTTTCGGAGCCCAGCCTCCCACAGACGCGGAACCGATAAAGAATCACGACAATCTGCTTACCGAAAAAACCGCGTCCCTGAAAATATCGAACGGAAAACTGATATTCAATTTCGGATGCGTCAGGAATCCCATGGACCATCCTGTCTCGCTCGGCGGAGCTGTCATCTTAGAGCCTCAGGAGGGAACTCCCGGCGAGACGAAAGTGCTGCAAGGAATTATACAGGGTGAGTATAGACTTGAGCTCCCCCTTGCCGGACGCACCACCTTGGATATCTATGACTGGGGAAATGTCAAAGTAAACGACCTTGCCGACGGCCGTTACAAAGCAACATTCGCCGTGCGCGACCTGAACACCAAAGACTCGCCATACGTACCACTGAGGTGCGGCTACAGGAAGTATAATTACGGTTACATCAACGTGAAGGACGGCAAGCCTTCCGTGGAGAACGTCAAGGCGCCTGCCGAATACGACGGATGCGTCCTCAAGGTGGCCAGACTCGAGGTTCTGTCGCCTGTATACAACTACCGTTACGCCAAGTTCAGGCTCACGCTGAGGAACGAGAATGACATCGAGGTGTCTCAGACCCTTCACCTGAACTATTCGTATAACGATTTGACCAATTCTGAATTCAACTCTTCCGACATGTCCTTCACAGTGCCGGCCAACTCTGAGAAAGAATATGAAATCAGCGCCCAAATCACCTACATTCCATACAAGGACGAATTCGGAGACAAGCCGAAGCCGGAAGGATTCTTACTGTATGTGGCCGATGCATGGGGTGACGTCCTCCATTCCGCCGGATTCGTCAAGATGAACTACGATTCAACAATAGCCGACCTGACCTCTGCGGGACTGGTGATCAATGACTGCCCTGCCGTGGAGGAGACTATCGACGGCAAGACCGTACAGGTCTATCAGGTTCCTACCGGGAAATTCAACGCCACGACAAACTACATACTGGGACCGGGATATTTTGACGGCATCATCAGTTTCAATGTCTACCGACATAATTCCACGGTTTGGGAGCAACTCGACCCCGTAGCGCCGGGACTGTTCCGTCAGCAACAGTTCACCGACGGCGACAGGGACGGCAGCGTCACCGCCGACATCGACTTCAAGGATGGCGAGGCTGGCCAGCTCTATGTGCTTGGCGTGAATTACGCCAATCCCACAGCCAATTATTATTCATCTACCGGAAACGCATACTGCCAGCTTGACCGCTTACACTTCCGTCTGCTCAGTTCGGGAATCGGCAACATATCGGAAGACGCAACCGACGCACCCGCAATCTATTACAACCTTCAGGGCGTACGTGTCCTCAATCCGGAGAAGGGCCAGCCAGTCATAAAACTGCAGGGCGACCGCAGCGAGAAGGTGATATTCTAAGGAACGGAGCCTTAACCTGAGGCAACGTCATTACATCAAATCGGGACCGTGTCACGGCCCCGATTTTTATTTTTCATAAATTTGTCGTAACTTTGCAAATTAAGCAGGGGCCACCGTATGGCCGCATCAACTACTTATGGCAAACATAGACGATAACGACACCTTATACAATCTGGAAGATCCGTTGGGCCATGGCCCGAACACACGACGCCATGCCCGCCGCAACCGCATCATAGTGAAATGGCTGTGGATCTCGTTCCTGTCCGTCGGATTCCTCATTGTCTTCCTGATGCTTCTGATCTACAACGGAGTCATCGGATACATGCCTCCCATCGAGGAACTGGAGGACCCGCACGATAAACTGGCCTCGCTGGTGTACGCCTCCGACGGCTCCGAACTGGGACGGTACTACTACGGCGCGGGCAACCGCGTCTACACCGACTACAACGGCATCTCCCCCCATGTGATCAACGCCCTTGTCGCCACCGAGGACGTCCGTTTCCGCGAGCACTCAGGAATCGACTTCAAGGCCCTGGGACGTACGGCCTTCAAGACGCTGCTGATGGGCGACAAGTCGGCAGGTGGCGCCTCCACCATAACCCAGCAGCTGGCCAAGCAGTTATACTCGCAGCCCAGCGCAAACCTGTTCAAGCGCGCGTTGCAGAAGCCCATCGAGTGGATGATCGCCGTCAAGCTGGAACGGTTCTACACCAAGGACGAGATCATCAACATGTACCTGAACCGTTTCGACTTCCTCAACAACGCCGTGGGAATCAAGACCGCCGCCAACGTCTACTTCGGCAAGGAGCCCCGCGACCTGAAGGTGGAGGAGGCAGCGATGCTGGTGGGCATGCTGAAGAACCCCAGTTACTTCAACCCACTGCGGCATGAGGAACGCACCATAGCGCGCCGCAACACCGTGTTCGACCAGATGGTCAAGGCCGGCTTCCTGACCCAGGCCGAGCGCGACTCCCTGGCCAGCCTGCCCCTGGGCCTGGACTACCACAAGGTGGACCATAAGGTTGGTGGCTCGCCATACCTGCGCGAGGAGATACGCCGCCTGATGACCGCCAAGAAGCCCGAGCGCCCGGACCGCAGCAGATATCCCGACAGGTCTTCCTACAACGTGGCGATGGGAATCTACAACACCGACTCCACCGCCTGGGAGGAGAACCCCCTGTACGGATGGATCCTGAAGAATCCCAAGCCCGACGGATCGTACTACAACCTGTACACCGACGGACTTAAGATATACACCAGCATCGACCCGAAGATGCAGGAATACGCCGAGCAGGCCGTCTACGAGCATCTCGGCGGCTACCTGCAGCCGGCCTTCGAGCGTGAGAAACGCCATTCTCCCACCGGTCCGTACACCACCAACACCGACGAGCTGAGCCGCGCCAGCGTGCAGCGGCTCATCAAGAACGCCATCAGGCAGACCGAGCGTTACCGCCTGATGAAGGAAGCCGGGGCCTCGCAGGAGGAGATCGACCGGGCGTTCCACACCAAGTACACCATGGACATCTTCGCATACGTCAAGAAGACCGTCAAGGAGAACGGACGTTCGGTGACCCGTATAGTCCCCGGCTCCAAGACCGTCCAGATGACCCCCTACGACTCGCTGCTGTACATGAAGACCATCCTGCGCACCGGCATGATGAGCATGGACCCGGCCACCGGTTACGTCAAGGCCTATGTTGGCGGTCCCGACTTCACGCACTTCCAGTACGACATGGTTTCGCGCGGCCGACGCCAGATCGGCTCGACGGCCAAGCCGTTCCTCTACACACTGGCCATGGAACAGGACTACACCCCCTGCTCCATGTTCAGCAACACCCAGCCGGTGTTCGGCAACTGGGCGCCGCGCAACTCCAGCCGCGCACGCGTGGGACAGATGGTGGACCTGCGGTGGGCCCTGACCAACTCCAACAACTGGATCTCCGCGCGCCTGGTGCATGAGCTGACTCCCGGCGCGCTGGCCAACAAGATGCGTATGTTCGGTATCACCGGACACATCGATCCGGTGCTGCCACTCTGCCTCGGTACTGTCGATGTCCCCGTGGGCCAGATGGTGGCCGCGTTCACGGCGTTCGCCAACCAGGGTATCCGCACCGATCCCGTCTTCGTGACACGCATAGAGGACAACCAGGGCAACCTGATATACTCCGCAGTGCCGCACCGCACCGAGGTGATGAGCGAGGACGCGTACTACAAGATAGTATCCATACTGCTCAACGTGGTGGACAGCGGTACCGGCGCCAGCCTGCGCAGCCGCTACAACATCCGCGCCGAGATGGGAGGAAAGACCGGTACCACCAACTCCAACTCCGACTCCTGGTTCATGGCTTTCACGCCCGAACTGGTGACCGGCGTTTGGGTCGGCGGCGAGGAACGCTACATCCACTTCAACACCATGGCGTTCGGACAGGGCGCCCGCGCAGCGCTTCCTATCTACGGCCTGTATATGCAGAAGGTCTACGGCGACAAGTCGCTGCACTACTCGCAGGACACCAAGTTCCAGTTCCCGGAGGGCTTCGCACCCTGCGGCGGCGATGACTCCCCCTACACCTCAACCGTGGTGGACTCCGAACCGGAGGATACAGGCGAGGGCGTTTTTGAATGATTTCTGACCCCATCCCGCAAAAATATCAGGGCAGGGGTCTTTTCATTTAATTTTACCGGACAAAAATTTGGTTATTTGACGCCAAAACGCTATTTTAGCGGTCAATTAAAGAAATCTATCCGTAATTGCCCAAAAACAAGTAACGGAACTTACTTTTAATACCAAAAAACATGGCAAGAAAGCTTCAAATTCGAGACCTGACACTGCGCGATGGACAGCAGTCGCTGTTTGCCACCCGCATGAAGCAGGAAAACATCGACAAACTGCTTCCCTTGTACAAGGAGGCCAAATTCTACATCATGGAGGTATGGGGGGGCGCCGTTCCCGACTCGGTAATGCGCTACCTGAACGAGTCCCCGTGGGACCGTCTGCGCTCCTGCTCCAAGGCTATGAAGGGTATCTCGCTGCTCTCCGCTCTGTCGCGTGGCCGCAACCTCTTCGGTTATGTTCCCTACCCCGACTCTGTCCTGGAGGGATTCTACAAGGAAGCTATCGCCAACGGTCTGAACATCATGCGTATCTTCGATGCGCTCAACGACATCAACAATATCAAGGGCTCCATCCGTATGATCAACGAGCTGGGCGGCATCTCCGACACCGCCGTATGCTACACCGTTGACCCCAAGGGAACCCCCGAGAACGAGAAGATATTCACCGACGAGTACTTCGTCAACCTGGCCGTGGAGATGGAGAAGCTCGGCGCCAAGATGGTCACCGTCAAGGATATGGCCGGACTGGTAAGCCCGTCGCGCATCTACTCCCTGATGCCCAAGCTGAAGAAGGCTCTGAAGGTAGAGGTGGACTTCCACACCCACTGCACCCCCGGCTACGGTCTGGCCTCTGTACTTACCGCCATCATCCAGGGCGTCGACATCGTCGACACCAACATATGGTGGTTCGGCGGCGGTTCCGCAGCCCCAGCCATCGAGCTTGTCAAGATCTTCTGCGACAAGATGGGCGTGGAAGTGGACGTCAACATGGAGGCTGTGGCTAAGATCCGCAAGGAACTGAAGAACGCCCGCAAGGCCCTGGCCGACTTCGACCTCAACAAGGACAACTGGCCCAAGGACTTCGACGAGGCTTACGCAGCCATGCCCAAGGAAATCGACGCCGAGTTCGACCGCGCCATCAAGGCCGCCAAGGAGAACAAGGAGGAGGAACTGCTGGACGCCTGCCACAAGATCGAGGCTTACTTCGGACTCCCCAAGCCCAACGAACTCGTCAAGAACGCCGAGGTTCCCGGAGGCATGTACTCCAACATGGTGGCCAACCTCCGCTCGCTGGGCGCCGAGGATGTCCTGGAGGACGCCATGGCCCTGATCCCGAAGGTGCGCCGCGACGCAGGTCTGGTGCCACTGGTCACCCCAACAAGCCAGATTGTCGGCTCGCAGGCCGTAAACCTCGCAATGGACCGCCGCAAGGGCAATCCCGACTATACACAGAAGAACAACCAGTTCATCTCGCTCGTAAAGGGTGAATACGGCACGACTCCCGTGCCCGTAGACCCCAAGTTCCGCGAACAGATCACCGGAAGCGCCGAGGAGAAGCCCTACGACGTATCCAGCTACAAGAAGCCGGAGAATCCTGCGGTCGAGAAATTCGGCGGTGTGCCCCTGGCCAAGAACGAGGAGGAATACCTCCTGCTGGAACTTCTCCCCGCGGTGGCCAAGACGTTCCTGACCAACAAGCGCAAGGCCGAGTTCAACGCCAACGGCCAGGCAGCACCCGCAGCCGTTCCCGCGGCACAGGCCGCCGCTCCGGCTCCCGCCGGCGAGGTGTTCTGCGCCCCGATGGGCGGCACGGTCATCGAGATGCGCGTCAAGCCTGGCGATACCGTCAAGCCCGGTGATGTAGTGCTGGTTTACGAGGCAATGAAGATGGAGAATGACCTGGCCTGCGACAAGGGCGGCAAGGTTCGCCGCGTCCTGGTTGCCGACGGCGACGTCATGGCCACGGACCAGCCCCTGATCGAGTTCGAGGGCACATGCGCGGCCGCTCCTGCCGCTGCTCCCGCTCCGGCTCCAGCGCCTGTTGCCGACGGTCCCGTGTTCAACGCTCCGATGGGCGGTACGGTCCTGGAGGTTAAAGTCAAGGCCGGCGACGCTGTAAAGGCCGGTGACACCCTCCTGGTGTACGAGGCGATGAAGATGGAGAACAATCTGGTCAGCGACCGCGACGGCGTAATCGCCAAGGTTATGGTTGAGGACGGCGACGTCATGAACACCGACCAGCCGCTGTTCCAGTTCGCAGGTGCAGGCGCAGCTCCCAAGCCTGTGGCATCCAAACCCGCTCCCGCTCCGAAACCTGTGGCTGCTCCCAAGCCCGCGGCTGCCGCCCCTGCTCCCAAGGCCGTGGCTCCTGTCAAGAGCGTAGACATCAACCGCGCCCTCCCCTCCGTGGAAGGCGGCACAGCCGGAACGAACCCCGTGCTGGAGCATCACGCCGATGCCCCGGCACTGAAACTGGCCAACGGCACGACACTTCAGATCGACATCAATCCCGACGGCCAGATCTCAATCAAGATCACAACAGGCAAGTAACATGCCTTTGCGATAATCGATATGCACCCAGGGGGTGTGGCTGCACAGCCACACCCCCATTCTATTTACTGACAGAGGTTTATTCGTTTCCCGACGATGATTATGCGCTTCGGGTTTGCGTGGTTTCAAAAAAATTTGTAACTTTGCAGGCCATTTAGTGGGATCGCGACCTGCTAAGAACAAACATAATCAAACAAGAAGTACGTACAAAAATGAAAAAAGATCTTCATCCCAAGGAGTACCGCGAGGTTTGCTTCAAGGACATGTCGAATGATGAGACATTCATCACCCGTTCAACGGTTGCATCGCGTGAGACAATTGAAATCGACGGCAAGACCTATCCTCTTGTAAAGCTCGAGATCACCAGTTCCTCCCACCCGTTCTTCACGGGCCAGCAGAAACTAGTCGACACCGCCGGCCGCGTGGACAAGTTCCGCAGCCGTTACGGCAACCGCATCAAGAAGTAATCCCCTCAGCGGAAATACGCAACAAAGCCACCTCTTCGGGGTGGCTTTTTTGGTTTCTTGCGAAAATTTTGGTAATTTTGCACTTTAATTTCAACGATGTAGTTTCAGACCCACAATGGTATTACCGGTTTACTTATACGGCCACCCCGTTCTGCGGCAGGAGGCTGAGGATATCGAGAAGGATTATCCCGAACTTGAGAAATTAATCAAGGATATGTTCGAGACGATGTACGCCACCGACGGCATAGGTCTGGCGGCTCCGCAGATAGGCAGGTCCATAGCGGTGATCGTAATCGACGGCTCCGTACTGGCTTCCGATTTCCCCGAATGTGCCGACTCCAAGATGGTGCTGATCAATCCGCAGCTTGAAGTGATCGAGGACCGCGACCCCGTCAGCCGTCCCGAGGGATGCCTGTCGCTACCAGGACTGAACGAGAGCGTACGCCGCGTGGAGCATGTCAACCTGGAGTGGCTGGACCAGGACTTCAAGCCCCACAGGCAGGAGTTCAGCGGATTCCTGTCCCGCATCATCCAGCATGAGTACGACCATCTGCTGGGCGAAGTCTTCACCGACCACATCTCCCCCATCCGCAAGCAGATGATCCGCGGGAAACTGAACAACCTGGAGCGCGGCAAGACCCGTGCCGAATACCGTACAGTGGCGAAACCGCACAAATAATCATCTACTATATTCCGAATTATGGCAGACGATAAGAAAGTCATTTTCTCAATGGTGGGAGTCTCCAAGACCGTCCCCCCGCAGAAACAGATCCTTAAGAACATATACCTCTCCTTCTTCTACGGAGCCAAGATCGGCATCATCGGTCTGAACGGCTCCGGAAAGTCGACGTTGCTCAGGATCATAGCCGGCATCGACAAGTCCTACCAGGGAAACGTGGTGTTCTCCCCCGGCTACAGTGTAGGATATCTGGAGCAGGATCCCAGGCTCGACCCTGAGAAGACTGTCCGGGAGGTGGTCCAGGAGGGCGTGCAGCATGTGATGGACCTGCTGAAGGAATACGAAGAGGTCAACAACGCCTTCTGCGACCCGGAGGTCCTGGAGGACGAAGGCAAGATGAACAAACTGATGGAGCGTCAGGCCGAACTGCAGGACAAGCTGGACGCCTCCGACGCCTGGAACATCGACAACAAGCTGGACCGCGCCATGGACGCCCTGCGCTGTCCGCCGGACGACAAGCAGATCAAGTACCTGTCCGGCGGTGAACGCCGCCGCGTGGCCCTGTGCCGGCTGTTGCTGCAGCAGCCCGACATCCTGTTGCTGGACGAGCCCACCAACCACCTCGACGCCGAGTCCGTGGAATGGCTGGAGCAGCATCTGGCGCAGTATCCCGGCACATTGATCGCCGTCACCCACGACCGTTACTTCCTGGACCATGTGGCCGGATGGATCCTGGAACTGGACCGGGGCGAGGGAATCCCATGGAAGGGAAACTACTCCTCGTGGCTTGAGCAGAAGACGCAACGCATGGCCCTTGAGGAGAAGCAGGCGTCCAAACGCCGCAAGACCCTGGAGCGCGAACTGGAATGGATACGCATGGCCCCCAAGGCACGACAGGCCAAGGGCAAGGCTCGCCTGTCCAGTTACGACCGCCTGCTGAACGAGGACCAGAAGGAACGCGAGGAACGTCTGGAGATCTTCATCCCAAACGGACCGCGCCTGGGCAACAAGGTAATCGAGGCCAAGGACCTGGAGAAGGCCTACGACGACAAGATTCTGTTCAGCGACCTGGACTTCACCCTTCCCAGCAACGGCATAGTCGGAGTGATCGGCCCCAACGGTGCCGGAAAGACCACCCTGTTCCGTCTTATCATGGGTATGGAGCAGCCGGACAAGGGATCGTTCGAGGTGGGCGACACCGTCAAGATCGCCTATGTGGACCAGACGCACAAGGACCTGAGCCCCGACAAGAGCGTCTACGAGGTGATCTCGCAGGGCGTCGAGTCATTCCGCATGGGAGGCCGCGACGTCAACGCACGCGCCTATCTGTCGCGCTTCAACTTCACCGGAGCCGACCAGGAGAAGAAGATAGGCGTACTGTCGGGCGGCGAGCGCAACCGTCTGCACCTGGCCATGGCATTGAAGAGCGAAGGCAACGTGCTTCTGCTGGACGAGCCTACCAACGACATCGACGTCAACACGCTCCGCGCGTTGGAGGAAGGCCTTGAGAACTTCGCCGGCTGCGCCGTAGTGGTCAGCCACGACCGCTGGTTCCTGGACCGTATCGCCACGCATATCCTGGCCTTCGAGGGCGACAGCAAGGTGACCTTCTTCCAGGGCAACTACTCCGAGTACGAGGAATTCAAGAAACGCCGCGACGGCGGCGACGACACCCCGCACCGCATCAAGTACCGCAAACTGATCTGAGCCTGTCGCATTTCAACATACGGAGCTGTCCGGCCTGCTCGTCAGGTCCGGACGGCTCCAAAAACAACAATAATAATCAATATACTTTTTAATAACCAAAGAATTACTAATGGATTGGTTAATTGATCTTCTACGGCCTTTCAACACCTCGCTGGCGAGCACCATCGTATTGTATTCGGTGGTGATATTCGTCGGAATCTGGCTTGGCAAAGTCAAGATTTTCGGGGTATCGTTAGGCGTTACTTTCGTTCTGTTCGTGGGACTTCTGCTGGGGCATTTCGGCTACACAGCCAACCCCGACGTGCTGCATTTCCTGCGGGAGTTCGGACTTATCCTGTTCATCTTCTCGATCGGCATGCAGGTCGGTCCGGGATTCTTCTCATCGTTCAAGGAGGGAGGCGTACGCATGAACGCGCTGGCCATGCTTGGCATCGGCCTCAACGTGGCCATCATGCTGGCCATCTACTTCATCCAGGGAGGCTCCGAGGGCGACACCTCAATCTCCCAGATGGTAGGCATCATGTCCGGAGCCGTCACCAACACCCCGGGACTCGGCGCCGCGCAGCAGACTTTCCTGCAGGTTGACCCCGACGGTGCAGCCGTGACACAGGAAATGTCGATGGGCTACGCCGCGGCATATCCTCTCGGAGTGATCGGCATCATCCTGACCATGATCCTCCTGAAGGCGTTCTTCAAGATCGACAACAACAAGGAGACCGCAGAACTCGACGCCGAATCGAGCAGCGCCGAGATGGCGCCGCACAAGGTGACGTGCCGGGTGACCAACGACCTGATCAACGGGCTGAACATGCTGAAACTGCACACCCTGATCTCCGTGGACTATGTGATCTCGCGCATCGAGCGTCCCGACGGCCAGGTGGAGATCCCGACCTCCAAGACGGAGATCCACAAGGGTGACCTCTGCCTCATCGTATGTCCCGCGCAGGACGAGGAGATATTCACCAGGTTCATCGGTCCCATCATCGAGAAGAAATGGGAGATGGACCGCGGTCCCGTGGTTTCCCGCAGGATCCTGGTGACCCGTACAGAGTACAACGGCGCGAAACTCGGGTCGCTGCATCTGCATGACGCCTACCAGTTGAACGTGACCCGCGTGAACCGCGCCGGTGTCGACCTGATGGCCACACCGGGGCTGCGGCTCCAGATGGGCGACCGTCTGACCGTAGTGGGCAAGGTCGACGACATCGAGAACCTTGCATCCAAACTCGGCAACTCCATGAAGCGACTTCATGAGCCGAACCTCATCACCATGTTCATCGGAATCTTCCTTGGCATAATCGTCGGAAGCATCCCGTTGAAGTTCCCCGGCATGTCCGTGCCAATGAAGCTCGGCCTGGCCGGAGGTCCCCTTGTCGTGGCCATCCTGCTGAGTGCATACGGCCATAAGATCCATCTTGTGACATATACCAATTCATCGGCCAACCTGCTGCTGCGCGAACTTGGCATCTGCCTGTTCCTCGCATCCGTCGGACTGGCCGCCGGCAAGGACTTTGCCGCCACCGTCTTCACCCCCACGGGTGGAATCTGGGTCCTGTACGGCTTCATCATCACCATGATTCCCCAGCTGGTCATGGGCATCGTGGCCTGCGCTAAATATAAGATGAACTATTTCAGCATCTGCGGTATGCTGTCCGGCACATACACCGACCCGCCCGCACTGGCCTACGGCAACAAGATAGCCAACAACGACGCCCCAGCCGTAAGCTACTCCACAGTCTACCCGTTGACCATGTTCATGCGCGTGGTGGTGGCCCAGCTGATAATCCTGTTGTTCATATAGCCGTGAGATTCAGTCACAGAAATTCCATGCCCCGTTCCTCAAAAAAATGTAAAGAGGAACGGGGCATGAACTTTTTCATCGGTTGGGTTGTTTTCAATAATGACAAGATTTATGATAAATAAGTTTGTGGTTTGGAAAAATTATATTAATTTTGTTGAAGGATACCCAGAAATGGGTATCCGGTATTATCGAACAATCATAACTAAAATACAAAATAGTAATGGCAAAGAAATGGATATGCACCGTATGCGGCTACATCGCAGAGGGTGAAGAAGCTCCCGAGAAGTGCCCCCTGTGCGGCGCTCCGCGTTCGAAATTCAAGGAACTGGTAGAGGATTCCAACAACCTGGAGTTCGTGACCGAGCATGAGATCGGTGTTGCAAAGGGAGTAGGCGACGAGATGATCAAGGACCTGAACGCCCACTTCAACGGAGAGTGCACGGAGGTCGGCATGTATCTGGCCATGTCGCGTCAGGCTGACCGTGAGGGTTACCCCGAGATCGCCGAGGCTTACAAGCGCTACGCCTGGGAGGAGGCCGAGCACGCTTCCAAGTTCGCCGAATTGCTCGGCGATGTTGTCTGGGACACTAAGACCAATCTGGAGAAGCGTATGCACGCCGAGGCAGGAGCCAACGCCGACAAGATGCGCATCGCCAAGAACGCCAAGGAGGCTGGACTGGACGCTATCCATGACACAGTTCATGAGATGGCTAAGGACGAGGCCCGTCACGGTCGTGGTTTCGCAGGTCTCTATGACCGCTACTTCGGAAACAAGAAGTAATACATCATATTTCCTAATCCAAAGGCCCGATTCATATGGTTTCGGGCCTTTTTTATTGCCATCCGTACAAGTTTTGCCACGATTATCAGTTTATCAGGTATGGGAAGAGTTCTGGCTATTGACTATGGAAGGAAACGTTGCGGCGTAGCCGTGACCGATGTGTTGAAGATTGCGGCAAACGGTCTGCCCACAGTCCGGACATGCGATCTGGAGGCATTCATTACCGACTACTGCGGCCGCGAGACGGTGGAGCGTATCCTGGTGGGTCATCCAAAGACGGTTCGTGGCGTGGATTCCGAATCAATGCGCTATATCCGTCCGTTCCTGAACCGTCTTGCCAAAATATTACCTGACATACCTGTGGAGATGGTGGATGAGCGGTTCACCTCCGTCCAGGCGCACCGCGACATGATCACCGCCGGATTCAAGAAGTCCGACCGCCAGAACAAGGGCCTCGCCGATGAGATTTCGGCGGTGCTCATACTTACGTCCTGGCTGGACAGTCCCGTTCCGCATTCATGATTCCATTCTGAAGATAGACTAATCCTGACCGATATGGCACATTCACGGATCATCGCCAAAATCGAGCAACAGGCAGGGGGAATCCTCGGCACTGTCAGGCATGTGGTCCTTGGACTTAGTGGGGGGGCTGATTCCGTGGCGCTGATGTTGGTCCTGAAACGCCTGCGCCTGGACATCGAGGCCGTGCATTGCAACTTCCATCTCCGTGGCGAGGAATCCGACCGCGACATGCGCTTCTGCCAGAATCTGGCAGATAAGATAGGGATTCCGCTGGACACCGTGCATTTCGATGTGCCGGCATACGAGACAGGGCATCGCGTCAGCACTGAAGTAGCATGCCGAGAACTCAGGTATGAGTATTTCCGACGCCGAGTGGAGGAGACAGGTGCCGAGCGGATCGCCGTTGCCCATCATGCCGACGACAATATCGAGACAATGCTGCTGAATCTGTTCCGCGGATGCGGCATCTCGGGACTGCGCGGAATGCTTCCAGACGCCAACGGGATAATCAGGCCGCTCCTCACCACAACCCGTGCCGATATACTGGAATACCTGGAGCAAATGGAGCAGGATTTCATCGTCGACTCCACCAACCTCTGCTCGGACTACCGCCGGAACTTCATCCGCAATGAACTGCTGCCGCTGATAGAGACACGCTGGAACGGCGTCCGCAAGTCAATCACGTCCACAATAGCCAACCTCCAGTCAGATGAGGCTGTCCTCGCCGCAGTGGAGGAACAGGAACTCTCCGGACACTCCCAGGCCATCGATCCCGATCAGCTCCCATACTCCATGCTGAAGGACTTCCCCGAGCCGGAATGGCTCCTGCACCGCTGGCTGGACAGATACGGAGCCCACGCCAACATAGCCCGCGAGATCGCCGCCGCCATGCGCTCAGGCCGTCCCCGGACCGGCAAGACCTGGCGCACCCCGGCCGGCACCGTCACAGCCACCCGCACCGCACTCCGCTTCACACCCACTCCACTATAATTTATAATTCCCACTTCTCCCACAACTCCCACTTCTCCCACAACTCCCACAAAAACTCAGCGCGGCCATCCCTGACCGCGCTGCTTACCTGGGTGAAATGTGGGTCTCGAACCCACGACCTTCGGAACCACAATCCGACGCTCTAACCAACTGAGCTAATCTCACCATATTCATTCGAGAGAAACTTAACTCTGCGCCCTGCTTCCCTCAAATGCGTTGCAAAATTACAACTTTTTTCTGACTCTACAAAATTTTACGCGTCTTTTATTAGCCTTTTCATCAACATATCGGTGAATTGGTAGTTTTTAATGCCCCATCTGGGCATCATGACCATTCCCGGAGGCGCCTGCGACAGGAAACGCTCTATGGCTATCCTCCTTGGAACCATCCCGACAACCTTGACGCACAAATCCAGGTAACCCTCCAGGCCAAACGGCGTCACAGCCACCTCCCCGGACCTGACCATATCCGCCAGCCTGGTGCCGTGCAGCACCTGAAGCTGATGCAGTTTCAGCGTATCGACCGGCAGTTCACATATGCGCCGCACCGTTTCCAGCATCATATCCTCCGTTTCTCCCGGTAGACCTTCTATCAGATGAACACCTGTATGAATCCCCCGTTCAGACACCCTCCTGATGGCATCGACTGCCGTCCGAGCGTCATGCCCTCGGTTTATCAGGCGCAAAGTGACGTCATGAAGCGATTCCACGCCAATCTCCACGAAAACCGGCATAAGTCGGCTGAATCCCTCAAGGATATCCAGCACACCCGGACCAAGACAGTCAGGACGAGTGCCCACCACCATTCCGACCACATCCTCCGTTTCTGCGGCTTCCATAAACCGTTCGCGCAGGCCATCTCCATATGTACCGGTGAAAGACTGGAAATACGCCAGGTATTTCATCTCAGGATATTTCCTGCCGAAGAACCGTCTCCCGGCCTCCAATTGCTCGCGAACGCCGGATACTCCGAAACAGTAGCCGGGGGTAAATGACTCGTTATTGCAGTATACGCATCCTCCCCGGCCAACTGTCCCGTCGCGGTTGGGACATCCCCTGTCGGTGTTCACCGACAGTTTCTGGACCTTGATTCCGGGAAACAAGCGTCCTAAATATTCGCCATAGTCCGTGTAGAAGGGATTCATCGCATCAGATCTGCAATAGTCAGCCACGCCATAGCCTCGACCACCGGCACGGCACGGATTGCCACGCACGGGTCATGCCGTCCCCGAGGCGGAATCGTTGCCATATCCCCCTCAGGCGTCATCCCGGCCATAGGCTGCATCAGTGTAGGCGTAGGCTTGAAATAGACGCTGAAATTCACCGGCATCCCGTTAGATATTCCACCCAGCACACCTCCCATATGGTTGCTTTTGAAACCGCCGTCCGGGTTGAATTCATCCTGTGCGTCGCTGCCGTGCATATAGGCGCTACGCGTGCCGTCGCCGTATTCAAAAGCCTTGGCGGCGTTGATGCTCATCATGGCATAGGCCAACCGGGCATGCAGTTTGTCGAAGACAGGCTCGCCTACACCCACCTGAAGTCCCGTCACCACACAACGTACAATTCCGCCGGTACTGTCTCCCTGGTTCCTGGCCTCTTCAACGGAATTAGTCTCCTCGAACCTGGCCGACACCTCGACACCACTGGTCTTGAGCCACTCGCGGCATAAGGCTCCGGCCACGACCCAGTTGACCGTTTCCCTGGCACTTGCCCTGCCTCCACCGGCTAATTCCGCTATCCCATACTTCTCATAATATGTATAGTCGGCATGATTCGGACGGAACACCCTCTCATAGTCGTCGCTCCGTGCATCCGTGTTACGGATTACGAATCCTATGGGAGTGCCGAGGGTCAGGCCATCGGCGCTTATCCCCGACAGAAGCTCCACCCGGTCCGCCTCCTTACGCTGCGACGTCAAAGGATTCGCGCCGGGGCGGCGGCGGTCCAAAGCCTTCTGAATCTCGGCGGCATCCACATAAATCCGCGAAGGGAGCCCGTCAAGGACTCCCCCCATGGCCGGACCGTGACTCTCGCCGAAGGTCGTAAGCCTTATTCGGTTTCCGAATGTATTCATTATTTCTCCATGGTCAGGAGAAGTTCCTCGTTTGTACGGGTCATCTCCATGCGCTTCTTGATGAATTCCATGGCCTCTACCGAGTTCATGTCACTCAGGTAGTTGCGCAGAATCCACATACGGCTCAGGGTCGACTCGGGCAGCAACAGGTCGTCGCGGCGCGTCGAACTGGCCGTGATGTCCACCGCCGGGAAGATTCGCTTGTTGGACAGTTTGCGGTCCAGCTGGAGCTCCATGTTGCCTGTACCCTTGAATTCCTCGAAAATCACCTCGTCCATCTTGCTTGACGTCTCGGTCAACGCCGTGGCGATAATGGTCAGCGAGCCGCCGTTCTCAATGTTACGCGCCGCGCCGAAGAAACGCTTGGGACGCTGCAATGCGTTGGCGTCAACACCACCCGACAGAATCTTGCCGCTGGCGGGCGACACGGTGTTGTAGGCGCGCGCCAGCCTGGTGATGGAGTCAAGCATTATCACCACATCGTGGCCGCTCTCCACCAGACGCTTGGCCTTCTCCAGCACCAGTCCGGCGATCTTGACGTGACGCTCGGCCGGCTCGTCGAACGTCGAGGCAATCACCTCCGCGTTTACGCTGCGGCTCATGTCCGTCACCTCCTCCGGACGCTCGTCAATCAGAAGCATGATGATGTATGTGTCCGGATGATTCTCGGCAATCGCGTTCGCTATATCCTTGAGCAGAATTGTCTTACCTGTCTTGGGCGGGGCCACGATCAACGCACGCTGGCCTTTGCCGATCGGGGCGAACATATCCACCACGCGTGTGGAGATATTCATGGCGCGCCCGCGTGTCAGGTCGAATTTCTCGTCCGGAAACAACGGCGTGAGATGCTCGAACGCCTCGCGGTCGCGGACTATCTCCGGCGGAAGGCCATTGACCGATTCTATGTCGCAAAGGGGAAAATATTTCTCGCCGATACGTGGCGGACGGACCGTACCCTGCACCACATCGCCTGTCTTCAGTCCGAACTCGCGGATCTGCTGCTGGGTCACATACACGTCATCGGGGCTGCCGAGGTAATTGTAGTCGCTGCTGCGCAGGAAGCCGTATCCGTCGGGCATCACTTCAAGCAGCCCGTAAGTAGAGACGATTCCACCCAGATTGTACTGGCTGTGGGGCTGTTGCATCTGGCGTTCCTGCATGCGCTGTTGCTGGCGCTGTTTCTTGTTGAGTTTCTGTTTTTTCTGATTCTGCTGGGGATTCTGCGCCACGGGCTCCGACAGGACTATCGGCTGATCCAGCGGCGGCATATAGTCATCCTGCATTTCCTGCGCCTGCATTGGCTGCTGTTGCTGCTGATGGTTGCGCGGAGTGAACGTACGTTTGGAGTTGGAGAAGAAATCGCCGAAGACGTTGCTGTTGTTGTCCTTGATGAATACACCCTTGCGCTTTGTCTGCTGGGGAGCGTCTTCATCCGCCGGCTGCGTCTGCGGCTCCTGCTCCTGCTCGGGCTGGTTCTGCGGCTCACCCGGCAGTACCGCCGGCTGTTGCTCCGGTGTGGGCTCAGGCTGCCGGTCATCCGTCACGATGGCCACGACGGATGGCTCAGCCGCTGCGACTTCCAACTGTGCCTTGGGCTTACGGCCTCGCTTCTTGGGGGCTGCAGCAGCCTCGCCTTCCTGTGGCGCCACGGCTGCAGCCGCGTTTCCGTTTGCGACAGCGCCTCCTTCAGCCTCTACCTGTGCCTTGGGCTTTCGGCCGCGCTTCTTGGGGGCAGGAACCTGAATCTCCCCTTCCCCATTTGCTGTATCAGCAGATGCCTCGGCGGCTTTCTTTCCCGGCTTGCGGCCGCGCTTTGGTTTCATTTTCGCTACCTCGTTGCGCGCGAACTGTGCCGTAGAGTTGTCAATCACATAGTAAGCCACGTCTTGCTTGTCAGCATTCTCTGCCTTCTTCATTCCCATGGATGCAGCCATTTCCCTCAGCTGGGAATCATCCATCGACATAAGTTCATCTAGACTTTGCATAAATATCTTGTTGGACATCGGCACTTGACTTTACAACTTAAAGTCAAAAACCAATCCTATTTCCTGATTTACAGTAATTTTGATTTAAAGTGAAATCCCACCCCCGGATGGGTGTGGTCAGAAATATGTTTTGCTTGATTTGAAGTGGATTTCAAGCCTTCATGTCTTTATAACATATTTTAGGCTCTTATTTCACCGCAAAATTACAAAAAAAAATGAAATTGCGCAATAATCCGCGTTTTTATGTTATAAAATATGAAACATAATCCCAAACAGAGACAAAAACAAAAGCACATTGACTATATGAACAGGTTCACCTCAATATTCGCCATCGTGCTGACGGCAGTCGCGCCTGCCCTATGGGCCGAATGGCATTTTCCCGAAAAGTACAAAGGACCTAAATACTACACCACGGACACCAAATGGCATCCCGATATACTGCCAGGCTACGAGGCGCGGTACGTAAACCACGGGAAGGCCTTCGACGGGCCATGCCGTTCCACCATAATCCGCAAACTGTCAGGGAAACCGAGCCATAAGGCATACCTGTACGTCCACGGATTCAACGACTACTTCTTCCAGAAGGAGATGGGAGAACGGTTCGTGGACTCGGGCTACAACTTCTACGCCGTGGACCTGCGTCGCTACGGCCGCAGCTGGCAACCCTGGCAGTATCCATTCAATGTCCGCGACCAGAAGGAATATTTCAACGACATAGACTCGGCGATAGCCCAGATCCGCCGCGACGGGAACACAGACATCACCCTGAGCGGACACAGCACCGGCGGCCTGACCGTAGCTTACTTCGCCGCCGAACGGGGCAAGGATGTGACCGTGGACCGCGTTGTGACGGACTCGCCGTTCCTGGAATGGAACTACTCCAAAGCGATGCGCGACGTAGGGGCACCTTTCGTCGGATTTCTCGGCAGAATGTTCCCCAACGCCAAGATCAAACAGGGTCATTGCGACGGATACGCCTACAGCCTGCTGAAACAGTTCCACGGACAGTGGGAATACAACACCGACTGGAAGATGATATACTCGCCACCGGTAACATTCAGCTGGGTTGGCAGCATCAACACCGCGCAGTCCAGACTGATGAGGAAAGCCAGGAGCATATCCGTACCGATACTGGTGATGCACTCCTCACGCAAGATCTCCGGCTGCAACTGGAATCCGGAGTTCCAGACCGGCGACGCCGTGCTGAATCCGTTCGACCTGCAGAAGCAGGGCATGAAACTCGGCACCGATCCGATGGTCTGCACCATCGACAGCGGGATGCACGACCTGATTCTGTCCGAGCCCCGTCCCCGACAGGCAGCCTATGACACCATATTCCGCTTCCTAAGACTCACAGGGAAAGAATAGGCCATTCGACCTCATAATTTAATCTGATACATTTAATCTGACACATTTTTGCAGAATTACGGAATTTGTGTAATTTTGCAACAACATTTCAGATTGACGGCTATGAACGAATCGAACGCACCCTTAAAATTGACTTACACCGAACTCAAGGAGACCCTGGAGCGTGCACGGCAGCTCCACGAGCTTGCCGCCGGAATCCTGACGCCGGCAGAACTGGAGGAACTGGAGCCGCTGATGCGTGACGCATACCGCAACCGCATCGACTCGCGTGATTTCAAGAATCTGCCCATAGCCCGGCAGACACTGACCGGAGCGTTGACCTTCGCCGAGATGGTGGATCCCGACCGCAACATCCTCCTTGCTATAATGCTGCAGCCCCTGCACCGCGTCGGAATTGTCTCCGACGACTACATCAAGCAGCATTGCGGCGAGGATGTCCTGGGGCTGATCAACGGTATCGAGGCCGTATCCCGGTTCAGCAACCGCAACAACGCCACCAACCAGGAGAATTTCCGCGGCCTGATGCTGGCCCTGGCCCACGACATACGCGTCATCATCATCATGATCTTACAGAACCTGGTGCTGATGCGCAGCATAAACCTTCATCCCGACGACCAGTGGGTACGCAACGTGGCGTTCGAGGCCAATTACCTCTATGCCCAGCTGGCGCACCGCCTCGGCCTGTACAAGATCAAGGGCGAGCTGGAGGACCTGTCGCTGAAGTACACCAACCGCGAGATCTACGTCCAGATCGCCCACAAGCTCAACGCCACCAAGCGCGCACGCGACCAATACATCAAGGAATTCATCGAGCCATTGAGGGAGAAACTGTCACACGAAGACTTCACATTCGAGATCAAGGGGCGCACCAAGTCCATTAGTTCCATCTGGAACAAGATGCGCAAACAGAAGGTGGACCTCCCCGGCATCTACGACCTGTTCGCCATCCGCGTCATCATCGACACCCCGCTGGAACGTGAGAAGCCCGACTGCTGGAAAGCCTACGCCCTGCTGGCTGACATGTACACCGCCAATCCGGCCCGTATGCGCGACTGGATCACCATTCCCAAGAGTAACGGCTACGAGTCGCTGCACGCCACCGTGATGGGACCCGGCAACAAATGGGTGGAGGTGCAGTTCCGTACCCGCCGCATGGACCTGGTGGCCGAGAAGGGTCTGGCCGCACACTGGCGCTACAAGGGTGTCAAGGGAGACAGTTCCGACCAGTGGATGGCCAACATCCGCGACATTCTGGAGACCGCTGAGGCCGGTCCCATGCAGCTGATGCGCAACATCAACCTGGATCCGTTCGGCAAGGAGGTGTTCGCCTTCTCCCCTAAGGGCGACCTGTTCCGGCTGTCGGCCGGGGCGACCGTCCTGGACTTCGCGTTCCATATCCACACCAATGTCGGAGCCAGATGCACCGGAGCCATCGTAAACGGGGCGCACAAGAAACTGAACTACACCATCCACAACGGAGACACGGTGGAGATCCTGACCAGCGCGAACCAGGAGCCGCGTCTGGAATGGCTGCAGATCGTCAAGTCGGCACGCGCCCGCAACAAGATCAAGCAGTGCCTCAACGAGCAGAAGCAACGGCTGGCCGACATCGGCAAGGAGGCGTTGATGCGCCGTGCCAAGAACCGAAAGGTCGATATCGACGAGGCCGTCCTGATGAGGCTGATCAAGAAACAGGGTTACAAGTTCGCCCTGGAGTTCTACGCCGACATGGGCGACAACAAGATCGACCCTGGACGCTTCCTGAACACCTACATCGAGGAGACCTCCCGCGAGCATGTGGAGGAGAAGACATCGGCCGAGAACTTCACCATCATCACGCCGGAGCGCGAAGAACAGAGCAACGACGTGCTGACCATAGGCGAGAAGACCATCAACGGCCTCAGCTACAGGTTCGCGCGCTGCTGCAATCCCATCTACGGCGACGACGTGTTCGGATTCATCACCTCCGATGGTACCGTCAAGATCCATAAGAACAACTGCCCCAACGCCGAGAATATCCGGAGCCGTTACCCCTACCGTCTGATCAACGCCACATGGAGCGGCAAGACCGGCGACATAATGCCCGCCACCATCCGCGTCATCGGCAACGATGACATCGGCATCGTGGCCAACATCACCGGCATCATCTCGCATGAGCCCGGCGCCGTGCTGCGCAACATCAGCATCGACTCCAACGACGGTATGTTCCAGGGCTTTCTGGTGGTCGGTGTCACCGATAACCGCCAGCTCACCGCCCTCCTGAAGAAAATCAAGACAGTCAAGGGCGTCAAGGACGCCGTCAGGATGTAGAAACTGTAGCGGACCTGAAGGCCCTGCACAGAACAAAGCCTGCAATCGCGCCCCCCGTTACGGGACTGTGATTGCAGGCTTGCTTTCTATATTGCAGACTTGCTTTCTATTATTGCAGACTTGCTTTCTATTATTGCAGTCTTGCTTTTTATTGCATGGTTGGTTCTGTGCAGGACCTTCAGGTCCGTTACACAGCGGTTCCCTTATGCCTCCACCTGGTGTACCGGGCGGAGCAGGTCATTCACGGTCTTGACCGGATTGAAGGTCTCGGCAGGAACCTCCACAAAGACGGTGTTCCAGTCGGACATCGCGCCGTTCCACAGGCCCGGCAGCTCCAATGCCTTGATTTCCACACCCTCGCGGCTCTTCTCCGAGATGAAGCCGGTGGACTTGTCCACATACCGGGTCAGGTCGAACTTCTTTCCCTCGTAGTCCTTGATGCAGACAGCCAGGTCCACGGGATTGAAGTGCGTGGCATGGCCCATCATATCCTTCTGGCCCTTGTCGGTCGTATTGATCTGGGTAGACTCCAGAATCTGTGGGCTGACGGTGCCGTCCTGATTGTAGACCAGATAAGGGCCGCCTCCAGGCTCTCCTTCGTTGCGCACCATACCGGCCACGCGCATCGGGCGGTTCAGCTTGCGGAAGATATAGTCAGCCTTCTCCTCTCGGCTCATCCTGTCGGCTCCGTCATGCGTGATGCACAGCACGTCGTGCATGAAGGTCAGCATCGCGTCCAGATCCTGGTTGGTGTATTTCCCGTTCTTCAGCATCCTGCAGTAATCGTCGGCTTTCTGCTTCAGAGCCACCAGCATGCCTCCCAGCACCTTCTTATACTGGATTGTCGGAGCCCGGTGCAGGTCGGGAACCACGTTGTCGATGTTCTTGATGAAGATCACGTCTGCATCCAGGTCATTGAGGTTCTCGATCAACGCGCCATGGCCGCCGGGACGGAAGAAGAGATGTCCGTTCTCGCGGTACGGGGTGTTGTCCTTGTTGGCGGCGACGGTATCCGTGCTGGGCTTCTGTACGGAATACGTTATCTCATACCTGACGCCGTAGAAGTACGCCAGGACCTTGGCGGCCTCCTCGACCTTCAGCTTGACCAGGGGCAGATGGTCCTCCGATACGGTGAAGTGCACGCGCACCAGGCCGTTCTGGTCGGCTGCATACTGCGCGCCCTCGGCCAGATGCTCCTCAAGCGACGTGCGGGAGTCCCCGATTATCTTATGGAACTGCAGCAACGCCTTGGGAAGCTGGCCGTAGTTCAGTCCGTCCTTCTCCACCAGAGCGCGGGCCACGTCCTTGTAACGACCCTCCTGGATGAGAGTGAACGCGCTCTTGCCGTACAGGTCAACGCACACTGCGTTCAGTTTGGGGAAGAATGCGAAATTGCCAATGTTGTCGAAGAACTTCTGCATGAAGTCGTCGGGCTTGTCGCTCCTGCCGTTGATGAACGCGAACACATTCTTGAACATACGGGAAGCGGCGCCGCTGGCCGGGACCATCTTCAGCACCGATCCGCCGTTTGCGCGGAACTCGTCCCAGATCCTGACTGAGCCAGCCTCCATCTGAGGCGTCAGCACCGCGATGCCGTGGCCGGGAGTGGCGGCGGCCTCGATGTTCAGCCACGGAAAACCGTCGGCTATCATGTCCAGTTGCTCCTGCAGTTGTTCCGGAGTGATTCCCTTCTTCTCAAGCAGAACCACATCTACATCCTCAAGTTTCATAATACTTTTGATTTCGTTATTATTGATGTCCTTAATGTTACTGATTCTCAGTATTTGGTCTTGTTCGGGTCGGCGGCCCACTTCTCGAAGGCCCGGATTGTCTCCCGGCTGTCCACCTTGACCGTCGGCATCCTGCGTTCGGAACGTGGGCGTTTCAGCTCGTCGTATATGAACTTGTCGCTGAAGTCGATGGCCTCGGCGTCCTCCTTGGTGTTGCCGAAGTATATCTTGGCCACACCGGCCCAGTACAGCGCGGACAGGCACATGGGGCAAGGCTCGCAACTGCTATAGACCACACACCCCGACAACCGGAAAGTCTTCAGTTTGTCGCAGGCATGGCGGATGGCGTTGACCTCGGCATGTGCCGTCGGGTCGTTGTCGTTGGTGACACTGTTCACACCGGTGGCTATTATCTCGCCATCGCGGACCACGACGGCCCCGAAGGGTCCACCGCCGTTGTCGATGTTGTCCAGCGACAGTTTCGCGGCCATGTCCATGAACCGCGCGTCATATTGATCATTCATGGCTTTCCTGGGTTTTGCTGTTTTGTTGACCGTCGGTTTTCAGATGCCGCTGCAGCACCTGGACCTTGCGTTCCAGCATCGGTACGCGCATCTGCAGGGAGTTGATCTTACGCAGCGTGTCGTAGTATCTGAACGTCATCATTATCATGTTGGCGTAATCAGTCGGGACACTCCATGCCTTCACGGGGCGTCCGTTGTTCAGATATGCCACCGTGATGCCGTTCAGCTCGTTGTCCGCAATCAGACGCCCCACCCTGTCGGCGTCGGGGCCATCGAACATCACTGTGTTCAAGCCGTCGGCCATGTAGTTCATTCCCTGGTCAGGAGCCACCACGTCCGTGGCGACCGTCTCGTCGGCAGCCGTTACCGATATCTGGTCGAAACGGGTACCCGACAACGCGGCGACCAGTTCGAACTGGCCGTTCTCGGCCATACGGGCTATGATACATGTGGATTTCGGAGGATATTTTCCCACGAAGTCATTGTATATCATGTAGGGGGAAGCCTCACGCTCGTTGCTGACGGTAGTGAAATCACGGCTGTAGTCCAGACGTTTGAGGTCCTCGGCCTCCATTGCGCTTTTGCATGAGTCGATCTGCGACTTCACCGATGTGATGGAGTCCTGCAGCGCGGCGTTGTAGTCAGCCACGGCATCCTTCCGCCCGGAGTTCCTGCCGGAACACGAGCCAGTCACAGCCATCAGCGCCATCAGACCGCCGGCCGCTATCCCTTTCACCAGTAATTTCATATTCATAATTGTCTAAACTTCGTCTACAGTTTATCGTGTATCTATATTATAAACGGAACTCTGCCGTTAAAGTTACATTATCCATAAGGCTAATGGCCTCATGCGACCTAATATTTTGATATTCGGGGAAAAGTTGCTAACTTCGCAGTGTGAAAGCACGGAATCATTCTGCAAGGCGCCTCAAGACATGGACCACCACTGCAAGACGCGCCGGATGGGGTGTGGCTGCCCTGTTGGCCACAGTCCTGTCGCTGTATGCCGCGTCGGCATCGGCCCAGAGCCATAACAACAATCAGGTCTCCCAGGAGAAGAAGCATTATCCTCCCGGCTCGGCATGGACCCTGGACACCCAACTCGGCATCCACGAGGCCGGCACGATCGACACACTGCAGTACAATTACCAGCAGCAGTTCGTCCCTGCGATGACAACGGACGCCTACGCCACCACCGGCCAGCTGACAGGCCCCGGCCTGAGCATGGTCTACTTCGACCGACCCGACCCGAGCTCGTTTTTCTTCAACACAGCCGTGCAGCGCTGGCTTCCGTCATTCCAGACCACAAAGTTCTACAACGTATTCATCCCGATGACGCTGCTGAGCTACAACTTCTCCACCGGACGCGAGATTCACTCCGACCTGCTCAAGGCGCAGTTCGCCGGAAACGTCAACAAACGCATCGGCATCGGCGCCAGCGCGATGTATCCCTACACCAAGGGATGCTATGCGGAGCAGGCGTCCAAAGGACTCAACTTCGGTCTGACCTTCTACTACACCGGCGACCATTACCAGACGCAGATGTTCTACAACCAGTACCGGCACGTCAACAAGGAGAACGGCGGAATAACCGATGACCTTTACATCACCGATCCGGCAGCCGTGCAGGGCGGTGTGGACCATATCGATTCCAAAAGCATACCGGTGCGTCTGTCGGAGGTCCACAACATCCTGAGCGGACAGGAATTCTACATGAGCCATGCCTATTGTCTGGGATTCTACCGCGACATCACCCAGCCTGAAGATACAATAGAGCGCAGGGAACTGGTGCCTGTCACCAAATTCGTGTATAGTTTCGACTTCAACCGCAACAAGCGGCAGTTCCTGTCGCGCGATGCCTCCTCGGCGCATGAATTCTGGGAGCACAGTTACTTCAACACAGCGGAGACCAACGAGAAAGACCACCATATGTCAGTCCGCAACACCTTTGGAATACAGATGGTGGAAGGGTTCCAGAAATGGTTCCCGTTCGGCCTGTCGGCATGGGCCACTTACGATTACGACCGATATTGGTACGATCAGGTGATGCCCGAGGCAAATGCCGACGGCACTCCCGGAACAGGCACGGAGGACCTGACTCCCCTCCCCGAGGGCGTGGACCGCAACCCTAAGGCCAACCGCAACCGTCTCTGGGTCAGCGGCCGTCTTGAAAAGCAGAAAGGCAAGGTGATACGTTACTTAGCCGACGCCAGGTTCGGCTTGCTGGGCGATGCCATCGGCGAGGTGGACGTCCGCGGCAATTTCACCACCCGTTTCCGGCTGGGCAAAGATACGGTGGAGATTGCCGCAGAGGGTTTCTTCAAGAACCTTGAGCCGGACTGGACGTTACGTCATTACGCCGGAAACCATTTCGTATGGGACAACAATTTCGGCAAGATCCGCAGTTTCCGTGTGGGCGGACATCTATATATCCCCTGGACGCGCACCGACATCAGCGTAAACTTCGAGAACATCCAGAACATGGTGTACTTCGACTCCTCCTGCCTGCCGCAGCAGTATGGCGGGTCTGTCCAGGTTTTCTCCGCCTGTCTGGATCAGGAACTGAAGTTCGGCATATGGAACTGGAACAACCGAATCACATACCAGGCCACGTCCGACAAGGCGCGTCTGCCGCTCCCCGCCCTCAGCGTATACAGCAATATGTTCCTGCAGTTCCGCATCGCCACCCTGCAGGTGCAGCTGGGCGTGGACTGCGACTACTATACCAAATACCAAGGGATGCTCTACCAGCCGGCCACGATGTCGTTCCATGTGCAGGGCGACAACGCCAAGTGGGTCGGCAACTATCCCCTGTGCAACGTCTACCTGAACTGCAAGCTGTACAAGACCCGTTTCTTCGTGATGTGCAGCCATGTGAACCAAGGCTGGTTCAGCCGCGACTACTTCTCCATGCCCGGCTACCCCATCAGCCCGCGTCAGCTCCGTCTCGGCGTCAGCGTCGACTTCGCCAACTGACCTCCGAAACACTAATATTAAGAATCAATAAAAAACAGCTGCCCCGGAAGGAGCAGCCGTAATAATCTGTATCTTGCTTCGAGGATATTATTCAGCGGCGAGTTTGATCTTCAGGTTGGCCAGCATGTCCTGGGTCATGGTGTCCAGGTCGAACTCCGGCTTCCAGTCCCATTCGTCGCGGGCGCAGGTGTCGTCCAGGCTGTCGGGCCATGAGTCGGCGATGGCCTGACGCAACGGATCCAGCTCATACTCCATCTCGAATCGGGGAACGTATTCCTTGATCTTGTTGTAGATGATCTCCGGATCGAAACTCATGGACGCGATGTTGAACGAGTTGCGGTGTTTCAGACGCGTCGGATCGGCCTCCATGATCTCGATGGCGCCACGCAGCGCGTCGGGCATATACATCATGTCCATAAACGTGCCGGGCTTCAGCGGGCACTTGAACTTCTCGCCACGCACTGCTGAATAATAGATGTCAACGGCATAGTCCGTGGTGCCGCCGCCGGGCAGCGTGGTGTAGCTGATCAGGCCGGGGAAACGCACCGAGCGTGTGTCGACGCCGAAACGGCGTGCGTAATAGTCGGACAGCAGTTCGCCTGTCACCTTAGTCACGCCGTAGATGGTCTCCGGACGCTGTATGGTGTCCTGGGGAGTCTTGACGTGCGGAGTGGAGGGTCCGAAGGAGCCGATGGAACTGGGAGTGAACACTCCACAGCCGTTCTCACGGGCAACCTCCAGAGTGTTGTACAGGCCACCGACGCCTATGTTCCACGCCAGCTGGGGACGAGCCTCGGCAACCGCCGACAGCAATGCCGCCAGGTTATAGATGGTGTCTACATTGTACTTCTTCACCGTATCCGAAATCTGCTGCGGATTGGTGATGTCGACAATCTCGGCGGGTCCGCTTTCCAGCAGCACTCCCTTGGGAGCCGCGCTTGGGATATATCCGCATATCACATGGTCCGGGCCGTAGATGCCACGCAGTTTCATGATGAGTTCCGACCCAATCTGGCCGGTGCCTCCGATTACAAGAATGTTCTTCATCCTGTTGTATTGTCGTATTATTGTGTTCTGGTATCAGGTATTGTCTATGGTTTGTTCCATCGCGGTGCAAAAATAATCAAAAAATGATACCAATCCAAGAATTTTTTTGTAATTTTGAAAAACGAGAACAATGTAGGTCCCCGGTGCCGCCCTTGCATGGCGGCCCGATACCGGACCGGACTAAATTCTGATATCATGTACAAGAATTTTAAAACACACCTGGAGAAAGAGTTGGCCGACATCAAGGAGGCCGGGTTGTACAAGAACGAGCGCGTCATCGTGACTCCTCAGAGCAGTGACATCGAGGTTGAGGACGGAGGCAAGAAGGACGAAGTGCTGAACTTCTGCGCCAACAACTACCTCGGCCTGGCCGACAACAGCCGGCTGATCGAGGCCGCGAAGCGTGCCATGGACCATCGTGGCTACGGCATGAGTTCCGTACGCTTCATCTGCGGCACACAGGACCTGCACAAGGAACTTGAGCGTGCCATCAGCCGTTACTTCAAGACCGAGGACACCATCCTCTACGCCGCATGCTTCGACGCTAACGGAGGTCTGTTCGAGCCCCTCTTCACCGAGGAGGACGCCATAATCAGCGACGCGCTGAACCATGCGTCCATCATCGACGGCGTCCGTCTCTGCAAGGCCAAGCGTTTCCGTTACAAGAACGCCGACATGGAGGATCTGGAGCGTTGCTTGAAAGAGGCCGCCGACTGCCGCTTCCGCATCATCGCCACCGACGGCGTATTCTCGATGGACGGCAACGTCGCTCCGATGGACAAGATCTGTGAGCTGGCCGAGAAGTACGATGCGCTCGTAATGGTTGACGAGAGCCACTCCGCCGGCGTTGTCGGCAAGCGCGGCCGCGGCGTCGCCGAGAAATTTGACGCCTACGGCAAGATCGACATCTTCACCGGTACGCTCGGCAAATCGTTCGGCGGTGCCATGGGAGGCTTCACCACCGGTCCGAAGGAGATTATAGACATGCTGCGCCAGCGCTCGCGTCCCTATCTGTTCTCCAACTCCGTGGCCCCCGCAATCGTCGGCGCCAGCCTGGAGATGTTCAAGATGCTGGACGAGAGCGACGAACTGCACGACCGTCTGATGGACAACGTGGAGTACTTCCGCAGCCGCATGCTGGAGGCCGGCTTCGACATCAAGCCCACCCAGAGCGCCATCTGCGCCGTGATGCTCTACGACGCGAAACTCAGCCAGGACTTCGCCGCCGAGATGCAGAAGGAAGGCATATACGTCACTGGCTTCTACTACCCTGTCGTTCCGAAAGGACAGGCCCGCATCCGCGTACAGTTAAGCGCGGCCCATACCCACGAGCAGCTTGACAAGGCCATCGCTGCATTCGTCAAGGTCGGCAAGAAGCTCGGAGTGATCAAATAATTCGGATGTCCCAATGATGATGTCCGAACTGGCTGCCCGGTTTCAACGACACATCCATCACATCCGAAACATACATCACATCCGATTCACCCCATAAAGAAATCCCCCCGGTTCCAGGAACCGGGGGGATTTCCATGTGCGCACGATAGGACTCGAACCTACACGTCGTCAGACACTAGATCCTAAGTCTAGCGCGGCTACCAATTACGCCACGTGCGCGGATTCTGTCTACAAAGTTAGGCAAAATCATCCGATTATGCAAATGACAATCCCGATTAATCCAGTAAAACCTGGATTAATCGGGATTTATCAAGGTTTCTCGGGATTAATCGGGATTAATCATGATTGCAATCAATCAAATCGTCTTCTCGACGTTCCAGGTGAAGGCCCGCAGGCCCAGCATCGGCTTGGTCGTATCCAGTTCATGGAGACGCTCCAGCAGCAGGTCCACCTTATCGTCATCCACCATCGTCAGGATGGCCGACGCCAGCGAGGGCCACGCGTGCGTGCCGTAGTGCGGCTCGCCGTTCTTGCTGCCGCGGCCCTGCACCTCGCCGAAGGCCGTGAAGCCACGGCAGTTGCTGCGGTTCAACACATCGATTATATTCTCATGATGCGCCAGGTCATAGGCGATAAACACTGCTTTCATTTTCAATCGTTGTTTTTGATGTTCGTCGCCTTAGCCTCCTTCATGGCCAGGGCCTTATGGTACTTTCTACGCTGATTCTTGATTCCGTTGCCCGCGAATACGCAGTACAGCGTCGGCACGAACAGCAGGGTCAGGATTGTGGAGAACGTCAGACCTCCGATCACAGCCGTTCCCATAGGACGCCACATCTCGGCTCCCTCACCTGATCCGATAGCCATAGGAACCATACCCAAGATAGTTGTCAGTGTGGTCATGACCACAGGACGCAGACGCGAGCGGCCACCGTCGATCACGGCTCGCTTGACCGACATGCCGCGCTCGCGGTTCAGCGTGATGTAGTCGATCAGCACGATACCGTTCTTCACCACGATACCAATCAGCATGATGGCACCGATCATCGACATGATGTTCAGCGTATGGCCGGTGAGCCACAGGATCAGGAACACACCTGAGAAGGCGAACAGCAGCGAGGTCATGATGATGCCGGGGTAGGTGAACGACTCGAACTGGGCAGCCATCACGATGTACACCAGAATGATGATCAGTACACCCAGCATCAACAGGTCGGCGAACGAATCCTGCTGGTCCTCGTAGGAACCTGCGATCTCGATCGAGATATTTGAAGGAATGTCCATACCGTCGATGGCGGCCTCGGCGTCGGCCACGATCTCGCTCATCGGGCGTCCGTCGACCACAGCCGACACGGTGATGACACGCTCACGGTCCTTACGCTCGATGGTGGGAGGCGTGCTGCGCTCCACCACCTTGCCCAGTTCCTTCAGACGGATTGCCTGACCGGTGTTGGAGTAGATCATGATGTTCTCGATATCCTCGATGCTGGTACGGCTGTCGGGCTCGTACATCACCTTGACGTCGTACTCCTCGCCCTCCTCGCGGAACTGGGTGGCTGTCGCGCCGTTGATACGGTTACGCAGATAATATGCGGCCGTCTGTAGGTTGATGCCGTACATGGCCAGTTTCTCGCGGTCAAAGTCAACCTGGTATTCCGGCTGGTAGTCGGATCGGGAGATAGTAACATCCGCCGTACCCTCCATACCCTGCAGGGCGCCCTTCAGCTGGACTGCCACGGAGTCTGTCTCCGCGAAGTCATAACCATAGATCTCGAAGTCCACCGTGGACTGTCCGCTCATGGACGAGCCTCGGCCACCGCCCACGTTGACCTGCGCCTTCTTGAATTCCGGGAACTGGGTCTCGATATCCTTACGCATATCGTCGGCGATCTCGGCGATGCCGCGCTTACGGTCGGAGGGATCCTTCAGACGGACGTTCATCGACACGATGTGCGGACCGTTGTCGGACAATGACGCGAATGTATTGTCGGAACTTGCGGGGCCGACGGTGAAGTTCGATACCAGAATCTCCGGATACTTGGCGCGCCACAGCGAGTCCAGACGCGAAGTGGCGTCCAGAGCCTCGGACTCACGCGCTCCGATGGGGAGTTCCAGGCTGACTCCGATACGTGAGTTGTCGGACATCGGGAAGAACTCAGTTCCCACGAACCGCATCAGGAAGATCGAGCCGACGAAGATGGCCAGACAGACCACGATCGTAACGCTGCGGTGGCTCGTCACACGCTTCAGCTGACGGGCGTACCAGGCGTCGAACTTATCCAAAGCCTTCTCCACGTAGGAGTACCAGTTCTTCTTGCGGTGTCCGCCGTTCTGGTCCTGCGGACGCAGACGCAGCCACTGCGAGCAAAGCATCGGGGTCAGCGACAACGCGCAGGTGGTGGAGATGATCATCATGATGGTAACCATCCATCCCAGCTGACGGAACATCACACCAGTCATACCGGTCACCATTGTCAACGGGAAGAACACGGCAATCAGGGTCAACGTGGACGCGATTACGGAGATTGCCACCTCGTTGGTGCCGTGGACAGCGGCCTGTTTCGGCGCCGCCCCCCGCTCTATGTGCGTCGTGACGTTCTCCAGGACCACGATGGCGTCGTCCACCACCATACCGATCGATATTGACAAGGCCGACAGCGAGATGATGTTAAGCGAATTGCCCGTTATGTACAGATAGATGAACGAGGCGATCAGCGAGATAGGAATCGTGATGACGATGATCATGGTAGCGCGCCAGCGTCCCAGGAACAGGAACACCACGATGGCCACGAACAGCAGGGCGTACAGCACGGTCTCCACCAGCGACGCGATGGTGTTGCGGATGTTGTCCGACGTATCGACGATCACGCCGATCTGGATGTCGGAGGGGAGGTCCTTCTCCAGTTTGGGAAGCATGGCCTTGACCTTGTCGGAGATCTCCACCGAGTTGGCTCCGGACTGCTTCTGGATGATGATCATGGCGCCCTCCTTGCCGTTGTTGTAGGTGTGCTGCGTGCGCTCCTCAACCGAGTCGACTATACGGGCCACATCGCGCAGGTAGACAGTCTTGCCCTGGTAGGAGCCGACCGGCAGGGACGCCAGCTGCGACGACTCGTCGAACTCACCCTGCACGCGGAGCGCGTAGGTGTTGGAGCCGATATCGAACGAGCCGCCGGGAATATTGCGGTTCTCGGCGCCGATCGTGGCCGAGATCGACTCAACGGTCAGGTTATAGGCCTCCAGACGGTTCGGGTCCACATACACATGGATCTCGCGCTTAGGGGCACCCGAGATGGACACCGTACCGACACCGTCGATACGCGCCAGCGGGTTCGCCAGGTTCTCGTCAAGGATCTTGTACAGACCCGGCATGGACTCCTTGGCCTGCACCGACAGAAGGCAGATGGGAATCATGTCCGTCGAGAACTTGAAGATGATGGGATTCATCGCGTCGTCCGGAAGCGACGACTCCACCATGTCCAGTTTGTCGCGGACGTCGTTGGTCAGGTTGTCTATATCGTAACCGTACTCGAACTCCAGCGTGATGACCGAAGTGTTCTCGCGGCTGGTGCTGGACACATGCTTCAGGTGCTCCACGGAGTTGAGGGTGTTCTCAAGCGGCTTGGTGACATTCTGCTCTATATCCTTGGCGCTGGCACCCGGATACATGGTAATCACCATGATCGTGTTGGTGTCGATGTCCGGATACAGGTCGATCGGCAGTTTCGCCAGGGAGAAGAGACCCAGGATCAAAACCGTCACGAAACAGAGCAGAGTCGTAATCGGGCGCTTTACTGAGGCGCTGTAAATACTCATGGTTCCGTTGTTAAATGAACTGTAAATTTCTGACTAACTCGTTACTTGGCCAGCTGCACCTTGGCGCCGTTGGCCAGACGTGCCTGGCCGTTCACAACCACCTGCGAGCCGGACTCCACGCCTCTGATAAGCTCATAGCTGTCGCCCAGGCGCTGTCCCAGCACCACCTTGTTGAACGACACCGTGCCGTTCTGGTTGTAGACGTAGACATAATGGTCGCCGGAGCCGGTCTGCTTCACCACGGCCTTGTCGGGAACCACCACGCGCTCGGCCTGCCCCAGGTTGAGCGTCACGCGGCCGAACATGCCGGGCAGGATCTTGTTGTCGCCGTTGGGCATGGTCACCTCCACCCCGAACGTACGGCTCTGGGCGTCGACCGTGGGCATGATTGTCGTGACGGTTCCGCTGAACTCCTCGTCGCCGTATGTGTCGAACGTGACCACCGCCGGCATACCCTTGCGGACATGAGGCAGGTCGCCTTCCGACACGTTGATCACGGCCTTGACGGGCTGTGTGCGGGCCACAGTCAGGATGGGCAGGTTGGCCGTCATGTCGCCTGGATCATAGTTGCGTGCGGTTACGACGCCGGAGATCGGCGAGGTCAGCACGGTGTTCTCGCGTGCGTTGCGCAGCGTGCGCTCGGCCGTGGCCAGGGCGTTCTTGGCGTTGACCAGCTGGATCTCCATCTGGTCCACCTGCTGCTTCGTGCCGCCTCCGATCTTGTAGAGTTCCATGGCGCGGTCGTAGTTCAACTGGACGTTGCGCAGGTTGGCGCGTGCGTTGTCCACCTGCGACTCGTAACTGAAAGTGTTCACGTCGTCAAGCACCACTACACGCTGGCCTGCCGATACACGCTGGCCCTCGTCCACCAGTATCTGCTTGATGCGGTTCGGCATGGAACTGCTGATGTTGTTCAGCAGTTCCGGCTCCACGGTGGCGGTGTAGTGTCCGTTCTGGTCAACGGTACGGGCGGTCACGGTAGCCACCTTGACTACGGGAAGCGCGTCTTCCTTCTCGGCTCCCTTTTTATCCTTGTCGCCCTGACAGGATACGGCCACGACCGATACCAGGCCGATGGCTGCGAATGATAAGTACTTATTCATGGGTTATCTGTTTTTTCTATGTTTCGGGAAGAACTGTGGTGTGTTCACTTAGAAGTCGTCGCGGTTGAGGGGATGCCCAGGGCGTCCTCCTTGCCAAGCAACGTGTCCAGTTCGGAAGTGGACACCAGGTAATTGTAGATGGCCTGCAGGTAGGCCAGCTGCGCCGAGGTGTTGGCCACCTCCGAGTCGCGAAGGTTCAGATATGATGCCGCGCCGATCTCGAAGCTCTTTTGCATTATCTCGTATGCCTTGGCGGCCTGCTTCATGCCGTCCTCGCTGGAACGGATCTGACGCACCTGCTTGTTGATGTTGTCCAGCGCCAGGTCAACCTGCATGTTCAGGCTGTTCACCAGGTTCTCGCGCTGATAGGCCATCTCGTCGTACTGTATCTTAGCCTGCTTCACGGAGTTGAGTCGTCCCAGTCCGTTGAATATCGGCACCTGCAGAGCCAGGGCCACGTTGCTGTACGGGTTGAACTGCTGGTTCTTCAGGGCGTTGCCGCTGCTCATGGCGTTCCAGTTCATGTTGTAGGACACTCCCAGGGTGGGTATCCATGCGAATTTCTTAAGCGTCAGGTTCTGCTTCAGCAGCTTGGTCTGGATGTCCAGGGTGCGCAGCGAGGTGTTTCGCGACAGGTCGCGCTCGGCGCCCAGCTGGTACCCGTACATCTCGCGCTGCATGTCCCGCAGCGTGATGCTGGGCATCACCGCCACGTCGGAGTCCATGCCCATCAGCATCTTCAGCAGCAGCGATGCCTGCTTGATGGATATGTCGGCCTGCAGCAGCTCAGGTTCCACGTTGGACACCTGCACCGAGCTGCGCAGCACATCGTACTCCGACGCAGTCCCCTGCTCGAACTGCTTCTGATAGATGTCGGCGTTCATCTTGGCGATATCGTAGTTCTGCTGGATCACCTGCTTGGAGGCCACCGCCAGCAGCAACGCGTAGTAAGCCTTGTTGACGTTGTTCACCAGGTCCAGGCGCGACGCGCGCGACTCCTCAAGCGAGGCCAGGATCTGAGTGTCGCTGATCTGCAGCGATTTCCACAACTGGGCGTTCACCAGCGGCATCGATGCCGAGAATCCGAAGTTCCAGTTGTTGTCCGTACCCATCTTGAACTGCTGCGACTGTCCTCCCATGTTCATGGAGATGGTCTGCAGCTTGATGGTGCGTTGGTATGCGCCCGAGAAGTCGATGTTCGGGAACAGGTTGGCCAACGTCTCGCGTTTGCTGTAATCCATGCGTTTCACCGCCATGTCGGCCACCCGGATGGTCGGGTTGTCCTGCAGGGCGATCGTGACGCATTCGTTGCGTGAGAGTCTCACGGTGTCGTTGGCCACGGCCGGCAGTACCGACAGTGCAAGCAACGACAGTGCCAGCGGTTTTAAGAGATTCATAATATTCTGAATGTTTGTTGTTATTCTTCTGTCTTTGCCTCCGAGGCAGGTTCTGCGGTCTTAAAGTAGCCTGTCAGGTTCTCCAGCACCTGCATCCCCTTGGGCGTGGCGATGCTTCGCAGGAACGCCAGACTGATGGTGTTGAAGGTCTGCAGCAGCGTCACGTCGGCGGGGAAATGCTCCTCCATGCGTTTCAGGGACTCCATCTGGAGTATGAACAGGCGGCTCATGATCCGGTAGTCCACGTCGGGACGGAACACGCCCTCCTTGACGCCGGCCTCGAAACCCTGCAGCATATGGTTGGCGGCGACTCCCTCGTCGTAGGTGGAGCGTAGCCTCGGGAAGTAATCGTCCATGTCGCGGAAGAAGGCCATGTCCACCTCGTTCATGGTGCGCTGATGGAACTTCAGCGCCAGGACTATCGCCTCCATCGTGTTGTCGGCCTTCGACACTACCTCCGTCATGCGCTCGCGCATCATGCACTGCATCTTGCGCATCGTCTCGATGATCATGTCCTCCTTGCTGCCAAAGATTTCATACAGAGTGCGTTTAGACATTCCAAGGCTTTTGGCCACGAAATCCATCGTCAGGTTCTTCACTCCCTTCTTTATCAACAGTGGGTAAATCCTGGTGACCAGGTTCGACCGGTATTCTTCTGATGTCATTTGATTTGCTTAGTAGGGTGTTCAGTTCTATGTTCTCATTTTTGAGACGAAATTTAAGTGCTACATGTCATAAGTTGCTGATACTCATCAAATGATTTATTGAATACTACGGCATTAAAAACTATGCTTTTTTTGATTCAAAAATCGGCTTACCTTATGATGGTATTGCTCTAATTTACAGAATATTGCAGATGATACCAGAGCTAAAAAGTTGGAACATCAAACTGAACACCCTATTTGCTTAGAAAGACGGTGCAAATTTAAACAAAAAACTTGAAACCGCAAAACGGTTTCAAGTTTTTATGGCTTGATTTGCCATATTGGCCGTTCCTTACATATAAGGCAGCCACACGACCCGGTTAGGACGCGTCAATGCTGGTACAGGAAACGCTTGATGGAGCGCTTGGGGGTTTTCTCGAACTCTTCCTCCATTATCTTGATGCTCTTCACCTTACTGTAGCTGGGGAGCTCAGTGTTGAGCTGGTCCAGGTTCTGGAGCATTATCTTCTCCAGTTCGTCACGGTCGATGTGCTGTGTCAGCGCGGCGTCGAAGTCCGGATGAACCAGTGCCTCCAGATGGTCGCCGTCCTCGATCACCAGCGACTCGTTGACGTACGGCAGGTTGTTCAGCTTGGCCTCGATCTCCTCCGGGTAGATGTTCTGGCCCGAGGGACCCAGGATCATGGTCTTGCTGCGGCCGTTGATGGTGATGAATCCCTCGGCGTCGATGGTGCCCATGTCGCCGGTGTTCATCCATCCGTCGAATCCGGCCAGCACCTCGTCCGTGGCCTTCTGGTTCTTGTAGTAGCCGTTCATTACATTGGTGCCTCGCACCATGATGTTGCCCGGCACATGCTCCGGATCCGGGGAGTCGATCTTCACCTCCATGTTGTCCACCACGCGTCCCACGGTATGGGGCTTCGATATCTTGGAGGACGCGTAGCTGATCAGCGGCCCGCATTCGGTCATGCCGTAGCCCACGGTGACAGGGAAACCAATCTTGTACAGGAATTTCTCGACATCCGGATTCAGCGGAGCGCCTCCGATGATTATCTCCGCCAGGTTGCCGCCGAAGGCCTGGAGCAGGTTCTCCTTGATCTTGGCCAGGAGACGGTCGTCCAGATACGGCACGCGCAGCAGGATCTTCATCAGCGGCTTGTCCAGCATCGGGAACACCTTGTTGCGGATTATCTTCTCCACAATCAGCGGCACGGTGATGATCAGACGCGGCTTCACGTCGGCGAACGCCTTCAGGATCACCTTGGGGCTGGGCAGTTTGGTCAGGAAGTAACAGTGGCAGCCGGTGCAGAAGGGGTTCAGCATCTCGATCACCATGCCGTACATATGCGCCAGTGGCAGCATGTTCACTATGTTGTCGCCGGCGTTGAAGAACGTCAGGTTCTCCAGGCAGTACTTGATGTTGCTCCACAGCGAGCGGCAGGGCAGCATCACTCCCTTGGACATTCCGGTGGAGCCGGAGGTGTAGTTGATGACGCATGTCTGCTCCGGCTGGTCCTCGAAGTACTTCACGTCGTCCGGTCCGAAACTGTAGGGATACTTGTGGCCGAACAGTTCGTTGATGTTGTTGCGAGCCTCGGTGAGCCGCTCGCTGCGCGACACGGGCATGCCCCACTCGCTGATGTAGATCACGCCGGTCAGGTCCGGCATCAGACGCTCGTCCAGGTTCTCCCAGATCGCGGCGTCCACGAACAGGAGCCTGGCGTCCGAATGGTTCACAAGGTGATGGATGGTGTCGGGCTTGAACTCATGCAGGATGGGCACCGCCACCACACCGCTGGTGAGGCATGCCAGGAATATCACGGCCCAGTTCGACGAGTTCTTGCCGCAGATGGCCACATGGTCGCCGGGACGGACGCCCGCGCTTTCGAACAGGATGTGCAGTTTGGCAATCCATTCCGCCACGTCCTTGTACTGGTAGTTCATTCCACCCATGTCCGACAGCGACATGCGGTTCCAGTTCTCGCGTATGGCCTTCTCGATCAGTCGGTTCAACGACTGGGGATTCTTTTCGGTCATAGATTCTATTTTCTGATTAATGATGCAGAGGGCGTCGGAGCCGCCGACCGATATGGCCTCGGACACAGGACGTCCTCTAATTAGTAATATCTTAAGCCGTGATATTGTTCAAAACCAATGGCTCCTATTTATTGACCATGATCCGCAGCACCTTGTGGTCGGTCTCCTCCATCGCCTCGCGGCCGATGCTGGTCAGGTTGTGGATGGTCTTGTCGATATCATCGTCTATGATTCCCTCGGCGCTGGTGACGCACTGGTCGTTCATGGCAAGCATGGACGACATCAGCGCGGTGTACACGCCGGAGGATATCTTCATGGCGCAGCTGGGCTTGGCGCCGTCGCAGATCATTCCGGTCAGGTTGGCCACCATGTTCTTGATCGCCGCGCAGATCCGGCTGTAGTCGCCGCCCATCAGGTACGTAAGACCCGATGACGCTCCCGTGGAGGCCACCACGCATCCGCACAGCGCCGAGAGGCGTCCCAGGCTCTGCTTGATGTATATGCTGGTCAGGCTGCTCAGCGTCAGGGCGCGGACCACATGCTCGTGGTCGGCCCCGGTCTCGATGGCGTAGCTCAGCACGGGCAGCGTGGCCGTGATTCCCTGGTTGCCACTGCCGGAATTGGACATCACCGACACCGTTGCGCCTCCCATGCGGGCGTCGCACGCCGACGACGTCATGGCCACCATGTGCATCAGCGGTGTGTCGCCGAACAGAGCCTTGCCGTTCGGGCTGCTGATGATGTGTCCCAGGCAGTGGCCGTAGTCCTTGTGACTTCCTTCCATCGAGGCCTTGCGGTTCAGTTCGCCGGCCTCGGTGATGAACTCTATCTCGTCCAGCGGCGCCGTCATGGCGAACTCGTAGACCATTCCGTAGTCCAGCTTTATCCCGTCGTCGTGCGCGGCGTCCTTCTGCAATCCCTTGTCCAGCAGGACCTGGCCGTCACGCTCCAGGTATACGAAATTGGTATGGCTTCCGGAGATCACTGACTTCACCTCGTGTCCGTTCCCCCTGACGGTCACCTCGATGTGCAGGTTGGAGGGGGCGTCGGGCTTGTGCCGTATCTTGATTCGGTTCTGGGCCACATACCGCTTGCCGGCCTGCAGCGACTCGTCGTTCACGTCATGAAGCACCTCAAGGCCGTATGCCGACTTGCCGCAGATGGCGCCTAACGCCACCGCTATCGGCAGTCCGATCATTCCGGTGCCGGGGATTCCCACGCCCATGGCGTTCTTGATTATGTTGCCGCTCAGCGACAGTTCGATTGTCTCGGGCAGGCATCCCAACTGTTCGGTGGCGCGTGCCACGCACAGCGACACTGCCGCCGGCTCGGTGCATCCCATGGCCGGCACCACCTCGGCCTGGATCAGTCTGATGATCTCTTTACGTGTTTCTGCATTCATGACGGTATTGTTTAGATTTAGGCTTCTGGTGTTTTTAGAATCCTGGATAATGGTCAGTCCAACGGCAGACGGCCCTTCTGGCTCTGCTCTATCCGCTTGTTGCGCCAGCACTTGCGGCACACGGCTATGTAGCGTTCGTTGCCGCCGATCTCCACCACCTCCCCTTCGGTGATGATTTCCCCCGCGCTGTTCACACGGGCGTTGACAATGGTCTTGCGGCCGCAGGTGCAGGTGGACTTTATCTCGTCGATACTGTCGGCGATCTCCAGCAGGCGCCGTGACCCCTCGAACAGGTTCGTGCGGAAGTCCGTGCGGAGGCCGTAGCACAGCACGTTGATGCCGAAATCGTCCACCACCTGCGCCAGTTGGTCCACCTGCAGCGGCGTCAGGAACTGCGCCTCGTCCACAAGTATCCACCGGGGACCCTCGCCCTGCTGCAGCAGGTCATGTATCTCGTTGTACAGGTTGGTGTCGTTGTGGATCCACTGGCACTCGCGCTCTATGCCGATGCGGCTGCGGATCACGTTCTTCTTGTCACGCGTATCTATCACCGGCTTGAAGCACTTGTACGCCATGTTCCGCTCCTCGAAATTGTACGCCGTGGTCAACAGCATCGCCGTCTTGGCCGACCCCATCGTCCCGTACTTGAAATATAACTTCCCTATGTTGCTCATTGTCTGTCAATCATGTCATTTGCACCATGCGCCCGCGCACATCGCCCCACAAAGTTAGCACAAATTTCCACAATACCAAAATCCAATTGAGTTTTGATGGGGTTTGATAGGTTTGATAGGTTTGATAGGTTTGATAGGATGATTCACCGCTATAGTACGAACACAAAGTATTTGTGCATTTTATACAAGATGCTTGATGTGAGATTTTTAGAACATAAGCACATAAGTTTTCATAAGATGGAAGTGGATTGTCTGCCATCAGGATGTTCCCACATAAGTCTGACATGGACCGCAAGCGGTCGACATAAGCCATCCGGACGGCCTTATGTCGAGCGTCAGTTCCATGGTTTTTATGTTGATTGCCCGGACGGTTCCACCTTGCCCTTATGAAACCTCATGGACTTATGTTCTGATATGCGTAAATCTTTAATCCTGAAATGCACATATACTTTGTGTTCGTACTATAAGTCACACAGCGTGTCCAGTCTCTTCCTGCTCGAACCAGGTCATCGGGTCAGAATCTTCTTGCCGTTGACGATGTTGATGCCGGGAACCGTATGCTGGAGCCTACGCCCCTGCAGGTCGTAGATGGTGTCATCATCGACACCGGTATCCGAGGGAATGGAGACTCCTCCCGCCGCTTCTTTGTAGAAATCGTCCTTAGTGAATACGCATTCGCCGTTCTCGCAGCATTCCTTCATATAGGTGTATATTCCCATAGTGCTGGCAAAAGGATAATCGACCAGGCCCCATTCACTGGCACCTATGCCCTCAACCCAATAGATATGAGGCTCGTCACCCAATGAGCCTGTTCCTAATCTTCTGTAGACAACGCCGTTAACATCCACAATATCTTCCGAGACGACATAGGAATGACCCTCATAGAACTCGCCCCATCCCTCATGTATGTCATCTCCGGTATGCAAATTGAAATCCATCCATGGGACAAACACATTGGAGTCTTCATCATACCAATAAATAGTCCTGTCCTCTTCCAGGAGAATTTCCTTGAACTTTTCCCCTGTATCCTTTCTTACATTATCTATAATCTTACAGGAATGACCATCTATGACAGTATCACCAGATACCGTTTTGACGGTTTCATAACTCTCAAAATTGAAGAAATCACTGGCATGAGAGCTCGTAACCACCAGCCACGACCTGCATTCAGTCAGTATGGGTCTGTATGTATCATGACCGACCACATCAGCCGCAATATAGAACAGCATAATAATTAGCACCAATGTCTTGTTCATTTTTCAGCACTTTTATTCTTAATATTAAATAGCATTATGCTCAAAATATCACCACTTGGAAAACTTAAAATTTCTTTGCGGGAAACTTCGCGCTCATGGCGGCTTGGCGAGAAACCTTCCATTGATTTATAGTCGATATGTTCAGGGGTGGCATTGACCAGAACAAGGCTGCACGAACTTTCAGCCACGTCGCACGTATATGGTGCCCGGGGCGGGATTGGCAACCCGATGGCCATATAGATCGTAATCGTAAATGCTGTCATCAACCTTGTTTCCGCTCTCGATATTCTCGATTCCGCTGTTTTCTGAATAACTTGGTGCCCGGAAATCCTCCTGGGTGAAAACAACATTCCCATCCTTGTCTTTAACCCACAGCAGATAGCGTACCACATTACCGGGCATATATGATGCATATGCAGTGCTCGACGGACCGATTCCCTCGACAAAGAATGCATCCGGCTCCAGTTCCATACGGCTTCTCAGCGTAATCCGCTTGCGCACCACTCCCCTGACTTTTATGGAATCCACTTTCACCACCTCAGACATCAGATAACGGTCCCCGATCTCTAAATTCATATCCATATGCCCGGAATACGTGCTGAAATCCAGTGTATTCTCGTCACCGGCTACAGCATAGACAGCCCCGTCTTCCTCATAAAAATAAAAACCCGTACTAGTTTCCCCAGTGAAATTGGACTTGGTCGAAGAAAAGCGCCACAGCATCTGTCGCCACAATCTATTATCAATCAGAGTGTCCTTACCTAACGTTTCCTGCACCCATTCATCGACCGCCCTTGGAGGGTTTGTGCGTGCGTTTGAATCGCCGTATACCCATTCCTTTCCATCCTCCAGAAACGGAAGATAGTCCCTCGCCTCGCTCCGGCCGGGAAACAGCGACATCATCGACAACGCCGATATCATCACTCCGCCAGCAAATATCCAGATCTTCGTAATCTTCTCCATATCAAATGTAGTAGGTTCCATTATTACCTGGACTCCCGGCTGCAAAACAGTTCCAACCTCAGTGCAAACTTCACTTCATCACCTTGCGGGCATGTCCGTTCTTCACCTCGATCATCGGCTGACCTTTGACCGCTTTCGGCAGACCGACACCCTGGAGGTTGTAATAGCATGGAGCCGATGCCGGATCCGCTTCTATCTTATCCGTGCCGGACCATCCTTTCGGCAATACAATCTGCGCGTTGTTGGAGCGTGGTGTATCCACCCAGATGTCGCCGTACAGCGGAGCGTCACCAACTCCGAAGACCGCGCCTTTGATCGTTATCACGTCGCCGGACAATGTCGAAGGCTCGCCTTTAGGAGTCATGGCACCCTCGCCACGCTGCAAACTCCACTGATGATATGTCAATGGATAGAAGTCAACAGGATCGCCGTCTTCCTTGATCTCCGTCCGCATCCCGCACTTTATACCCGGAACCACCTTCACGAATCCCGTGTCTGACACGTCAAGCAGTATCGAACCATCACCGTCCCCCTTCTGCAATCCGCTCTCAATCCACATCGCGTCACTGTATGGATTCTGAAGCAGGAGCATATCGGAATTGTCGCGGCTCCTCCATAACGGGACCTTTACATCCTGTACGGCATCCTTGCCCAAAGCCCGCAACCGAGGGTTGAACCATCCGTCGGTAAATGTCGCCTCGCCCACGTAGTCATAATCGTCCATGTCCGGAACAACCTCCACGACAGGCTCGAATGAATTCGGCCTGGAATATGTCGACAGCATCATCATGTCCTCGTATGTCTGAACCGACTCGTTACCGAAGCCTAAGAAACAACCGTCGTCGAACCTGATGGTCCCATCAGGCTCTATGCACCCCTTTATGCCGGACTGACGGATTATTACGTCAGGCCCTTCTCCCCTTGTTATGGCTTCCACATACAGCGGGAATTCAACCATACCATCCCCAAATAAAAAACCTGCAAGTTGGCCACTTTCTATGGTTAGTATATTGTTCTTCTCGTCCAAAAACGCCTTGAAATTATTCCAATACATATCACTATCATACTCATCCGCCTCAATTACATAGCCCTCCTCAAGGGTCTGGTTTGTTATCAAAACAAATCCATCTTTTCCAATAGGGGTTATAGATATCGGGGTATATCGGAAGTATGCTGGGATACAACTTATTGCCGAATCCACTTTCCCCTTCCATATATACCTAGTAGTCGTGGCCAAAGCCACCTGTAGTTCCATACAGCACAACACAGATAATATTATTGAGTATAATCTGTAAAAACGTGAAGACTTTTTCTTTGCTCCTTTCATTATTAACGTCTATAAATACAATGGTTCGGTAAATTCTGAGGTTGTCCAGCAGCGTCTAAGCCGCTAACTGAGC
>ERZ827108.497-NODE-497-length-66245-cov-7.275208_pt1 | contig 66245 bp, 62 predicted proteins | sample MGYA00519921_ERZ827108 | MGnify/ENA primary metagenome ERZ827108 (study PRJEB31778, sample SAMEA3449258) | human gut metagenome | biome: human gut; feature: human-associated habitat; material: faeces | place: United Kingdom | collected 2010/2012 ... | reverse complement strand
AATGAAAGAATAGCTGAATTTCTTGATTTTGCTATTCAAGCCAAGTTTGCTTATGGCAACAAGCTGGAACTTTTTTGTAGGTATACTCAGGCGAAAAAACGGTCAGCTGGCAAGGAAGCCCTTGCCGACGATCTCCGTTGAGGCGGTGATGACCATGAAAGCGTGCGGGTCGTTCGCGTGGATGAAGCGGCGAAGCGCCAGCGCCTGCGCGCGGGTGAGAACGGTGATGATCATCGTTTTGCGCTCGTGGTGGAACGCGCCGTAGACGTCCTCAAGCGTCGCGCCGCGGTGCAGATTGACGGTGATGAAGTCGATGATCGGATCCGGGTTTGTCGTGATGATCTGGAAACACTTTTTCATGCGGAAGCTGTCGGTCACATAATCGACCAGAACGGATTTCATCAGCAGGCCGAGGATGCAGAACAGGCCGGACTGAATACCGAAGCAGAAAAGCGCCGCCAGCGTAATCAGCGCGTCGGCGACCATCAGCGCCATGCCGATGTTCAGGCTCGTATATTTGCGCACGATCATGGCGACGATGTCCGTTCCGCCGCTGGAGGCGTCCAGATGGAACAAAATCGCAGAACCGATGGCCGGAAGCAGTACCGCGAAGCACAATTCCAGCAGCGGCTGGTTCGTCAGCGGGTGGTCAAGCGGCCAGAAGCGCTCCATGACGTTGACCGCCAGAGACAGCACGACCGAGCAATACACCGTGCTGAACGCGAAACTGCGCCCCAGAAAGATGAACCCCACCACCAGCAGCGCCATGTTGATGATGAACACAAAGGCGCTCGGCGTCAGCACCGGGGAGGGGAAAACGCGCCCCAGAATCAGCGAAAGGCCGCTGACGCCGCCGGTGGAAAAGTTGTTCGGGAATTTGAAGAAGTAAACGCCGACGGCGGTGAGCAACACGCCGAAGGTCAGCAGAATATACCGTTCAATTTGGCTCATCGGCTTGGCTGCTGTGGTTTTCATGGGAGATCTGTTCCTTTCACTTGATCGCTAAAAAACGGAATTGAATATGAACCTTATTATAGCGCCGCGCGCGAAGAATGTCGAGAGGAAAACGCGGGAAAAGCGCGGAAAAGAAAACGGGGGAAAAGAAAACGGGGGAAAAGAAAACCTCCGTCGCAAACCGACGGAGGGGGTGCGCCGGAGCGCGGAAAATCAGTTTTTCAGGAACGTGCGCAGCAGTTTGACGCTCTGCTCGGCCGCCATGCCCACGAAGGTCGGATAATCCATGTGGGAAGAGCCGTCCGCGCTGTCGGAAATCGCGCGCAGCACGCAGAAGGGAACGCGGTTGACGTAGCAGACCTGACCGATGGCCGCGCCTTCCATTTCGCAGGCAATCGCGCCGAAGGTCTTGACGATCGCGTCCTTCCGTTCGGCGGAAGAGATGAACTGGTCGCCGGAGGCGATCACGCCGGTTTCGGTGCGGATGCCCAGCACCGTCGCGCAGGCGCTCAATTGGCCGCAGAGATCCGAATCGGCCGGGAGCTGCACCTTGTTGACGCCGGAAATCAGGCCGAGCGGGTCGCCGAGGGCGCTGGTGTCCATGTCGTGCTGCACGACGGCGGAGGAAATCGCCACCGAGCCGATGCTCAGCTTGTCCGAAAGCGCGCCTGCCACGCCGGTGTTGACGATGCACTCCGGCTGATAGCGCAGGATCATCGTCTGGGCGCACATCGCCGCGAACACCTTGCCGATGCCGCAGACCGCCGTGACGACCAGCTTGCCCTCGAGCGTGCCGCTGACAAAGGTGATGCCGCTGACGGTCTCGGTCTTCGTGTCCGTCATAAACGAACGCAGGGACTTCATCTCCACGTCCATGGCTGCAATAATACCGATCATGTTTGATTACTCCTCATACTTAAACGTTACCGGGCGCGCATCCAGCTCGGAGAGGTAGCGCTGCGCCTCTGTCTTGGCCGAAGCGAGGCTCAGGCTGCGATAGTTGCCGCATTCGCGGCTGCTCGCGCCGAACACCGGCCCCTCGTGCGCCAGAATTTTCATCAGCGTCAGGCGAACCTGACGCAGCACCTCGGCGTTATCGGCGTTGCGCACCAGCAGATAGAAGCCCGTCTGGCAGCCCATCGGCCCGAAATAGACGATGGAATCCTTCAAGTCGCCGTTGCGGATATAGGTTGCGAACATGTGCTCCAGAGAATGCATGGTGCTGTTATCCATCAAATCGCCGGTGTTGGGGCGGCGGGTGCGCATGTCATACGTCGTTACGTCGCCATCGACCCGGCTGACATACAACCCCGGAAGCAGAATATCGTGGTTGATGGAGAAGCTGGTGATGCGCGTTACTTCCTGTTCCATAACGAATACCTCCTGAAAAAGCGATGCGTCAAAAGCCGTAAACGTCGCCATTATAGCGCATTACTGCCGGAATTGCAAGCATCTTACAGCCGAATCCCCCGGATGAAGCGCCGCGCGAAGAGCCGAAGCTTCTGCCGCGGGGTCATTTGCGCGAAAAGCGCGGCGTAGACCTTCTGCGCGCGTTCCGGCTGGGTGCGCTTGAGCGTGCGGCCGCTGTATTGCGCGACGCAGAGCGCCTTGCCCAGTCCGGTCAGCTTCACCGCGTCGTGCAGTTCGCCTTGCGCGCGCCAGAGGAACGAGGCGGGCGCCTCGCCGGGCAGGGGCGCGATGCCCATGCACAGCAGCGCGTCCTCCGCGGCGCGATACCACACCAGCAGCGCGTCGTTGGCGTTTTTCTGCCGCCCGGCGACCTGCGCGGGGGCGCAGAGATACAGCCTCAGCGCGGCCAGAAGCGCGAGGAGCAGCAGAAGCAGCAGCGGCCAGAGCCGGTGGGGCGGGTCGCGCGGCGGCTCGTCGTCGCTTGGCGGCGGGGTTGGGGTCGGGGTACCGGAAGGCGTGTCCGGCTCGGGCGTGGGGGTGCTGTCCGGTTCGGGCGAAGGGGATGGCGTGGGGCTGGGCGATGCGTCCGGCGCAGGCGAGGGGGAAGGCGTCGGTGTGGCCGTCGGCGAGGGGGACGGCGTGGGCGAATCGCCCTCCGGATCGTCGGAGGGGAGCGTGCCGCCCGCGTCGTTTGTGCCGGGGGTCGGATCAAACGGCAGCCAGCCGAAGCCGGAAAAATAGATTTCCACCCATGCGTGCGCCTGCTGCTGCGTGACGCGCGCCACGCTGTCGCTGTCCGGAACGGCGGCGTAGCCCTCGATGTAGCGGGCGGGGAGGCCGACCATGCGCGCCATCACCGCCATGGCCGTCGCAAAGGAGGTGCAGTAGCCCTGCCGCTCGTCCAGCAGAAACCAGGAGACGAAATCCCGGCCGGCGGGCGGCACGTTCTGCGCGAGCGTATACGGGTAGGCGCTGCGCAGATAGGCGCAGAGCGCGGCCGCGCGGTCAAAATCCGTCTGCGCGTCCTGCGTGATCTGCCCGGCCAGCGCGTAAACGCCGGTTTCAACGCCGTCCGGCAGTGCCAGATAGTCGGCGCGCACCGTGTCGGCGTAAGCGTCGCTGTGGTGCGCGGCGGCCAGCACGGCCTCGCGGATTCCGGGGGTATCGCCGCTCAGACGAAGCCCCGTGAACGTGTAGCTGTCGCCGAAGGCGAGGCTGCGCGTGCCGAAGACCTCGCTGGCCGGGGAAAAATACGGCACGATTTCATGCCCCGAGAGCGCCGAAAAGCGCTGGGTGAGGTAGAGCGTGCTGGCCGCGTCGGCGCGCATGAGCACGGTGATGGTTTCTCCGGCGGGGAGCTGCGCGCGAATCGCGTCGCTCGGGCGTTTTTGATCGAACAGATCGCGGCGGAGCGCGTAAAAGCGCGGATTGACATACAGATAGCGCCTGCCGGATGTCGAATCCGCCCAAGCGTGGCCGTCGTATTCGTTTTTGATCGTGCCGCGAAGCAGCGTGCGCCCCGAGGTGCGAACCTGCATCACCGGGGTATCCTCCGGGTTGGCCGGGCCGCCGAGCTGAGAGACGCCGAGCGGCTGGTAGCCCGTCGCGCTGAGCGAAAAGGTCGTGCGCGCGTCGGTGAAAAAGAGGTAGTCGTCGAGCATCCGGCGGACGCGCTGGGCAAGCTGATTCAGTTCCGGCGAAACCTGCGCGGAAAGCGGCATGAGCAGCGCCGTCGCGGCCAGAATGGCGGCGCACAGCGGCACGATGCGCCGCGCCCGAACGCCGGGCGCGCGGCCGCTGAGCAGCAGCGCGAGAATCAGCGGCAGCAGCGACACGGCGCCGATCTGCGCGCCGAGAAACGAGACGATGAACAGCAGCGCGATTTCAAGCAGCGCCAACGGGAAAAACGCCTGCTCGCTTCGGGAGAGCGACGCGCCAATGCCCGTAAAGACGAGCGAGAGCAGCAGTGAAAGCTCCTGCGAATAGGCGGCGAGCGCGAGGGGCTGGCCGTGCACCATCAGCGTCAGCGCTGCCCCGACGGCGGAAAACTGCCCGCGCAGGGAGAGTGCCGACCCGCCGATGGCGAGCAGAAGCAGCGGATAGGCCAGCGCGCGCAGGCGGGGCATGCAATCCAGCAGGGCAAAGAGCAGCGTCACCGCGCCGCAGGCCGTCAGGCACAGCGAAAGCGGCGCGGTCAGCCCCAGCGACAGCGAAAGCGGCCAGACGCAGCCCACGCCGATCAAAAACGTCGTCAGCGCGTGAAGGGGAAGCGTGCGTGGCACGGAAAAGAACGATTTTTTCATGCAAAGATTCGCCTTTCTGGCGTGGAATAATCAGGCGCGGACATGCAGCGCCTCCAGCCCGCTGACGCGCAGCAGATCCAGCAGCTTGCCCTGTTCCTCGCTCGGCGCTTCCGCCGTGACGAGCGTATAGCGCATGCGCGCCCCCATGCGGGAAAGCGCGATGGCCGCATCCGCAATCGCGGGCGTGAGCCGGGTGGAGAAGACGGCGGCCGATCCGGCCGTGCGCAGGCGGGGGGCGGCCATCAGCAGTACGCGGGCGAAGTCATCCTGCCGGTGATACCCGGCGCAGGCGAGCGCGCGGCGCATCGCGTCAAACGCCTCCATGCCCTGCCCGGACAGATCGCCCTGCCCGGCGGCTTCGAGCGGGAGGCGCGTCATGCGCCCGGCCTGCAAAAGCGCCTCGACGGTTCCGGCGCAGGCCTCCGTCAGCGCGTCGATGAGCGCGGCTCTGGGCGCGCCCTGCGGCTGGGACGTATCCAGCAGAATCAGCGCGTCCGGGCGCTGCGGGGTTTCGTAGGTGTGCACCATCAGGCTCTGGCGGCGCATGGAGAGTTTCCAATGCACGCGCTTGAGCTCGTCGCCCTCCTGCCACGCGCGGATATCCTCCGGGACGCTGTGATCGGAGAGCGCGCGCTGGGTCGCCGTGCTTTCGCCCTCGCCGGGGCTGACGGGCAGCGGGTCGGCGAGGATGGAACCCGGCAGAACGGCGACGCTTTGGAGCGCGCCGCGCAGCCTGCGCCGAAAGGCGAACAGGCCGAAGCAATCCAAAAACGTGATCTGCGAAACGCCGACCGGGAACACGCCGACATGCGGACAGGCGAAAGAATGGTCGCTCTCCGTCAGGCCGAGCAGTCCGGCGGGAAGCGAAAAATCGCTCTGCCTGCCGCTGGGCAGCTCGACCTTCAGCGACAGCGGCGCGATGGGCGCGGGCAGGGCGAAGCGGACGCGCAGGATCAGGCGGCACGTGCCGCCGCGCTGCGTCTGCCCGCCCTCGAGCTGCTGCTCCGCGCGGCAGGAGAGGGCGGCGGCGCACACGCACAGCAGCGACAGCGCCCAGCACAGCAGCGCCGCCGTGCCCAGCAGGAAAGCGCCCGCGCTGCCGACGGACAGCGCGGTAAAGAGCATCAGCGCGCCGAAGAGCAGCGTGTAAAACCCGCGCGCGGTCATTTGAGCCTCACCGGGATGCGCACGGCGGAAAGCACCTCCGCAAACGCCTGCTCGTTCGTGTAGCCGCGCATGCGCGCCTCGGCGGACAGGGAAAGGCGGTGGCAGAGCACGCTGGGCGCAAGATGCTGCACATCCTCGGGGATGATATAATCGCGGCCGCAGAGCATCGCGTTCGCCTGCGCCGCGTGAATGAGCGCGATGGCGGCGCGGGTGCTCGCGCCGAGGCTGAGCAGCGGCGTGTTTCTCGTGGCGGCGCAGATGGCGGCGATGTACGCGCGCACCTCCTTGGAGCAGTAAACCGTCTTGACCGTCTGCTGCATGGCGATCACGTCCTCCGCCGAGCAGACCGGCACGACGGATTCCATCGGCTTCTGTTCGCCGCAGTAGCGGCCGAGAATGTCCATTTCATCCTGCAAGGAAGGATAGCCGATGGAAACGCGCATGAAGAAGCGGTCCATTTGCGCCTCCGGCAGGGGATACGTGCCGACGAAATCCACCGGGTTCTGCGTCGCCAGCACCATGAAGGGGCGCGCGAGGGGATAGGTTACGCCGTCCACCGTGACCTGCCGCTCCTCCATGACCTCCAGCAGCGCGGACTGCGTCTTGGGCGAGGTGCGGTTGATTTCATCGGCCAGCACGATCTGGCTCATAATTGCGCCGGGGCGGTACTGCATGTCGCCGGAAAGGCTGGGCATGGTGAAGCCGGTGATATCCGACGGGGTGATATCCGGCGTGAACTGGATGCGCTTGAACGAGCAGGAGAGCGAACGCGCCAGCGCGCTGGCCAGCGTCGTCTTGCCCACGCCCGGCACATCCTCGATGAGCACATGGCCTTCGCACAGCAGCGCCGTGAGCATCAATTCAACCACGTCGTCTTTGCCCACGACGGCGCGGGCTATGTTTTGCTTGAGGGTTGAAACCATCAGGCTGAAATTCGTCATTTTGAGCTTCCTTTCCGTTTTCCTCTTAATCTGCGCACGAGGGGCAGACGTTAAACATCGCCCTCTATTATAGAGGAAGCGCGCCTTTTTGGCAAGCCGCGCCTGACGGCTTGCAACGGAGCCGCTTTTTTGCTAGAATAAGAAGGAAATGAACGCGGCGCAGGCGATGCGGCGCGCGGCGGTGACGGAGGCGCCGGGGAGAGACGGCGAAAGAGAATGATGACAGAAGAAATTTTGACGCGGCTGCTCGGGGGCGAGCCGGTTTCCGGACAGACGCTCAGCGAGGAGCTGGGCGTGACCCGCGCGGCGGTTTGGAAGCAGATCGGCCAGCTTCGCGAGGCGGGGTTTGACATTGAGGCCTGCGGCGGGCAGGGTTATCGGCTCGCGTCCGTACCGGACAGCCTGATGGCGCCGGTGATCGCGCGCGGCCTGAAAACCCGGTGGGCGGGGCGGCGCATCGTGTATCTGCGCAGCGTGGATTCGACCAACCGCTACGCCCGCGCGCTGGCCGCGGACGGCGCGGCGCAGGGCACGCTCGTCGTGGCCGACGAGCAGACGGCGGGGCGCGGCCGACGCGGCCGGGGCTGGGTTTCCCCGGCGGGCGAGGGCATTTTTATGACCCTGATTTTGAGGCCGCAGGCGCACCCCTCCCATGTGGCGCGGCTCTCGCTGCAAACGGCGCTGGCCGTGGCGCGCGCGATTTCCCGCGTGTGCGAGGTGGACGCGCGCATCAAGTGGCCCAACGACATCGTCTGCGGGGGCAAAAAGGTCTGCGGTATGCTGCTGGAGATGAACGCGGACGAGCAGAGCGTCCACGACGTGGTGGCGGGCATCGGGATCAACGTGCACCAAACCGCGTTTGAAGGGGAGATTGCGAAAACCGCATCGTCGCTCGATCTGTTGACGGGCAGGCGCATCTGCCGCGCGGACGTGGTGCGCGCGTTTTTGGAGGAATACGAGGCGGTGGACGAGCTGGCACAGCAGGGCGGCGAGGCGCTGATGGCGGTGTACCGCCGCCACTCCGCGACGCTCGGCCAGCGGGTGCAGGTCATTTCCGCCACGGGCAGCTTCACCGGCACGGCGAAGGCCGTCACGGACAGCGGCAGCCTGATCGTGCTGGATGACGACGGGCGGGAGCGCGAGGTGCTCGCGGCGGACGTATCCGTTCGCGGGCTGATGGGCTATGCCTGAGACGCTGGGGATCGGCGTGGATCTGTGCGCCGTCAGCCGAATCGAGCGCGCGATTCAGAAGGCGCATTTTCTGAATCGGGTGTTCACCGAGACGGAGCGCGCGTATCTGCAAGGCCGGGGCAGGGGCGCGGGGGAGAGCGCCGCGGCCATGTTCGCGGCGAAGGAGGCCGTCGCCAAGGCGCTGGGCACGGGCTTCGCGCAGGGAATCATGCCCGGGCAGATCGAGGTCACGCACGCGGACAGCGGGCAGCCCGGCGCGCGGCTGACCGGCGCGGCGCAGGCGCGCCTTGAACGGATGGGCGGCGGCCGGATTCTGCTGTCGCTGTCGCACGAAGGGGATACCGCGATTGCGTTCGCGCTGATACAATGAACCATAAGACCGGGGCGGCGCTCCGGCAGGACGCCAAGGAGGAACCATGATCCGGACAATATCGCCGCAGGATATGCGGGAAATGGAGCGCGCGTTTCTGGAAGGAACGGGCTATCCGTCGATTTTGCTGATGGAGCACGCGGCGCAGGCGGTCGTCGATGCGCTGTCCGCCTATGCAAAAGCGGGGAGCCGCGTGCTGTTCGTCTGCGGGAGCGGCAACAACGGCGGCGACGGTTGCGCCGCGGCACGGCTTTGGATGCAGCGCGGCGGGCAGGCGGACGTATGGCTGCTCAAGAGCCCGTCGCAGATGAAGGGCGACGCGGGTGTGAACGGCTGTCTGCTCAATAGCTGCGGCGCGTCGCTCAACGTGCTTTACAGCGAAGCGCCGGAGGTGCCGGGGGACTGCGCGGCGATTGTCGATGCGCTGTACGGCACGGGGCTGAGCCGGGAGCTGGACGGCGCGGCGCTTTCAGCGGTGCGGCGGATCAACGAAAGCGGCCTGCCCGTCGTTTCGGTGGATATTCCCTCCGGCGTGGACGGTGCGACGGGGCAGGTGCTCGGCGACGCGGTGCGCGCGCGGGAGACGGTGGCGTTTCACCGCGCCAAGCACGGGCTGCTGCTCTATCCGGGGCGCGCGTATGCGGGCAAGCTGACCGTCGCGGATATCGGAATTCTGCCCGAATGGGACGGCGCGCAGGGGATCGACGTGCTGGAGGAAGCGGACGCATGCGCCCTGCTGCCCGTTCGCCCCGCAGACGGGCACAAGGGCACGTTCGGCCATGTGCTCAGCGTGGCCGGGAGCGAGGGCATGGCCGGGGCGGCGGCGCTCTGCGCGCGGTCTGCGCTGCGCGCGGGCGCGGGGCTGGTGACGGCGGCCTGCCCGTTCGCGGTGCTGGGTACGGTGCAGGCGCAGGCGCTCTGCGCGACGGCGAAGGTGGTTGCCGACGGCGCGGCGCTCGACGCGGGCGCGGCGGATATGCTCGCCGAGCTGGCCAAGGGCAAGGCGGCGCTGGCCATCGGGCCGGGGCTCGGCCGCGAGGAGGGCGCGTGGCTGGCGATTGAGGCGCTGGTGCGGAGCGACACCCCGAAGGTCGTTGACGCGGACGCGCTGTATCTGCTGGCCAAATACGGCGGCGGCGTGGGCGCAAACACGGTGCTGACCCCGCATCCGGGCGAGATGGCGCGGCTGTGCGGCACGACGGTGCAGGCGGTTCTGGATGCGCCGGTGGAGCTGGCGCAGCAGCTTGCCGCCGATATGAACGCATGCGTGCTGCTCAAGGGCGCGACGACGGTGATCGCGCACGGCGAGGACGTGGCGATGAACGTCACGGGCTGCGACGGCATGGGCACGGGCGGCTGCGGCGACGTGCTCACCGGGGCGATTGCGGCGCTGCTGGCGCAGGGCATGAGCACTTGGGACGCGGCGCGCGCGGGCGCGTACTACCACGGGCGCGCGGGCGAAGCGGCGCAGGCGCGGCTCGGCGCGCGGGGCGTGACCGCGTGGGACGTATGCGAGGCACTGCGCATCGAGTGACGCGCGGATTAAGCGGGGCATAGGCTGAAAGCGGGGGCTGGCTCCATGATTTTCTTCCCATTGGGGTGGAGAGCATGGAGATCACACGCGGCGATATCTTTATCGCGGATCTGAACCCGGTGCAGGGGAGCGAACAGGGCGGTGTTCGCCCGGTGCTCGTGATCCAGAACGACCGGGGCAACCGATTTTCCCCGACGGTGATCTGCGCGGCGATGACCTCGCGCGTGGGCAAGAGCGATCTGCCGACGCACGCATGGGTCAGCGCGCGGGACAGCGGGCTGAAATGCGACTCGCTGGTGCTCTGCGAACAGATCAGGACGCTGGAAAAGCGCCGCCTGCGCGCCAAGGCCGGACGAATCGACGGCATGGCGATGGCGCGGGTGGACGCGGCGCTGCTGTGCGCGCTGGGCATCGGATGACGGGGAAAGGGACAAAATTGAGCATGCGCGGCGGGAAACGATCCGCCGCCTGAAAAGCGTATCCTCCCCAACAAAGGGGAGGATACGACCATGCCCGCGCCAAAAAACAAGAAAACCTATCGAATCGAAAAAACGGAAGCGCTTGATAATAAAAAAACGCCCGAAGCGGCGGACAAGCCGGGAGGAAAAAGAGGATGAAGATGGATTTCAAGCTGGAAGGCAGACAACTGATCTGGGATTATCTGCTGCTGACGGTCGGCGCGCTGCTGACGGCGTTCGCGTTCGCGGCGTTCTTTGTGACCAACGACATCGCGCCGGGCGGCGTGACGGGCATCGCGACGGTGCTTTCCAGCGTGACGGGGCTGAACGTCGGTCTGCTCAGCTTTCTGATTAACGTGCCGCTGTTCGCCGTCGGCTGGCGGCGCGTCGGCGTTCGCTTCGCGGTGCGCTCGTTCATCTCGATGCTGCTGCTGTCACTGTTCATCGACCTGATGCCGGAGTTTGATCTGGCGGGGAACATGATGCTGGCCGCCATCTTCGGCGGCGTGACGATGGGCGCGGGGCTGGGCATGGTGGTGCGCGCGGGCGCGACGACGGGCGGCACGGACATGGCCGCGATGATCGTCCACGCGCACCTGAGCATGTTCACCGTGCCGATGGTGCTCTTTACCATCGACGGAATCGTCGTCGTCGTCGCAGCGCTGAACTTCGGCGTGCAGGCCGGTTTGTTCGCGCTGATCGCGCTGTTCGTTTCGACCAAGACGATGGATTCCGTCATCAAGGGCTTCAACACGGCGATGCAGTTTCTCATCATCAGCCCGAATCAGGAGGAGATCGTCCGCCGGATTCACACGGAGATGGATCGCGGCTGCACCCGGCTGGAGGCGACCGGCACCTATGAGGGGCGCAAAAACGGCGCGCTGCTGTGCGTTGTCCCCCGGATGGAGGCCTCCCGCCTGAAAAAGATCGTTTCCGAGTGCGACGCGCATGCGTTCGTCACGGTCTGCGACGTGCACGAGGCGCTGGGCGAGGGATTCAGCTATCGCCACATTTCCTGACTGCCTGCACAAAAATGCGCGCAATGTGTGAATCACCGTTTACAAAACAGGGCGGATGATGGTATAATCATTCTTGACACAAAGCGTCCCCACGATTCGGGAACGCCAACCAACAACTCAGGAGGAATGTATCATGAAAAAGATCCTTTCCGTACTGCTCGTTCTGGCCGCGCTGCTTGCGATGGCCACGTCCGCCGCGCTGGCCGCCGAGATTGCGCTCGTGACCGACGTTGGCACCATCGACGACGAATCCTTCAACCAGGCCTGCTGGGAGGGCGTTAAAGCCTATGCCGAGGCCAACGGCAAGACCTATCAGTACTATCAGCCGGGCGCTGACAGCACCGACGAGCGTCTGAATTCCATCGACCTGGCCGTGTCCGAGGGCGCGAAGGTCGTCGTCTGCCCGGGCTATCTGTTCGGCGAGACTGTCGCGCAGGCGCAGGAGCTGTACCCGGATGTGGACTTCATCGCGGTTGACGTTTCCGCCGGCGATCTGGGCGGCGTGGATGCGCAGCAGAACCTGTACTGCGCCGTGTTCGGCGAGGAGCAGGCGGGCTACCTGGCCGGCTACGCGGTCGTGAAGGACGGCTACACCAAGCTGGGCTTCCTCGGCGGCATGGCGGTTCCGGCCGTGCAGCGCTACGGCTACGGCTTCGTGCAGGGCGCGAACGCGGCGGCTGTTGAGCTGGGCACCCCGATCGAGATCAACTACACCTACGGCGGCCAGTTCTTCGGCGACGCCAACATCACCGCCAAGATGGAAGGCTGGTACACCACCGGCACCGAGATCGTCTTCGCCTGCGGCGGCGGCATCTACACCTCCGCGGTGGAAGCGGCGCTGAAGAGCAAGGCGTATGTGGTCGGCGTTGACGTTGACCAGCACTACATTGGCGAAAAGGCTGTCGCCGAGAACGGCTACAACCCGTTCGTGACCTCCGCTATGAAGGGTCTGAAGGAAGCGACTGTGTCCGCGCTGGGCAAGTTCTTTGACGGCACTTGGGCGGACATCGGCGGCAAGGTGGAAACCCTGAACCTGCAGGCGGGCGACTATGTGGGTCTGCCGACGGCCGAGGCTTCCTGGGGCTTCAAGACCTTCACGATGGACGAGTATAACAAGCTCATCGAGGATATCCGCTCCGGTGCGCTCACCGTGTCTGCGGAGATCGCGGATCACCCGGCCGTGGACGCCAGCGTGACCGTCAACTACATCGACTAATCCCCGATACATCGACGAATCCTCGATAATCGGAAACAGAAGCTCCCCGCTCAAAAGGCGGGGAGCTTTTCTGTTATGCGGCAAATGAGCAAATCCGAAATTTAGGGCAGATTCTTATAACGGCCGCGCGATCAAAGACATGCCGTCCCCCGCGGATGCATACAGTGAAGGGCAGGGAAAACCGAGGGAGGGATGAGCGTGGAGATGACATTATCCCGCGAGACGCTTTGCTTTGAGCGCCTCGCTTTGGCCAGAGAGGAACAGGTGAGCGTAGAGGGCGAGGCGACGCTGCCGGGGAGCATGCGCGACGCGGTGACGGTGCTCAGCGTGCAGGCGCAGGCCTATCTGGAGGACGCGCAGGCGACGGCGGGCGGCATGACGCTGCACGGGCACGTGAGCTTTCAGGCGCTGTATACGCAGGGGGATTTGACGCGAATCCGCGCGATGGAGACGACGTGCGACTTTGAGCACAGCATCGACGCGCCGGAGCTTCAGCCGGATATGCGGGTGAACGCGAGCGTCGCCGTGCAGGAGACGGAAGGGACGGCGGCGAGCGGCCGCATGACCCTGCGCGCGCTGCTCGATCTTCAAATCGAAGCGTTTGAAACGACACGGCAGGCGCTCGTGACCGACGCGGCGGGCGACGCGGACGCGCTCAGAACCCGGATGCAGCGCGTCGCCTTCTGCCGGACGGCGCCGCTGGGCGAGGAAAAGACGCTGGTGCGCGAGGAATTTGATCTGCCCGCGCGGCTGGAGGTCGGCGACGTGCTCAGCGCGACGGGGGAGGCCGCCGTGGCGGAGCTGACGGGCGGCGCGGGGCGCATCGGCGTCAGCGGCACGGTGGAGGTGCGCGTGCTGCACAGGCCGCAGGAAGCGGGCAATCCGCTGGTGATGACCAGCCACGAGCTGCCCTTTGAGCTGAGCATCGACACGCAGATCCCCGACGGGGCGCAGATTCACGCGCAGGCGGAGGCCATTGACGTGATGGCGGACTCGATGGCGGACGACAAACGCCGGACGCTGCGCGTGGAGGCGGAGGTGCGCGTTCGCCTGAGCGGCTGCGTGCAGGAGGAAAAGGAACTGCTCGAAGACCTGTACAGCGTATCGGGCGACGCGCTCATCCCGCAAAAAGAGCGGTTTGACGTGCACGCCTTCGAGGAGAGCAGCGACGTTCGCGAAAGCATTCGTCTGCCCATCGCGCTGGCGAAGGATGCGCCGCCCATCGGCACGGCGCTCGCCGCGTTCGCGCAGCCGACGATCACGGCGGCCACGCCCGCGGGGAAGCGGCTCGACGCGGAGGGCGTGATGGCCGTGACGCTGATCTATCTGCCGATGGATTCGGATATCCCGATGGCCATACACACGCGCGAGCCGTTCGCGATGACCTTCCCCATCGAGACGACCGAGGATGCGCAGGTGCAGGCGCGCGTCATCGAGGCGACGCCCGGACCGGCGACCAGCGACCGCGCGGAGGTGCGCTGCGTCGTGGGGCTGCATGTTGTCAAGCACGGCGTGCGCCCGCTCGACGCGGTGATCGACGTGGCGCAGCAGCCCGCCGCCCGGCAGGAGCGCGGCTTCGTACTCGTCTGGCCGGCCAAGGGGGAATCCCGCTGGGAGACGGCCAAGCGGCTGCGCGTTGCGGAGGAGGAACTGCATCCCGCCGGAAAGGGCGCGATGCTGGCGTTTCGAAAATGACCCCGAGGGCGCGGAAGCGCCCTTTAGAATGCAGAAAAAAGCTACTCTCCCCCCCTTTTTCGGGGGAGAATAGCTTTTTGTCTACGGTCTGAAAAGCGGGTCAAGCCCGCTTTTTTTTAATGCGGCAGGGCGGCTTTCAGCCGAATCAGCCCCACCGCGTCCGCAATGAACCAGCCAATCGGAATCGCCAGCCAGATGGCCGTCACGCCGAAATGCGGCGCGAACGCATAGGCCAGCGCGACGCGCAGACCGAGCGAAATCACCGTCAGCACGACGGACATGCCCGCCTGCTCAAGCCCGCGATAGATCGCGTAGAGCAGGAACAGCAGGCCGATGCCGACGTAGAACACGCCCTCCACGCGCAGATAATGCACGCCGACGGCCAGAATCTCGCGCTCGCCGGGGTCGATGAACAGCGTGAGCAGCGGCCGCGCAAAGAGAAAGACCAGCGCGGAAACGACGGCACAGAAGGAGAGCGAAAGCAGCGCCGCCTCGCGGATACCCTGCTTCACGCGCTCCGGCTTGCCCGCGCCGGTGTTCTGCGCAACGAAGGTCGCAAAGCCGTTGGCAAAATCCTGCGCGGGGGAATAGGCGAACGAATCAATCTTCACGCCCGCCGCGAACGCCGCCATCGTTGCGACGCCGAAGCTGTTGACGAGGCTCTGCACGAGCAGAATACCGAAATTCATAATGGATTGCTGCACGCTCGTCAGCACGCTGACGCTCGCGATGCGGGAAAGCAGCGGACGATCCAGCCGGAAATTCGAGCGGCGCGGGCGGAGCTCGGGGAGGCGGAAGAAGAAATACAGCGTAATGCCCGCCGCGGAAAGCCCCTGCGCGATTACCGTCGCCAGCGCCGCGCCGGCAACGCCCCGGTGCAGGACGAGCACGAACAGCAGGTCGAGCGCGATGTTCACCACCGTGGAGAGCAGCAGAAACAGCAGAGACGCAAACGAATTGCCGACGCTGCGCAGCGCCGCCGCGAAGAAGTTATACAGAAAGGTGAAGAAAATGCCCGCGAAGATCACCCGCAGGTAGCTTGTGATATCCGGCACGGCCTCCGGCGGGACGCGCAGCAGCACGATGAACGCATCGAGCAGCGCGTAGCTGAGCGCCGTCAGCAGGAGGGACAGCGCCGCAATGAGACAGAAGGCGTTGGTCATCGCGGTCTTGAGCTTATCCATGTTCCCCTCGCCGTAAAGCTGGCTGAAGACGACGCCGCTGCCCATGCACAGCCCGAGGACGAGGCTTGTGAGCAGAATCATCAGCGAAAACGCGCTGCCGACGGCTGCAAGGGCGACGTTGCCCAGAAAGCGGCCGACAATCAGCGTATCGGCGACGTTATAGAGCTGCTGAAGCAGGTTGCCCGCGATCAGCGGCAGGCTGAAGCGGATCAGTCCGGCGCGAATGGAGCCCTGCGTTAAATCCTGCTGCAAAGGAAAGACCTCCCCTAAAATGCTTCCGAATCCCTATTATACAGCGAAAACGGGAAAATGGAAGATTGGATTTGACGAAAGCGGCGGCATGCGGTACAATAAGGCGCGAAAAACGGAAAGGGATGAAGCGCATGAACATCAAGGCGGCGATTTGGGATTTGGACGGCACGCTGCTCAATACGCTGGACGATCTGGCGGCGAGCACGAACGCGGCGCTGGCGGCGAACGGCCTGCCGACGCACACGACGGACGAGGTGCGGATGTTTGTCGGCAACGGCATTGGCAAGCTGATCGAGCGCGCCGTGCCGAACGGGCGGGAAAACCCGAAATTTCAGGCGGTCTACGATGCGTTTGTCACGCATTACGGCGCGCACAGCCGCGACCGCACAAAGCCCTACGACGGGATTCTGCCGATGCTGGACGCATTGGCCGCGCAGGGCGTAAAGCTGGCGATTGTTTCCAACAAGATTGATTTTGCGGTGAAGGAGCTGAGCCGCGATTATTTCGGCGAACGGATGCAGGCGGCCATCGGCGACGACCCCGGCCGCAGAAGAAAGCCCGCGCCGGACAGCGTGCTGGAGGCCATGCGCCAGTTGGGCGTGACGCGGGCGGAGACCGTCTACATCGGCGATTCGGATGTAGATGTGGAGACGGCGCGCAACGCGGGCGTGGCCTGCTGCGCGGTGAGCTGGGGCTTCCGCTCGGTGCAATGCCTCCGGGATGCGGGCGCGGCGCGAATCGCGGCCAATCCGCAGGAGCTGCTGGCCATGCTGGAGGCGCTGTGAGACCGCCGTATGACGCGGCACTGGTGCTCGGCGTGGAGCTGGACGCGGACGACGCGCCGACGGAGGAGCTGGCGAGCCGGGTGATGGCGGCGGCGCGGGCGTATCGGGGCGGCGCATGCGCATCTCTGGTGCTGTGCGGCGGCTGCCTGCCCGGTCACAGGCGCTCGGAGGCGGAGGTGATGGCGCGCATGCTCGCGGCGCTGGGCGTGCCGAAGCGGGTCTTGATCTGGGAAGACCAATCGAGGGACACGATGGAAAACTGCCGCAACGCCGCGGCGCTGCTGGGCGGAACGGGGCGCGTTCTGGTGGTGACGAGCGATTATCACCTGCGCCGCGCGGTGATGACGGCGCGGCGCGCGGGGCTTCGCGCGGACGGGCTGGCGGCGAAGACGACCGGCGGGCGCGTCGGGAAGCGGCTGATGGAGGCTTGCTACATCGCGGATCTGCTGCTCGGCTGGCAGGACGAGGGCAGGGCGCGCCCCGCGTGGACATACCGCCTGTTTGCGCGGGTGTTCGGCGAACAGGCAAAAAAATAAAGCGCGACGAAGCGAATTGTCGATTGCATATTGACAGGGGCGGCGCGCGTGGTATAATAAGAACAACTGAACAACAAGACCTTTGAGAGATCTTCAGGGCAGGGTGCAAGTCCCTACCGGCGGTACAGCCCGCGAGCCGTTTTGGCCGATTCGGTGAAACTCCGAAGCCGACAGTATAGTCTGGATGGAAGAAGCGATATCTCCTTTTTTTCATGGTGAAGAAAGAATCAGCCCCTGATCGCTCTGCTTTCAGGGGCTTGTTTGTCAGAATCTAAAAAAAGAGGTTTTGTGTATGTCTCAGAAAAAGTCAAGCGGCAGCGCGGTGTTTGTTATGACCCGCTGCGGAATCCTCGCGGCGATGGCCGTCATCCTGTATTACATCGAGATCCCGGTCGTCGCGTTTTACAAGCTGGATCTGTCCACGCTGCCGGCGATTCTGGCGGGCTTTGCGATGGGGCCGCTGCAGGGCGTGGCGGTGGTCGTCATCAAGAATCTGGTGCACATGCTCGGCACGAGCACGGCCTGCGTGGGCGAAATGGCGGATATCATCATGTCCAGCTGTTTCATCATCCCGGCCAGCCTGATTTACCGCCGCCGCAAGGACAGAAAGAGCGCGGTGCTCTCGATGGCGGTCGGCACGGTGCTGATGACGATTGCGGGCGTGCTGGTCAACTACTTCATCCTGATTCCGGCGTATCAGACGTTGATGAACCTGCCGCTCGAGGTGATCGTCGGCATGGGCACGAAGGTCTGGAGCTATATCGACAACACGGTGAAGCTGGTGATTTTCATTACCGCGCCGTTCAACATCCTCAAGGGCGCTGTGCTCAGCGTGGTGACGTATCTGCTCTACAAGCGCGTGTCGCCGCTGCTGCACCAGAAGAGCGCCAGATAAGCGAAGTATAGGTGAGTCATTTGCTGGAAATCCTCTGTAAAACCGAAAAAGACATGCAGCGCCTCGGCCAAAGCCTTGGCGCTTGCATGCGCGTGGGCGACGTGGTGCTGCTGACGGGCGAGATGGGCGCGGGCAAAAGCGTGCTGACCCGCGCGGCGGCGCGCGCGATGGGCGTGGACGGGCCGGTGCCCAGCCCGACGTTCACCATCCTCAACATTCACGAGGGGCGGACGATGCGGCTGTATCATTTTGACCTGTACCGCCTGTCCGACGCGGACGAGCTGTACGGCATGGGGCTTGACGAATACATCCCGGCGGAGGACGGCGCGAGCTTCATCGAGTGGCCGCAGATGGCGCAGGAAGCCATGCCCGAGGACGCGCTGCACGTGCACATCGCCTATGCGGAGGACGGCGCGGCGCGCGTGGCGACGCTGGAGGCCGGCGGCACATTTGACGAGGCGAGAATCGACGAGATCAAGCGGAGGCTGGAGGCAGACGATGAACATCCTGATGATTGACACATCCGGCCCGGCATGCGGTGTGGCCATCATGGCCGACGGCAGGCTGGTCTACGAGGCGGAGCTGACGCACAGGCAGACGCACAGCCAGCGCGTCATGCCGATGGTGGATACGGCGCTGCAAATGAGCGACATGACGGCGGCGGATATGGACGTATTCGGCGCGGTGGTCGGCCCCGGCTCGTTCACCGGCGTGCGCATCGGCGTTTCCACGGTGAAGGCGCTGGCGCACGCGGCGAATAAGCCCTGCGTCGCGGTGGATGCGCTTGAAGCGCTGGCCGCGAACGTGACGGCGTTTGACGGCGTGGTCTGCCCGATTCTCGACGCGCGCGCCCAGCAGGTTTACGGCGCGATTTTCAAGCACGGCGAGCGCCTGACGGAAGACACGGTGGAAAAGCTGACGCTGTTCCTTGACCGCGTGGAGGCGACGGGCGAAAACGCGCTGTTCCTCGGCGACGGCGCGCCCGGTTTTGAAGCGGCGATTCGTGAGCGGCTGGGGGATAAGGCGCATTTTGCGCAGCCCCAGCACAACGGCCTGCGCGCGGGAAGCGCCTGCGCACTGGCGGCGCGGCGGCTTGAAGCAGGCGAAACGCCGCTGGATTACATCACGCTTCTGCCGCTGTATCTGCGCGCGCCGCAGGCCGAACGCGAGCGCGCCGCGCGGGAAGGAGCAAAGCATGGCTGAGCCGACGATCCGGCCGATTCGCGAGGCGGATGTGAAGCAGATTCACGAAATCGAGAAGGCCTGCTTTGCGATGCCATGGTCGGAGGAATCCATCCTGCACGACGTGAAGGAGAACGTTGTGGCGCGCTGGCTGGTGCTCGACGACGGAAACGGCGGGGTGCTGGCCTACGCGGGCATGTGGTTTGTGCTCGACGAGGCGCACGTCTGCAACGTGGCTGTTCGCCCGGACTGCCGGGGAAAGGGATACGGCAAGCGGATTTTCACGGCGCTGATCGACCTGGCGAAGGCGAACAGCATGGCGATGATGACGCTGGAGGTGCGCCGCTCGAACACGGTCGCGCAGAACCTGTATCACGCCTGCGGGATGCTCGACGTGGGGTATCGCAAGCGGTATTACGAGGATAATAAAGAGGACGCGCTGATTATGTACCGCGATTTTGTCTACCCGGAGCAGAGCGAAACCGAGGCGTGACGCGCTCCGGCCGCGTAAAAGCAGCATACAATTTGAGGGGCGGCGCGGTCAATCGGCGTTGCCCCCTTTTCTTTTGGCGGAAAATGGAGTACAATATTAGAATCCGAAATAATGGGGATGACTAGGATAAGGAATAGGGGCGAAGGGATGCAGCTTGAAATTCGCGGGGCGACGGTCGATGTGACGGTGAGCGGGGATTCCGGGCGCGGCGTGCTGCTGCTGCACGGATTCATGTGCTCGGCGCAGATGATGAGCAGCGTGCAGGAAGCGCTCTGCGGTCAGATGCGCGTGGCGGCGATTGATTTCCCCGGCCACGGCAAAAACGGCAGGAGCGCGCCGCCGCCGAAGCCGTGGGGCGTGCCGGACTATATGGAAATGACCGCCGAGGTGATCCGTCGGCTGAAGCTCGCGCCGTGCGACATCGTGGCCCATTCCTTCGGCGCGCGGGTGGCGATTCTGCTGGCAGCGACATACCCTGAGCTTGTGGGGCGGATGATTCTGACCGGGGCGGCGGGCATCAAAAAGCCGAAGACGGGCGGGGCGACGGTGAAGCAGCGCGTCTACAAGGGGCTGCGCGGCGCGGTCAACCTGATGGATAAGACGCACCTGTTCGGCAGTCTGCCGGAGCGGGGGCGCGAGGCGCTGGTGCAGAAATTCGGCTCGGCGGATTACAAGGCGCTCTCCCCGGAGATGCGCAAGACATTTGTGAAGATCATTTCGCTGGATTTGACCGACGAGCTGCCGCGCGTCAAGGCGCCGACGCTGCTCTATTGGGGCGCGGAGGACACCGAAACGCCGCTCTGGATGGGCAAACTGATGGAAGAGAAGATCCCCGACGCGGGGCTGGTCGTGCAGAAGGGCGCGGGGCATTTCGCCTACCTCGAACACAATCAGGCGTTCCTGCGCATCGCAAAAAATTTCCTGCTGGAGGGTAGAGCGTGAAATTCCTTTTGACAATCATACAGGCGGTCGGGCTGGGCTGCGCGAGCGCGGCGGCCGGGCGGCGGGTGCTGCATTATTTGCAGCTTGAAAGCTATCAGCTTCCGGGCTACGTCAAGAGCGTGAGGCGCAACGCCATGCGCGCGCTGATTCCGCCGATCGCGATGGCGGCCGTCGGCGTGGCGGCGCTGCGGCTCAGCGGGCTGACCGGGCTGGCGCTTTTGCTGGAGGCGCTGACGGCGGCGCTGCTGGTCTGGCAGGCGGCGAAGGAAAAGGCGAAGAAGCCTTTTGTCGCGACCGAGCGCGTGAAGCGGCTGCTGGCGGTGCATGCCGCGGTCAACACCGTGCTGGCGCTGGCGCTGCTGACGGTTTCCCCGGTGCTGGGCTATCTGATGCCCGCCTTTGAACCGGCGCTGCTGATGCTGGCGGCCCTCATCGCCGCGCCGATGGAAAAGCACATCGCGGGGCAGTTCGTAAAGGATGCGCAGGCGAGGCTGGCCGCGCAGCCGGGCTTGATAAAAATCGGCATCACGGGCAGCTACGGCAAGACGAGCACGAAATTCCTGCTGCGCGACATCCTCTCCGTGAAATACAACGTGCTGGCCACGCCGTCGAGCTTCAATACGCCGATGGGCGTGACCCGCGTGATCCGCGAGCAGCTCACGCCCGCGCATCAGGTGTTCATCGCCGAGATGGGCGCGCGTCATGTGGGCGACATTCGCGAATTGGTGGAGCTGGTGCACCCGCAGATGGGGCTGATTACATCCGTCGGGCCGCAGCATCTGGACACGTTCGGCACGATCGAGCGCGTGCGGGATACGAAATACGAGCTGATCGAGGGGCTGCCGAAGGACGGCACGGCGGTTTTCGCGCGGGACGGCGCCATCTGCGAGGCGCTGTTTGAGCGCTGCCCGCTCGAGCGAAAATACAAGCCGGGGATGCTGGTCGATGCGAAGAACGTCGCCTGCGGCCCGTGGGGCACGCGGTTCACGCTGACGGATGTGCAGACCGGCGAGGAAGCGAGCTGCCAGACGCGGCTGCTCGGCGAACATTCGATCTCCAACCTGCTGCTGTGCTGCACGGCGGCGCGCGCGCTGGGCATGACGCTTCAGGAAATCGCGCTGGGCGTTTCGCGCTGCCAGCCGGTGGAGCATCGGCTGGAGCTGCTTTCCGGCGGCGCGGGCGTGAGCATTATCGACGACGCATTCAACGCCAACCCGGTCGGCGCGCAGTGCGCGCTGCGGGTCATCCGAGATTTCCCCGGACGGCGGATCATCATCACGCCGGGCATGGTGGAGCTGGGCGGAAACGAGGACGGATTCAACCGCGCGTTCGGCGAACAGATGGCCGACAGCGTGGATATCGCGATTCTGGTCGGCAAAAAACATACGCAGCCCATCGTAGACGGGCTGACGAAAGCGGGCTTTCCGCAGGAAAACATCCATGTGGTCGGCAGCCTTGAGGAGAGTACGACCCTGCTGCACGGCATGATGCGGTCGGGCGACGTGGTGCTCTATGAAAACGATCTGCCGGATAATTACAGCGAGTGAGGAGCGTGTAGAGAATGAGTAAAATGAATATTGCGGTGTTCTTTGGTTCCCGCAGCTGCGAGCATGACGTGTCGATCGTTTCCGCGCTGCAATGCATCGAGGCGACGAAGGCGGCTGGCTTTAACGTGACGCCGGTGTATATCTCCCGCGACGGCCTGTGGTACACGGGCGAGCCGCTGGAAAACATTGAAACCTTCCGCGAGTTTAACCCGATGACCAAGGGAATCACCCGCGTGACGCTGGATGTGACGGCGAACGCGGGCGATCTGTGGGCATGGCCGCCGCAGCGCGCGGGGCTGTTTGCCAAGGTGCCGGCGCCGCTGTGCCATATCGACTGCGTGATCCCCGTGTTCCACGGCTGGCACGGCGAGGACGGCACGATTCAGGGGCTGCTGGAGATGGCGAACATCCCGTATGCGTCCTCCGGCGTGCTGGGCTCGGCCATCGGCATGGATAAGATCGCGATGAAGCAGATTCTGCGCGGCGCAGGCTTCCCGGTGCTGGATTTTGTGTGGTTCACCCGCGAGCAGCTCAAGAAGGAGCGTCAGGCCGTCATCGAGCGCGTCGAGAAGGAGATCAAGTACCCGGCGTTCATCAAACCGGCGGCGCTCGGTTCTTCCATCGGCGTTTCCCGCGCGAAGAACCGCGAGGAGCTGGAGCGCGCGCTCGACGTGGCCGCGTCGTATGACCGCAGGATCCTCGTCGAGGTCGGCGTGGTGCATCCGGTGGAGATCAACTGCGCGGCGGTGGGCTACGGCGAGGACGTGCGCGCCTCCGTATGCGAAATGCCCGTGCCGAGCAGCAACGACACGTTCCTGGATTTCTGGCAGAAGTATCTGCGCAACGCGAGCACCAAGGGCGAGGACAGCCGGGGCATGAAGTCCCTGAGCCGCGTTGTGCCCGCGCCGATCGGCGACGAGCTGACCGGCCGAATTCAGACGATGACCTGCGACATCTTCAAGCTGCTGGATTGCTGCGGCACGGTGCGCGTGGATTTCATCCTCGACCAGAACGATATGCTCTTTGTCAACGAGCCGAACACGATTCCGGGTTCGCTGGCGTTCTATCTGTGGAAGGCCAGCGGCCTCGACTTCCCCAAGCTCATCGAGAAGATGGTGGAAGACGCGCTGCGCGCCCACGCGGATAAGAACAGCAGCGTGTTCGCCTATGATTCCAGCATCCTCAAGAAGGTTGCGGCGGGCACGAAGGGCAGCAAAAGATAAAAACAGAGCTGCTGTGCCGGGCGCACAGCAGCCCTGTTTCGTGAATCAATAGCCCAGCGATTCGTTGATTAGAATAACCTGCGTCCGCTTGCCGTTGGGCGCGCGTTCAAACGACGCGATAACGTGGCACATCGGCTTTTCACATTCGGCGGGGTTGCAGCGGCCGGTCTCGGCGCACGGGTTATGGAGCTGGAACCGGCGCGCGTTGAGCGGGCAGGAAACCTCCTTGATGCGCTTGACCGCCTGCGCATAGCCGCCGGAAACGATCTTGTTGCGGCCGATGAGCACATAGACCGTGCCGGGACCGTAGCACATGGCGGCGATGCGGTTGCCGGTGCCGTCGATCTGCACCATCAGCCCGTCCTCCGTGACGGCGTTTGCCGAACAGACGTAGAGCGGCGCGTTCATGGCCTCGTGCAGCAGCGCGGGGCGCTCGGCCGGTTCGGCCTCCCAATGCCACAGAACCTTGTGACCGGCCGCGCGCAGGAGCGTTTCAAGCCCCATCTGTTTGGCCGTCATGCAGCCGCCGAAGCCGACGGTCTCCCCGGCGGGCATATCGGAGAGCAGGTAATCCGCCGCTTCCTTCGCGGTTTCAAAGACGACGGCCTCAAAGCCGCGCCTGCGCAGCGCGGCGGCTGTTTTTTCGAGTTTTTCCATGACCGGATTCCTCCCTGTTGTTGGTTTCATTCATTATATCAGCTCGGGGAAAAAGAAAAAAGGGTATTGACGAAAAAAGCGCCAAGGAGGCGGATGGAACGTGCTGGATGAATGGATGGAGCAAAAGGTGGACGAGGCCTGCGAGGTCGTTCCGGCGTATGTCAATCCGCGAAAAATCCGGCTGGCCAGCTCGCACATCGGCTGGCGGCTCTACCTCTACGGGAGCAGCTTGAAGCGCGCGGTGAGCGGCTTTTTCGTGCACATCCGATCCGAACAGGACATGGATATTTTTCTGCGGGAGACGGCGGAAAAGAGCGACACCACCATCCTGCGGATCAAGCGGTTTCTGCGGGAAAAGGCGCGGCTGCTGGCGGTGCTCGACGACGCGGGCATGCGGCTTCGCTTCGCGACGACGCTGTATCTCTTCGGGCTTGCGGCGCTGGGAACGCTGGCCGTCGGCGGCCGGGAAATGGCGCTCTGCGCGCTGGCGGCCTGCCTGATGCTGCTGTCCGCGGCGATGGAGCTGGGGTATGAGCCGATCTGCGCCGGAATTCGGCAGCGATATCTGTTTTCCGTCGGCCTGCGGACGCTGGCGCTGACCGTGCCGCTGGCGGATTATTTTGGAAAATACCTGATGGCCGGGGTGGCGAGCAACGTGGTGCTGCAAAGTCTGATGATCGTCATGCTGGGGGTGCATCTGGCGCTGTTTTTCGCGCTGATCTGCTTCAACAGGCGGCAAAGCCCGATGCTGCGGGCGCTCAGCGGCGTGCTCGGCGTGTTCCCGGCGCTGACCGCTTCGGCGGCGGCAGCGCTGGCGGTGGCGAACCTCGCCCAGCCGGTCGGAATCGCGGCGGCGGCGATGCTGCGGGCGCTCGGCGCGACGGGCATGTTTCTGGGCGACAGGCTGATGGCCGCGAACGCGCTGGGCGGCATCCGGCTGAAATATGAAAGCGTTTGGGAATGGCTGCTGCTGTGCGGCGGGCTGACCCTGATGACGGTCGGCGCGTGGCTGACGGCTGCGCCGATGTGAACCGAAACGGAGGATAAACATTTGGAACGCATGGACAGAATCCGCAATTTCTGCATCATTGCCCATATCGACCACGGCAAATCCACGCTGGCGGACAGGCTGCTGGAAAAGACCGGCGTGTTTGAAAAGCGCGAGATGGTGGAGCAGGTGCTCGACTCGATGGAGCTGGAGCGCGAGCGCGGCATCACCATCAAGAGCAAGGCCGTGCACATGCAGTATAAAGCGCAGGACGGCGAAACCTATACGCTCAACCTGATCGACACGCCCGGCCACGTCGATTTCACCTACGAGGTCTCCCGCGCGCTGGCGGCGTGCGAGGGCGCGCTGCTGGTGGTGGACGCGACGCAGGGCGTGGAGGCGCAGACGCTGGCCAACGTCTACATGGCGCTCGATCACGACCTTGAAATCGTGCCGGTTATCAACAAGATCGACCTGCCCAGCGCCCGCCCGGACGAGGTGCGCGAGGAAATTGAGGATGTGATCGGTCTGGACGCTTCCGAAGCGCCGCTGATCAGCGCAAAGGTCGGTATCGGCATTGACGAGGTGCTCGAAAGCGTGGTCAAGCTGATGCCCGCGCCGACGGGCGACGAGAACGCGCCGCTGCAGGCGCTGATCTTCGATTCCTTCTACGACAATTACCGCGGCGCGATCTGCTTTGTGCGCGTTGTCTCCGGCACGGTGCGGCCGGGAATGACCATCCGCATGATGAACACGGGCGCGAAATTCGACGTGGTGGAGGTCGGCGTGCGCAGCCCCGGCTACGAGCCGATGGAGGCACTGCGCGCGGGCGACGTGGGCTATATCGCCGCATCCATCAAGGATCTGCACGACACGCGCGTGGGCGACACGATCACCGACGACGCGAACCCGGCGGCGGAGATTCTGCCCGGCTACCGGCAGGTGAACCCGATGGTGTTCTGCGGCATTTATCCGGCGGACGGCGCGAATTACGAGAGCCTCAAGGACGCGCTGGAGAAATTGCAGCTCAACGACGCATCGCTGACCTACGACCCGGAGACGAGCCAGGCGCTTGGCTTTGGCTTCCGCTGCGGCTTCCTGGGGCTGCTGCACATGGAAATCATTCAGGAGCGGCTGGAACGCGAATTTGATCTCGACCTGATTACGACCGCACCGAGCGTCATCTTCAAGGTATACAAGACGGACGGCTCGGAGATGGACGTGGATAACCCGTCGAACCTGCCGCCCGTCAGCGTGATCGAGCACATGGAGGAGCCGTTTGTCCGGGCGAGCATCCACACGCCGCAGGAATACGTCGGCGCGCTGATGGAGGTCTGCCAGAACAAGCGCGGCGTGTTCAAGGATATGGTCTACGAGGGGCAGCGCGTCTGCCTGCATTACGAAATGCCGCTGGCCGAAATCATCTTCGATTTCTTCGACCAGATCAAGAGCCGCAGCCGCGGTTACGCCAGCTACGACTATGAGCTGTGCGGCTATCAGCAGAGCGATTTGGTGAAGCTGGATATCCTGCTGAACGGCGACCCGTGCGACGCGCTCTCCATGATCGTGCACCGCGACCGGGCGTATGCGCGCGGTCGTTCCATCGCGGAAAAGCTGAAGGACGTGATTCCGCGCCAGATGTTTGAAATCCCGATTCAGGCGGCGATCGGCGGCAAGGTGATCGCGCGCGAGACGGTCAAGGCGATGCGCAAGGACGTGCTGGCCAAGTGCTACGGCGGCGACATCAGCCGCAAGCGCAAGCTGCTGGAAAAGCAGAAGGAGGGCAAGAAGCGCATGCGCCAGCTTGGCAACGTGCAGGTGCCCAGCGAGGCGTTCATGGCCGTGCTGAAGATGGACGAGTAAGAACTGCCGAAAAGATGAAATAACAGGACGAGGGAAACGATATGGAGCCGATTTCGATCTATATTCACATCCCGATGTGCGTCAAGAAATGCGCTTACTGCGATTTCACGTCCTTCTGCGGGCGGATGAAGCAGCGGGAAGCGTATACCGAGGCCGTCTGCCGCGAAATGCGCGAGCAGGCGGCCTTTTTCGGCGCGCGGCGGGTGGAGACGGTGTTTTTCGGCGGGGGAACGCCCACGCTGATGACCGGCGCGCAGATCGGGCGCATGCTGGATACGCTCCGGAGCTGCTTTGCGCTGGCGGCGGACGCGGAAATCACGATGGAGGGAAACCCCGGCACGCTGACGCGGGAAAATTTGGAAAGCTATCGGGCGGCGGGCGTCAACCGGCTGTCGCTGGGGGTGCAGAGCCTTGACGACGGGCTTTTGCGAAACATCGGGCGCATCCACACGAGCGGGGAGGCGAAGGCGGCCGTCGCCATGGCGCGGGCGGCGGGCTTTGACAACCTGAATCTGGATCTGATGCTCGGCCTGCCGGGGCAGACGCCGGAGCAGTGGGCGCGGACGCTGAGCGAGGCGATTGCGCTGTCGCCGGAACACCTGAGCTGTTACAGCCTCATTCTGGAGGAAGGGACGCCCCTCTATGCGCAGGCCGAGGCGGGCGCATGCGCGCCGCTGCCGGACGAGGACGCGCTCTGCGAGATGGACGACATCACCGAAAGGCTGACACGGGCAGGCGGCTATGCGCGCTACGAGGTATCCAACTACGCCAAGGCGGGAAGAATATGCCGACACAACGTCGTCTATTGGGAATGTCTGCCGTATCTGGGGATCGGCTGCGCGGCGCACAGCGACATGGACGGGACGCGCTTCTATAACACGGAGGACTTTGACGCATATCTGCGCGGCGCGCCTGCCCGGACGGAGGACGCGGGCGGACGGATGTTTGAGCGGATGATGATGGGGCTGCGGATGGTGCGCGGCGTGGACGAGGCGCGCTTTCTGCGAGACTTCGGGCGCGCGCCGGAGGCGGTATGGACAAAGAGCCTGCCCCGGCTGATGCGCGAGGGGATGCTGGCGCGGGAAAACGGGCGGCTTTATCTGACGGCGCGGGGGATGCAGGTGATGAACGCCGTGCTGGTGGAGATGATGGAGGAGACGGAGGCATAATTCAGTTGATTCGTCGCTTAAGAGAAAAGAAAAGGCGCCAAAGATACATTTGAGCGCCCCAAACCTGCAAAACGCGGCTCAAATGTCGCGGGTATTGTTCAAACGTTCGGAGGAAGGACAGGAAAAGTCAAATTTCCCGAAAAAAGTTATGGCAAGGGTGTTGACAAAAGCGCCTAAGCGTGGTATCTTTATCACGCTGATTAGCACTCGAACCGATTGAGTGCTAACAACAGCGAACAGCCGAAAGGAGGAAGGCGGGCATGGATCTCATTGATCGTAAGTATCGCATCTTGCAGGCGATCATTGACGACTATATCATGACCGCGCTGCCAGTCGGCTCCCGAACGATTTCCCGAAAATATGAACAGAAGCTCTCCTCCGCCACCATCCGCAACGAGATGAGCGATTTGGAAGAGCTTGGCTATCTCGATTCCCCGCACACGTCGGCCGGGCGAATCCCCTCCTATAAAGCATATCGGCTTTATGTGGATCGGATGATTCACCCCATGCCGCTCAGCGAGGAAGAAACCGCGTTTATCAAGGGCTGCTTCGATCGCCGCATCAATCAGGTGGAGGAGCTGAGCGCGAGAATCGCGAAAGCGCTTTCCAGCATGACGCACTACACCACCGCCGTGATGACCCGCGCGCCGCGCGAGGAACAGGTATTCAGCCATTTGCAGCTGGTGCCGGTTTCCGACAGGCGGCTGCTGCTGGTGATCGTCACGCGGAGCGGCGCGGTTCGGCAGACGGTGATCGACACCGAAAAGCCGATTGCGCCGGATGCGCTCTACACCGTCTCGCAGATCATCTCCAGAGAGCTGGAGGGCTGCGCGATGAACCAGCTTCCCGCGATGCTCACCCGTCTGGCCGGGGGTCAGGAGGGGGAGATGCGCGAGCTGCTGGGGCTGCTGGCCGCTCAACCGCCGGAAAAGGACGGCGGGGTGGGCTCGCTGGTGGTCGGCGGGCGCTCGAACCTGCTGAGCTTCCCGGAATACGCCGATGTGGATCGCGCGAAGGAGCTGCTCAGCGTGCTTGAAACGCGGGAAAAGGTCGTCTCCCTTCTCTCCCATCAGGGGGAGATGGAAATCTCCGTTCGTATCGGCCCGGAAACGGGCATGGAAGAAACGAAGGACTGCTCCATCGTCACGGCGAGCTATCGCTTAAACGACGGAACGGTCAACACGATCGGCCTGATCGGCCCGACCCGGATGCAATACGGCAAGGTGTTGTCGGTGCTGGGCGAGGTTGGCCGCTCGATCACGGAGCTGCTGGACGGGCAGAATGAAAACCATGAAAAGCAAGAAGAACAAGAAAAATAAGAGCCAAAAGGCGCAGCAGTCGTTCACCGAACGCATTGCCAAGGCCGCCGGAGGCTTTAAGGAAAGGGCGAAGAGCATGAACAGCGAAGAGAAGGCCGAGCAGGTGCAGCAGCCTGAGCAGCCTGAAACCCAGCAGGCGCAGCCGGAGGGCGGCGAGACGGAGGTGGACGTGAAGGCTTTGCAGGCCGAGCTTGAAAAGGCGAAGGCGCAGAGCGACGAATACCTCGATTTGGCTCAGCGCAAGCAGGCCGAATTCGCCAACTACCGCCGCCGCACCGAGGGCATCCGAGCGGAGGCCTTTGACGACGGGCGGCGCGAGGCGATCAGCCAGCTGCTCCCGATCGTAGACAACCTCGAACGGGCGCTGGCCGCGGCGGGCGAAGAGGACGCGCTCAAGAGCGGCGTTGAAATGGTGCTCCGCCAGACGCGCGACGCGCTGACCAAGATGGGCGTTGAGGAAATCGACCCGCAGGGGCAGCCGTTTGACGCGGAGCTGATGAACGCCGTGATGCAGGGCACCGCCGAGGAGGGCGAGCCGGGCACGGTGTGCATGGTTTTGCAGAAGGGCTACAAGCTCGGCGAGCGCGTGATCCGTCACGCGATGGTCAAGGTGGTTGCGGGCTGAGCCCGTTTCCCAATATAAATCAATCGAATTTCTTTCCAAACTTTTTCTCTATCGAGACAGGAGGACACATATATGAGCAAGATTATCGGTATTGACCTTGGTACTACGAATAGCTGCGTCGCCGTGATGGAAGGCGGCGAGCCGGTTGTCATCCCCAACGCCGAAGGCGCGCGCACCACGCCTTCCGTCGTGGCCTTCACGAAGAACGGCGAGCGTCTGGTCGGCCAGGTCGCCAAGCGTCAAGCGGTGACCAACCCGGATCGCACCATCATCTCCATCAAGCGCGACATGGGCACCGACCGCCGCATCAGCATCGACGGCAAGGACTACGCGCCGCAGGACATCAGCGCCATGATCCTGATGAAGCTGAAGGCGGACGCTGAGGCGTACCTCGGCGAAACCGTGACGCAGGCGGTCATCACCGTCCCGGCGTACTTCTCCGACAGCCAGCGTCAGGCGACCAAGGACGCGGGCCGCATCGCGGGTCTCGAAGTGCTGCGCATCATCAACGAGCCGACGGCCGCCGCGCTGGCCTACGGCCTTGACAAGGACGATTCCCACAAGATTCTGGTTTACGACCTCGGCGGCGGCACGTTCGACGTGAGCCTGCTGGAGATCGGCGACGGCGTGTTCGAGGTGCTGGCCACCAACGGCAACACCCGTCTGGGCGGCGACGACTTCGACCAGCGCATCATCGACTACCTCGCTGCCGAGTTCAAGAAGGAAAACAACATCGACCTGAAGGCCGACCGTATGGCGCTCCAGCGCCTCAAGGAGGCGGCGGAGAAGGCGAAGATCGAGCTTTCCGGCGTGATGAGCACCAACATCAACCTGCCGTTCATCACGGCGGACGCGACCGGCCCGAAGCATCTGGATATCACCCTGACCCGCGCGAAGTTCGATGAACTGACCCGCGACCTCGTGGAAGCGACCGTCGCCCCGATGCAGAACGCGCTGCGTGACGCCGGCCTGACCGCCAATGAGGTTGACCGCGTGATTCTGGTCGGCGGCTCGACCCGTATTCCGGCGGTGCAGGAGGCTGTCCGCAAGATGGTCGGCAAGGAGCCGTACCGCAACATCAACCCGGACGAGTGCGTGGCCATCGGCGCTGCGATTCAGGGCGGCGTTCTCGGCGGCGAAGTCAAGGACGTGCTGCTGCTGGACGTCACGCCGCTGTCTCTGGGCATTGAGACGATGGGCGGCGTGTTCACCCGCCTGATCGACCGCAACACCACCATTCCGTGCACGAAGAGCCAGATCTTCTCCACCGCGGCGGACGGCCAGACCTCTGTTGAGGTGCACGTGCTGCAGGGCGAGCGCGAGATGGCGGCGGGCAACAAGACCCTCGGCCGCTTCCAGCTCACCGGCATTGCGCCGGCGCCGCGCGGCGTGCCGCAGATCGAGGTCACGTTCAACATCGACCGCAACGGCATTGTGAACGTCTCCGCCAAGGATCTGGGCACGGGCAACGAGCAGAAGGTGACCATCACCTCCAGCACCAACCTGACCGAGGACGAGATCAACCAGCGCGTCAAGGAAGCCGAGCAGTACGCCGCCGAGGACAAGAAGCGCAAGGAAGAGGTTGAAACCCTCAACCATGCCGACAGCATGATCTTCGAGGTGGATAAGCAGCTCAAGGAGCTGGGCGACAAGCTGAGCGCCGAGGACAAGGCGACCGTGGAAAACGAGCTGGCCGAGTTCAAGAAGGTTCGCGAGACCAACGACGCGGAGCAGATCAAGAACGCGATGGAGGCCTTCACGCAGAAGGTGTACGCGGTGTTCGGCAAGATCTATCAGCAGCAGGGCGCGGGCGATCCGAACGCGCAGGCGAACGGCGCGCAGAACGCGGGCAACGCCTCCTCCGACGGCGCGAGCGACGCGGACTACGACGTTCACTAAGTTAAAAAGCAAGATAAACCCTTTTGAGTAAGCGCGCGGCCGCCGTCACTTTGTGGCGGCGGCATCGCGCGGTTAAGGGTTTGACGAGGATAGGCGGTGACTGCTGTGGCAGACAAAAGAGATTACTACGAGGTGCTCGGCGTAGCCAAAGGCGCTTCGGACGACGAAATCAAAAAGGCTTACCGCAAGGCGGCCAAGGCCTGCCATCCGGATCTCCATCCGGACGACAAGGAGGCCGAGGCGCGCTTTAAGGAGGTCAACGAAGCCTACGAAGTGCTCAGCGACCCGCAGAAGCGCGCGCGCTACGATCAATTCGGCTTCAACGACCCCACCATGGGCGGCGGCGCCGGCGGCGCCGGCGGAAGCGGCTTTAGCGGTTTCGGCGGGTTTGAAGATATCTTCGATATGTTCACCGGCGGCGGTTTCGGCGGCGGAAGCAGCCGCGGCAGGAGCCAGAACGCGCCTCAGCGCGGCAGCGATTTGCAGTATAACCTGACGCTGACGTTCGAGGAAGCGGCTTTTGGCTGCCGCAAGGAATTTAAGTTCCAGCGCAGCGCGGTTTGCGACGCCTGCGCCGGTACGGGCGCAAAGCCGGGCACACAGCCGCAGACCTGCCCGACCTGCCACGGCTCCGGCCAGCAGCGCGTGACGATGAACTCCCCGTTCGGTCAGGTGCAGACGATGCGCACGTGCCCGACCTGCGGCGGCAAGGGCAAGATCATCAAGGACAAGTGCAGCAAGTGCTCCGGCACGGGCTTCACCCGCGTGACGCGCACCGTGACGCTCAACGTTCCGGCAGGCGTGGACGACGGGCAGAATTTCAAGACCATTCCGGGCGAGGGCGAACCCGGCCGCAACGGCGGACCGGCGGGCGACCTGTACATCACCTGCACGGTGCGGCCGCACAAGATCTTCAAGCGCGACCGCTACGACCTGTATTGCGATGTTCCGGTTTCCTTCACGCAGGCGGCGCTGGGCGGCGAAATCGACGTACCGACGCTGGGCGGCACGACGAAGTACAACATTCCGGCGGGCACGCAGGAGGGAACGTCCTTCCGCATCCGCGGCGAGGGCATTCAGCAGTTCCGCGGCACGAACCGGGGCGATATGTTCTTCACCGTGCACGTCGAGGTGCCCAAGCATCTGGGCGAGAAGCAGAAGGAGCTGCTGCGCCAGTTTGAGGATTCGCTCAACGGGCGCGAGTACGAGCGCCGCAAGAGCTTCGGCGATCAGGTGAAAAGCTACATCCGCGACAACGCCGAGCGGTTCAAGGAAAAATTCGAGAAGAAATAAGCCATCAGGAAAGCGGGACGCGCGAAAAAGCACGGCCTCGCTTTTCTGCGTCTATCAAGAAAGGAAAAACAAGCGATGGATTGGTTGGAAGCTGTGGTGCACACCACCACGATGGGCGCGGACATCGTCAGCGACGTGCTGATGAACGCGGGCGCGGTCGGCACGGCGATTGAGGATCGCTACGACGTGACGTCGAGCAAGAAATCCGACGGCATGTGGGATATGATCGACGAGGACGTGCTCAAACACATGAGCGAGGATGTGCTCGTCAAGGCGTATTTCAAGAGTGACGCGAGCGCGCCGGAGACGCTGCATCTGGTGGAGCAGAAGCTCGGCGAAATCGCCAAAATGGACATGGGCTTTGACATGGGCAGCCTGACGCTCGATACGCAGGGCGTTCGCGAGCAGGATTGGGCGGAAAACTGGAAGAAGTATTACAAGCCCTTCCGCGCGGGCGAGCGTCTTGTCATCAAGCCGAGCTGGGAGGCCTACGAGCCGAAGGAAGGCGACCTTGTGCTGGAGCTTGACCCCGGCATGGCGTTCGGCACGGGTACGCACGAGACGACGTTCATGTGCATGGAGCAGCTTGAAAAATACGTCACGCCCGGATGCCGCGCGATTGACGTGGGATGCGGAAGCGGCATTCTCGGCCTGGCGGCGGCCAAGCTCGGCGCGGCCGACGTGCTGGCGATTGATCTGGACGAGCTGGCGGTGAAGGTCGCGGCGGAAAACACCGAAAAGAACGGCCTTTCGAACGTCGTTCGCGTGGCGCACGGCGATCTGCTCGAAAAGCGCGAGGAGAAGGCCGACGTGATCGTTGCCAACATCATCGCGGACGTGATCTGCTACCTCTGCGGCCCGGTGAAAAAGCACCTGCTGGAGGGCGGCACGTTCATCTGCTCCGGCATCATCCGGGAGCGCGAAGAGGACGTGCAGCGCGCGCTGGCGGCGGCGGGCTACACCGTCTGCAACCGGCTGGCGAAGGGCGAGTGGGTCTGCCTGGCGGCCAAGCTGGCGGCGTAAGGCGGCATAAGAGGGAAAAAGTATGCACCGATTTTTTGCGGATGAACGCGGCGTCGTTCAAGGCGCTGCCTATTTGAACGCGGAGGACGCGGGGCACGCGCAGCGCGTGCTGCGGCTGGAAAGCGGCGACGAGGTGGAGCTGGTCTGCGCCCCGGCGCGCTATCGGGCGAAAATCGACTCGACGGAGGGCGGCGAGGTTCGCCTGCGCGTGATCGAAAAGCTGCGCGACACCGAGGCGCGGACGCGCGTGACGCTCTATCAGGGGCTGCCCAAGGCGGACAAGATGGAGCTGATCGTGCAGAAGAGCACCGAGCTGGGCGCGGCGGCCATCGCGCCGGTCGCGATGATTCGCAGCGTAGTCAGGCTCGAAGGCAAGGACGCGGCGAAGAAGATCGAGCGATGGCAGAAGATCGCCCGCGAGGCGGTGAAGCAGTGCGCCCGCGTGAGCGCGCCGGAGGTCAGGCTGCCGCGAAAGCTCAGCGCGATGCGTGAGGAATTGAGCGCGCTCGACGTGCTGATCGTCCCGTGGGAGGACGCGCGGGACGGAAGCGTTGCCGACTGTCTTGCGCCGTTTGCGCAAAAGGAAGACGTCAGCGTCGGGATTCTCATCGGCCCGGAGGGCGGCATTGCGCCGGAAGAGGCCGAATGGCTGACCCGCGAGGCAAACGCGAAGCTGGTCACGCTCGGGCCGCGTATTCTGCGCACGGAGACGGCGGCCATCGCCAGCCAGACCATCGTGATGGCGCTGCGCGGAGAGATGGAATAAGGAGCTGGGATATTGACTGAACAGAAAACAGTCGCCTTTCACACCCTCGGGTGCAAGGTGAACCAATATGATACGCAGGCCATGCGCGAGCGGTTTGAACAGGCGGGCTATCGCACGGCCGAGTTTGACGGGCAGGCGGATATTTACGTCGTCAACACCTGCACCGTGACCGGCACGGGCGACAAGAAGAGCATGCAGATTATCCGCCGGTGCCATCGGCAGAACCCGCAGGCGCAGATCGTCGTCACCGGCTGTCTGGCGCAGCGCGCGGCGGACGAGCTGACCCTGCCGGGGGTGCGGCTCGTGCTGGGCACGCAGCGGCGCGGCGAGGTCGTCGAGCTGCTGGAGCAGGCCATGAAGCAGGATTGCGCGCTGGTGGCGGTCGAAACGCTGCGCAAAGCGCCGTTTGAGCACCTGACGGTGCACGCGCACGAGGGGCACACCCGCGCGACGATGAAGATTCAGGAGGGCTGCGACCGCTGGTGCACATACTGCATCATTCCGTCGGTGCGCGGGCCGATCCGCTCCCGCCCGGTGGATGAAATCGCGGCGGAGGCGCGGAGCCTTGCGGAGGCGGGCTTCCGGGAGGTCGTGCTGACGGGCATCCACCTGACCAGCTACGGCCGCGACGCAAAGGACGGCACGACGCTGCTCGATGCGATTCGCGCGGCGCACGACGTGCCGGGAATCGCGCGGGTGCGGCTGGGCTCGCTGGAGCCGGTCGTCGTCACGCCGGAGTTCGTCGAGGGGATCAAGGGTATGCCGAAGGTCTGCCATCAGTTCCACCTCGCGCTGCAAAGCGGCAGCGACACGGTGCTCGCGCGCATGCACCGGCGCTACACCAGCGGCGAGTTTTTGAATGCCTGCGCCATGCTGCGCGAAGCGTTTGAGGATTGCGCGCTGACCACCGACGTGATGACCGGCTTCCCCGGCGAAACGGAGGCGGAATTCGCGCAGACGAAGGACACCTGCACCCGCGCGGGGTTCGCGCGGATGCACGTCTTCCCGTATTCCGAGCGCGAGGGCACGAAGGCCGCGCTCATGCCGGACAGCGTACCGCGGCACATCCGCGAGGAACGCGCCCGCGAGCTGATCGCGCTGGGGCGCGAGCTGGAAAAGAAGGCGCTGGAAGCGAGAATCGGCAGGGAAGAGGATGTGCTCGTCGAGGAGATCGATGGGCAGGGCAACGGCGCGGGCTATACCGGCGGGTATATGCGCGTATGCGTCAGGGGCGGAAAGCCCGGCGAAATCGCGCGGGTCAGAATCACGGGCACGGACGGCGAGGAACTGACGGGCGAAATCATCGAAAACGAAAAAGGAGAGATCCACATGAGCGATTGTCTTTTCTGCAAAATTGCCGCGGGCGAAATCCCGAGCACGAAGGTCTATGAGGATGAAACGACGCTGGCTTTCCGCGACATCGCGCCGCAGGCGCCGGTGCACGTGCTGGTGATCCCCAAGAAACACGTCAGCGGCTGGTACGACGCGCAGGGCGAAAGCGACGAGACGCTCGCGCACCTGATGCGCGTGGCGGCGCAGGTCGCCAAGAGCGAGGGCATTGTGGAAAGCGGCTTCCGCGTGGTCTCCAACTGCGGCGACGACGCTCAGCAGACCGTGAAGCATCTGCATCTGCATGTGCTCGGCGGCAAAAAGATGGACGGCCGGATGGCCTGATGCGCAAACAACCGCGCAAACAAATTTTTGCCGAAAAACAAAAATACGGTTGACGAAATGAAATTGTTGCGCTATAATTAGCTGTACGGTACTCCATTGACGGCTGATTTGACGCAATGGATCGTCGAATGTTGAGCCGAGGGGAGGGATACTAGATGTCTGAGATCCGTGTTCGTGAGAATGAATCCCTGGAAAGTGCTCTGAGGAGATTCAAGAGGCAGTGCGCGCGTTCTGGCGTTATTGCTGAGGTCCGTAAGAGAGAGCATTACGAGAAGCCCAGCGTGAAGCGCAAGAAGAAGGCCGAGGCGGCCCGCAAGCGCAAGTACTGATTCACAAAATCGCCCTATCGACTGCCGATAGGGCTTTTTTCTATGCTTTCTTCCGTCACGCGATGCGTGACGGGGCTGCTAAGCTAACAACACCGATATTTCAAGAGTAAAACTACGTATTTGTGCCCGAAGGTTTCCAAAGGGCGATGCGCCAAACGGGCGCCGTAAACGTTCGGAAAGCCCTTTGGTGGGGCGATGGGGGCAAAGCCCCATATCCTAAAATGCGTAGATATTTGTTCCTAAAATGTTCGGTTTAAGATTGACAGTCCCCCTTTCCGTAAATGAAGAAAAAGGTTTATCAGGCCGATAAAAAACGGCGAAATGAGAACAAGGCGACTGAAGGAGAAAAACGATGACCTACGCATTTTTGCTCTATCCGCATGCCAATGTACGCTATCGCCAGTCGCTTTTGCAGCTGGCTGCGCAGGAACTGGCCATGACGCTGACCGCGCTGGGGCGCGAGGCCGAGGTCACACCCAAGGAAATGGGCGGCGCGACGTTTTTGACGTTCGAGGCGGCGAAGCTCACCGAACGCGACATGCGCATGCTCAGCCAGTTGGCCAGCGTCTACATGCTCTTTAGCATGGAGGACGGCAGGCTGACCCCGATTGCGCGCACCCATCCCAACTACGTCGGGGAGGATCTGCCCGCGCTGCTCAAATACAAGGGCAAGACGAACGAGATGTTTACCGATACGATGCTGACGATGGCGCTGGCGGCGAGCGCGTTCATGCCCGTGCACGACAGCCAGCTTGTCGTCTGCGACCCGATGGCCGGACGCGGAACGACGCTGATGCTGGCGCTTCGGCGCGGCTATCACGGCGTGGGGCTTGAAATCGGCAAGGCGGACGTGAAGGAAGCGGCCGATTACATGACGCGCTACCTCGAATTCCACCGCATCAAATACAAGCGGACGGACAGCGCGCTCACCGTGCGCGGGCAGGTGGGCGGCCGGGAAAACAAATTCGTGTTTTCCGATTCGGCGGAGCATTTTAAGGCGGGCGACACGCGGACGCTGCGCCTGATCTGCGGCGACACGCGCGAGGCGGCGGCGCTGCTCAAGCCGAACAGCGTTCATCTGATGGTAACGGACGCGCCCTACGGCGTGCAGAAGGGCACGGCGGGCAGGCAGGATTCCATCGGCGGCACGATTGCGGCGGCGCTACCGGGGTGGCACAGCGTGCTCAAGCCCGGCGGCGTGCTGGCCATCAGCTTCAACACGCATGTCACCAAGCGCGACGCGCTGATCCGGCTCATGGAAAAGGCCGGGTTTGAGGCGGTGCAGACGGCGAACCTGGAGCATTGGGTTGAGCAGGCGATCAGCCGCGACGTGATTCTGGCGAGAAAACCTTAAATAACGTATATCTTTATGGATTTCGGCATATCCTTCACCATGAAAGCACATCCGCGGGAAACGCCGCGGCAAAGCATGTTGGCCCATTGGGAGGAGCTGAAATCAAATTGGAATCCGCAAGAGTATATCAAAACATGACGGTGGTGCAGCTGCGCGAGCTGGCGCGCGCCAACAAGGTGCGCCTGCCCTACGGGGTGAACAAGGCGCAGATGGTCGAGACGCTGTTTCGCCAGCTTGGCAGTGGGATGAAGCCGGCGCAGGCGCCCGCCGAACAGCCGGACATCGGGCTGTACAAGCCCAAGCCGCTCGGGTTTTACGACGAGGAATACGGCACGAGCAACCCGGTCGTGCCGCAGATGCTCAAGGCGGGGCTGCTGGGCAGCGGCCACGGCCTGCTGGAAGTGCAGCCCGGCGGCTACGGCTTTCTGCGCGCGCAGAACGGAACGCCCGGCGTAGACGACATCTATGTTTCCATCGCGCAGATTCGCCGGTTCAACCTGCATAGCGGCGATGAAATCGTCGGCAAGACGAGGCCGAAGCGGATGGGCGACCGATACAACGCGCTGATGTACATTGAATCCGTCAACGGGGAAAACCCCGAAATTGCGCGCGTGCGCAGGCCGTTTGATTCGCTGACGCCGATTCACCCCAACCGGCGGCTGACACTGGAGGGGGAAGGCGAGCCGGGAGACCCTTCCATGCGGCTGATGGATTTTATCGCGCCTATCGGCCTCGGTCAGCGCGCGCTGATCGTCGCGCCGCCGAAGGCGGGCAAGACGATCCTCCTGCAAAAAATCGCCCGCGCCATCGAGAAAAATCATCCGGATATCGAACTGATGATTCTGCTGATTGACGAGCGGCCGGAGGAGGTCACGGATATCCGTCGCTCCGTCCGCGCGAACGTGTTTTACTCCACGTTCGATTCGCCGCAGGAAAACCATGTCCGCGTGGCGGATATGGTCTACGAGCGGGCGCAGCGGCTGGTGGAGCAGGGGAAGAACGTCGTCGTGCTGATGGACAGCCTGACCCGGCTGGCGCGCGCCTGCAACGCGCTCAGCCCCGGCGGGCGCGCGATGAGCGGCGGTCTTGCGCCCGGCGCGCTGGACAGGCCGAAGCGCTTTTTCGGCGCGGCGCGCAACATCGAGGAGGGCGGCAGCCTGACGATGATCGCGACGGTGCTGGTGGAGACGGGCAGCCGGATGGACGATATCATCTTTGAGGAATTTAAGGGGACGGGCAACGCGGAAATCAAGCTCGACCGGGCGCTCTCCGAGGCGCGCATCTTTCCGGCCATTGATCTGGCCAAATCCGGCACGCGGCACGAGGAACTGCTGCTCTCCCCGGCGGAATGCGAGGGCGTGGCGATGGTGCGGCGGATGCTGGGGCAGGGGCACACCCGCGAGGCGACCGCCCAACTGATTTCCATGCTGCTCAAGACCGAAAAAAACGAAGATTTTTTCAAAAGATTGAAAGAATGGCTTGCAATTTGGGAGAAAGAAGGGTATACTATACGCAGTCTCCGCTCAGGCGTATGAGAAGGTGCGATTTGGCGCGCCTTTCATACGATAGTATCGCGGCGAAAGAGGTGAAAATCATGAAGGAAGGCATCCATCCGAAGTATCAGAAGGCGACCGTGACCTGCGTTTGCGGCAACACTTTCGTAACGGGTTCCACTAAGCCGGAGCTGCGCGTTGAAATCTGCTCCAAGTGCCACCCGTTCTTCACCGGCAAGCAGAAGCTCGTTGACGCGGGCGGCCGTGTCGATCGCTTCAAGAAGCGTTACGGCATCTAATCTTACCCACTCGGAGACAGCGAAAGCTGTCTCCTTTTGTTTTGCCCGAAAAGAAAATGAGAAGAAACCGATAAGAAAAACATAAATGCCAAAACGACAAATATAGTTGACGAAATGACGGATAAGGCGTATAATGCAATCATCTGGAATCCTGAGAAGAAGGAGGCGGCGAAACGCTTGAAAAACCTTCGGTTGAAGGCGGCGCGGGTTGGCTGCGACCTGTCGCAGGAGGAATTGGCTGCGAAGGTCGGCGTGACGCGCCAGACCATCGGCATGATCGAGGCCGGGCGGTTTAATCCGTCGCTGGCGCTGTGTGTGGCCATCTGCCGGGCGCTGGGCAAGACGCTCAACGACCTATTCTGGGATGAGGAGGGCGGCGCATGAAGCTCTATCTCAAAACAAAAAACGTGCTGGATGAGCGCGAAACGCAGGAGATGTATCGCATCGAGCATCGCGGAATGTGGGGCATGTACGCGCTGCTGTGCGCGGCGGTCGTGGTGCAGATGCTCTTCGGCGCGGGCTTTGCGCAGGTCGCGGGCGAGGCGTTTGTCATCGCCGTGGTCAGCGTCGGCATGATTATCGCGTATGCGCGGCGCGGCATTTGGGATGCGGACGCGCGGCCGAGCACGGGCGGCAACGCAGCGTATGCGCTGCTATGCGCGCTGGGCGTGACGGCGGTGACGTTCGGGCTGCACGAAAACGCGGCCAAGGCGCTGCTCTTTGGCGCTGCGGCGTTTATCCTGTGCTTTGCCCTGCTGTCGCTGCTGATGGCCTACGTCAAGAAGCGCCAAAAGCAGCAGAGCGACGAGCTGGACGACGAATAAGCGAAGCGCCGCACGAAAATTTGGAAGGCGCAGGGAATTCGGTTCCCTGCCGGGGTTGGGGCGAAGCCTCAGGAAAGGAACAGGCACAATGAGCAATCAGAAGCATCAATATAAGGATATCGGCGGGCAGGCCGTCATGGAAGGCGTGATGATGCAGAGCCCGTCGGATGAATCCATCGCTATCGCGGTGCGTCGCCCGAACGGCAGAATCATGGTGACGTGCAAGCACAACGAGCCGCTCTCCAAAAAGCACAAGTGGATGGGACTGCCGTTGATCCGCGGCTGCGTCAACATGGTGGTTATGCTCAAAATGGGCATGGAAACCCTCGACAAGAGCACGCAGATGCTCGGCGTGATGGAGGAAGAGCCCAGCAAGTTTGAAAAGTGGCTCGCCGAGAAGCTGGGCGCGAGCATCGACAAGGTCGTCATGGCCGTCGCGATGGTGCTTGCCGTCGCGCTGAGCCTGTTCCTGTTTGTCGCGCTGCCCTCGGGCATGGCGACGCTCGTCGGCAAGGGAACGGACAGCCGCTTTGTCATCAACCTTTCCGCCGGATTGACGCGCATCGCGATTCTGGTCGGTTATATGATCGCGATTTCCTTCGTGCCGGATATCAAGCGCGTGTTCATGTACCATGGCGCGGAGCATAAGACCGTATACTGCAACGAGGCCGGGCTGGAGCTGACGCCGGAAAACGCGCGCCGGTTCTCCCGCCTGCATCCGCGCTGCGGCACGGCGTTCCTCTTTCTGGTCATGTTCATCTCAATTCTGATTGGCGCGGTGGCGGATCAGGTGCTCTTTGCGCTGTTCGGCATTGAAAAGCTGACGTTCCTCGGCCGTATTCTGCGCAGCCTGCTGACGCTGCCGATCGTCACCGGCGTTTCGTATGAGGTGCTCAAGGGGCTGGCGCACGCGGGCGACAGCGTGATCGTGCGCATCCTCCGCTGGCCGGGCATGATGCTTCAGTATCTGACCACCAGAGAGCCGGACGATTCCATGCTCGAAGTCGCCATCGCGTCGATGAAGGCGGCGAAGGCGGGTCCTGCGCACTACGGCGAGAACCTTGACGCGAACGTATACGTCTACGGCGCGAAGGGGAAAAAGCCCGAACCGGCGGGCGACGGACAGGCGAACGAAAACGCGCCTGACGAAGCGCGGAAAGACGAAAAAGAAGACGAAAAAGAAGTCGAAAAAGAAGACGAAAAGAACGACGAGAAGAAGGACGGTGCTTCCGCGTGACGATCCGCGAAGCGCTGCGTCTGGCGGAGGCTCGGCTTGAACAGGCGGGCGTGCCCGACGCGGATGTGGACGCCGCTTATCTGCTGGCCAGCGTATTGAAAGAAGATACGCTGGCTATGCGTATAAATGGACATCGTGAACTGGCCGCGCCGCAGCGGGCGGCGTTTGACGCGCTCTGCGACCGGCGGGAGCCGCTGCAATACATCCTCGGCGAAGCGGAATTTATGGGGCTGACGTTTCACGTCGAGCCGGGCGTGCTGATTCCGCGCGCGGACACGGAGATTCTCGTCGAAAAGGCGCTTGCGTGGATGAAACCGGGCGCGCGGGTGCTGGATATCGGCACGGGGAGCGGCGCGATTGCCGTCAGCCTCGCCAAACTGGGCAGACAGGCGCAGGTGACGGCGGTGGATGTGAGCGACAGGGCGCTGGAAATCGCGCGGCGAAACGCCGAGCGCAACGGAGCGACCGTTGAATTTGTCAAAAGCGACTGTTTTTCTGCGCTGAAAGGCCGAAAATATGATATGATTGTATCAAACCCGCCGTATATTTCGGAGGACGAGATGCGGGGGCTGATGCCGGAGGTCGCGCGCGAGCCGGAGCTGGCGCTTTTCGGCGGCGCGGACGGGCTGGATTTTTACAGGCGCATCAGCTGGGAAGCGCCGGAATACCTGAACGAGGGCGGCTACCTGCTCTTTGAAATCGGCTGGCTGCAAAAGGACGCGGTGAGCGCGCTGGTGAAGGCGCATATCGGCGAACCGTTCGCGCTGCGCGATTATGGGCAGAACTGGCGCGTCGTCGGGGCAAAGAAGGAGGGCGCATGCTGAAAAAACTGGATTGGGTGCACCCACGCATGGAGGAGCTGGGCATGCTGCTCTCCGACCCGGCGGTGGTGCAGGATCAGGAAAAATGGCGGGCGCTGATGTGCGAGCACAGCCAGCTTGAGCCACTGGATCAGGCCGTTCGCCGATACGCCGAATTGGAGGACGCGCAAAAGCAGGCGCGCGCGCTGCTCGACGAGCCTGACATGGCCGAAATGGCGAAGGAGGAGCTGGCCGAGCTTGAGAACCGGCTGGCGGCGACCCGGCGCGAAATTCAGCTTCTGCTTCTGTCCAAGGATCCGAACGCGGAACGGAACGTCGTGATGGAAATCCGCGGCGGCGCGGGCGGCGAAGAGGCGGCGCTGTTCGGCGCGATGCTGATGCGGATGTATATGCGATACGCCGAGCGGCATGGCTGGAAGACCGAGATGCTGGAGGCCAGCATGACCGAGCTGGGCGGCGTGAAGGAGGCGGTTTTCGCCATCACGGGGGAGGGCGCGTTCAGCCGCCTGAAATATGAGAGCGGCGTGCACCGCGTTCAGCGCATCCCGGTGACGGAGAGCAACGGCAAGCGGCAGACCTCCACCGCGACGGTCGCCGTGCTGCCCGAGGCGGAGGAGGTTGACGTTAAAATCAACCCCGACGACCTGCGCATCGACGTCTACCGCGCGTCCGGCCACGGCGGGCAATACATCAACAAGACGGACAGCGCCGTGCGCATCACGCACATCCCCAGCGGCATCGTCGTGACCTGTCAGGACGAAAAAAGCCAGCTCAAGAACAAGGAAAAGGCGATGCGCGTTCTGCGCGCGAGGCTTTACGAAAAATTGCAGGAGGAAAAGGACGCGGCCTACGCCAGCGACCGCCGCGCGCAGGTGGGCACGGGCGACCGAAGCGAGCGCATCCGCACCTACAATTTCAACGAAGGGCGCGTCACCGATCACCGCATCGGCAAGACGATCTACGCCATCGACGCTTTTGTGGATGGCGATATGGACGACATCATCGACCCGCTGATATACGCCGACCAGCAGGAGCAGCTGCGCGCGTTGGGGCAGGGCGAATGGCAAAGAGGATAAAGCGATGAAAACAGAGCTGCTCAAGGTGAACGAAGAATCCGTCGCGCTGGGCGCGAAGCTCATCCGTGAGGGCGAGCTCGTCGGTTTCCCGACGGAGACGGTCTACGGGCTGGGCGCAAACGCGCTGGACGCGCGCGCGGTCGCCAAGATTTTTGAAGCGAAGGGGCGTCCGCAGGATAACCCGCTGATTACGCATGTCGCCTGCGTGGAAGAGATTCCGCCGCTGGTGCGCGCGATTCCCGCGGCCGCGCGGAAGCTGATGGAGGCGTTCTGGCCGGGGCCGATGACGCTGATTCTGCCCAAGGCGGACTGCATCCCCGACGCGGTGAGCGCGGGGCTGGACACGGTGGGCATTCGCCTGCCCGCCAACGCCGATGCGCGCAGGCTGATCCGCGCAGCGGGCTGCCCGATTGCCGCGCCGAGCGCCAACCGAAGCGGCCGCCCCAGCCCGACGACGGCGCTGCATGTGCTGGAGGACATGGACGGGCGGATTCCGCTGATTCTGGATGGCGGCGCGTGTCAGGTCGGCGTGGAATCCAGCGTGATCGACGCGACGGGCGAGGTGCCGGTGATTCTGCGCCCGGGCGGAATCACGCCGGAGATGGTGGAGCGCGTGCTGGGGCATGTCCGCGTGGACGAGCACGTGATGAGCCCGCTCAGGGAGGGCGACGTGGCGCGCTCGCCGGGAATGAAATACAAGCATTACGCGCCGAAGGCGAAGGCGGTCATCTTCAGCGGCGCGCCGGAGCATGTCGTCTCGGCGATTTGCAGGCGATACGACGAGCAGACGGCCAAGGGCGAGCGCGTGGCCATTCTGGGGCTGGACGAGCACCGCTACGGGGATCGCACGTTCATCAGCCTGGGCAGCGAAAAACGCCCGCAGGAGGCGGCGGCAAGGCTGTTCGCCGCGCTGCGCGAATTGGATGAACGCGGGGACACGGTGGCGCTCTGCGAGGCGGTGGATACGGCGGGCATCGGCCTGGCCGTGATGAACCGCATGGGGCGCGCGGCGGCGTTCGACATCGAGCAGGTATGATCTGCCGGTCTTTTGAGCCCGTCTTCGATGAAAGCGCGCGGGTGCTGATCGTCGGCTCGATGCCCAGCGTCAAATCGCTCGAAGACGCGCAGTATTACGCGCACCCGAGAAACGCATTCTGGCCGATTCTGTTCGATATTTTCGGGGAAGCGCCCAGCCGGGATTACGAGCGGAAAAAGGCGCTGATCCGCGCGCATCATCTGGCCTTGTGGGACGCGGCGGCCGTTTGCGAGCGCGAGGGCAGTCTGGACAGCAACATGCGCGGCGTGGTGTACAACGACTTCGGCAGGCTGTACGCGAAATGCCCGGACATTCGGGCGGTGCTCTGCAATGGCGCGGCGGCGCACAGGCTGTTTATCCAATCCGGCTGGGCGGGGGCGCGCCAGGTCATCCGGCTGCCCAGCACGAGCCCGGCGTATACCATGGCCTATGAAAAAAAGCGGGAGGCGTGGCGCGCGGCGCTCTGCGCCCTTCAGATCGTTCAATCAACCGAACCAAAGGAGGAACGGATATGAACATGGTGGACATCATTCTCAAAAAGAAAGCGGGAGAAGCGCTCAGCGCGGAGGAAATTCGCTTTTTCGCGCAGGGCGCGGCGGCGGGAACCATCCCGGATTACCAGCTTTCGGCGCTGCTGATGGCGATTTGCTGGCGGGGCATGAACGCGCAGGAGACGACCTGCCTGACGATGGAAATGATGCATTCCGGCGGCGTGGTCGATCTGTCCGCCATCGACGGCGTTTGCGTGGATAAACATTCCACCGGCGGCGTGGGCGACACGACGACGCTGGTGCTCGTGCCGCTGGCAGCGGCCTGCGGCGCGAAGGTCGCGAAGATTTCCGGCCGCGGCCTCGGGCACACGGGCGGCACGCTGGATAAGCTGGAGAGCATCCCCGGCTGCTCGGTGGAGGAGACGGAGGCGCGCTTTGTGCGGCAGGTGCAGGAAATCGGCTGCGCGGTCATCGGCCAGACGCACGACCTCTGCCCGGCGGATAAGGCGCTTTACGCGCTGCGCGACGTGACCGGCACGGTGGACTGCATTCCGCTGATCGCCTCGAGCATCGTATCCAAGAAGCTGGCGAGCGGCGCGGGCGCAATCGTGCTGGATGTGAAGACCGGCAGCGGCGCGCTGATGCACACGCTGGAGGATTCCATCGCGCTGGCGAAGGCTATGGTCGATATCGGCGCGCAGGCGGGCAAGCCGATTCTTGCGCTGGTGACGGGCATGGAGCAGCCGCTGGGCACGCACGTGGGCAACGCGCTGGAGGTCAAGGAGGCCATCGACATCCTCGCCGGGCGCGCGGGCGGCGACCTGCTGGCCGTGTCGCTGGAGCTGGGCAGCCGGATGCTCGTCGCGGCGGGAATCGCCGAGAATGTGGAAGACGGCAAGGCGCGAATGAAGCGGGCGCTGGAGAGCGGCGCGGGGCTTGAAAAGCTGAAGGAAATGATCGCGGCGCAGGGCGGCGACGCGGGCGTTTGCGACGACGTGACGCGCCTGCCGCAGGCCAAGTACCTCGTGCCCGTGCCCGCGCCGCACGACGGCTACGTTGCGGACATGGATACGACGGCCATCGGTTACTGCGCGCAGGATCTCGGCGCAGGCCGCAAGCAGAAGACGGACGCGATTGACCCGGCGGTTGGGCTGGTGATGGATGTGCGCATCGGCGATTTTGTAAAGCAGGGCGACCCGCTGGCGACGCTGCACCTGAACCGGATGGAGCTGGCGGAGGGCGCGATTGCCCGCATGCAGCAGGCCGTCAGGCTGACGAGCGAGAAACCCGCGACGCCGCCGCTGGTGTATGCGGCGGTTTCACCGGAAGGGGTCGCGCGCTGAAAAACGCTTTCCGTCCGCCTGCGGCGCGACGGAAGGGGTTCAAAGGAGAAATATGGAAGGAAAGCAAAAAAGGGAGAGCTTTCGCAAAAAGGCGGGGCTGCTGGCGCACCATCTGAGGCCGGCAGCCTCCGCGTTTGCGCTGGGCATCGGCGCGTCACTGGCGGCCACGCTGCTGCGAACGCTTTTTACACAGATCATTCGTTTTACCGTCGATCACGCGCTGCTGGGGGAGACGGACGGGCTTCCGGCGTTTCTGCTGGATGCGCCCGCCGGGCGAATCCTCGTCTGGTGCGCGGCGGCCGCGGCGACGGTCGCGCTGCTGGAATTCGGCGCGGGCTTTGTGCAGGATTCCAACCTGCCCAAGGGGTCGGAACGGTTTGTGAAGTCGCTGCGCGACGCGCTATACGGCCACATTCAGCGGCTGCCGTATAGCTGGCATGTGCAAAACCCGACCGGCGACATCATCCAGCGCTGCACATCCGACGTGGAGGTTGTCCGCAATTTTATCGCCGAGCAGATGGTCGAGCTGCTGAGCACGACGTTCCTGATTGCGGTCTACATGATCGCCATGTTCGCGATGAACGTCAAAATCTCGCTGTTCGTGTTCGCGTTCATCCCGGCGATCGTCGGCTATTCGCTGGTCTTCTACAAGCGCATTTCGAAGGGCTATCAGAAGGCGGACGAGGCGGAGGGCGAGCTCTCCAGCACGGTGCAGGAGAACATCACCGGCGTGCGCGTGGTGCGCGCCTTTGGCCGCGAGCGCGACGAGCTGGAAAAATTTCAGCGGAAGAACAACAATTACGCCAATATCTGGATGAAGCTCGGCGACATGATGACGGTGTTCTGGTCGCTGGGCGACGTGATGAGCATGGCGCAGGTCTTCGGCGTGATCGCCATCGGCGTGCAGCTCTGCGTGAAGGGCGAAATCACGCTGGGCACCTACCTGGCGTTCGTCAGCTACACGCGCCAACTGACGTGGCCCGTCCGCGCGCTGGGGCGCACGCTGTCGGAGATGAGCAAGGCGGGCGTTTCCATCGACCGCCTGCTCTATATCTTGGGCGCGGAGCCGGAAAAAGGCCCCGAAGCGCCGGCGGCGGCGAACCTCTCCGGCGATATCCGCTTTGAGCACGTGAGCTTCGCTTATGCGCAGAAGAAGGTGCTCGACGACGTGAGCTTCACCGTCAAGGGCGGCTCGACGCTCGGCGTGTTCGGCGAAACGGGCAGCGGAAAGAGCACGATTGCGCTGCTGCTGGCGCGGCTTTACGACCCCAGCGAGGGCAGAATCACCATCGGCGGCGTGGACGTAAGGGACATGAACCCGAGCGAGCTGCGGCGCGGCGTAGGTGTCGTGCTGCAGGAGCCGTTTCTGTTTTCCAGAACGGTCGCGCAGAATATCGCCATCACCCGCGAAAACGTCAGCCGGGATGAAATCGAGCAGGCGGCGCGGGAAGCCTGCCTGCACGACGCCATCGGCAGCTTTCAGGCCGGGTATGAAACGGTGGTCGGCGAGCGCGGCGTGACGCTCTCCGGCGGACAAAAGCAGCGAACCGCCATCGCGCGGACGCTGCTGGAGCACGCGCCGATCATGGTGTTTGACGACGCGCTCTCCGCCGTGGACGCGAAGACCGACGAGGCCATCCGCGGCAGGCTGCGCGAGGCGGCGGGCGGTTCGACGATGATTTTGATCGCGCACCGCGTCGCAACGCTGATGCAGGCCGACCAGATCATCGTGCTCAGGGACGGGCGCATCGTCGAGCAGGGCGCGCCGGAGGCGCTCCTGGCGCAGGGCGGCCTGTTTGCGCGGACGGCGCGGATGCAATCCGCCGAGGGAGAGGAGGAAGCCGAATGAGCCGAACGGAAGAAAAGCGCGCGGCTTTCTCGCTTGCGCCGTGGAAGCGGCTCTGGCGGTGCGTCTGCCAGCATCGGCTCCGGCTGGCGCTGGCCATCGGCAGCAATCTGCTGCTCGCCGTCGCGGATTTTTACATCCCGCTGCTGCAAAGCCGGGTCGTCGATCAATTCATCCTGACGGGGACGACGGCGGGGTTCGGCGGCTATGCCGTCAAGTACATCGGCGTATGTCTGTTTGAAATCGCGATGCTGCTGGTGTATTTCAAGGCCTGCATGGGGCTTGAAATGCTGTCCGGGCGCGACATGAAGGAGGCCTGCTTCGTCAACCTGCAAAAGTTGAGCCTCGATTATTACAACGTGACCAGCGCGGGGCACACGCTTTCGCGCGTGATGAGCGACACCGACCGCATCGCCACCTGCATCGCGTGGGTCTTTCCGGATATCCTCTGGGGCTTCGCATATATCCTCGGCGTGCTGGGCGTGATGCTTTCGCTCTCGCCCGGTCTGGCGATGACGATTATCGTCATTGCGCCGATTGTGACCGCGCTGACGGTGTATTTCCAGAAAAAGCTGATTGCGCTCAACCGCGACGTGCGCGCGCAGCATTCCAAAATCACCAGCAGCTACAACGAAGGCATCATGGGCGCGAAGACCAGCAAGACGCTGGCGCTGGAAGAACGCCTGACCGACGAATTCGAGCAGACGACCGCGCAGGCGGCGAAGGCCGGGATTCTCCACGGGCGGATGCGCGCGATTTACGTGCCGCTGATCGTGCTCTGCGGCACGCTGGCGGCCAGCGCAACGCTGCTGCGCGGCGGCCGGATGGCGCTCTCCGGCAGGCTGAGCCTCGGCGTGCTCAGCGCGTTTATGACGTATGCGCTGAGCCTGTTCCAGACCTTTAGACAGCAGGCGGCGCGCATCTCCCAGATGATTTCGCTTCAGGCGAATGTGGAGCGCGTGGTCGGGCTGATCGACGAAAAGTCGACCGTGCAGGACAGCCCCGAGGTCGAGGCGAAATACGGCGACTGCTTCCACCCCAAGCGGGAAAACTGGGAGGAGATGCGCGGCGAAATCGACTTTGACGACGTATCCTTCACCTATCCGGACGGCGGCGAGGAGGTGCTGACGCACTTTTCGCTGCATGTGCCTGCGGGGAGCACGGTCGCCATCGTCGGCGAGACGGGCGCGGGCAAAAGCACGCTGGTCAACCTCGTCTGCCGCTTCTTTGAGCCGACAGGCGGACGGGTGCTGATCGACGGGCGCGACGCGCGCGAGCGCAGCCAGCTTTGGCTGCACAGCCACGTCGGCTATGTGCTCCAATCGCCGCACCTGTTCTCCGGCACGATTCGCGAGAATATCCGCTACGGCCGGCCGGAGGCGACGGACGAGGAGGTTTACGCGGCGGCCAGAGCGGTCAGCGCGGATCGAGTCGCGGCGAAGCTCGAACAGGGCTACGATACGGACGTCGGCGAATGCGGCGACAAGCTCTCCACCGGCGAAAAGCAGCTCATTTCCTTCGCCCGCGCGGTGATCGCCCGGCCGAAGATTTTTGTGCTCGACGAGGCGACCAGCTCCGTGGACACGGAAACCGAAATGCTGATTCAAAAGGCGACGCACACGCTGATGCAGGGCACGACCTCGTTCGTCATCGCGCACAGGCTTTCGACGATCCGTCAGGCCGACGTGATTCTGGTCATCGACCACGGCAAGATCGTCGAGCAGGGCACGCACGAGCGCCTGCTCAAGGCGGGCGGCGCATACGCCGCACTGTATCATACCCAGTTGAGCAGGCAGGAATAATCATTTTCCGTCTTGACTTTTCCCGCCGTGTGGTTTATACTGTGCTCACTTGAGATGAGAAAGAAGAGTAACCCCATCGCAGAGCCTCAAGAGAGACGCGCCGTCGGCTGGAAGCGCGTCGGCGGGCGCGGGGCGAAAACCACCTTTTGATTAAGCCGCGCGGCGCGCGATACAGCGCCAAAGAGAACCAATCAGGGTGGAACCACGGGCTAGATTTTGTTCGCTCGTCCCTCAGCAAAACGCGAGGGACGGGCGTTTTTTGATTCGTCCCAACCGCTCCAAATTTCAAAGAAGAGGAGAAGATCATTATGAAGGTTATTTACAACGACGGCCATGTTGCCGAGTGCCCGGAAGACGAGGAGCTGCACGTCATCCGCCACACGGCTGCGCACATTCTCGCGCAGGCGGTGAAGCGCCTGTATCCGGAGGCGCGTTTCGCTTACGGCCCGGCGACCGAGAAGGGCTTCTATTACGACGTCGATCTGGGCGACAAGAAGCTCTCCGACGAGGATCTGCCCGCGATTGAGGCGGAGATGGCGAAGATCGTCAAGGAAAACCTGCCGATCAAGCCGTTCGTGCTCAGCCGCGAGGACGCGGTCAAGCTGATGGAGGAGCGCGGCGAAACCTACAAGGTCGAGCACATCGGCGATCTGCCGGAGGACGCGGTGCTCAGCTTCTACCAGCAGGGCGAATACATCGACATGTGCGTTGGCCCGCACCTGACCTATACCAAGGCGCTCAAGGCGTTTAAGCTGACCCAGCTTTCCGGCGCATACTGGAAGAATGACAAGAACAACATCATGCTCACCCGCATCGGCGGCACGGCGTTCCGCACCCGCGAGGAGCTGGAGGAATACAACAAGCTGATGGAGGAGGCCGCCCGCCGCGACCATCGCCGCATCGGCAAGGAAATGAACCTGTTCATGCTCTGCGACGAGGGTCCGGGCTTCCCGTTCTTCCTGCCCAAGGGCATGGCGCTCAAGAACGCGCTGATTGATTACTGGCGCGACATCCACTACAAGGCGAACTACGTCGAGGTTTCTACGCCGCTGATTATGAACCGCCACCTGTGGGAGACGAGCGGCCACTGGGATCATTACAAGGACAACATGTACGCCACCAAGATCGACGGCGAGGATTACTGCATCAAGCCGATGAACTGCCCGGGCGGCGTGATGGTCTACCGCAGCCAGCCGCACTCCTATCGCGAGCTGCCGCTGCGCGTGGGCGAGCTGGGTCTTGTCCATCGCCACGAGCTGAAGGGCGCGCTGCACGGCCTGTTCCGCGTGCGCTGCTTCACGCAGGACGACGCGCATATCTTCATGCGCCCCGACCAGATCACCGACGAGATCATCGGCGTGGTCGGCCTCATCAATCAGGTGTACAGCAAGTTCGGCTTTGATTACTTCGTCGAGCTTTCCACCCGCCCGGAGAACAGCATGGGCAGCGATGAGGATTGGGAGGCGGCGACCAACGGCCTGATTAAGGCGCTGGAGAAGCTCAACATGCCGTATATCGTCAACGAGGGCGACGGCGCGTTCTACGGCCCGAAGATCGACTTCCACCTGCGCGACAGCCTAGGACGCACCTGGCAGTGCGGCACGATTCAGCTCGACTTCCAGATGCCGCTCAACTTCGGTCTGGAATACATCGCCGAGGACGGCAGCCGTCAGCGCCCGATTATGATCCATCGCGTCTGCTTCGGCTCTATCGAGCGTTTCATCGGCATCCTGACCGAGCATTTCGCGGGCAAGTTCCCGACGTGGCTTGCGCCGACGCAGGTGAAGGTTCTGCCGGTTTCCGACAAGAGCATGGATTACGCGAAGGAAGTCTACGAGGCGCTGCGCGAGAAGATGATCCGCTGCGAACTGGATACCCGCAACGAGAAGATCGGCTACAAGATCCGCGAGGCGCGTCAGGTGGATCGTGTGCCGTACATGCTGATTATCGGCGCGAAGGAAGTGGAGACGAACACCGTCTCCGTCCGCGACCGCGACACCGACGAGACCGTGACCATGACGCTCGACGAGTTCCTCGGCAAGCTCTGTAAGCAGATCGAGGAGCGCGCGTAAACGAAATTGAAAATCTGAAATGCAAAGAACCGCCGATTTTGGCGGTTCTTTTGCTATGCCGGGAATGGGTGGAGTAATACTAATTCTTGTTAAAATGGCTTAATCCGCGCACCATCTTTTTCGCTCTGACTTTGCCTCGTTCCGTTCAACGTACCTCCAGTACGCCTCACTTCACTTGGCTTCGTCAGAACAAAAAATCTGATGCGCTCTGTTAAGCATTTTAACTGCGAATTAGTATAAGCATTTAATTCCCGTAATTCTCAATGCCCCTGAGCATCTCCAGCTCGCGCACGTCGCGCACATCGGTGAACGTTTCGCGAGAGAGCAGCACCGCCGAGCGCCAATACAGGCAGATATACGGCTGATCCTGCTCGAATTGATCCTGAATAAGGCTCATCGCGTTTTTATAGCTGTCGGCGGTGTAGCTCTTGCGCAGCTGGGTGATGAGGTCGTTCATGTCGTTGGAGCGATAGCGCGTGTAGTTACAGCTCGCGGTGGAGGTCAGTGTGAAGCCGGGGTCGGGGGACACGTCGAAATTGAAGCCGCACATGGCGATGGAATAGTCGCCGCTGACGAGCTTGGTCTGTACGCTTTCGCGCGACCACGTGGCGACGTAAGCCGGGATGCCGACGGCGGCAAGCTGATCGACGATCTTGTTGGCGGCGTTGGTGCGCGCGGTGGAACCGGGCTCGTCGTAGACGAGCAGGCGCAGGGATTCCATCTTCTTGCCGTCCTTGTAGCGGTTGCCGTCATCGGCGAGCTTGTAGCCCGCGCTGTCCAGCAGGGACGCGGCCATCAGCGGGTCGTAAATGTCGCGGATGGTCGATTCATTGGAGAGCCATGTGCCGGAAGGAATCGGGGTATAGGCGACGGTCGCCATGTTCTGATACGCGGAGGAGATCAGCTCGCTGCGGTTGATGGCGTAGGAAATCGCCTGCCGCAGGAGATTCTGTCCGTTGTCGTCGCTCTTGAAATCCTTATACGCGCGGTTGACGAGCAGCACCTCGAGCTGCCGGGTGCGCGCGGTGATGGAGAAGGTATTGAGCGAACCGCTGTAACGCGAGGCGTTGATAGAGCGCGTCATGGCGATATCGACGCTCTGCGTATCAAAGGCGTTGAGCGCCTGCTCGGCGGTGTCATAGATGCTGGCGCGGACATAGCGCACCTGCGGCGGGCGGTTCCACCATCCGTCGTTGGCGGTCAGCCAGATGGCGCTGCCCTGCTCATAGCCGTCGTATTTATACGGCCCGGTACCGGCGGGCATGTCGGCGGCGACCTGCGAGGCCGGGAGAATCGGGAAGGTCAGCGCGTAGAGCGAGCCGTAGCTGGCGCGGCGCAGGGTGAAGACGATGGTTTGCTCGTCCGTCGCCTCCCACGACTTGATGGAATAGAAGGTCGAGTAATACAGGCCGCGGTCGGCAACGGGCACCTCGGAATCGAGATTCTCGTCGAAACCGGCCAGCTCGAGCATGTAATCCAGCGTCGCCACCACGTCCGCGCTGGTGAGCGTCTGGCCGTTGTGGAAGGAGATGTCGTCGCGGAGCGTGACCTGCACCTTGCGGCCGTCGTTGGAAAAGCTGTACGCATAGGCCAGCTTGGGCTGGGGCTGATAATTGTCGTCGATCTCAAACAGCCCCTCGTAGACCAGATTCAGCAGGCTCACCACGTCGCGATGGTTCAATTCCAGCGGGCGAAGGGCGAGGTGATCGTCCGCCACGATGGCGACGGAGAGGGACGTGGACGCGGCCAGACCGGCGGCGGGAAGAACCAGCAGCGCGCAGGCCAGCAGCAGCGCGGCAAAACGGGAAATGCGCATGAACAAAGCTCCTTATGATTCGGTCGGTTCGGGGGTTTCCACGGGGAAATAGTATTTGCGGTAAACGTCGCGGGCGCGCAGCACGCGGGAGGCATACGTCGCCGTATCCTGCGTGGGGATGACGTCCAGCGTCACGCCGTCGGCGCTGTATTGCGGGTTTTTCAGCCAGCTGTCCACGTTGCCCTGACCGGCGTGATAGGCGCAGACAATCTTGGTCGCGTCGCCGTCAAACCGGCGGGAGAGGTACCCCAGGTACCACGTGCCGTAGCGGATGTTGGTTTCCGGGTCGTAGAGCTTGTCGAACGAGTAGCCCGCGCCGTCCTCCTTGTACTTGTGGGCGACCCATTCGGCGGTATCGGGCATGAGCTGCATCAGCCCGCGCGCGCCCAGCCGACTTTCGGCCCGGGGATCGAAGCTCGATTCGCAGAGGATGACGGCGGAGACGAGCGCCGGGTCGAGGCTCTGCTCGGCGGCGTACAGCGTGATGAGATCGCCGTAATAGAGCGGATGCTGCGCGCGCTCGGCGGCCTCGGCTTCGAGCCTGCGGCGTTCCTCCTGCTTGGCGAGATAGGTCTTCGTGACGGAAACCGCGCCCGTGACGAGCAGAATCACCGCCAGCGCCAGCGCGAAAAAGCGAACCGGCGACGGCAGGCCGTCAAACGGGGAGCGCGCGCGGCCATGGCGGCGGGGCGCTTCCTCCTCCGTTTCAATCGTCAGGGTGCGGACGGCGCGCCGCGGGATGGGCGGCTTTTCCGGCAAAGCGTCGTCGGAAAGACGAGGGGGCTGCGGCGGCCGTCTGCGCCGAACCGGCGCGCCGGAAACAGCGGCTTCCAGCAGCGCGTCCACCTGTCGGTGCGTCTGCTCGATGGAACTGTCGGTATCAATGACGGCGTTTGCGCGGCGGAGCTTTTCATCTAGCGGCATTTGCGAATCGATGCGGCGTTCGGCCTGCTCGCGGCTCAGCCCGTCGCGCTCGAAAAGGCGCTGAATCTGCGTTTCCCGCGCCGCGCGGACGACCCAGACGGTATCGAACATGGATTCCATTCCGCACTCGAACAGCAGCGGAATGTCGCCGACGACGATTTGCCCCGGCGCGTCGAGGCGGTCGAGCTGACGCCTGATTTCCGAAAGGATCATCGGGTGGAGAATGGCGTTGAGCGTTTCGCGCTTCTGCGCGTCGGCAAAGACGAGCTGGCCGAGCTTTGCGCGGTCGAGCGACGCGCCGGAAAACACGTCGTCGCCGAACGCCCGGCGGATTTCGGGCAGCGCCGCGCCGCCGTCGGCGGTCAGCGCGCGGGAAATCGCATCCGCATCGACGATGAAACAACCCTTTTGCCTGAGATACTGGCTGACGGTGCTTTTTCCGCAGGCGATGGAACCGGTCAAACCGATTTTCATAGATGTCCTCCGAGAGGCGGGGTACGTTGGGAACGTTGGGGATTTGCCCCAAGCCCCACCGGAAACCCGAGGTTTCCGGACTTCCCGCATAAATGAATGTAAGATAATGAATAGACGAAGAAAGAGAGGCAATTCATGCACAACTTGCTTATCAAATTTACGTTTAATCAATCATAGGCGCGAAGCGAAGAAGGGAGTTTGAGGGATGAAATCCCTCAAGCGGGGTTTGGGGCGGCAACCCCATCGTTCTTACTTCGTATCATACCACGAGCGCCCGGAATGAACGTCCGCAATCAGCGGCACACGCAGGGAAGCGGCGTTTTCCATGCAGCGGCGAAGCAGCGCCTCAACCTGCTCGCGTTCCGCTTCCGGTGCTTCGACGATCAATTCGTCGTGCACCTGCAAAATCAGCTTCGCGGCCAGCCCGGCGGCTTTCAGCTCATCGTGGACGGCGTTCATCGCGATTTTGATGATATCTGCCGCGGCGCCCTGCACCGGCGTGTTCATCGCGGCGCGCTCGCCGAACTGGCGGCGGTTGTAATTCGGGCTGCTCAATTCCGGCAGCGGACGGCGTCGGCCATACATCGTGACGGAATAGCCCTCCGCCTTTCCCTGACTGACGCACGCCTCCATAAACCGATGGATCGCCGGATAGCGGGCGAAGTAGCGCGCGATGAATTCGGCGGCCTCCTTGCGGGAAATATGCAGGTTGGCGGCCAGACCGAAATCGCTGATGCCGTAGACGATGCCGAAATTGACGGCTTTCGCGCTGGAGCGCATCTGCGGCGTGACCTCGGCGAGCGGCACACCGTAGACCTCCGCCGCCGTTCGGGCGTGGATGTCCTGGCCGAGGGTGAAGGCCTCGCACATGGCCTCGTCGCCGGAAAGGTGGGCGAGAAGCCGAAGCTCGATCTGCGAATAATCCGCATCGACGAGCACGCTGCCCGCCGGGGCGATGAACGCGCGGCGGATTTCGCGCCCCATCGGTGTGCGCACGGGGATATTCTGCAAATTCGGCTCGCTGGAGGAGATGCGCCCCGTCGCGGCGATGGTCTGGTCGAACCACGTGTGGATGCGCCCGTCGCGCCCCGTCAGCCGGAGCAGGCCGTCGATATAGGTGCTCTTGAGCTTGGCGACCTGCCGATAGAGCAGAATCTTTTCCACGGCCGGGTGCAGCTCCGCCAGCTCGCCGAGGGTGTCCGCGTCGGTGGAATAGCCGCGCGCGGTCTTCTTTTTGGCGGGCAGGCCGAGCGTATCGAAGAGAACGCCGCCCAGCTGCTGCGGGCTGTTCAGGTTGAACGGCGCAACGCCGCAGAGCGAAAAGATCTCGTTTTTCAGCCCGGCGATCTGCGCGTCGTATTGCTCGCCCAGCCGGTTCAGCTCGTCGCGATCGACGAGGAAACCGTCGCGCTCCATGTCGTAAAGCGTGGCGAGCAGCGGCAGCTCGATATCGCGGTAGAGCCGGGTCATCTCCTGCTCGTCGAGCGCGCGCTCGTCGGCAAGCGTCTGCTGCATGAGCGCGGCGGCGCTTGCAGGCGCTTCGTATTTGCCGTTTTGCGGCGCGAGCAGATACTGCATGAGCTGGTCGTCGTCAAACGGCGCGGAGACGGCGATGTTCCACGGCGCAAGCTCGGTTTTCAGCCGCTTTGCGCCGAAGAGCACGAGCGGGCGCGCGCCCGTCAGCAGGGGGGAGAGCGCCTTGGCCGCGCACAGCGGATCGAGCCCGCCGCCCAGAAGCCCCTTCGCATAGGGCACGACGGCCTGCGCGCCGTTTTCGGCCGCGAGGGAAACGCCGTCCTCCCGCATGAGCAGCGCGACGCGCGCGGCTTCCGGCAGCGCGGCGATAAAGGCGGCAACGGCGGCTTCATCGGCCAGCGTCAGCTCGTCCTGCCAGACGATCTGCGGCACGTCGGGCGCGCGATTCGCCGCGTGCGAACCGGAAAGCTGCGAAAGGCGGCTGGCCAGCGTCTTGAGGCCGAGCTGCTCGAACAGCGGCAGCACGCCCGTCATATCGCCGAGACGGCAATCCTCCAGCGTCACGTCGTCCAGCGGCACGTAGCGCGTGATGGTTGCGATTTTCTTGCTCATCAGGCCGGACATGCGCCCGTCGAGCAGCTTTTCGCGCTGCTTGCCCTTGAGATCGGCGTCGGCATGATCGAGCGCGTTTTCCAGCGTGCCGTAGGCGGTCAGCAGCCTGACCGCCGTTTTTTCGCCGATGCCGGGAACGCCGGGGATGTTGTCGCTCGCGTCGCCCATCAGCCCCTTGAGATCGGGAATCTGCGCCGGGGTCACGCCGAAATCCTCGAGCACCTTTTCCGGCGTGTAGCGCACCACGTCGCTCACGCCGCGCCGGGTGTAGAGCACGCTGCTCGTTTCGGTGACGAGCTGCATGGAATCGCGGTCGCCCGTGACGAGCAGGGCGGGAATCCCCGCTTCCTCGCAGCGGCGGGCAAACGTGCCGAGGATGTCGTCGGCCTCGAAGGTCGGGCAGGTCAGGATTTTGATCCCCATTTTCGTCAGGCATTCGCGCACGAGGTCGAACTGCGGCTTCAATTCCGGCGCGGTCGGCTTGCGCCCCGCCTTGTACTCGCTGTAATCCGTGTGGCGGAAGGTCGGCCCGTGAAGATCGAACGCCACCGCCAGATAGCGCGGCTGCTCGTCGCCGATGACCTTGAAGAGCATGGAAAGAAAGCCGAAAACGGCGTTGGTAAACACGCCGTCCTCGTTGGAAAGCGGAGGCAGGGCGTGGAAAGCGCGGTGCATGAGGCTGTTGCCATCCACGATGACAAAGGTATCCGGCTGAGACATGGCGTTCTCCTCTTTCAGATGATATTCAGTCACGATTATGATACCACAAAGGGGGCAAAAATACAAACGGATTGACATCGCGCGGCGGCAGGGCGCGTTTCCCGCGCTTAGATACGGAAATATAACGGAAATATAAACAAAAGAAGGGCGAAACCGACCCTTCTTTCGTAAAAAGCAAAAAACACTCCGATTCGGCGCTGAGCATGTTCTGCGCAGAGGGCGAATGGCGGACGTCAATACCGCTCGATCTCCGAACGCGCTTCTTCAAGCCCGGCGACCAGCGCAAAGAACGCCTCCTGCGCCTGCGGCAGACGGTCTGCGCTGCCGTCGCGCAGAAGATCGCAGAGCACGGCGGCGGGGCGATAGACGCAGGTGACGGCCAACTGCGCGGAAAGCCCCTTGAGCGTGTGCGCAAGCAAAAACGCCTGATGAACGTCGCCCTGCGTCAGCGCGTCGCTCAGCGGCAGGAGCGAGGTATCCTGCGCAAAGCGGCGGAGATGGGCGAGGTAGAACGACGGATCGTTCCCGTTCAGCGCGAGGCCGTCGGAAAAATCAATGGAGGAAGCGGAAGCCATACGTAAACCCCCCTTACATTCAGGAATATAGGGGAAGTATACCATAGAAGGAAACAAGATACAAGCGATGTAATACTAATTCTTGTTAAAATGGCTTAATCCGCGCACCATCTTTTTCGCTCTGACTTTGCCTCGTTCCGTTCAACGTACCTCCAGTACGCCTCACTTCACTTGGCTTCGTCAGAACAAAAAATCTGATGCGCTCTGTTAAGCATTTTAACTGCGAATTAGTATAAAGGGCGGTTAATGGATAGCAAATGGTTTTTGAAACGGCGCGGCGAGAAAAATCATCCTTTTTCGGCGGAAAAGCAGGAAAAACGGAAAGCTGCGCGAAAAAGAAAAGTTGTATGTGTATGCCTATATGGCGTTTTGACCCAAGGAAAGGAATATCCCCGATGAAGAAAAAAACGATTTGGGCGCTGGCGACGGCGCTTTTGGCGCTGCTTGCTACGGGCTGCGCGGCGCAGACGAACGGGCAGACCACGATCGTCACGAGCTTTTACCCGATGTATGTGCTGACGCTCAACGTGACGGACGGAATAGACGGCGTGACGGTGCAGAACATGGCGGAGCAGAACGTCGGCTGTCTGCACGATTATCAGCTCCAAACCCGCGACATGGTGACGCTGGAGGGCGCGGACGCGCTGGTCATCAACGGCGGCGGGATGGAGCAGTTCATGGATAAGGTGCTCACCCTGCGCGCGGATCTGCCGGTCATCGACGCGAGCGAGGGCATTGCCATGTTCCCCAGCGACGAGACGCACGACCACGATGCGCACGCGCACGACGAGCATGACGAGCTTTATAACGCGCACGTCTGGCTGGATCCGAGCCGCGCGATAAAGCAGGTGCAGAACATCGCGGACGGGCTGGCCGAGGCCGACCCGGCGCACGCGGCGGCATACCAAGAGAACGCGGCGGGCTATATCGAGCGTCTGACGGCGCTTGACGACGAGCTGAAGGCGCAGCTTGCGCCGTTTGCGGGCGCGGACATCATCACGTTCCACGAGGCGTTCGCGTATTTTGCCGATGCGTATGGCCTGCATGTGGCCGGCGTGATCGCCAACGAGCCGGGCGAAGAGCCGAGCACGCGCGACATCGCCGATACCTGCGATTTGGTGACGACGCTGGGGATTCGAACGCTGTTCGTCGAGCCGCAGTACCCGCAGAAGGCCGCCGAAACCATCGCGCGGGAGACGGGCGCTTCCATTTATACGCTCGACCCGTGCGTATCCGGCGACGGCACGAAAGAAAGCTATGAAACCATCATGCGCGAAAACGCAAGGGTACTCACGGAGGCGCTTTCCAAATGACGCAGAAAAAAACGGTTCAGCCTCAGATTACGCATGACCACGCCGGTCACGCGCATGTGAACTGCCCCGGCCATGCGCCGTGCAGGCTCTGCCGCATCGAGGTCGATCACCTGAGCGTATCGGCGGGCAATCAGCAGCTTCTGCACGACGTCAACCTGCACATCCATTGCGGCGAGCTGACCGCGCTCATCGGCGCGAACGGCGCGGGCAAGACGACGCTCATCCGCGCGCTGCTGGGACAGGTGGAATACAAGGGCGTCATCCGCCATCTGACCACGGACGGTCGGCCAGCGGCGGACGTGCGCACGGGCTACGTGCCCCAGCAGCTCGAATTCGACCGTTCCTCCCCGGTGACGGTCACGGATTTCATGGCCGCGTCGCTTTCCAGAAGGCCGGTCTTCCTCGGCGTGAGCAAAAAGACGCGCGAAAAGGTGATGGCCGCGCTGGCGAGAACGCACAGCGAGAGGCTCTGCAAGCGCCCGCTGGGCGCGCTTTCCGGCGGCGAATTGCAGCGTGTGCTGCTGGCGCTGGCACTGACCCCGCAGCCCGATCTGCTGATTCTGGATGAGCCGGTCTCCGGTGTGGATCAAAACGGGCTGGAGTCGTTTTATCAGACGGTGGACGAGCTGAAGCGCACCAACCACATGGCGATTCTGCTCGTGTCGCACGATTTGGACGTGGTGCGCCGCTACGCCGACCGCGTGGCGCTGATGCAGGGCACGATCGTGCGGCAGGGCGACCCGGAAACCGTCTTTGACAGCGAAGAATTCGCGCAGGTGTTTTATACGAGAGGAGGGCACGTATGAGCGGCGTATATGCCCTGATGGACACGCTTCTGCCCTTTGAGTGGCTGCATTATACCTTTATGAAGAACGCGCTGATTGCGATTGTTCTGCTCACTCCGCTGTTCGGCATGCTGGGCACGATGGCGGTGGATAACAAGATGGCGTTCTTTTCGGACGCGCTGGGGCACAGCGCGCTGACGGGCATCGCCATCGGCGTGGTGCTCGGCTGGCAGAGCCAGATGAGCGCGATGCTTCTCTTCGGCCTGATTTGGGCGGTGCTCATCACGTTTGTGAAGCACCATTCCAAAATGAGCGCGGACACGATCATCAGCGTGTTTTCCTCCACCTCGATTGCGCTGGGGCTTGTCGTGCTCTCGCGCGGCGGCGCGTTTGCCAAATATTCCTCCGTGCTGGTGGGCGACGTGCTCTCCGTGGCGCAGGGCGATTTGCTGGCGTTGCTGCTGGCGCTGGTCGGCACAATCGTCTGTTGGGTTTTCCTGTTTAACCCGCTGCTGATTACCAGCGTCAACGCGCCGCTGGCGCAGAGCCGCGGGATTCGCTCCCGGATGACGGAATATGCGTTCACGATGCTGGTCGCCGTCGCGGTGATGGTGTCCATTCGCTGGGTCGGCGTGATGCTGATTAACTCGCTGCTGATTCTTCCGGCGGCGGCCTCCCGCAACGTTGCGCGCAGCGCGGCGGGGTATATGCGCACGAGTGTGATCATCGCGCTCTGCTGCGGCGTGATCGGGCTGGCGCTGTCGTATTACCTCAACACGAGCGCGGGCGCGGCGATTGTGCTCTGCTGCGCGGCGGTGTATTTCGTGACGCTGCCGATGCGCAGAAAATAACCCTTAAAACCGACATTTCAGCCCACAACGCTTGTCTGCGTCGGGCTGTTATGTTATAATCCAGCGAGTATGGAAGCAGATACAGAAGCGAACGCATAAAAGCGGGGAAGGAAAGGGGGCGCGGCCGTGCTCGGCGTGATGACCGTCCGCAAGGAGGAACTCAAGTTCCGCGAATTTGACCGATATCGCGGGTTTTACTGCGGGCTGTGCCGCGCCATCGGCCGGCGCTGCGGCAAAGCCTGCCGAATGGCGCTCAGTTTTGAGATGACGTTTTTATCCATGCTGCTGACCTCGCTGTATGAGCCGCAGACGAGCGGCGAAATGCGCCGGTGCGCGTTTCATCCCATCGAAAAGCGGCTGATGCTGGGCAACGACGCCATTGATTACTGCGCGGATTTGAGCGCGCTGATCTCCTACTACGATCTGCGCGATGGATGGGAAGACGAACGGCGCGTGGACAGGCTCGCCGAAAGCGCGCTGCTCAAAGCGGCGGCGGGACGCGCGGGCAATGCGCTCCCCCGGCAGAAGGAAGCGGTGGAGCGATACGTCGCCCGGCTGCACGAGGTGGAACGCAGGAACGACATGAACCTCGACGCGGCGGCGAACCTTTCGGGCGAAATGCTCGGCGAACTGTACGTCTGGAAAAAGGACGTTTACGAGCGGGATTTGCGCGAACTGGGCTTTTACCTCGGCAAATTCATCTATCTGTGCGACAGCTTTGAGGACGTCGAGCAGGATATCAAAAAGAAGAATTACAATCCCCTCGTCGAGCGGTTTGAAAGGCCGGAATTTGAGGCTGAGAGCCGCATGATGCTGGAGGATATGATGGCTCGCGCGTGCAGGGCGTTTGAGTGCCTGCCGCTGCTTGAGGACGTGCCGATCATGCGCAACATCCTCTATTCGGGCATATGGCTGCGCTTTGAGGGCGCATGTGAGCGAAGAAAGGCGAAAAGCAAGCAATGACAGATCCGTATCAGGTTTTAGGCGTATCTCCGACGGCCAGCGACGACGAGGTGAAGAAGGCCTATCGAACGCTCTGCAAGCGGTATCACCCCGATGCGAACGTGGGCAAGCCGGACGCCGCGCAGGCCGAAAAGAAATTCATGGAAGTTCAGCAGGCGTATGAGGAGATCATGCACCGCCGGCAGGGCGGCGGCCAGCGCGCGGGCAGCGGCTATAACGGCGGCGCGCAGCAGCAGCGCCAGCCGCAGTATGACGACCCGTTTGCCTCGTTTTGGGGCGCTTACGGCGGAAATCCCTACGGCAACGCGGGCTACGGCGGATATGGCCAGACGCGGCAGGATGATTCCATCGAGATGCGCGCGGCGAAGAACTACATCGACACCGGCCACTATGCCGAGGCGCTCAACGCGCTGGGCAGCGTGCCCCCCGGAAAGCGGAACGCTCGCTGGTATTTCCTCAGCGCGCTGGCGCAGAGCGGCCTGCACAACAACGCGCAGGCCATGGAATACGCCAGACAGGCCGCGAGCATGGAACCGAGCAACATGCAGTATCAGCAGCTTCTCAGCCAGCTTCAGGGCGGCGGAAGCTGGTACAGCCAGCAGGGGCAGGAATACGGCCGCAGAACCGGCGGCATGAACAGCGTTTGCACGACCATCCTGATGCTGAACCTGTGCTGCGCCTGCTGCGGCGGCGGTCGGATGATGTATTATCCGATGTTCTGCTGCATCTAAGCGGTTTGAAAAAAACATCGCGGAAACGCAGGAAAATCCGTTGGATTTTGCTTGCATTCCGCGATGAAATCCGCTATAATAAAAGCACGACGAAAGGGTTTTGGTGATGTTAGCCCTTGCGGACTTGCGAGATGGTGACGGCAATCACGATCTCGCTTTTCTTTATGATGAAAAAAACTCATCGAAAGCATGAATCAGAAGCTATTCTTTCCGCATGGAAGGGATAGCTTTTTCTTGCATTGCGGCGCATTTTGCTGTAAAATGCGTTTATACGTCCACGGGGAGGATCGACATGAAGGAAATTACGAGCGTACACAATGCTGCCGTTCAGCTTTTGCGGGAGCTTCAAAAACCGAGGGCGCGTCGAGAAAACGGCCTTTTCGTTTGCGAAAGCGCCAAGCTGGTGGGCGAAGCGGTCGCGCTGCGGCTCGCTCAGGCGCTCTTTATCGAAAAAGGGCGCGAGGCGGAATATGCGCCGATGATCGGGCAGGCGGAAAGCGCGGGCTGCGAGCTGTACGTCGTTTCAACGGCGGTGATGCAGGCGGTCAGCACGGCGAAAACGCCGCAGGGCGTCGTCTGCACGGCACGGATTCCCCAGCCGCCGAAGACGCTTGCGGGGCGGCGGCTCGTCGCGCTCGACGGGGTGCAGGATCCCGGCAACGTCGGCACGATTTTGCGCACGGCGGATGCGGCGGGGTTTGACGGCGCGATCCTCGGCCCAGGCTGCGCGGATCTCTACGGCGCAAAGACGCTGAGGGCGACGATGGGCAGTGTGTTCCGTGTGCCGGTGCTGCCGACGAACGACCTGCCGGGGACGTTGGAAGCGATGAAGCGCGAGGGCTACGCCGTTGCGGCGACCGAACTCGGCGGGCAGGATTTTTACGCCTGCTGCCCGCGCGGCAAGGCGATTCTGGTGATCGGCAGCGAAGGGCAGGGCATCAGCAAGCCCGTCCGCGACGCGGCGACGCACCATCTGGCGCTGCCGATGCGCGGCGGCGCGGAATCGCTCAACGCGGCGGTTGCCGCCGGCATTATGATTTACGAAATGGCCAGAGAACAGGCCTGAGGAGGAAACGCCGTGCAGGAGAGAAACGAAATGGCATTTACGCTGGGAATGATTCTGGAAGCGCGCGAGCGCCTGAAAGGCGTGGCGCAGCGGACGGGGCTTGTGCAGTTCAAAGCGCTTTCCGACGAGCACAGCCAGATTTACCTGAAAACCGAGGATTTGCAGAACACCGGCTCGTTCAAGGTGCGCGGCGCGTATATCAAAATCGCCAGCCTCAGCGAGGAGGAGCGCGCCTGCGGCGTGATCGCGTCGTCGGCGGGCAACCATGCGCAGGGCGTTGCGCTGGCGGCGAGAGCCTTCGGCGTTCCGGCAACCATCGTCATGCCTGCGGGCGCGCCGCTCTCCAAGGTGAAGGCCACGCGCGAGCTGGGCGCGAACGTCGTGCTCCACGGCAGCGTATACGACGACGCATACGCCGAGGCCTGCCGGATTCAGCAGGAAACGGGCGCGACGTTCATCCACCCGTTTGACGACCCGATGGTCATCGCGGGGCAGGGCACCATCGGGCTGGAGATCATGGACGATTTGCCGGACGTGGATACCATCGTCGTGCCGATCGGCGGCGGCGGGCTGGCTTCCGGCGTGGCCTCCGCGGTGAAGATGCTCCACCCGAATGTCCGGGTGATCGGCGTGCAGGCCGCGGGCGCGGCGGGCATGAAGGCCTCCATCGAGGCGGGGCATGTCGTTTCGCTCGATACGGCCAAGACGATTGCGGACGGCATCGCGGTGAAGAAGCCGGGCGAATTGACCTTCGCGCTGTGCAGCAAATATCTGGATGAGATCGTGACGGTCGATGACGACGAAATCGCGCAGGCGATTCTGTTCCTGATGGAGCGCGGCAAGATGGTCGCCGAGGGCGCGGGCGCCGCGCCGGTCGCCGCCATTATGAACCGCAAATTCGATGTGAGCGGCAAGGTTGCGGCGGTGATCTCCGGCGGCAACATCGACGTGACGATGATCTCCCGCATCATTGAAAAGGGTCTGCTTCGCGCCGGGCGCATGACCAAGCTCCGCATCCTCATGCAGGATAGGCCGGGGCAGCTCGAAATGGCCAGCCGCATCATCGCCGCCGAGGGCGCGAACGTCATGGTCGTTCACCACGACCGAACGGACGTCGATCTGGATATCCGCGACGCTATTTTGGAAATTACGATGGAAACGCAGGATCGCAAGCACGCACAGCGGGTGATTGACGCGCTTCGGGCGAGCGGATTCAAGGTTTCCTGACGAAACGACGCATGAGCCTCCCCGGATACGGGGAGGTTTTGCCGTATAAGAAAGCATCAATAAACTGAGCAAAAAGCAAATTCTGCACAAAACGCGGGCGCGCAATGCGCGCCCCT
>ERZ827108.496-NODE-496-length-66492-cov-5.953956_pt1 | contig 66492 bp, 71 predicted proteins | sample MGYA00519921_ERZ827108 | MGnify/ENA primary metagenome ERZ827108 (study PRJEB31778, sample SAMEA3449258) | human gut metagenome | biome: human gut; feature: human-associated habitat; material: faeces | place: United Kingdom | collected 2010/2012 ... | reverse complement strand
TCTGCATCAGCGCCTTGACGCCCGTTTCCGAGAGGTATTTGATCAGCGGCTTGTACTTGGGCAGGCCCTTGTGGGCACGGTAGAGCTTCACGCCGCCCTCGTCGTTCTTGCCCTCCGAGATAAGCCGGCGTGCCTCGGCCAGCAGGCCCGTCACGAGGTTTTTCTGCAGGTTGTAGAGATGGTCGATGGCCGGGCAGTACTGCTCGAAGAGCTGGTCGTCGCCTTTGGGTACCGGGCCGGAGATGATGAGCGGCGTACGGGCGTCGTCGATCAGCACCGAGTCGACCTCGTCGACGATGGCGAAGTGGTGCTTGCGCTGCACCAGATCGGCCGGCGACGAGGCCATGTTGTCACGCAGGTAGTCGAAGCCGTATTCGTTGTTCGTACCGAAGGTGATGTCGGCCATGTATGCCTTGCGGCGGGCGTCGGAGTTGGGCTGCGTGTCGTCGATGCAGGCTACCGAAAGCCCGTGGAACTGGTACATCGGGCCCATCCACTCCGAGTCTCGCTTGGCCAGGTAGTTGTTCACCGTGACCAGGTGCACGCCCTTCTTGGCCAGCGCGTTGAGGAATACGGGGAGCGTCGCTACGAGTGTCTTTCCTTCACCCGTCGCCATCTCGGCGATCTTGCCCTTGTGGAGCACCACGCCGCCGAACAGCTGTACGTCGTAATGGATCATGTCCCATTTCAGGTCGTTTCCGCCCGCCATCCAGTGGTTGGCATAGACGGCCTTGTCGCCCTCGATACGGACGAAGTCCTTCTCGGCGGCCAGATCCCGGTCGAAATCGTTGGCCGTGACGACCACCTCGTCGTTCTGTGCGAAGCGGCGTGCCGTATCCTTCATGATGGCGAAGGCTTCGGGCAGTATCTCGTCGAGCTTCTCCTCGATCTTCTCGTCGATGCGTTTGGTCGTCTCGTCGATCTCCTTCGAGATACGCTCCTTCTCCTCCAGCGAGGTTTCGGGCAGTTCAAGCTTGGCCTTCAGTTCCACGATGTCGGCCTCGTCCCGGGCGATGAAATCGGCGATCTGCTTCTTCAGCGCCTCGCTCCGGGCGCGCAGCTCGTCGTTCGAAAGGGCTTCTATCAAAGGGTATACCGCCTTGATCTTCTCGAGGTAAGGCTCGATCTGCTTGCGGTCTTTGTCGGCTTTCGAGCCGAAGAAAAGTTTGATTAAACTTGCAACTATTTCCATATGTGATTTCAGTTATTTCGGGGTTGTGTCCGTAAATCTTACAAAAGTAATGATTTCTTTCAAAACCACAAAATATTGCGGGGAGGAGTCCCCGTTTGCCGCAAAAAAATATATTTGCCCGTAAATTCCTGATTTCCCTGCAAAACCCTTATATTTGTTAACAATTTGCGTTAACCCCACTAATCTGTCGTTCATGGAGCCTAAACTTTTTCCGGCCCGGTATTCCCTGGCAATCCTCTTCCTCGCCTGTGCGTTTTGTTGTCATGCCCAGTCCCGGGTCATCGAGGTACATCTCGAAAAACAGAAACCGGCCGTAAAGTCAACCATATGGGCATTCCCGCTTGAGGACGATACCGTACCTTTGGCCGAACTCCGTCCCCGGGCAACCGGATTGCCTGACGAGTGGAAGGCTTATTCCGTGACGGACGACTTCCCGCAGGCTCTCTATCAGGGTTTTTGTGCCGGGAAGGTCGATGAGCAGACCTGCATGCGGAAATTCGAGGCATGGCAGCGGGATACGACGGATTATTCTCCGTACCCCGTGCGGATATTTCTGATGGTTGCATTCGGCCGCGACGGTTCGGGGGTGGAACATGTGATGTTCGATACCGACGGCGACTACGATTTTTCGGACGAAACCGATTACCGGCTTGGGGAGCAGCCCCCGCTGGTAAGGATGGCCTACGAACGCGTCGTAAACAAGAAAATCGTGCCGGATATAACCTGGGTGGAACTTTCGGATCGGTTCGGGGAGCGTAACCTGTTGATGTGGGAGACGACGCAAGGCCGGTTCTCGCTCGACGGTGTGGAGTACGCATGTACGATCGTGCCTGAGGGTTCGTACGACCGGCATTTATGCACAATTAAGATCGCGACCCGGAACGGAAGTGCGGAGTATGACTTGAAAGAATATGCCCGTTTGGGTGATGCGTGGTACCTGCTCGACAGCCTGGCGCCCGACGGACGTTACCTGCGTCTGGAGTGCGTTCCCGATGCCGAAGGCCGGGAAGCCATGCAGGTAGGTTTCCGGCCCTATGCTTTCACGGCCGTCGATATGGCGGGCCGGACGGTGCATTTCCCCGGTGATTTCGCCGGAAAGTATGTACTGCTGGATTTTTGGGCGTTGTCGTGCGGCCCCTGTGTGTATGAAATCCGTAATTATTACCCGGATATTTATGCCCGTTTCAGGGATTGCGGATTCGAGATCGTCGGCGTCGCGGACAATACCGCAGCCGAATTGCGCGGCTTTATGGATAAGTATGCGATGCCGTGGACGGTGATCGCCGACCGTGATAACGGGAAGGTGCGGCGAAACCCTTACGGGATTACTTTTTTCCCGACGCTGTTGCTTCTCGGCCCCGACGGGCGCATTCTCGAAAAAGGCTGGAATTTGCGGGGCGCGGAGCTGGAAAACGTCCTGCGCCGCTATATGCCCGACGCACCCCGGGCGGCGAACGAATGATTCCGGATGATAATTGGCGCGACCGCCTATTTCCGCTTTTTGTGTAACTTATAGTAGAGAACGTACAGGCCCGGCAGGCGGTTTATCAGGAAATGCCGGAAGTCCCGGCGGCGGAATTCGAGCGGCATGATGCCTTGCCGGCGGGCTTCCCGGAGCATTTCGCGGGCGTTGCCGAGTTGCCTCACCACGGTCTGTTTGCATGCCAGGCTCATGGTCTTGCCCACATGCAGGCGCATCAAACGGGCGCCTGAGGGGTCTTCCGTCCCGATGCGGGAGGCGAAACAGGTCAGGCTTTTCATTGCGCGTACGAGGTCTAAGCGACTTTGCGGCTTGTAATTGCCCATGAACGAGTCGCTGCGTTGCAGGTAGTTGTAAACCCGGACGGGGAGGTATTGGATCCGCCGTGCGTAATACAACGCGCGGGGTGTGAACTCTTCGTCCTCGTGCCAGATCGGGGTCATCCGCAGCGAGTTGGCGTCGAGCATCTCCCGCGAGTAGAGGTAGGCGTATACCATCGGCAGGAACCGGTCGCGTTGCAGGAAATCGACTCCGCGCTGCACGTCGGAGCCGTTGCCTGCGGAAATCCCGTCGCTCCAGAGTGGGACGTCGTTGCCGTTTTCGTCGATTCCCGCTATTTCGAAGCACAGCATGTCGAGCCCTCCGCACTCCATGGTTTCCACCAGGTGCCCGAGGACATTCGGTTCGAGGTAATCGTCTGCGTCGAGATACATGACGTACCTGCCCGCGGCGCGGTCGGTGCCGTAGTTGCGCGTGCGGCTCAGCCCCTCGTTGGGTTTGGTATATACATGTACGTTGGGGTGCCCCTGCGCCGCCTTTTCGGCGGTTGCGAGCGACCCGTCCGTCGACCCGTCGTCGATGACCAGAATTTCGTACTCCTCGGGAGATAAATCCTGCGCAAGGGCCGAGGCAATACATTTCCCGATCAGTTTTTCGAGGTTGTACAACGGGATTATGATGCTGACTTTTTTCATATCACCGGAGTTCGAGCCACAGCAGGCGTTTCCTGATTTTTACGGTCCAAGAGGGATAGAAACATTTGCAGGCGAGCTTGTAACGGTAAACCAGCCGTTTGCGCAGCAGTTTCGGATCGTAGGCCCTGCGTTCGGAGTTTGCGCGGTAGAGTCGTTTGAGCAGGCCGCGGTAGGTCGTAAGTTCGTCGCGCCGCAGTGTCCCGACCCGGAGGTTCATCTGTGTGTATATCCGCGATTCCTCGTCGGTGAGCGTCATGCCGAGGGTTGTGCGCAGCAGATCCCGCTGGATAGCTTGCGCGCTGAGGGTTTGCCGGTCTAACTGGCTGGTCGAAAGTTGGTTTTCCCACCTGCGGTAGAACGAGAGGTGTTCCGGGATGTTGGCCATGCGCATGTGCCCGGAAAGTTCCGCCCAGAACAGGTAGTCTTCCGCCATGGTCGCCCGGAACCGGACGCCCGAGCGCAGGAAGGCCCCGCGGCGCATCATGACCCCCGACATTGCGAACGGGCAGCCGAAAAGCATCTGGATCCGGATTCCTTCGTGCGTGGTGGGATCCTGGATCTTCTGTTCCCGGACATCGTCCGGCCCGAACATCGTATAGTAACTGCCGCACAGGTCGATCTGCGGGTGCTGTCCGAAGAATGCTGTCTGGCGGGCGAAACGTTCCGGCGAACAGCGGTCATCGGCATCCATGAACGTAATGAAACTCCCGCGCGCTGTCTCCAGTCCCCGGTTGCGGGTATAGGCGGCGCCGTGGTTCGCGTCGTTGCGCATCAGGACGATCCGTGCGTCTTGCGCGGCATAACGGCTTGCGATGTCGTACGAGGAGTCCGTCGAGGCGTCGTCGATAACGATCAGCTCGAAATCCCCGACGGTTTGTCCGAGGATGTTGCCGATGCTTTCGCCGACGAATCGCTCTGCGTTGTAGAGCGGCATGATGACGCTTATGAGGGGGGATTGCTTTTCCATCGTTGCCTGTTATTCGGTTGAACTTATGCTTTGCAGGATGCGCCGTCCGACGGGGCATTCCGTACAGCGTTTTGCAGGACAGTATTCCGTGGCGAGTTGCAGCAGCGCCTGCGATTCGAACGCGTTGCGGATCATAACGCCCGTGTTGCGCCAGTTGCGCATGTAACGGTTGTCCTCGGCTGGCAGGCGTTCGAGCAGCGTGAGGGCGCTGTCGCGCAGCGTTTCGCGCCCGGTGACGCTGCCGTAGGCGAATTGCAGGACGGAAACGAGGTTGATGCCGATGATATTGGCCTTGAACGCGCCCAGCCGCTTGGGGTGTTCGTCGCTTGCGATCCCCGGGATGTGGTGCGTGCGCCAGTAGTCCGACGCTTCGATGCAGAACAGCCGCCGGATGTCCTCTTCCGTGCGGCATGACATGGCGCGTTCCATTACGAATTCGTCCTGTATGAAGAACTCGGCCGCCTGTGCCAGACGCAGTACGGGATGGTTGGCGGGGCGTATCTCGTCCAGTTCCCAGACCCCGGCATCGAGCGGTTCGATGTCGTATTTGGCCGCCAGGTATTCGAAGTCGCGCGCCAGGTCGAGCGTGTACGCGTCGTGCGGATAGAGCGTCAGCAGCCCCGAAGCCCCGAAGAACATGGCTTCGACGGCCCGCGGCGCCAGCCGTTCGCGCAGGACGACCTTGTAGGGGACGCGGCGTGCCAGCGAGAGGTACGCCTCCTGGTTCCGGCGGTCGCCCAGCGTGCGGAAATAGAGCAGGTAGAAGGTCTGGTTCCAGTTCTCGGAAGCCTCTTCCCGCAGGGCGTCGACCATGCGCATCTTGCGTTCCAGCCGGCTGAAGAGCAGTGCCGTGCATATTTCGCTGCGCTGCAGGGAGCCCAGCCCGGCGAGGTACCCGCCGCAGGCGTACGTCCCGGCCCCGGCCTGCAGCCGGTTCAGCATCCGATGCTCCTGCTCCGCGCCCATGTCAGAACATGTTGAGTTCGAGCAGCGCCTCCTCCGACATCATGCTCTTGTCCCATACGGGGTCGAACGTGAGGATGACATTCACCGCCTTTACGCCGTCGACCTTGGCAACCTGCTGGTTGACATCCTCCACGAGCATGTCGGCCATGGGGCAGTTGGGCGCCGTGAGGGTCATGCGGATGTTCGCCACGCCGTCGGGCGTGTAGTCTATTTCGTAGATCAATCCCAGGTCATAGATGTTGACCGGGATTTCGGGATCGTATATGTTCTTGAGCGTAAGGACTATGTCCTTCTCTACCTTCAGTATGTCTTCGGGTGTCATGGCTGTCTGTTATTTTTCGCTTTTGCTTGCGAACGCGAGCGCATAGAGCCGCATCTGTTTGACCATCGACAGCAGGCCGTTCGAGCGCGTGGGCGAGAGGTTGGCGCTCAGGCCGATGGCGTCGATGAAATAGAGGTCGGTGTCGAGGATCTCCTGCGGCGTGCGCCCGTTCAGCACGCGTATCAATAACGCGATGATTCCCTTGGTTATTATGGCGTCGCTGTCGGCGGCATAGTAGACCTTGCCGTCCTCCAGGCGTGCGTCTACCCACACGCGCGACTGGCAGCCGTCGATCAGGTATTGTTCCGTGCGGTGCTCGGCTGCGATGGCCGGGAGCGAGTCGCTCAGGCCGATGAGGTAGTCGTATTTGTCGAGCCAGTCGTCGAATACCGAGAACTCCCCGATGATCTCCTCCTGTATCTTGTCCATATCTTTTGCTTTAAAACCTTACAAATCTATTATTTCCGGCAGTACTTCGCCTTCCGATGCCGCAGGCTCGGTGATCTCCAGCATACGTGCCACGGTCGGAGCCACGGCTGTCATGTCCACGCGGCGCTTTATGCGCTGCGGCCCGACGCCGACGCCGTAGAATACCAGCGGCACCTGCGTGTCGTAGCCGTACATCGACCCCGACGACGACCAGCAGCGCTCCTGTTCCTCGATCCAGCCGGGCATCAGGTTCAGGATGACGTCGCCCGAACGGCGGGGGTAGAAGCTGTTCTGCATCTTGCGGGCATAGCCGCTCCCGAAGTAGCTCGTACGCATGGCCGTCGCCGAGAGGGCGTGCGATACGCCCCGGAACTGCATGGCGAAGATCGCCACCTCGTTCTGTACCTCGGCCAGGTCGAGCCCCCGCTCGTAGATCAGGTTGTGGTTCAGGTAGACGCATTTGTCCTCGTACTCCAGCACCCAATCGCCCATGCCGTAGCGGACGTTGAGGAAGCCGTTGACGATCACCTCGAACTGGCGGGTGTTGAACCGGTCGCTCTCTTCGTGCCCCGTGTCGAAAGAAGGGCTGGTGCCGTGGTCGGAGGTGAAGACGACGAGCACCTCACCGTTTCTGACCTGGGCGAAGACGAAGGTCAGAAAATCGGCCAGGTCGCGATCCAGGCGGTAGTACATGTCCTCGACCTCGACCGACTCGGGGCCGTAGGCCTCGCTGATGCGGCGCGGCGTGTCGAGGCAGATGTTCAGCAGGTCGGGCGTCGCGTCGTCGCCGAGTTTGAACTGGGCGATAGCCTGCTTGGCAAAGCCCAGCACGGCGGTGTTGCCCGCCGGGGTGTAGAGCATTTTGTCGTAGTCCGACGTGAGTTTCAGGCGCCCTTCGCCCGGCTCGTCTTTGTCTTTCCTGCTTTTGCCCGTGAGAACGATGTCCCAGTTGCGGGTGTTGAGGTAGCGTCCCTTTTCGTAGAGCGTGCGCCACTCGGGGGCGATGTACGAGAGGTTGTAGCGTTCGCGGTTGCTGCGGGCGACCCATTCGGGTACTTCGGGGGCGTAATAGGGCGACGTTTCCCAGCCGCAGCGCGCCGAATCGAGCCAGAAGGCTTCGCCGCCGTGCCCGGCCATGATGACCGCCGACATCGCCTCGGTGGCAACCGAGACGGCTTTGGCTCCGGGCTCGTGTTGCAGGAGCGCCTCGGCGAGCGTCGGGGCTATCAGGTTGTAGGGCCCCGGGCCCTTGCGCCCGGCGATCAGTTCCACGGCGTCGTTTTCGACGTAGTCGCGCCAGCGGGCGCCGATTACGCCGTGCGTCGAAGGCATGGCGCCCGTGGTGAGCGTGGCGAGCGATACGGGCGTCGTGGTCTGCTGGTAGTCGTAGCGGCTATCGGCGAAGACCGTGCCCCCGTCCAGCAGGCGCCTGAGCCCGCCTTCGCCGTAGTTGTCGGCATACCGGCCGAGGTCTTCGGCGCGCATCGAGCCTACGACGATGTTGACGACCAGGCGGGGGCGTGCCGCCGCGGCTTCGAATGCCGCCAGGGCGGCTATGGCAAGTAAAATGATCCTGTGCTTCATTGCGTGTGTGTGATTGGCCGCAAATTTACGAATTTATTTCGATACATCTGCGGAAATATTCCTCCTCGGCCTGAAAATCGACCTGCGGCAGTGCCGCGATCTCGCCTATCCTGCGGCGGCAGAACTCCCGGTAGGCCTCGCTGCGGGGGTTGCGGGGACGGTGCGCCGCCGCGACGACGATGTGCCGCACGTCGGGGAGCAGGCGTCGTGCCTCGTCCGAGAGCACTGCGGGGATGAATTTTTCCCAGACGTATTGTATGGCCTGCGCCGAGGGGTGCACCAGGTCGTCGGCGTAGAAACGGTAGTCGCGCAGGTCGTCGTTGAGCACTTCATAGGCCGGGAAGTAGTGGACGGCGGCGTGCGCCGCGGCCAGCTCTTCGGCCGCCAGGCGGAGCGTGGCCTTGCTTACGGCGTTGCCCTCCAGTCCGTCGCCGAGGTGCCGCACGGGGCTGACCGTGAGGATGACCTCTTTCCCGGCGAGCGGTCCGGCGAGCAGGGCTGAAAATGCCCCGGTGATCTCCGCGACGCCCAGCCTGCGCCGTACGAATTCGGTCGCGGGCTGCCGGTGGCAGTTGGCTACCACCTGCCCGTTGTGTTCGTAGACCCATGCCGTGCCCAGGGTCAGCAATACCCGGTCGGCACGGCGCAGGGCTTCGGCGCCTGCCTTGCGGGCGGCGTTCATCGCAGCCAGCGCCTCGTCGGGCGACGCGGCCGAGAGAGAGCCGTGGAACCCGTAGTGGAACCACAGTTCGCCGTCGAAGTCCAGCTCGGAATGCTGTACGGGCGCCTCGTCCGCATAGCTGCGCAGCGCGGCGGCGATGGAGAGGGGGTTGAACAGGATGCCCGTGGGGTTTGTGACGATGCGGAACCGGGCTTCGGCGAGCCGTCCCGCGATGTGTTCGGCGAAGCAGGAACCGAGGGCCAGGATGCGGTTCCCGTATCCGATTTTCACCCCGAGGGGCGCAATGTCGATTTCGGTGCGGAATTTCATAGGGCAAAAGTACAAATTTTATATCTTTGCCGTATGATCCTGCATGCAAACTGCAAAATAAATCTGGGGCTGGATGTCCTGCGCCGCCGTGAGGACGGCTACCACGAGTTGTCGACCGTGATGTTCCCCGTGCGGGGACTGTACGACGTGGTCGGGGTGACGCGCACAGCCGTGCCCGGCGTGCGGTTCCTCTCCGAAGGGCTGGCGGTGGATTGCGCCCCCGGGGAGAATATCTGCGTCAAGGCTTTCCTGCTGATGCGGGAGCGCTACGGCGTGGACGGCGTGGAGATACGCCTCGACAAACGGGTGCCTTTCGGTGCCGGGCTCGGGGGCGGTTCGTCAGACGGCACCGCCGTACTGCTGGCGCTCGACGGGCTTTTCGGCCTGCGGCTTACCGAGGCGGAGCTGGTCGCCCTTGCCGCCGAGCTGGGTAGCGACACGGCTTTTTTCGTGCGCAATACCCCGCAGCTTTGCACCGGGAGGGGCGAGATCATGGAGCCTTACCCGCTCTGCCTGGCGGGAATGACGCTCGTTGTCGTGAAGCCCGACGTGGGCGTTTCGACGCGCGAGGCTTACGCAGGGGTACGTCCGCATGTGCCCGAAGTACCCCTCGCGGAGCGCTTGCGGCGGCCTGTGGCGGAGTGGCAGGGTTTGGTGACCAACGATTTCGAACCGCATATCTTCGCGGCGCATCCTGCCATCCGCGAAGCCCGTGACAGCCTGCTTGCGGCCGGAGCGGTCTATGCCTCGATGTCGGGTAGCGGCTCGGCCGTGTTCGGGCTTTTTGCCGGGGCTGATGCCGGACGGCTGCGCCCGCGGTTCCCCTATGTTTTCGCTTTATAGCGCCGCTTGTCAGAATAATTCGTCGAAGATTGCCATCCCGGCTACGATCGCTACCAGCGTCGATACGATGCATGCGGTGGTAATCGCCATGCAGAGGATATACCTGACGGACGCCCCGGCCCAGCTTATGCGGAACAGGTTGCGCAGGATGACGATGTTGTAGACGGAAAGCGTGACCTTGGCGATACGGGACAGGATGTTCGCGGCCAGGCTGTCCGGGGGAAGTTCGCACACCTGTGTCAGGATGGTGCCGGCGGAAAGCAGTATGATGTGCAGCGAAGCCAGGTAAAGCCCGATGTAGAAATACTCCATGTAGCGCAGTGACGAGCATTTGCGGAAAATCCATTTACAGGCCAGGGCCATGTAGGGGATCTTCAACATGGCGAGCAGTTCGAGGTGGTTGTTGAAGTAGTAATTCAGGAATTCGCTTATGTTCTGTAATATCGGATCGTCGTCTTCGGCCGAAAAGGAAAAATCCAGCAGTTTGACCTGGAACCAGTTCAGCAGCAGCAGGCAGATCGTGCAGACGAGCATCAGCAGCGTGAGCGGCGGGACGTATTTGCACTGCTTGCCCGCCAGGTATTCCCTGACGGTGGTCGTGGGGCGGATCAAAATGCTCCACAGGGTGCGTAGGATGCCGTAACGCACGACGGCGTCCTTTTCGCTGAAAATGCTGTCGCCGATAAAGATCGATACGGCCTCGTCGTAGAGCGACCGCCAGGTGATCCGTGTCGAGCCGTATTCCTGCCCGCAGCGGGGGCAGTATCGGCCGTCTACCTGTGTGCCGCAGTTAAGGCAGGTGCGGGACGTTTCGGGTGAATTCATCTCTTGCGTGTCTGTCCGCCCTTGCCCGATACGCACAGGCAAAAGCGGTATAAATTATATTTTCGGAATCGGCCGCATACCCCGAACGACGGGCGGCGCCTTTATTGCCTTTCGGGTTGTCCCGCCGCCGGGGCAGTTGCGTTTTCCTCTTCATCGGGCGTGGCGTCCGCTTCGCCTTTGCGATCCTCTGAGTCGACCGAAAACACATCCATGATCCCGTCCAGGATGTCGTTCAGCGCGCCTTCTCCCGGCTGCGCCCCTTCGACCTGTTCGGTCATGGCGTCCCTGTTGCGGATATTGAGTTCCTCCTTGAACTTTTCGGGGGCGACCAGATAATAGATGCCCAGCGACAGCGTCAACAGGCCCAGGGCTGCGAAAAAGGCATAGACATATTGCAGCATGTCGACCAGCAGCGTGCGCAGGACGGCGCCTTTCTTCTTCAGTCCGAACAGTTTCCAGAATACGAATCCCGTATAGATGAAAACGGGCAGCATCTGCATGTAGAAGGAACTGTACCACGGGATGAACAGTTCGGCGGGCAGCGCGAGGATCATCAGCGTGATTTCGAACACCGACAGAAAGATGCCTATGTAGAGGTATTCCACATATTTGAGGTCGGAGCGCCTGCGGAACACGGTTTTCATCGCCAGTGCATAGAACGGCAGCATCAGCAGCATGTTGGCCGCCGGGTGCAGCGTGGCGTAGTCGTAGTAGGAACAGATAAGCCACCGGAACAAGGGGTAGTCGGCCCGGGCCGTAGGGGTGAACTCCTTGCCCACGAGGGCGAACACGACGGCGTAGAAAGTGGAGAGCATGAGCAGGATCGCCACCGGGTTGAAATATTTGCGGCGGTGCCCCAGGATGAACTCCGAGACCGAGGCATAGGGGTGTATCAGGATCGCCAGCCATGTCATCACGGCGCCCTTGCGCATGTTGATGCCCCGCAGGCCGTACGCTTCGTCGCCGATGAAGGTCGAGCTGACGCTCTCCGCCAGCGACGCCCAGGTCAGCCGGTCGGTCGTCGTGCGTTGTCCGCATGCCGGACAGTAATTATGGTCGATTTCGTAGCCGCAGTTACGGCAGAGTTGGTGTTTGGGCATATTCGTTCTGTTATACTGCTGTCGGGATTGCGTAAAAGATGCAGCATCCCACGGTCGGGATCAGTGTCAGCAGTACCCCGGTGATGCCGTATGAGACCGGCAGGTTGCCTGCCGTGCGGAATGGCCGCGCCCGCAGGTTTTGTCCCTTATTTTGCCGTTTCTCCGGCTGTGCAGCAGGGGATCGCCATCTTTTCGATGCGGTGCTCGTGGCGTCCGCCTTCGAACTGGGCAGAGAAATAGGCGTCGAGCATCGCCACGGCTTCGTCGTTGGAGATGAAGCGCGCCGGGAAGACGATGATGTTGGCGTTGTTGTGGCGGCGGATGAGCGACGCGATTTCGGGCTCCCAGGCAAGGCCGGCGCGGATGCCCTGGTGCTTGTTGAGGGTCATCGTCATCCCTTCGCCCGAGCCGCAGAGGGCGATGCCGCGTTCCAGTTCGCCGTTTTCGATCGCCTCGGCCAGCGGATGCGCGAAGTCTGCATAGTCGACGCTGTCGGGCGAATGCGTGCCGAAATCGAGCACCTCGTAACCCATGGCGTCGAGGTAACCTACCAGGAATTCTTTCATTTCATAGCCTGCGTGGTCGCTGGCAATACCTATTTTATTCATCGTATTTTGGTTTTGTATCGTATACGGTTTCTATTCTACAAATATAAGGAAAAATAACCGTCGCCGTGCTTCCGGCTCCCGAATTTGTGCTATTTTTGCCCCATGAAAATTCTTCTCGTCGTATTGGGATGCATCTCGTGCGTGCTGGGCATCGTCGGCATATTCGTCCCCCTGCTGCCTACCACGCCGTTCCTGTTGCTATCGGCGGCCCTTTGGGTGCGTTCTTCACCCCGGCTTTACGGTTGGCTGCTCGCACACCCCTGTTTCGGCGAGTATGTACGGAACTTCCGCGAAAATCGCGCCATACCGCTCCGTGCCAAGATCATTTCCCTGACGCTCATGTGGGGGACGATGCTCTACTGCATTTTCGCGCTGCTTACCGCCTGGTGGTGGGCGCAGGCAGCCCTACTTGCCGTCGCCATTGGCGTGACGTGGCATATCCTTTCGTTTGCCACCCTGAAAAAGGGGGTGCCGGTGCAGGAAGACCCCGAAGGGGAATAACCCCGGCCGCGGGACGGCAACGTCCGGAGGCGGGGCTCCGCGGGGAGAGACCGTTTGTCTGCCATGAAAAAACGACCCTTTCGGGTCGTTTTTGTTTTCAGGACGTTTCTCCGCATTTTAATCCTCTGCAGGCTGCCTGTCCATGTCGAGCATCGAGTAGCAGACGGTGTAATAGCCCTCGGGGCTGTCCGGAGCCGGGATTACCGAAGTCCCGATGCGGAGCCGGTAGACATATCCCGGTTCGTATTCGAACCCTTCGATGCGGAACGGCCACGGCTGCCATTCGTTCAGTCCGGACTCGGGGAACCGTACGCCCAGGAATCGCTGTCCCCGGTAATTCATCGGCTGCGGGGCGACCTCCATCGTGAAGACCGGGAAGAACTGGTCGGGGATGACCGAGGTCGCCGGGGTTTTCGAAATTTGCTCCAGCAGGGTGTAGCGGATCGAAGAGCCGTCCTGGGGCGGATCGGGCAGTTGTTCGGCTTTTATGCGGAGCCGGTATTCGTAACCCGCCTCGAAATCGAATCCCTCGATGCCCTGATATACGGCACGCCACGACGTGTCGTCGTTGGCCTTGACGAGCAGTACGGGCTGCAACGTACTCGCCCCGTGGGCGATGCCCAGTTGCGAGGCGACCGTCCATTCGCGGATTTCATATTCGTCGTCCTTATCGCAGGCCGTGCATACGCAGGCCGCCAGCAGGAGCGTCAGTATATATCTTTTCATCTCTGTCGTTTTTCCGTTCGTTTCCTTTTTATAAACGGAGAAATTGCCTGATACTGCATGCTATAGGTAAAAAAACGGATGCCGTCCCGTTTTTTTTCGGCCGGATGCCTCAGGCCAGGTATTTTTCCGCGGCGCTGATCAGGAACCCGAACAGCAACGCGTTGAACAGCACCACCGGGATGGCTTTGCGCTCCCTGCCCGAGAAGGTGAAGAGCACGGGGATCATCAGCATCAGCGTGACGGCCATGCCGTCCGCCCACCAAGGCAGGTAGGGCAGGTCGCTGTAAAAGACGATGACGGCCGCAAAGAAATAGATGAAGAATGCCGACAGGCACGAACGCATCGGCAACCGCTGGAAAATCATCGGGATGATGTCCAGCGTCCCTGCGACGGCGCCGACGGCCAGCGATAAGGTGAAATGATCCATTTTCCGGGTTCGGTTTATGCGTTATGCGGTGGCCGTTTACTTCGAAGCGCGTTTGCGGTCTACCTCGTGCAGCAATATCTTGCGCAAGCGCATGGCGTGGGGCGTAACTTCGACGTATTCGTCCGCCTGGATGTATTCCAACGCCTCTTCGAGCGTAAAGACCTTCGGCGGGGCGATCGAGGTTTTGTCATCCGACCCCGAAGCGCGCATGTTGGTGAGCTGCTTGGCCTTGGTGACGTTGACCGTGATGTCGTTCTGGCGCGTGTGCTCGCCGATCACCTGCCCCTCGTAGACCTGATCCATCGGGTTGATGAAGAAGCGTCCGCGATCCTGCAGCTTGTCGATCGAATAGGCGAAGGCCGTGCCGGTCTCGCCCGAGATGATCGAGCCGTTGGTGCGCATCTCGATTTCGCCGACCCACGGTTCGAAATCCTTCAGGCGGTGCGTCATGATCGCCTCGCCGGCCGTTGCCGTCAGCATGTTCGACCTCAGGCCGATGATGCCGCGCGAGGGGATGTCGAACTCCAGCCGCACGCGGTCGCCGTTCGACGTCATGTTCCTGAGCGTGCCTTTGCGCTTGGTGGCCAGTTCGATCACCGTGCCCGAGCAGGTTTCGGGGCAGTCGACGGTCAGTTCCTCGACCGGTTCGCATTTCTTGCCGTCGATCTCCTTGACGATCACGCGGGGCTGTCCGACCTGCAATTCGTATCCTTCGCGGCGCATGGTCTCGATCAGCACCGAAAGGTGCAGCACGCCGCGGCCGAATACGTTGAAACTGTCGGCCGAAGGGCCGGGCGTCACGCGCAGCGCGAGGTTTTTCTCCAGTTCGCGGTCGAGGCGCTCCTTGATGTGGCGTGAGGTGACGTATTTGCCGTCCTTGCCGAAGAAAGGCGAGTTGTTGATCGTGAAGAGCATTGACATGGTCGGTTCGTCGATGGCGATGGGGGGCAGCGGTTCGGGGTTCTCGTAGTCGCATATCGTGTCGCCGATCTCGAACCCTTCGATGCCCAGGATGGCGCAAATCTCGCCGCACGGCACTTCGTCGACCTTCTTTTTGCCGAGACCTTCGAAGACCATCAGGTCTTTGATCCTGGTCTTCTGCATCGTTGCGCCGTCGCGCTTGGCCAGCGTGACGTTCTGTCCCGCCCTGAGCGAGCCGCGCGTCACCTTGCCCACGGCAATACGGCCCGTGTAGGAGGAGTATTCGAGCGAGGTGATGAGCATCTGGGGCGTGCCTTCTACCACGGCCGGTTCGGGTATCTCGTCGATGATGGCATCCAGCAGCGGGACGAGCGAGTCGGTCGGCTCGTTCCATTTGTGCGACATCCAGCCCTGTTTGGCCGAGCCGTAGATGGTCTTGTAGTCGAGCTGCTCCTCGGTGGCGTCGAGCGTGAACATCAGGTCGAAAACCTGCTCGTTGACTACTTCGGGACGGCAGTTGGGCTTGTCGACCTTGTTGATCACCACGATGGGCTTCTTGCCCAGCGCCAGCGCCTTTTGCAGCACGAACCGGGTCTGGGGCATGGTGCCTTCGAAAGCGTCGACCAGCAGCAGTACGCCGTCGCACATGTTCAGCACGCGCTCGACCTCGCCGCCGAAGTCGGCGTGGCCCGGGGTGTCGATGATGTTGATTTTATAATCCTTGTAAATTACCGAGACGTTCTTCGAGAGGATCGTGATACCGCGTTCGCGTTCGAGGTCGTTGTTGTCGAGGATCAGCTCGCCGGTTTGCTTGGCGTTGTCGCGCAGGATGTTGCCGGCCAGGATCATCTTGTCTACGAGCGTGGTTTTGCCGTGATCCACGTGTGCAATAATTGCAATATTGCGTAGTTTTTGCATGTGAAAAGAATTTGTGGTGCAAAGGTAACAATTTCTCGGGAAAATATACTAAATTTGTTGTCTTATTAAAAATGTTTAATATTATGGAACCCACCTTCAACGTCCGGCAGCAGAGCGGGATTTATATTGGGCCCACGTTCGACATCCTGCCGGGAGTACTGCCCGAGGGACGCGTGGTCGTCGTATCCGATGCCACGATAGACCGGCTCTACCACCCGATGCTGGCTCCTTACGATACGGTGCTGATCGGCCTCGGGGAGAGTATAAAGACCCTGCAAACCGTCGAATCGATCTACCGCCGCTTCATCGAACTGGGCGTCGACCGGTCGACTTTCGTGCTGGGGATCGGGGGCGGTATCGTGACCGACGTGACGGGTTTCGCCGCCGCGACCTACATGCGCGGCCTCGATTTCGGCTTCGTCTCGACGACCCTGCTGGGGCAGGTCGACGCCAGCGTGGGCGGCAAGAACGGCGTGAATGTCGACGGATACAAGAATATGGCGGGGACGTTTTCGCAGCCCCGGTTCGTGGTCTGCGACCCCGGGATGCTGCGCACGCTCTCCGACAGGGAGTTCCGTGCCGGACTGGCCGAAGTCGTCAAGGCGGCCGTCATCGCCGATGCCGGCCTTTTCGCGCGTATCGAAGCCACGACTTTCGACGCCCTGCGTTCCGACACCGACCTGCTTACGGATGCCGTTTCGGCGTCGATCCGCGTGAAGGCAGATATCGTCGAACGCGACGAGCGCGAGTCGGGCGACCGCCGCAAGCTCAACCTCGGGCATACGCTGGCGCACGCCATCGAGAAATGTACCAACCGTCTGAACCACGGCGAGGCCGTGGCGGTGGGCACGGCGCTGATCGCCGATGCCTCGGTGAAGCTCGGTGTACTGGCGGCGGAAGACCGCGACCGGATCGCCGGGGTGCTGAAAAAACTGGGATTCGACCTCACGCCGCCCGTCGATGTGAAACGGCTGCTCAAGGAGGTGGACAAGGACAAGAAGAACGAAGACGGTATGCTGCGTGTCGTGGTGCCGGTAGGCATCGGCGACTGCGACGTGCGCCGGATGTCGCACGACGAGTTTGCGGCGCTGTTTGCGTGACTCGGCCGGTACAGGCATTATCGTGCAATAAAAACACCCGGCCGAAAGCCGGGTGTTTTTATTGCACGATACCCTTCCGGGACTATACCTCGGTCAGCGTCCGGAGTTTTTCGATATAGGCGTCCCAATCGGCGATGGGCTGCCGTGCGACGCCCGATTCGATCGCGGCGCGTGCCACGGCGGGCGCTACGGTACATAGCAGCCTCGGGTCGAACGGCTTGGGAATCAGGTAGTCGCGGCCGAATTCGAGTTTTTCGAGCGCATAGGCCCGCAGCACCATTGTCGGCACCGGTTCCTGGGCCAGCTCGGCAAGCGCATGTGCCGCGGCGAGTTTCATCGCTTCGTTGATCTTCGTGGCCCGGACATCGAGCGCCCCGCGGAAGATGTAGGGGAACCCCAGCACGTTGTTGACCTGGTTGGGGTAGTCCGAGCGCCCCGTGGCGAAGATGATGTCCGGGCGCGATACAACGGCTTTGTCGTAGGCGATCTCGGGGTCGGGGTTGGCGAGCGCCATGACGATCGGGTCGGTCGACATCGTACGCAGCATTTCGGGCGTCAGCACGTCGGCTGCCGAGACCCCGAGAAAGAGGTCGGCGTCGTGCAGCGCCTCGGCCAGCGTGGTGATGCGGCGCGTGGTCGCGAATTCGCGTTTTATCTCGTTGATGTCCGTACGGTAAGTCGTGACCACGCCGCGGCTGTCGCAGAAGACCATGTTCTCGCGGCGGACGCCTACGGCGATGAACAGCCGTGCGCAGGCGATGGCAGCCGCTCCGGCGCCGTTGACCACCACGCGGAGTTTGTCGAGCGTCTTGCCGGCGATCTTTACGGCATTGAGCATTGCGGCGGTCGAGATGACGGCCGTGCCGTGCTGGTCGTCGTGCATCACCGGGATGTCCAGTTCCTCGCTCAGCCGGCGGTCGATCTCGAAGCATTCGGGTGCCTTGATGTCCTCGAGGTTGATGCCCCCGAACGTCGGGGCTATCGCCTTCACCGTGCGGATGAATGCCTCGGGATCGGTTTCGTCGACTTCGATGTCGAAAGCGTCGATGTCGGCGAAAGTCTTGAAGAGCATGCTTTTACCTTCCATGACGGGCTTGCCTGCCAGAGCTCCGATATTGCCCAGTCCCAAAACGGCCGTGCCGTTCGAAATGACTGCTACCAGATTGCCTTTGTTCGTGTAACGGTAAACCTCTTCGGGGTTAGCTTCGATTTCGCGGCACGGTGCTGCGACGCCGGGCGAATAGGCCAGCGACAGGTCGTGCTGCGTGTGATAGGGCTTCGTCGGTACGACCGCGATTTTCCCTGGGCGGCCTTCGCTGTGATAGCGCAGAGCCTCCTGATCCATTTTACCTTTTCTCATTATCCTAACTGTTTTGCTTGTGTCTAAGAGACACAACGTGAAAAATCCTGCAATTATTGCGCCCTTCCGTCCCGGAGCGGGCATCGTACGGGGCGGAGTTAAAAATAAACCCTCAGCCCTCCCCCGAACTGGAAGCGGAAGATGCCGCCGAGCAGGTTCAGCTCCGCCCCATCGTCGACATCCGGCGAGTCGACGATCAGCCATTGCCCGCTGATCCCCGCGCCCAGGCCGATGTGGCGTCCCAGCATGAACTCCACGGAGGCCGATTCATGGATGCCGACGCCGCCTCTGCTGCCCGACGTATCGCCGTAGCTGCGGATGTAGCGGCCGTAGCCGATGCCCGCGCTTTCCCGGAAGAGCCATCTGCGCCCGGCCCGCTGCCGGGCGACGAACTCCGGCGCGATGTAGTGGATGCGGCTCGTACGCCGGATCCCGTTGCGTTCGGCCGAGATGAATCCGCCCGAGTAGACGATTCCGGCGCCGAAGCCCCGGCGCGACGTCCAGTTGTACCCGGCACTGATGTCATAGCCTTCGTTCAGCGAGCCGGAGGAGCTTTCGGCCAGGTAAAGCGTCGAGATGACGGCCGTATACGCCGCGTTGGCAAAGAACGTGTGCTGCGGACGGTCGCGCGGGGCGAGGTGCTGTGCCCGCTTCGGCAACGTGCGGATGACGGTCGCATTCCCGTCGGGAACCGCTTGCAGGCTTTGCCCTTCGGGAACCGGTGTGGCCGCCGTCCGGGATTCCTGTGCGGCGGACACTCCCGCCGGGGAGGTGCCGTCGCCGGGTGCGGCGGCATGGAGCCGCAGGGCACTACCGAAGGCCAGCATCAAGAAGAGTATGTGACGGTAAGGTTTGGCGGATAAACGGTTGCTGCTCATGTTATCTGTAATTGTTTTTTCGTGGACAGGATCAGAAAAAATAGAAACTCAAACCGCCGTTGAAACTTATGTGCGTCATGGTGGTGTTGTCCTTGCTCATGCGTTGGCGCAGCGTGCGGCTCTTTTCCGGGTCGAAACGTGCGTGCTGTACCAGTACGTGCGCCCCGATGCCGAGCCAGGGCTTGATCCGGTAGTTGAACCCCGCCGTGCCGTGGACGCCGAAGCCGCCGATGCTCTCCGTGTTGTGCATCATGCCTTCGAAATAGCGCATGTAGCCGATGCCGACCGACTCGTGGAACGTCCATCTGCGGCCGACATTCTGGTAAAGTGCTATTTCCGGTGCGATGTAATGCAAGGATATGTTGAGTTTTTCGTAGTCGGAGTCCATGGAGACGTAACGTTGTTTCCCGGAAGTGAAATGTCCCGTATAACGTATCCCGACGCCCAGGCCGATACGGGATATCCATTGGTAACCGGCGTCGACCGAGACCCAGTGTTTGGGGTCGCCGTCGCAATTGCGCGGGAACTTGAATTCGCTGGTTAGCATGGAATACCCCGCGCTTGCGTGCAGGATGTTGTACCTCGGGTTGACCTTCTTTCGTTCCGGATCCGTTTTGTCGGCAGGCACTATCTCTGGTGTCCCGCTGTACTGCGCGATCCGGGCTTGCTGCGCCTCCGCATTTCGCGCGTACGATGCCGTGTACACCGAATCCGGGAGCAGGAGCATGTCCGCTGAGATCTGGTGGCAGGATTTACCCAGCGCCGCAGGCTTTTTATGCCAAACGACGTGGAGGCCGTTGCCGCCGATCTTGTTCGTTTCGTTTTTTGCCAACCGGATGATGTTTTCATAACTGCATCCGGTCGAGAAGCCGCTGTCCTTGATCCATACCGACCCGAGCGTTTGGGCCGGGGCGGGAACCGTGTCGGCGAGGTCGTAAACCAGCACGGGACTCTCTTCCGTGCGTGCCGGGTAGCTTTTCTGGATGTTGGTGTAGATCGCCGGGGTGCATCCCGTTGCGGTGAGCATCGCGGTGGCGGCGATGAGTTGCAGTGAGGTTGTGAAGTTGCGCATGGCGTATAAGGGATTGGGTGAGGCGGAGTGGAACGTCAGAATAGCGCGGCTTCGGTGCCGCCCGGCGGCGTGAAGCCCAGGTGTTTGTATGCGAGCTCGGTGGCTTCGCGGCCGCGGGGCGTGCGTTTGAGGAACCCTTCCTTGATGAGGAACGGTTCGTAGACTTCCTCGATCGTGCCGGCGTCTTCGCCGACGGCCGTGGCGATGGTATTCAGCCCGACGGGGCCCCCGCTGAACTTCTCGATGATGGTGCCGAGTATCTTGTTGTCCATCTGGTCGAGGCCGCGCGAGTCGATGTTGAGCGCCGAAAGCCCGATTCTGGTGATCTCCAGGTCGATGTGCCCTTCGCCCTTGACCATTGCGAAGTCGCGCACGCGGCGCAGCAGGGCGTTGGCGATGCGGGGCGTGCCGCGCGAGCGCAGGGCCACCTCGTGCGCCGCATCGTCGTCGATCGAGACGTCGAGGATGCGTGCCGAACGCCTGACGATGCCGGCCAGTACCGGGGCGTCGTAATATTCCAGATGGCACTGGATGCCGAAGCGCGCGCGCAGGGGCGATGTGAGCAGCCCGCTGCGGGTCGTGGCGCCGATCAGCGTGAAAGGCGCCAGCTCGATCTGGATCGAACGTGCCGAAGGGCCTTTGTCGAGTACGATGTCGATCTTGTAGTCCTCCATCGCCGAGTAGAGGTACTCCTCGACGATCGGGCTCAGGCGGTGTATCTCGTCGATGAAAAGCACGTCGCCGGGGTTGAGGTTGGTCAGCAGCCCGGCCAGGTCGCCCGGCTTGTCCAGCACGGGGCCCGATGTGACGCGCAGCTGCGCGTGCATTTCGTTGGCGATGATGTTGGCAAGGGTCGTCTTGCCCAGTCCCGGGGGGCCGTGCAGCAGTACGTGGTCGAGCGAATCGCCGCGCATGAGCGCCGCCTTGATGAAAATATGGAGGTTGTCGACGATCTTGTCCTGCCCGGAGAAGGTTTCCAACTCCTGCGGACGTATCTTGTTTTCGAATTCGAGATCGCTCTCTGTGTTGCGTACGATTGACATGTTGCAAAGATAACGATTTTGCGCTACTTTGCCGCGGCGGGGCGAAAAAAAATCCGGCCCGCAGGATATGCGGGCCGGGGTCGCTGCCGGAAGCTCCGGCTATTGCTCACGCGGCAGCTCGATCTTTATGTATTTCACTCCGTTCATGCGGGTGTTCACACGCAGGATGATACCTTTCTTGCCTTCGAGATCCTCCTTGAAGGAATCCAGCTTGAACGAGACATAGCGGTCGTAATTGTATCCGCCTTCGTCGCCGTGGGCGTCGCGGCGCAGTTCGAGGTTTTGGTACCCCTCTTCCGTGTATTCCGGGGCGATCTCCGTCACGTCGTTGCGTACCAGCAGGAAGGTGTGTTTCGTGAGGTCACAGGCATTGAACCCGATCCAGACATTGAGGTAGTTGTTGTTGAGGCGTGCATCCTTGAAGCTGGTTTTGTCGTCTTCCAACGCGTCGAGTTCCTCCTGGGTGGTCACGACTTTCGTGCCGCCCGAGTAGATGTCCTGTATGTAATAGAGTGCCATGTTGTAATCGTATCCTTCCACTTTGTTATTCAACAGGTTGAAATAGATGATGACGCGCTGGCCTTCCTCGGCCTTATAGCTGCCTATGCGGCTTTTGTCGCCCGGGTACACCGTCTTGCCATCGTCGAGAACGACAAAGAAATCGTTATTTTCGAGCGGCTTTACCGTGGCGAAAGCCGAAAGCCTGGGGTAGTCCCCGTCCGAATCGTTGCAGGAGGTGAAAATGGCCGCAGCCATGGTCACGAGAAGAAATAATCCGAATCTTTTCATATTTATAATTATTTTTGCGTTATCTTCACTAATTAAATGCAGAGCGGGGCGGAATACTGCACGGGTATAAAAATTTTCGGGTGCCGTGCAGTCTTTTGATGGCTACACCGTTTATAAGATGAACGCAAATATGGGAATGGAGGAGCAGATACTGGCCGAGGGGTGCAGAAAAGGGGATAATGCGGCCCGTCGTGAGCTGTATGACCGCTATGCAGGCCGTCTGCTGGCCGTCTGCCTCCGTTATTCGGGCGACCGTTCTACCGCCGAAGACCTGATGCACGATGCGTTCCTGAAGATTTACGGTGCTTTCGACCGTTTTTCCTACCGCGGCCCCGGTTCCCTGCGTGCCTGGATGGAACGGATCACGGTGAACGTGGCGCTCGAATGGCTCCGCAGCCGGAACAAACTGAGCATGACGGCGCTCGACGAAGGGCGGCAGTTGCCCGACATCCCGGAGCCCGACCCGTCGGAGCTGGCACGCCTCCCGCGCGACGTGTTGATGGGGTTCGTCAGCGAATTGCCTGACGGTTACCGTACGGTGTTCAACCTCTACTGCATCGAAGGCTATTCGCACCGCGACATCGCGCAGATGCTGGGGATCAACGAAAAAAGTTCCTCGTCGCAGTTATTCCGCGCGCGGGCACTGCTGGCCCGCAGAATAGGGGCCTATATGGAGACACATTGAATTATGAAACAAAATAAAGACTGGACAGACGTAATGCGGAGTGCGCTCCGGGACGCCGAGGTGACACCCCCGGCCGACGGCTGGGCGCGGCTGGAGCGCGAGCTCGGGCCTGCTCCGCGTATCTCCGTGTTGCGTAGCCAGTGGCCGCGGATTGCTGCCGCTGCCGCCGCTGTGCTGATTTTCCTGGGTGGCGGGGGATACCTGCTGCATGAAAACCGGGATTTAGGGGATAAAGGGTTTGTTATTGCAACAGCGACGGACAGCGGCAGCTCTGCTGCGGACATGACACAGGTCGAAGGGACACCGGCGGGAGCCGGTGACGGGACTCTCGCGGGGACGCTCCGCGCAGCCGTTCCGACCGAAGAGGCCGTGCGGGCTGCGGCGCTGCCGGGCGAGGAGCCCGGTGCGGGGACGGCTCCCGGGATTGCACCGGGACGGGATGCCCTTGCCGCCGCCGATATGCGGGGCTTCGAGGACGGCCGCGCCGCGGCTTTGACGTCCGGAGCTGCGCCCGCCGGGAATGCGGCTGTTGAAAATGCGGCTGCCGGTAGTGTGGCCGCGGAAAATGCAGTGGCAGGGAACGAGGCCGCCGGAAACGGTTCCGCAGCGGCTGCCGGAGCCGGGGATGCCGCTTCGGCCGGCACACGGTCGGCCGTGCGTGCGGCTGTCGCAGGGCAGGCGTCCGCCACGGACGGAACCCGGGGTAAGGACGGTGCGGGGCAGACCGTACAGTCCCGCAAATACCCGGGCACGTACGATTACCTGGCCGATGACATGCAGGAACACAGGCGGCCCCGGCGCAGGACTTCGGTTTCGCTCTTCGCCGCAGGCGGCGTGACCGGCTCATCGGGGGCGTCGGGCGGCGTCGGTTCCCACCTGGTGATGTCCGACGTATTGGTCGGCGGCACCAACGGTACGATGGCGCAGCTGAAATACAATTACGAGGATTATTCGTTCCGCCACCACCAGCCGCTCAGCTTCGGCCTTTCGGTGCGCAAGGAGTTCGCGTACGGGTTGTCGCTCGAAAGCGGTGTGAACTATACGTTGTTATGGTCGGACGTGAGCATGCAGTCCGGCGGCGAGGATATCAGCCAGAAGCTCCACTTCATCGGGGTTCCCCTGCGCCTGAACTGGCAGTTCCTCGAAACCGGGCGTTTCTCGATGTACGTGGGCGCGGGCGGTATGCTCGAGAAATGCGTGTCCGCCAAGTTCGGCACCAAATCCGTCGACGAACCCAAAGTCCAGTGGTCGGTGGCCGGGGCCGTCGGGGCGCAGTACCGCCTCGGCAATTATGTCGGGCTTTACTTCGAGCCCGAGGTTTCGCACTACTTTACGGAAACCACCCTGCGCACTTCGCGCACCGATTCTTCCTTGTCGCTGACCCTCCGCCTCGGAGTACGCCTTTCATTCTGACGCTCAGCTAATATCCCATACCTGCACGTCCCCGGGGGCGTGAAATACGTCTTGGTAAAGTCCGTATCGCTTCGGGTACGGACTTTCCGGTATTATGTCCGAATGTATTATTTTGTGGCTTAATTGTGCTATTTTTTATTGACTAATGAAAATTTGTTCTTATTTTTGTTGAATAAATGATTGTGAATTGACGCTAACAAAAAAGCACAAGCGCAGCAATCTGTGCGCTTGTGCCTTTGTAGTCCCGACGGGACTATAGGTAATGTTATCTCATGAAATTATTGGGATTGCATAAAGCAACAAAAATTGGCTGCAATGGTGTGTATCGGCATCTTTACGGATGTCATGAAACGACCGAAATATCACCAGATAAAGTATAAGTCGCCAAAAAGTCGCCAAAAATTATTGAAGTAATATATGGTTGTTTATATTTGCATCCGTGCAAATATAAACAATTATGGCGACAATTTACTATTCACTCTCTGCCAAGGAGAATACATGCGGTTTACACGAGGTGCTGATTCGGTTTACTCACGGACGCCTTAACCAGCGTGCCAAGACCGGTATTTTCGTGCGGCCTGAATATTGGAGCGCCAAGACACAATCGGTTTCTGTTCCCCGTTACAGGATGATGTCTCCTGCCCAACAAGAGATCGTCGAACAGGCAAACGAGGCACATTCTAAAATCTCGGCATTGACATCTTTTGTCATGCAATCGTTCATAGAGGCAGGAGCAGGGAAGGTTAGCTTGCCTCCGAGTTGGCTCAGAGATGTTATTACGCCTTATTCTGTAGGATTGTCGCAAGACAAGGATATATGGGCACACTTTGAAAGTTACGTATCCAAGAAGGGGTTTTCTGTGCGCCGTAAGATGGCATTCAATGTTCTTATGAGGGCTCTCAAGCGCTACGAGTTGTACAAAAGGATTTTCGACCGCACCTTCACCCTTTCGCTGGGGATGCTAACGCCCGAGGTATTGGATGACTTTGAGGACTTTTATCGCCGGGAGCACGATATATGCGAGGAATATCCGCATATCTATGCTTTGGTGCAGGATTCGAGGATACCACACCAGCGTGGCCACAATACGGTTGTCAGCAAGATGATTCTCTTGCGGGCTTTCCTGAATTGGGCCGCAAACAATGACCTGATCCAAACTAATCCTTTCCGGAAGAAGGAGATAAAACAAGCTGTATATGGTTCCCCGATCTATATCACAATCGCCGAGCGGAACAAGCTATACCATACAAACCTATCCAGGCATCCACGACTGGCGGTACAGCGGGATATATTCGTATTCCAATGTCTCATAGGGTGTCGCGTGGGGGATTTGATAGCCTTGAAACGGAGCAACGTAGTAAAAGGTGCTGTTGAGTATATCCCGCGCAAAACGAAGGAAGGCCATCCGGTGACGGTGCGTGTCCCGTTGAACAATCTTGCAAAGGAGATAATCAATAAATACGCATCCCCTGACAATGCAGTACTGCTCCCCTTTATTTCGGAGCAAAAATATAACGAGGCAATTAAAAAATGCTTCCTTGCTGCCGGATTGAAACGCATGGTAAGTGTACTCAACCCCGTCACCAGGGAGCCTGAGCAAAAACCGCTCTACCAAGTTGCGTCATCCCATATGGCGCGCCGTACTTTTATCGGGAATCTGTATAAGCAGGTCAAAGACCCTAATCTTGTGGGATCTTTGTCGGGGCATACCGAAGGCAGCAAAGCATTTGCCCGCTACCGCGACATAGACGAGGAGATGAAAACCGATCTGGTGAAACTTCTGGAATAATCAAATCGTATTCATCAACTCGCATACGACGGCAGCGAATATGGGTGCGCAGCACTCGCTCACTTCGAGCATCGCCATCCAGTATTGGGTGTCATCTTTTTCCATGTCCATTACATTTACAACAGGTGAATTGGTGCACATCTTCCCATAGCGCCTGGTTTATTTCGCCAGTAAGGTATGCTACCTCTTCCCCGGCCATCGGCAGGCCGAGGGTAAGGGCTACATCGTCTACGAGGTGCCGCAGTTCGTGCTCAAAGCTGTTAAGAAATTCCCACGGCGAGGAGTGCATCCCTATTACGATGACACTTTGCCGATGCTCCTTGTTGGAGTAGGTGAATCCCGTATCCATTTCGCACTTCACCATATTCCCCTGTACGCGATGAAGAACCGTATCGGGGCATCCGATGTCGGTAAGGGACTTGAGTATTTCGCCCGTATAGTAGCACGTCACGGCATAATATATGCGCAACGTCCATCCATACTTGTGAATACTCAAGTCCCGAATCTTCATTTTTCCTCCCTTTTCCCGTACTTGCGCCAGTTTCGCGCCAGTCTCCTTCGTTGCGCCCGGTTGAAGCGCTTGTTCTCGAATACGTCGTTCACCGCCCCGGCCAGTTCCTGGTACTTGTCGGCAGGCAGGTTACGGACGAGCGTTGCGATATTTTTCATTTATTTCGCCGTTGTCGTTTGTGAATTCGCTGATCTGGGGATATTCTTCCATGGCTACATCATCTCTTCCCACAGAATGGGTGTTCCCGAGCCGATGGTATCGGCATAGTAGCGTGTAAATGGCAAGCCGTCGTATCCGTCTTCATCGTCGATATAGTCACGTATGAACATCGCCAGGTATTGTGGATTGGGTATCGACGACCCGAAATAATCCGACAATGCCATGTTGCAGACGTACACGCAGTCATACCCCTTATCCTTTTTGAGTTCGATGCCGTACTGCTTGAGCAGCGCATCCACCTTATCCTTAGAATAGGGCTCTATCTTCTTGCCGTTCCTGTCCTTCATGCGGGATACGGCGAATTCGCACATCTTCTTTGAAAAGTGCCAACCGTAATTTTCGAGATATTCCCGGAACCCTGCCGGGAAGTTTTCATGTGTATCTAACCTGTCCATATTTTTCGATTTAAAATAGGAGAGGGCACTGCGGCCCTCTCCCTCCGGTTTACCGCCTGCGATACCGCGAATAGGGGCCTGTACCCCTTACGCCACGGCGTTCGCCGTAGGCGTCGTCATACTCATACCCGCCGCGGTCATACTCGCCACGTTCGCCGTAGCCGCCACCTTGTCCGTAGCCGCCACGCTCACCGTATCCGCCACGGCCTTCACGCCGGCCTTCTTCAAAGCCTTCTTCGTAGGCGCGTCGGAGCTCCCGCTCCATCTCCTCTTCGTGGCCGCCGAAGCCGCCACGGCCTTCACCTATGATTCTCCAACCCATAGTTACTTTGTTTTTGCAGGTGGTTCAGACTTGACAAGGCTCCTCAGTTCTTCCGCCGTCGGTATCTGGCTCAGCCGTTCGTTCATGTCAGCGAGCATCTTCCGCAACTCCCTGTTTTCGGCTTCGAGCTCTTTTGAACGCGCAGCTTCGGGATCGAGCTGCATCAGGATCTCATCGTAGACCTTCAGGTTGGCTTTGTGCCTGTCGAATGATTCCACGATGTCACGGCTTGCCTGCTGTGCCTCCATGATGGTCGGTTTCAACACTTCACGTGTCGTCGCTACGGTAAGGCCGTCTTTCGAAACGATGTCCGCTTGCATAGGGACGCCCCAGGGCTCGTTGCCCTCTATCGAGATGTTGATGAATTGCGGCATCGGCGAGAATTGCCCGGGCTTTTGGGGCGGGAAATACGGTGCCGATACATCTTTTACGTTGGCTGTATAAAACTTAGGCTGTTCCCTGTTGTCGAAAACGTAGACTAAGGAGCCTTTTCTCAAGTTCTGAAACATCTTGGTTAATGATTTGTGAAAGGTAGGGGAGAAGGAGCCCTCCTCCCCGTCTTTCGGTTTTTACTTCGTTGCTTTTGCCGCTGCCGGCGCCGCTGCATCGCTATTTGCCTGTGCGGTTCCTGCCGTGGACTTTACCCCAAGCAGACGGAAGATTCCCGCACACTTGTTAAAGTACACCAGGTGCTCCGTATAGGCACTCGTCTCGCCTGCCGCCGTCTGGTTTGTGATGTCGCTGCCCACGGTTTGCGTCCCTTTGTTATCCACTACGGGAACTTTTGCAGTCCCGGTAGTGGTGTTGGGGGATGTTACCGTGCTCCTCGCCGACCCGGAGGTCGGAACCACGACATTTACGGCATATCCACTCTCGGCTTCCGTGACCGGGTGGCGCACTTTCCATAGAAGAATTCCCTCATTGGGCAGTGCACGCCAGGCGCAGGGGTTGAACCCGTAGTCCACGGTTTCGGCCTCTGCGGAAGCCTTTCCGGTCGTGGCGAGCGTGTATATGCCTCCGATGTCGAGGCGAGGTACGAATTGCGGAACAACGACTTTTATGTCAGCTTGTAAAGGATACATACTTGCCTCCTTTCCTTGCTAAAATAAAGTGCCTGCACACGCCGGGGCGGCAGTCACGGCCACAGTGGGCGTCGTGCAACAGTTGGGGTTCTGCACGATGTATGCAGGAACCGGTGCCGGAGCACGGAGCTGACTGACGATGTTGGCCGTCTGTGCCTGCTGCGAAGCGGCCAGGGCAAGGTTGCTGTTCTCCTGGCGGAGCATGTCGATCTTGTTTTGCATCTCGCGCATCTCCAGTTGGCAGAACCGGTCGTTGATGATCTGCGTCTGCGCATCGATCTTGGCACCCAGAATGTTGAACTGTGTGTTTGCCGAAGATTGCAGCGTGTTGGTCTGGTTGACCGTTGCGAGCTGGCTCTCGTATCCCATCTTGGTGATGGATTCCCGGAGATCGCAGCAGCACGAGGCGATCTGGTTGCCGATTTGGCATCCCATCGATTGTACAGCGTTGATGATCTGCTGGCTTGACATGCCGAGGGTGCCCTGGATGTTGCACAGCGTGTTCTGAATCTGCTGCGTAGAGCAGTTGAGCGACGATGCCAGCTGATTGATGGCTGCGCCGTTCCCTTGGATTGCGTTCATAAGAAGTTCCCGTCCGGCGTCACCGTTGAGCTGCGCAGGAAGGCCATTGGCGTTGTTACCGCCGAAGCCGTTGCCACCAAAGCCGCCCCAGCAGAAGAACAGCAGGATGATCCAGATCCACCAGCACCCGTCACCGCCCCATGCACCACGGTTGTTGTTACCGTTCATGAGTGCCGCTACGAGGTTGGGATCCATGCCCTTGTTGCCCATCATTGACGAGACGAGAGCCGCGATGTCAAGGCCGCCACCCGAGCCGCCTCCATCGAAAATATAAGTTTTATCCGAACCCATTTTTAATAATTATTGAATGATTGCCGCCCCTGTCAAGGCCGGGCGTTCACCTGTTGCAACATTGCAAAGGTGGCTGCGGGCGGCAGGCATATCAATTCATTGGGGCGCAGATGGGAGGCAACTTCTTCGCAATAAGTTCGCACTGTATTTCGAATATAGGGTGGCTGTATCGCCTGCGTTCATCGAACCCGGCGACCATCTTCTCTATGGCGCGTCGGGAGAACCGCATCATCCGGGCGATGTCGGTGGTGTACATGCCGTTCTTATGGCAGAAGTGTACGAGCATGTAGCGCGCATCGACCACATCTTGAAATTTATCCTTCGAAAGGATTTGTTCCTTAGCTATTTCAGTTTCAAATGCAACACATTCGAGTATTTGTGCAAAAAGCTCTGATTTACGCATATACTTTCCCGATTTTTTATTATAAATTTGTTATACCACTATACAAAAAGCCAACACACCGATTCAAGGAATAAGTCCTCAATGTGGTGCGTTGGCACAATCGTATAGTGGTATATGCGGGAAAGCGTTGGGGACTTTTTTATGCCCGTACCCCAAGGCCCGTTATTCGGTTACAACCGATGGGAAGTCATCCCAGTATATGTAAATCATCTCTTCCATTGCGCGTAGTGTTTTCGTATTTCAAGGTATTCAGGGTTATCTTCATGGGCATATGCTTCCTGTTCGAAAGTTATCCTTCGGTACTTGAAGCCGTGAAATACCCAATCCAATAGGTAGACGATGTAGAAGGGCACATATAACAGTTCTCTCATCTGTGCGGTGTGTATCGCTTCGTGGTTTTTATTTTTATCCGACAACGGGCGGGCGGACTTGCGGGCAAATACGATCCCGAACAGATTGATAGCCTTGTATCCCTTGAAGGGGATGATGTCGTTATAAATTATCTTCATACCTGTCAGAATTGCCATAAAATAATACCTACTCCTACGCCGACCGTAGGCTGGAACCCCTGCGGCGTGTACGCCGCCCCGACCCCGGCAGTCAGGGCGAAGCGGCTCCGCCGGGTGACTACCTGCTGTCGGATGGTCGTGCGGTCGTATGTTTCTATCCAGTCGAGCGTCGGCCGCAGGTTGCCGATCCGCGGCCCGCTGACCTGTGCCCGGTAGGTGCTGTCCGAGTAGGGGCGCGTTTCCATCGCCACCTTCATTTGCACGCTGTCTGCCCCGATTTTCACAACGACGGTCTCCGTTACCGTGTCGGGCGGCGCGAAGAGCAGCACCGGCACCGAGATGTCGGCCAGGCGGTACGTGCCGGGCAGCGGTTCCGGCCGCGGATAGAACACCGTGTCGATGCGCGTTGTTTCTTCGACAACCACCGACGCGGCGCCCCGGCGGTATCCCCAGCCGAAGAGCAGCGCCCCGGCCGCAAGGGCGGCGAGCAGGTAGAGGATCAAGCGTTTCATGCCTTTACGAACAAATCCCACCCGGCCTGTACGTCGAGCATCTTGGCCTCGACGCCGTTCTCTACGAACGACATCGCAGCTACGATGGGAACCATCACGTCGCGGTTGGTCGTGGTGATCCGACTGTCGGCGGGCACCCCCGATCTTTCCGCCACGGTGCGGACATAGGCGTCCGTGTGGTTCTCCTCCGACGGGGCCCAGCGGCCGATCATCTTGCGGATCGTGTCCAACCCGTAGTTACGCTGGTAGTTGTTCAACAGCTTGAAGGCAGCCCGATAGCCGTATGCTACCGTCGTAAATTGCGCAAAACGCTTGTCTTTCGACGGTACGACCTCGCCCTGCCAGGGATTGCCGCCCCGTGTCTTCTCGATGTTAAGCGGATTGTTGTTCCGCAGCCCGCGTGGTATCATTGCGCGATGTGTTTAGTGTACAGGATATGCCCGACCCATCCGGCCATAGCACAAACAACCCCCACGAGGATGTAACGCGGGAATACGATTCCGAGCACTACGGCCACGGCCGCAACGATGCTCCATACGATCCATTTCTTTTTCATTTGTCCTTTTGTTTTTGTTTGTAGTTTTCCAAATAGGGAATCTTCTTAATCATCTCGAACGAGAGCACATAGTACAGGAAGTCGATGTATCGGTTCTTCGGGAATATGCGGTTCAGGTTCTTGAGGATGTTGACCCCGTAGAAATATATCAGGGCATATACTGCGAGCGAGATTGCCGACATCGCCCCGTCATGGTTGTCGATGTTGTCCCCGACGAGCAGTATCATGGCCATCAGTCCCGATATTACCGCAGCCTCGGATATGCACTTGAAAGCCTTGCGGAATATGAATCCTTCGTGCTGTACGAGCACGCCGGCGAACAGGCCCGTGAAAAAGTTCGCGGCGAATATAATCATGCAGGCCGTCAGTATGTCGTGTATCGGGGCTATGGCGTTGAACATGTACACCAGGGCACCGATCAACACCTGCCATACTTTTTCGCAGAGCCTTTCTATAAATCTCCACAATGCTTCCATAGGGTGTATTCTATTGTTCGGGCAACACGTTTGTCTGCGCCTGGGGCGCCGCTTCCGACTTCTCCAATTCTGCGATCCTCTGTTCGAGCCGTTGCAGCACCGCGGCTAAAGTTTCTCCTTCGGAAACAAGCACGGCTTCGGCTACGGTTACGGGATAGAACGGCTCGCCGTTGGGCTTGTTGGTCATATACATCTTCATTGCTCAATATTTTGAAAGTTCATAACCGTTTCTTCGGCGGCCAGCTCTTCGGCACGTCGGGCCCTCAGCTCCGCAAGGGTCTTTTCGTTCGCGTTGTACTCCGCGTTGGCCGCTTCGTACTCCTCATAATCCAGAGGATAGGTAGCCCGGAAGTCAAGGCCGGACTTGCTGCATTTGGCTGCCCTGTCGTCGGACTTAGCCATGACTGCCCGTAATTCGAGCTGCCGCGATTCCAGGGTGTCGATCTGTCGTTGTGTTTCCATGGTTCAGATAATTATAAGGCGCAGACCGGACGGGTAGCGCCCGTGCTATACTTGTAGTTGGCGCCCACGTAACCCGCATCGCCACGGTAGGTGAACGCATGGCCGGGATTGCATTCGCATGACGTCCACGGGTAATAACCCGCCCCGTAACAGGTCGCCTTACCGAGGCGCGACAGCGTGCGGTTTACGGGATCGCTTTCCCGGTCGGCAGCCGTCAGTACGCGGTCGTGCATGAGCAGGTAGATTTCGTCGACGGATGGCAGCCACCATGCGCCCGCTTCCAGTCCGGTAGTTGCGCCCTCGACCGTGATGCCGTAGTCGAGGGCAGTCGCAGCGGCCGGGTAGCGGTACTGTGTCTTACCATAAATGTCCTCGAAGGTAAGCCGCCCGATCAGGTGCGTGTTGGTCTTGCCGTCGCGCAGCAGCGCACCGTAGGCGCTCGGGTACTGCATCATGTGCTCATCGAGCAGATAATCCCGGTAGGTCGGATAGGCGGCGACCAATGCCGGGTTGGCCTCTTCGGTAAAGGCACTTTCCCGGATGATTTCGCTACTGCCCGGCATCTGTCCTGTGGCCTGGCTCCCTTTGGCCGAATAGTATTGCAGAAATATTTCGGGATTGCAGCCCGCAAAGGAGATGTTGACACCGTTATTACGGCGGACGTATTCGTTCGATCCCTCGATCAACACCCCCGTCAACGTTATTTGGTAGTTGACGTCTTCCGGAGGTCTTGCGATTTGACAACCGCTTACGACACCGATAGTCGCATAGCTGGTCGACCATGTATTCGATGATACGATGATTCGTGCGGCCGCTTCATCTACGGAGGCAGTCCAGCCGTATGTGGATTTTACCGTTGCATTGGCATTGATTTGCGCTGCGATGTCTGCCAGTGATGCCCCTGCGGCATACGTTATCGGCAACTCCATCGCATAAATGCCCTGGCCGAACGACAGGACAGCGGTTCCTCCCGCCGCAAGGTCGAAGCCCGACAATGCAACCTCATAAGAGTAGGCCCATCGCTGGCTGCTGACCGTTGCATTTTCGAGCGACACGATCAGCACCCGCTCGCCCTGCCGGGCATAGACCACGGCCACCGGGACAAGCTCGGGCGGCAACTGCTCTGCAACAAGCGTCGCACCCTTGACGAAGCGGATAGTCCCCGAGGTCTTGTCGAAGACCGCAAGGTCGCCCACCCCGGCGGCCGGCTTGTCCACCACGACGTTCACGCCGTCGTAGACGAGCATCCCGTCATTCTCGATGTATGACACCGCCGACTGCGTGTCCTTGCGGTTCTTGTCGGCCGTGTAACCCGCCTTGTCGGCGTATTTGTTGACTTGTGACATGTTGTAAGTAGTTTAAGCGTTTTTCCAGTCCGACACCGCGCCGTTGCCTACGGAGTGGTAGACCGCGTTATTCTTCGTATCGACATAGAACTGCCCCGCGCGGTCGGGGGCTTTCGTCGGCGCACCCTCGCCCGTGACGACGAGGTTGTTGTCGCCCCACACGCCCAGTTTTTTCACCTGCAATTCCGGGATCAGCACTTTGCCCGAGAGCATTTCCACGAGCAGCCTTTCGAGGTGCGTCACGCGCTCTTCGAGCGTGCAGTCCGAGTGCGCGATAACCGAAATTTCGTTGAACGAAGCATCCGACCACGGCGTGAGCTTGTGCCTGGACAAGAAGTCGGCATCGGTGATCTCCGCCCCCGTGGTATAGTAGGTGTTGCCCAGCAGCGTGACGTCGATCTGCGTGAAGGGAACGCCGCCCGCCACATCGGGCATGTAGAGCGCTTTGGTTCCGTCGAGCGACAGCAGGCGGCAGCCGATGATCTCGACGGCCATATTCTTCGCCGCAGCATCGGTGCTTGCGTGGATGGTGGCCGCGCCCGTCGAAGTGCCTACGTGCGTGTCGCTGACGCACTCGCAGCCGTCTAACCGAATGGTCTGGTTGTCGGCAAGCCCCGCGCCGACGGGTGAATGGCACGTGCTGAAGAGTTTGCAGTTCCGTACCGTCGTGAAATATCGCTCAGAGGCGGCAAAGACCGAATCGATATGTATGCAGTAGCAGGCTTGGTGCCCGCCGGCGCTGGCGTCCGTATAACTCTCGTCGTTCAGGCAGTTGACGGTCATGTTGGCGATGGTGCATTCGCCGCCCGCCTCGATGATCTTGGCGCGGTTCACGGAGTTGTTCTCATACGAGACGATGACGCCGTCGCGGCTCTCGCCGATAAGCGATATGCGGTTCGCCCCCTTGTTGATGATCGCATACGGGTAATCCATCGCCACATTCTTCGGAGCCTCGTGATCGTAAAGGCCGTTGCGGATAAACACCGTAACCGCGTTGTTCACGACATCGAAGACGTCCCTTGCGAAGTCGCATGCCTGCGCGACCGAAAAGAAATGCCCCGTTCCGCCCTCGTCCACGGTGAAGGAGTCCGTGTCGAAGTTTTTCAGCGTGGCGCGGCTCTCGGCGTCGCACCATGCGTCATAGTTGTTGAGCGTGACGATCAAATCCTCGATGGTGACCTTCTGCCCGATATTGGTGGCTGCGGATATGCTGATACCCACATTCAGCCGTCCCGCTACCGACGCCGCCTTGCCGCGGTAGTAGATTTCATAGGTGCGGTCTGCCTTGAGGACGAACCAGCGGCCCCGCTGGTCGAGATTGTCCGAATAGGTGATGATCCGCAAAGAGCACTCTTTGTCCACGCGCAGCTTCATGCGCACGAAAATAAAGTCCGAAGCTGCGACCGGGATACGGCTGGTCAGGGAGAAGTTAGACGTCACGCCTGACTGCGTAGGCGTAACGACCATGCTCCGATCCGTGATGTCCGAGCCCGTATTATTATAATAGCTCTTCGTAAAGTCCTTGAGGATGTAGGCTACGTGGTCTTTGTAGCCTAATTCAGCATTCAATTCTTCCGAAGTCACATATCCGGAATCATTCTCCAGTTCGGACAGTTTCGTGGGAAGCTCTGTGCGGTCGGCCTTGCCCTGAATCATCTCCTGCAATGCAAGTGTCAACTTGTCCCAGGATACGGTGTTGTTGAGCAGGGAGGCGCGGATTTCGGAGCCTTCGACCGTAACCTGTATCTCGGAACCGATAGAGCCGACATATACTTTCACGAAATAAGAAACCGGGATGGAGGATATGGAGCCGTCGGCATTTATGAACTCGATAGATTGGGTATCCTCGTTGTAATGCAGCCCCATCATCTCGATAGGCAGGTCGATGATGAGCTTCGCACCGCCCTTTGTCGTGAAGGTCAGCTCGTAGGTTTTGTCGTTGAACTCCGGCAGTCCTACGCAAGTGTTGAGCAGTTCCCGAATGTCGGGATGCGCCGTGGGGGAGGTGTTATGCCGCTCGATCTGCCCGCTTACGTCCGGGGTGGGAATTTCTGAGATCGCCTTGTCTGTATAGTTTTTGGCTTCGGTCAGTGTCTGCGCATCCCCGCCGGATATGTTGCTATTGAGCTCCTCGGACATAGCGTCAAACGTATCGCCGACATTATTCCATAGTTCTGCCGTCTTTGTGTCCGTATACGACTTTGCCTCAGTCAGCGTGCCCGCTGCAGCCTCCGTCAGCTCCTGCTTGGACACCTTGTCGGACAACTCCTGCTTTATTTCCGTGTCGTCGTAGTTGGAGAGCCCGGCCAGCTTCTCCTTATCCTGGTCGGTGTAGTCGTTCGTCGAAAGCCCTTTCCCTTCTTCCTTGTCGACCTTTTCGGCAAGGGCTTTGTCAATATCCCCAATTTTACCTGCGGCGTCATTTGCCGCTTTTGCCGCCTCGTTCGCGGCGTTTGCAGCGTTAATAGGGGCCTCGGCATATTCTTCCTCCGTAAGTTCGGAATTCGGGTTGTATTTCTTGAATGCCTCGTAAGCACTCTCGCCGGGCAATCCAACAACAAGGCTTGACGCCTCAAGGTCGACAGTTTCCGTTGTAAGGTTGCTTTCGTCTTCGCCACCTTCCAAGAGTGTCGTAGGAACCAATTCAAAGGCCTTGCAGTAGTCGACCGCCGTTTGCCCTCTCTTCTGCAAATTCTCCCACATGGTGAGACGGTACACCCCGATGGACTTCTGCATTGTGCCGCTAATGGTGAAAATGGCGGTGTTGCCTTCGGTGGTGAAATCAACGGGAATGTCCATATGCGAAGGCAAATGGACGAAGAGTTTCAGGTCGCGCCCTTCGAGTGCTACCTCCTCTCCATTGGTAAGTATCGGCCAATGTATCTCTATGTCCTTGCCTATCCGGATGCGTTTCATATTCCTTTCGAGCGTTTATTCTTTTTTGAGAGCGGACATGATACTGTCATAGAATACCGCCTTGCACATCTTTGCGGTATCGACGATAATCGATTCCTCCTCGTCGGAAACTTCGATGCCACCTTCGCTGTGGAGGATGCGGAATGCCAGGTCATGCGCTACGATACCGTTCATGCTCATGTATATGGCGTTGGCAAACTCTTTCCGGGCGTCGACAACAATATGCCCGGCGTGGGAAATGTCGGTGAATAATTTAAATTCTTTTAAATTTAATGCTTTCATAATTCATTACATTGTAGGACAGTCATTGGCAGTCCAGTATTGTCCGTCTTTGTTCCACATCAGAATAGCGAGTGAGCCATAATCCAAAACTACACTCCGAGTACTACTACCAGCGTTCTGCTTAATTACGTGAGTAAGTCCCCCAGTTTGAATTGTTACATTACCCTTCCCAATCTTCCTGATAAAATATATTTGTCCGTCTTTGGGGTTGGACGGAAGCGTAACGTAATTCATACTCGATGTATCATTGAATATTATTGATTCGTAATCATTAAGCGTCCATCCACCAGTCAATGTCCGGCTGAATAACCTGAATCCGCATATGTCCCCATTTCTCAATAATATGGCATGATTGCCATTTGGAATATCTCCTATCTGTGAATTTTCATTATATTCCCCCTCGGCCGAGACGTCAATTCCGATATTATATCTATTCATGGCGTCGTACGATTCTCTGTTTATTGCCACGGATAGCACAGAATGGTTGGAATAACCCGATGAACCTAATGGATACGCCATTGCATCAAAAGAAGTTGTATAGGCGCCCCCTTTGCATTCCAGTAATACCCGCGCGGCCGACAGTCTGTTAGACCAAATTTCTTTACCCTGAGACGTTTGCGACACCAGCCAACTCTCTCCTATTTCAAATCCGCCAATCGTTCCACTCGATGCGTTGATAGTCCCTGTAATATCGGCTTTGGTGGCCACGAATGCCCCGTCCTTAGCGACCCTGAACGGCGCATTCGACGGGGTATTGCTTCCGACGAACAGGGGAATATTGCCACCCACGAGCCCTGCGATGATGGTATTCACGGAAATGTCCGTCTTGGAGTTGTGCACCACGAACTCCATACCTTGCAGGAAGTTGATGACGGCATTCTCTGCGAACAACAGGGGCGTATATATCGGCACCATGTCGTTGAGTTGTTGCCAATATGCCGACGCGGATCCCGCCGTCGGTTTGTTGGAGTTCGACGAAGTGTGCGTTTGGCTGCACTGGAATTTCAGTTGTTTGTTGTTCGCATAGATCGTAACTATGTCTATGTATCTGGGGCCATTGGAGACAAGGTCGAGGTCATTGCGGTATCCCACTCCCGATGCCCATTCCGTGAGGCGGATTATGCAACCCTGCAAGCCATCCTTGCCGGGAGCGCCGTCTTCGCCGGGGGCGCCGTCATCACCTTTAGGGCCCTGCTCTCCCGATATGCGTACCGGAGTTGCCCAGCCTACCGTCGGGTGCAACAGATTGTCGTCGGCGTCTATTTCCGCCTGGGTCATCCACAGATATTCACCCGAAGAGAGCGACGGCGGGGTGTCGCTCCAACCTGCGGGGGTGCGATCCGTTTTGACCAGCGCCGGCGCCGTGGTGGTGCTGTTATTCTTGGCGTATTTGAAGTCAGTATGCGGCCCCGGCTCCCCATCCTCGCCCGTTACGCGGATAGGCGTCGACCACGCCCCGGCCTTTCCGGTCGATGCGTCTATCGTAGCCTTGGACATCCACCATATACCGACACCAGTGGGCGCGTCACTCCATCCGGACGGAATGGGGTCGGAGGAAGTAGGCTTTGCTGGCTCCGTATCGCTATTTTTAAATACATAGGATGTCCAGTTCCCCGGTTGCCCGTCGTAAGAATACCGCGCCCAAATCGAGGGCGAGGAAAATGCGCCCCAAACACCTTCCACCTTGTTGCGTTTCGACACCCATTCGTAACGATATGTGGCGTCTACTCCCGTAGGGTCATCCGTCCATGGAGCCGGGGGATTATCGTATTCCGCAACATCGGGAACATCCGGAACGGTGCCCGGATCCTCGGTTTCCGTACGCGTGAATATGTATTCTACACCTTCACCATCCACACCATCCGCGCCGTCGAATGACCACTTCGCCCATAAGGACGCTGCTGAATATCCGCTCCAGTGTCCGCCTGTCTTATAGCGTACGCAAGTCCATTCGTAGGGACGCTCGGAATTCGGGCCCGTGGGGTTGTTCGTCCAACCGCTCGGTACATATCCGTCTTCGTCGCTGCCAGACGGCGTATTCGGGGCCGTGTTGGAACTTGTGCGTTTGAATATCCATTCTACATTGGTTCCGTCGACACCCGGCGCTCCGTCGAACGAAAATTTTGCCCAAAGCGCAGGGTGTGTGAACTCGCCCCACGTGTCATTTACTTTCACACGCTTGCTTGCCCACTCATAAGGGTTGTCGTTATCGGGCCCGACGGCATCGTCCGTCCACACCTGCCCGTCCGAGGTTTCGGAGGACGAGGGAATGTAATCGTCCTGCTGCGCGGTGGGTGGCTGTGCAGGGGCTTTGTATTCCGATGTACGTGCGAAGATCCACTCGTAATCCTTGCCGTCCTTGCCATCCGTGCCGTGTTCGCCGGATATACGCTGAGGATCAGACCATGATTTAACCTCTCCGTCGACAACGGTGCCGGTACACATCCATGTAGGACGTTGATCCGACATTGGGAGCGTCTCCGTCGTCCAGCCTTCGGGCGGTATTTTAAGCTCCGTAGGTTTCGCCGGTTCGCTCTCCGATTTTTTGAATATGCTGACCGTTTCGAGCACCCCGTATCCGCCTAAGTATACCCACTCCTCGGCATCCTTGCCGGGCTCTGTCGTGGTGCCGTCGACCAGACAGCGCCAATGTCCGTTGTTCCAATATACGTCGTCGTTGCGGTTGTATGTTTCCGTGGCGCTCCACACTCCGCGGTCTATGATCGTGGGCACCTCTTCGCCGCCGGGCGTGAATTGCTGGATGACGCCCGACATATAGATGTTGTTCAGGTATGCCGAATACCCCCTCATCTCTATTCCGAATATGGACAGGTTTGACAGGTCGCCATATTGCGCGGCGATATTGGACGCAGTGAACTCCCAATCGGAAACTCCCGTTAAATAACGCTGGTATGTCCGGGTTTCGTAGCGGGAGGTCTGCCGATCCTCATTCGAGAAGGAGCCATAGCCCACGAAGGTCATCGACGCCGCCGGATGATATTGGGTGGGGTAAGCTCCCGATACCGGGCGTAGTTGATACTTGAATGTCTTGTAAGTTGCAGTGTCCAGCTCTTCGGTGATGCGGAAATAGCAGGTAGCGAACCCGGCAAAGCGCCTGTTGCCACGGCCGTCGTCATAATCCGCGGTTGCATTCTCCGAAGCGTTCAAATTGTGGAAGATGCCCATACATATATCCCCGACCCGAGGACTTCCGATCTCGCCTTCTTCGAGCTTGAGGGTGATGGTTTGGGCCGTGGTGTCGACGCTTTCGATGATCCCGGCACTTGGAGCATACCACGTATCGCCCATGGATATTTCGACACGGTTGTAGCGGAGTTCCGGTACCTCCAGGAATCCCCGAAGTTTCAGGCTCTGCATCTCTGCGTTCCCTTTCTTGTCGATTATGCCGCCAAAGCCAGTCATGCCGGATGCGAACCCCCCGAACTGGGCACCGTCGTCAAAGGTCATTTTACCTTTGAATGTGTCCGGGAACTGTTTGTTGGCGAATTCCCATAGTGCACGCTTGGCGGAATAGGCATTGTAGTCTGCGGCGGCAGTGGAATCGTAGCGGGTGATAAGGTAGATTGAGGCTCCCGATTCGGTAACGCCTATGCGCTGTGCGTACAGGTTTGCCTTCACCTCCGATTCTATGTTGCCGATACGAGAATATGCCGTATTGTCGCCTACCGTATATGTGGCGATATATTCGTTATATAGTTTTTTTTCGTATCCCTGGATGCGTGATAATCGGCCGCTTTCTCCGAAGCGTGGATCCACAAGGCGAACCGCTTGCCCGGCATCGTAATTCTTCTTGTTTTCTTGGCAGTATACGGGATTAGTTTCGCAGTCGTATACGTCCGTGTCGCTGCTGTGTTTCGCGGCATATGATTCCCCGGCCTTCAAGAGCTCCTTTTCAGCCTCCTCGATCCTTTCTTTAGGTAGTTTTACGCCTGTTATGACAAACGTATCTCCAGGCTCGGGATGCAGGCTTTCGTTGGGGATGATAAGTTGGCTTTCACCGGATGATTCTACTTGCGCGATGATCTTGAACTTCTTATCAAATCCATCCTCCGGTTTCCACGTCTCTGGTTTGTAGTTTATACTTAGCTCAAAATCCCGCCCCATAAGACTGCCGCTCGTGAAGGTAGCACCCAGGGTTTCGCCTTTAATCATGTCCGAAGGCCGGAACGGCGTGTCTTTGCAGTACATGACATACGCCTTGATGATCTCCCGGTCTACGGTCTCAATGCTGGTGACAGTCTCCGTATTCTTGGGGTATATGTCATCGAAGAACACGACCTGCTCCACAATGTCGCTTCCCGAAAGACCAGGTATTGCGTCGATATACCGCTGTCCGTCCGGCAGGCGAAGCCGAATTTCAGATACATGATTCGTTTCACCTCCTTGCGGAGCTTGCCCATAGTCGCTTGTAAGATTGCGAGTAGAGCCAAAGACGTAGAACCGGGTGCCGTAGCTCGAATCATCCCCTTTCTTTGCGGGAATGTTTTTCACTACATTCCCCTGTCTGAACTCTTCGGGGGATCCGAAGTCCAGTTTGCCAAAGCATAACGATACGAGGTCGCCGTTTTCCTCTGTCCACCATTCCGTCTCAAAGGTTTCGGCAATCGTATTGAGGATGTCCCAGCACTTATCGCCATTGAACGATACAAGCTTCGTAGCTTTAGGATTGTCAACGGTGATCGTGCCTACCTGCCAGTTTTCGCCTCCGAGCTGCTTGTTCATGTTGGCGACGATCAACGCCGCGAAAGATTCGAGGTCTGTGGTGTTGTGAAATACGGCTTCGGGATTGTCCCCACCCAGCCAGAAGCATACGAAACGCTTCATGTGGTTTTGCTGAGCCTCGAATTTGAGAGTGTATTTATAGCCGCCGGTCTTGTTGTCGAACTCCGGGCGCACCGTGGACATAATCTCGAACTTGCGGCCTTTATATGTGATGTAGGAACCACGAGCAAATGTCGTTGGTTCAAGGAGATTAAAGGGCAGCTCGATATAGTAGTCTCCCATGAGGACATATTTGATGATAGCCTCTTTGGTGACCGGCGCGTCCAATATTTCTGTTCCTGTCGGAGAGTAAATAATCATTTGCATCAAGGGCTCGGCGATTCCTCAAGCCTCTGTGCAAATGTGTGACTGTGCATTTTAATAACAATGGGGAGCAGTAAAAATATCAATAAAAAAGCAGGGATTTCTCCCTGCTTTAGTCATAATACAATGGCAGTATTAAATTACGTATGATTTTATGGTTTTAGCCATGTGCTCTGAGGCTTAACAATTAATCGGGCATTATTATAAGCCATTTTAAGCGTCAGACATGTGCGTGCGGTATATGTGTTATTTTCAATTTTATGTACAACCAATGCTAAATCAGGATTGGGGGAGTTGGGTGTTAAACATAATGGCAACAATAGTTGAATCCTATTGCCATAGAATTGGGGCACCGCAGTTTTATAGTTCGTTCTCACTTTTTTACGAGCTTCATCAATAGCCCCTTCCAACCGGCGACGAATTTCAGCATCACCACTCCCTTGCATAGCAGCTGGGAAACGACTTAGGTTATCTTGGATGATATGATCTATATCGGGAATAAGTTCGCAGTTGGGATTAAAAAGTAAGTCTTCGGGTTTTTGAAAAAAATCTGCTATCTTGGGCAAAGATGATTTAAATGTTCGCAATAATGCACCATCGCTTTTTTTGCAAAAACATTTAAAAACATAGGGCGGAACTCCTTCACCTTGATTTTTATTTTTGAAGAAGAAGGCAAATATTTCTTCCAGGTTTTTAGTGACAAGCCCAGTATTGAAGCAGCAATATTCGTTATTGGCTGTAAAGCAGATTTTGTTTTCTGCTCTCAATTTTCGGAAGATGTGTTCTAAATAATTTTTCAGTATAGAGTGACTTTTTCTCTTGTCATCTGAAAAGTCCCACTCCTCTGGGTCGGCAAGATTTGTAGCCAAATCATCAATGCAACTTTGATATTTTGGGAAAATGGAGAATTTAAAAAGCTCTTGCTGGAAAAATTTATTTGCAGCCATAAATTTAGTGTAGTTAGTAGCTAAAAAAATTGAGCCCTAAAATAACTATTTAGGGCTCTATACAGTTGTTTTCATTTACACATTATACGGATAGACCCGTACGTCTATATCTTATTCGTGCTGCAAATATAATGCACGTATTAGCAAAATGCAAATTTTTCTCTGACTTTTTTACCCTCCTACACTACACCGTTAGGATGTAGTTAACTACACTTTGTAGTGAGGTTGGAAGGAAGGGAATAAAAACGCCCCGCATTTCTGCGAGGCGCCCCCCAACGTGGTGTGGAAATAGTGGTATACGGGGTTACTTTATCGGTGCCATCTTCTTTGGCGTTTGGACTACTTCGAATTGTCTTGCGAGGAAATCCAACCCTTTCTGCGTCACGAGGACTTTTATAACCGTGAACGATTCGTGTTTGTTGCGATCTATTAACTTCTCCTTTAACTCGAAATAACCACGGTTAATATACTCTTGCTTAGGCTCATTGCGATTGCAGAAGAATATGCCGCGTTCACGAAGCCGTTGAAAAAGCGTGTTGCGGCCGAATGGGAGGTTCAAAATCTTTGCCGCCTGCCCGACGTCGATCTTCTGGTCTGTGTCCAGTACTTTATCCATTAGTTCGGCTTTCGGGGCGAGCGCTGCGACCTGCTTGTGTGCCTGCTCCAACTGTTGCTTCTGTCGCGCTATGGTGTCATTGGCTACCAGCACGGCACGTGCCATTATCATTTCGGGCGTGTCCGTCTCTTTGGCCGACATGTATCCGCCAGTCTTGCGGATCGTGGGGAGAACTTCATCGCACACCCAGTCCTGGAACTGTTCGGCCTGCGGGAGCTTCGACCGCATGACAAGACGGTAAACGTCGGATTCGGGGATGTATGAAACCACTTGCACGCCGCTTGTGGTGGGGGTGTCACGTTTCGTGACACCCTTACAATGGTCGCCTATTGCCTTGCGAGGATTAGCATATCCTAACGATTTTGCAACATCATTCGCAAGAAACATAGGCTTTCCATCGGTCATAATAATCCGTACACGCCCGAACTGTTCATTATTGAAGATTTGTATATTGTTCATAGCTGTTGGTCTATTTACATTGCGCGACATTCATCCCGCGGCCCATCTTGACCAGAATAAACGGGTCGATCTCTTTGATTTTGTTGCGGGGTGATTTTTCAGCGCCCAGCAATTCAAGATAGTAACCTTGTAGTTTGATATAGGCGTCCATTAGGTTGGAATAGCGCTCTTCGGCCTTGAAGTAGGCGCTTTCGAAATCTTGCGCTTTTCGCTCGGCTTCGATGCAGCGAGTTTGATAATCCGTTTCCGGAAGCGATTGTTTTTTCATAACTGTAAGCATTTAAAGTTTTTTATAGGCATAGGAAAAGCGGCTGCCATTTTGCGCTGCTTACAGTTTGATGAACAACCCCGAAGAGCATTCAATAACTACGCAAAAGGCAACCGCCTATCGTAATGGGCATAAAAAAAGCCCAATATGATTGAGCAACTGACCGCGTGCTCTGCGAGATAATTAAGTTATCAAACTGTAAGCGTTACAAATATGGGAAATTATTTTTAATCCACAAAGGATTTTGCACTATTTTTTATATCAGGAGTAAATTTTACTTTCAAAATTTGGCGGGGGAGGGGGAATTTCGTTATACTTGCATCGTTAACCCACTTATTCTATATTATGAAAAAACTTCTACTGCTGTGCGCGGCTATCGCCGCATTATCATTTGTCGGGTGCTCAAAAGGGGAAGACAACTCCAACAAGCCTGATGCACCCAATGAGTATGATGTTGAAATATACGTCAAAGAAGGAACCGTATCAGATAAACCTAAAGAATATAATACAGGTTTAAACAAAGTCGGAAATTCAGACAATATTTTTATAGCAACTGTTAATAACGGCATTATTACTGCACAGCATGCAGGATTTGCAAAAGTAACTGTTGGAGATAATACCTACAATACGATAGTAAAGTCTACGCTTAATACCTTTATTCCTCCTATTACTGAATTCTATAAGCCTCAAGATTATATAGCCACAAAAGAAACAAGAGAAAGATCAAAAGGTACTCATCTTGGACTAATATATTATGGCGAAAATGATTTAGTTGATAATGTGGCGTATTTGTTTGGGGATAATGATAGTTTATATGAAATAAGGATTAAATTAAACAAAGGAGATAAATCAACATTCGCTGTTTGTGCTACCTATCTTGGGCACTTATACAAACAAATTGAAGCGGAGGTAATAAATGGTGTATATAATTTGGTGTATATAGATAATTACAAAATAGAAGACGCAACATTCAAGGTGTATTTACCCCAAACATATCCGACAGGTGGGGTGATAACTATTAAATTCATCCCGTTAAAATAAATGTTCCAACCGAGGCATTTGCCTCGTTTTTTTATTTGTCCAGCATGGTCATTAGACCAAACGGTAAAATATTCACGCTTTTATTTGCAGGTCTAAATTTTTGGACTTATATTTGCAGTAGATAAAAACGAATAACGATGCCTACAATTTTAAATCTCTTTGGATTGCGATTCTATTTCTACTCTGACGAACATTTGCCAATACATGTTCATATCGAGTACGGCGACAACGACGCAAAGGTAGAAATCGCTACACGAGAAATAAAGTACAACCGGGGGATAAAAGCGAACGATATGCGCCGCGCGCTCGAAGTGATCGAGTTGTACGAGGCGGAGATCATCGCCAAGTGGCACGAGTATTTCGGAGAAGAGGAATAAACTGCAAAGTACAAAACATTATGATTATGGCGAAGATTACAAAAGTTTGGTTCGAGGGTGGCCGGATATACATAGCCACTAATGACGGCAAAACATACAGCCGCCCGCTGGAGTATTTCCCCATACTCAAAGAAGCTACCGACGACCAGCGCGAGGCGTGGAAAATAAACAAGTTTGGGGATGCCATCCGCTGGGAGGAGATCGACGAAGATATACACCTGTCGAGTTTCTACGCCACGGATGAACCGGACACAAATAATGTGATAGGGGATGTGTTCCGTCGGTTCCCGCAGTTGAATGTGTCGGAGATTGCCCGCACGATAGGTATTCACAAAAGTTTGTTGTCGAAATATATTTACGGCACCAAAAAACCATCTGAGAAACGCACGGAGGAAATATTAGATGCCTTGCGGCAGATAGGCCGCGATTTGGCACAAATACGCGCATAACGTGCGATAAAGGAGAGGCAACATTAAAACATGAGGTGAGGGGTGGTGAAAATCACTCCTCGCTTTTTTGGATATTCCAATTTGAAATTGTAAATTTGATTTACTAACTCACTAAATTTTATTAATATGAAGAAAATTTTACTTTTATTATCTGCATGTGTAGTATTGAGCAGTTGCGCCATCCAAAAGTATTCGCAAAAAACCTATTTGGCTGATTATAGAGAGTATACTGCTGATGGATTTACTATCACCCCAAGTTCTTCTGGGTTTACTTATGAATCCGTTGGTGATCTTAGTATTAAATTTACAATAGGCGTAAAAGATGGATATATTAATAAGGAGGCTAAATGGAAAGAAGAAAATGTATTTAAACCGAGCTATGATTATATGGTGGCTGAAATAGTTAAAGAGGCAAAATCTCTTGGTGCAAATGCTCTTCTAAATTTCAATATAACGCCTATTATTAGAGGAACCAAATATGGTGAAGTAGTAGATGGGTATATTGCTTCTGGATTTGCAGTAAAACTGAAATAAGCTATGAGAAAATTTTTAATTTCAATTATTTTAATAATTCCATTTGTCTTTACCAGTTGTTCTGACGATAAAGAAAATGGTGATTCACCATCACCAGCAGAAAAAGAAATATTACAGGTTCTCAATGGTAAATTTATTGGGTCTCTGTATAGTTTTACGACTAATACTACCGAAACGGAGGAAATAACATTTACCCCCTACTCATCAGCCCAAGAAAAAGTTTCTGTAATTGACGGTCGAGTTGTTGTTTATGGGACGGCTTATCTTGTTACATATTTCAATGACCACTTATTAGAAATAGCAGAAAATTGCTATTATTCTGTTAATGTGGATTATGATGGCGCTATTATTTCGTTTTACTCCTATTCAGAAAGTGGTGAGATTAATGGGAGAGAAGATAAACGTATAATATCCATAGAATCAGATAATTCATTTAAAATGAGAAAATATGGGCTGGCTGAAAATAACGATAAGACTTTTTATAAGAAATGAATACATCTGAATTCGCTCTAATTAGAATAAGCCGGGATTATTCCCGGCTTTGTTTTACAGTACAATCACAGTTCCGTCTTTCTTTATTGAATACTCGCCGCCGATTCTTACGATATTGAGCACGGCGTAGTCTTTGGCGGTGATCTTGGCCCGTGCGCCGTGCATCAGGATTATCGTATGGATGAATTTAGTCCCTGCCGCTTCTATAGTAGCATCTGTATCTCCGACGATACATACGTACTCTTTACCTTTGAGCGCGATATTTCCCGCATCTACATATACTCCCAGCCTTTCTAAACTGTCTCGGTTCTTTCTGAACACTTCGACCGAGGGGAAGTTGTGGTCTTGGCAGAACTCGATCCCTTGTGGGGTAAACATCAGTTTGATTAGCTCGGGGAAGTCTTGGACGCGGTTTATCTTTTTACAAGCGCCCGTTTGTAGTGCCATCGCCCGTATGGCATCTACACTCTTATTGTGTTGGGTTGTCATATATTTTCTGTTTCTGCGACCCTGTTTGCTGGGTTGGGTTCATTGAATTTTACTGTCAGTTGTGAGGTGGTAAGGTCTGCGGACATCATGTAGCTGCCTGAATTGCCCATGTAGGTCAAATGGTAAATATCCGCAGATATTAAAGGTACGCTAATGTCTATTTTGCCTCTTTTTAGTAGTTCTATAAAACTGTTGTAATTCGCCGTATGCTCTGCAAGCGTGTCGCCGAAGATCACGAATGTAAGCGTCAGATCGCGGGCGGCAACTTTCGGTTTTTCGGGGTAAATTACCTGCTTGCCGTCCTTTTTGGGGTCGTCATTCTCTACAAAATCTTTGAGGCTTGCCGGTGCTCTCAGACTTGCAATGAAACCCGATCCCATTGTGATACCCATTGCATAGGCATCGTAGCCGTTTATGAGTAAATCCCTTTTCATTTTCTTCCGTTTAATGCTTTATCTAAAAATAATTCGGCTGTATCTATCACATCATAACCTTTAGAGCTGACAAAGCCGGCGTAGTACATGCCATCTGCGAAAATAATGCTTGTTCCGGCTTTATTTTCTTCGTTGAGTACTTTATTGGTTTCAATGGCCGCCGTCGGATCTGGATGATTTTGGTCGCCAATAAATCGCCGTTTTTCTTTGCCTTCATAAGTAACTACGTAACCAAGGGCGCTGCGTAAGTTCCATGTGTGGTTTAGGTAGTCGCGTTTGCCAGATAGTAGCCGAGCTTCTTTCTGTCTTATTAATGCCTCCCGAGCTTTCTCATCCATGAAATCCACGACCTCACCTTGAATGCCGTCGATGAACTTGCTTAGGTCTGATATGTCTTTTTCAATCTTCATGGTTACAATTCACTCGTGTTACGTTTAATCGCCGCAATATCTTCTTGGATGCCTTGTAATGCAACTCTCATGGCTGCTGTATTGCCGTTTATTTCCACAATTTCCATGTAGGTCATCACAGCATATCGGAGCAGCTCATTATTTACCTGTACGCTTGCGTACATGGCTGTTTCAATATTGGCCATAGACGTTAAAAGACCGATTATTGATTGCGTCTGCGCCATTACATAGCCGCGGATGTCGGTTACTTTGCCTTGGATGTCGGTGAAACGACCGTTTAATTCATCGCCCGTATCTTGCGACATCGTTTGAAAGCCTCTTTCCGTGGCTTCCTGACGAGCTGCGCCAGCATTCCCAAGTAATTCTTTTGTTTCAGCGGGAAGGCTGTCCCAAATAGCTTGAAATTCCTCACCAACTTTGTTGAGATCGTCGGCAAAGTTTCCCATGGAATCGGTGACAGCTTTCGTCCCCTGAAAAACACCATCCTTAAACCACTCAGCCTTATATTTGTCAAATACTTCACCTATACGCTCTTCGATAAACCTGGTTATCAGCATTTGTTTGACTATATCGGCGACGATTTCGTCTACCTTTTCACCCCAGGCCTTAGCGGCGTCCTCACCTTCTAAAAACGCTTCTATGAAGGCATCGCCAAGCTCTTTTGCAATATCTTCTGCCGTGCCGCCGATAATAGTTTCTACAACCTCATTTATTACTTCAGCAGCTTCTTCTCCAAGTTCTTGAATTTGACGTTCCCATTCTTTTATCTTTGATTTGTCCGTTTTTTTCTTGTCGTTCTCTGCATTAATCTGCTTTTGAAGCAACAACTGCTGTTCTGCAAGATTGTTAAGTTTATCTCGGGTATCACTAAACTTATTTTCCCCCAGAAGATTGCTGTCTGTATATTTAAGGTTTGAATAGGCATCTGCTATACTTTTGATTGCCTTTTCTTCTATTTTAGCCGCGTTGATTCGCTTAACGATGGCTTCCCCAAAGGGGCTTAGTTTTCCGTATGCGCTCAATATCGCTTTCGTCGCATCATTATAAGCGTCTTTTACCTTCTGAATAGCATTAAAAGAATTTTCTTGGAGCCGAATTGCATTGGCATTATCCAATTCCCATTGCAGTTGCTCAATTCTACCTTGCAGTCGGTCTATTTCCGCTTGTTTTTCATCATCATTATTAAATAGGCTGGCTATTTTAGTTGCTATTGTCAATACCGCTTGAATGATAGCAAGAATAACGGATGCTCGCTCAACAGCTTTGATCGCACTGGCGGCGGTTGTTGATGTCGTTGTAATAGCTGCCGCCGACGATTCAGTAAGAGTGACAATGCTGCTAATCATACTGGCTGCATTAGTTGCAATTTCGCCCGCCGCACTAATGACTTCGCCAGTAGTGCCCCCAACGGCATCACCAATACCCTCGAATCCATCTGCAATATCACCGAGTGTCCTCTCTAATCGCTGCCATTTCTTGATCGCATTATCTTTGGGGGCTAATTTTGTACTCGAAGCAGCTTTATCTACTGCATTAATTTTTGCTTGCGTCTGATTGATCTCACCGCGCAATTTCTGTCCTTGGGCACTATCTGATGAATCGAGGGCATTATATTCGGATTCCAGTGCTTGTAGCGATGCCTCCAGCTCTGCTTTCAGGGCGGATAATTCATCCATGGTATTGCCTGTCAATTCTCGTACCCATTGCCCGGCTTGTACTTCAATTTCTGCTACTGCTGCATCTCGCTCGGCTTCAAGTGCCTTCCGCTCTCCAATGCTGCCAGCCTTTTCGATTTTACGGTCGTAAATGTCTTTTGTAGCTTGTAGTTTTTCCCGGAAGGTTCCATACGCTTTCAAATACTCGTCCCAAGATTGTATATTCTTATTGATTGTAGATGCCAACCCTTCGGGGCTTATCGAAATAGAAGAAACGCTTGCCCGTTCTTCAGTACGCTGGGCATTATTGGCATCGTTCAATGCTTTTATTTGGGCTTGCTGCCCCTTGGTCAATTCCCCACCTTGCAACTCCCTGATGCGCTCCTCTGCCTCCTGTATAGCACGGGCGCGTTTCTGATAGTCGAGGTCAATTTGGGCGAGTTTCTTGGCCGTGCCCTCCTTCATGGAATCTACCTCCGCTTGCAATGCATCGTCCCGGAGCTTTTGCAGTTGCTTGTCGAGTTCCTTTAGGTTGCGCTCTTGATCGGATGCGGCTTTTTCTGCTGCGCTTTTGGCCTCTTGGCGTGCTTTTTTCCATTCTGCGTTAAGTTCGGCGGGGGTTTTCCCTACAAATAATTTTTCTGCTGCGGGGGTCAATTTTTCGATGCCGGCATTTATCGCCGCAATAAATGCATCGACATCACCTTCATAGCCTTCGTTTATACGCTTCCAAAGGTCATCACCATCTTTACTGAGATTTGATAATTCGTTAATAAAATCATCCCTAAACCTCCTTAAATTTGCTTTCGCCCTTTCAAAACTTGCAGATTCAGAGGTGAGAGAAAATGTTATTGGGCCCTTCCCTTTGCTGGCTTCTTGTGCTGTAGCATATGCTACTCTGTATTCTTTTAAAGCAAGAGAATAGTTGGTATAGGCATCCCCTGTTTTTTCAATAAGTTTTAAACTCTTTGCGTCCTCTGTAATAAGTTCTTGGGCGGCTTTCGCCTCTGCGACCTCGATAATTGCGTCGCGCAGGTTTTCATAAGCACCGACAGCATTCCCGACCATAACCTGTTCCGCAGCCATATTGCCGAAGTAAGCGGGGTATATGTCTTGCAGTTTTTTGACCGCTTCGGCTCTTTCTTCATAGGGCCTGGAAAGGTCTGTCGCAGCCCTATACAGCAGGTTCAATTTGGTTAATTCGGATTGAGCCGACACCGAACCTTGAGCCATAGCGGAATTAAAGCGTTCGAGTGCAGCGGCAGAGGCGTCTATCGTCGTTTTACCTTTGAACAGCGACGCTACCCAGTTGGTTATCTCCTTGCCGTAAAGGGTAAGCACGGTTACGCCGGCCACAAGCAGGGTTTGCCAGGAGAAGATCGACGATGCTATCTGTTTCCATACGGGCGTGAAGGTTTGTCCGGCTTTCTTCAATTCATCAACCGATTTCTTCGCCCGTGCTATTTCATCGGCCAGCATCGGCAGGTTGTTGGATATGGCGGAAAAGAATATTTGCGGGCCATATGCCAGCGACGGCAACTCGCGGGCAACTTGCTGAATTTGGAATCCCAGCATATTGAATCCCGAGGCATAATTGCCGACATTGCGAGTATGGACGCCCATCGACGCATCCAGTTCTTTGATCTTCGTGTCGAGCGATTCGATGTTTTTAAGCATCGTTTGCCCTTGCGCCCCCTCACGATCCGCGGCGCTCAGGTTTTTATACACCGCACGCATACGGGTAAGCGCCTGGGACATTTCATTGATCGAGCCGATGGCGGTCTGCTCCAATTTGATTTGGTTGGCAAGCTCCCGTCTCAATTGGGATATTTCCTGCTTGTATTCCTCGATAGATACGGCAGCGCCCAATACTTGCGCCCTTTTCTTTGCAGACAATTGCCCGTTCTGCTGCTCTTCCTTATTGAGCGCGGTTACATCCGCTTTTAATCGTGCGATCTCATTTGAATATAGCCTAATTTGAGCTATTGCCTTTGTTTTTTCGTCGTTAGCGGCTTTCAGCTCACCAAGCAGGTCATGGTATGCCGCAGTTTCGGCCTGGGTAGCCGCTGTTCCTGCCGTAGAACCGTCGCCAGCAGTTCCGGTCGTGGCCGATGCGGCAGCCTTGGACGCCGCATCCATTGCCTGCTGCTCCATCTGGGCGATCTTGCGCATTGTCTGCTCGACACGCGCCTCCATCTCGCCAATTTTGCGGTTTATGACGTCGAATTCCTTTGTACTGTCCGGGATTTCGGCCAGTACATGCCGCAACCGCTCAAGCATGGTAATAAAACTCTTGAGTTTATCGGTTTCCGCGTTTATTTTGAATGATAATGCGCTCATTGCTGCTCTTTATTGCCTCTTTTCTTATTGCTTCTTCTTCGGGCCATATCGGCGCCCGATCCCCGCACTATTTTTTCCTCGTCCCCTACGAGCGTGCGCACCTTGTCGGTCATCATGAGTAGCATGGTAGGGTAGTTTATGCCTTGGAGGGCTTCGTTGTAGGAGATGTTCAACTGATCCATCATCGTTGCGATAATGCCCGTTATCGTATTATTCCCGACGGTTTCAGATACTGTTTTCCGGCGTGTTTTGTCGATCTTCACCGAATCGAACAAGTCTTTGCCCGATACGATGTCGGCTATTTTCATGGTCGCGGCGGAAATCTCTTCACAGGTGGCATACCGTTTGGCGTACCACAGGAATAGTTTCTGGCACCACGAGCGCCGGAAAAGCAGCTTGGATATTGTTTCCATGGAATATTTTTGCCTTCCAGAGATTGAAACGTCTATTTTCCCTCCGGCGAATGCCCTTGCCAAATCCTTCACGAACGGCTGGTATACCCGGAATTTCAGCACCCCGAGCTTTACCGACGCATGATGCGTATTCAGCAATGACCTGGCGACAATATCCGCCGATTTACTCATGGTCTTTGGATATTGTTGCGGACAATCCCTCCATTACGGCTGCAACCGAGGCAATATCCTCAAGGGGTATCATCAGCAGTATTTTCTGGTAACAGTCGAACAACTCGTTGAATGTGCCGCGCTTCATGAATCTGCGGCGTAAAAACCACACCCTGACACCCGCGAATATGTTGCGGCTGCCGACAACCGCCAAGGCTATACTATGCGCCATCGCCGATATACATGCCTTACTCTCGTCCGGATCTTTGTTGACATCCCGCGCTGTCATGATGCGCGTTGCCGTCATGGGGGACATCTTGTATACAGTGTATCCCTTCGATGCGATGCGGATACTGATAAACTCCAATTTCATAAGATTGATTTTAAGAAATAGGGGTGAGGGGCACACGCCTCCCACCCCTGGACTGCTGATGGCTTGGAGGTTTTTATTCGACGTCCACCTCCGAAGAATCGAACCAATATTCCGACGATACCGCCGTATTGTCGGGTTCCAGGGCAGCAGCTGCTACACCGATACCTACGGCGCCCTCATTGTTGGTGTTGCGGGCGATAACCGAGGCCTTCGGAAAGACGCAATACTGGTTGTCCTCCGTCAGGGCGATCATGCATTTTTCAATGCGCGTGACGCCTCGCGCACGCTTCCATGACGTCTCCGACCCCGTGCCGCCCATGAAAGCCGCCTTGGTTTCATAGTCGTATTGCCCGATGGTAAACGACATCTGGATGTTACCCATTTCGGTGTCTTGGCGATATACGCCATTGGTGAGTTGGTTCCTGTACTCCGTGGTAGACGGCTCCTCCTCTTCGATGCTCCATGTGTCTTGATGGATGTTCTCCACCTGTTTCGTGCTGACATCTTTAATGATGGTTGCCAGAAGAGTACCCGTAAGATCTCCTGTGACCTTCGCGGGGTCTGCATAATACAGCTTCTTGATTCCTACTGCTATTACTTTTGCCATTGTTTTAGTTGTTTTTAATGTTTAATACTCTGAATAGTACTCTGATGTAGATATAGTGGCATCCGAGGTTCACATCTTCTTCGCGGCCGATATTCTCATACCTGTACCTGTATGCGGATCCGTCGTAAGTGCCGTACGTCCATTCCTTGAACCTCGCCTTGGCTGCCCGTTCGAGTTCGTCCAGCCGTTTTAGGTTCGCTTCTCCCTTGATGTCGGGGACGCACAGGTTTACAGCAACAAAGCAATTTTCCCAATACGTGTCCGACGTCTGCTCGGGTGGTGTGATGACGACGATACGCTCTCTATTGACTTTCCCCTCGGGGATAGCCCATGAAGTGTGCATGTCCTTTATCCCAACCCCCTTACACGCCGAGAACAGTATGTTGCGCGCGTCTCCCGTTGTAATCATATCCAAAGGTCTGAAGCGTTGAAATAGTTGTTTACCTTGGCTATTGCCACAGAGCCTTCGCCCCGTACTGTGCCGGTCGCCTTGTCAATGCATTTCACGTAACCTCCTTTGGGTACTCCTCTCCCTTCGTAGACGATGTGGTATTTCGATTGGCGCACCTCCCCGTTCTCTGATACAAGGCGGACGGTTGTGTCGTCGTCGCAACGACAATCACCTATTTCCTGCCATGCATCATTTTCGGACATAGCTATCGGACGTCCCAGTTCGTCGTATTGTTTGGGAGGATCGATCCTCAAATAGAGTATGTGGGGCGCGAAATACATATTACCACAAGTTCGAAGCATCCTTTATCGAGGACAGTCCAATAGAGCTGCTCAATTCTTCGCCGGGCGTGATGCCATATTGCCGAAGCATCAGTTGTGCCCGTTGCTTCATGGCGCTTTCAGACCAGGACGCCGAATGCCCGTTTTCGCTTACCGACAGAGGGTGCATTATCAGGCTGTCGATGAACTCAGATACGCGCTTGGCGATTAGTTGTTGCTGATGGTCGCTACCCGCCAGGGAGTTGGGATCGTAACCCCATTCCCTGGCGAAGCGGCGAACGCCATAGTCGGAGATGGTTCCGACCATGCTGAACTCCTGATGTATGCATTCTGCGACCGTCATGCACTCCTACGATTCTACACTCAGCGAGTAAATACCGTTGATTTCGGTAATGACGGGCAAAGAGATGGATTGCGCCTTCGTGAACTCCACGCCGTTCGAGTTATCCGTCTCGCCTTTGCCCCACTGCGAGATGCGGATGCGTCCGTAGTTGGAGTAGGCAACTCCCGGCTCGGGGCGAAGCTCGTTGTCTGCGTAGGCGTTTTTGATAACGCCGAGACGACCCTCCGGCACGAATACAAGGCTCTTGTCGTTCCATGGTTTGTATTCGCGGATCTTGCCGTTGTCCTGAATGCGCGTCATCCGTCGGATCACCTCGAATACGGGCAGGCCGTTCGATCGCATAAACTCGTTTAGGTTGGCCAGCAGAAGTGGTGACGATGATTTGTCCGTGCCGAAGATGACCTGCTTCATCTTCTTGCTGCGCAGGATGTACGAAAGCCGCTTTTGATCCAGAAGGATGCGGTCGAAGGTCACCTTCTCCTGAGCTGCATCGACAACGCCTTGGATATCCTCGAATACATCGACCGTGTTGATGTTGCCCTCCGTCCACTGTGTATCTGCGGTGGCGATGTTTTCTTGCGGCATGCCATAGTCGATATTGCCTCGCACACCTCCTTCGGGATTGTTTTCCCGAGTGAATGAAAATACCCCTTTGTTCGAGAGGGCACCCAAGAAGATGATGTCTATTTTGGCCTGTACGGATTCTACGACCCGTTCAACGCCGCCCCACATGAGGTTTACGAGCTGCTGTTTCTTTGCCTGATCCGAGATCATGCGTGAATCCAACAGCTGGAGCACCTTCCGATAGTCTTCAATGGGCATCGGTAGGGTCATTTGGTGAATGAGGACTTTCTTGGCTATTGTAGCCAGGCCTTCAGATCCCATAATGGGTTCCTTGCCTTTCGAATCCAAGGTGGCGGCAGCTACGCTCAGATTATACGATCCGATGATCTCTTCGAAATTGAGCCCTACCGAGGGGGTGTCCCACTCCAGAAAACGCTCGTAGACATTTTGGTCGAACAAGCGCTTGCGCAGTTCAGATGCTGCGTCGATGCGAGCTTGCACCTGCTTGGTCAGCTCGCTGAAAATAGAAGAATAATATACTTCGCTCATTGTTTACCTGTCTTTTACTGTCTGATGTACTTGATTTCAGGGTTATTTTTCATACTGTAGCCTTGCAGCCAAGTCTCGGGGACGGGGTATGCTACATCCTTGAGGATTCGCGCCTTATAAGCTGCCGAGACAGTCGGAAATCCATTGGTCTTGGTATATTCCTTTGTCGTTTCGATGACGGCGTCCGGAATTTCATCCCCTCCGAGCAGATCAGCGCCTGCTACTGCTTCTGTCATTGCTGCGCTTAGTGTGATCTCGTCGTATGATTCGTTGGCGGTGCTTATGCTCTTGATGGTTCCGGAGGAAGCGCCTACTTTGACGGTATCGTTGATCTGGAACATAGAGCCCTTGATGACATGCGGTTTGGTTGTGGTACCGCCCTCTACGATTCGTGCCGATTTGCAGATGGTGCACTCCATGCTCTCGAAATCGAGTTTGATAGGCGTCCCCTCTTTGAGTATCGTGCCTTCCGGATAGGTGCCCTTCACGGCGAAATCACCCGGCAGCACTTCGCGCTCTCCGCGCCAGAATACCGGGAACCCGCCCTTAACTTGTACTTCTTCAGTTGTAATAGCCATGTTTGTTGTTGTTTTTATTTTACATCCGGCAGATTTTCAGCCCACATTTTGGCCTCCTCTTTGCTTTGAGCCTCAGATGTGGAGATGGAGAATGCCGTTTCCTGCCCCTCAAGCCCTGCGGCAACGAATCGCGTCTGGAGTGCTGCGAACTTCTCTTTGAGCTTCGCTTCGTCCGGATTTTCCTCGTTCATCGCAGAAGCGAGGTTTAGGATATCATCCAATGCCGATTCGTTGATATTTGCCGCCTTGGCCGCTGTGCGCAGCAATGAATCCCGTTCGGCCTTTACACGCGCTGCTTCCAAGGCATCGTACTTTGCTTTTACAGCATTTTCACGCTCTTCCTGCTGGCGTTTGTAGGCTTTGAACCATTCGGGCTCTTCGCTACTGGGAGTAGTATTCGCCTGCCGCTCCCCTGTGGCAGGTTGCTCGATAGGCTTCCCGTCTTTGAGGTTATGCCGCTTCTCGTAGTTCTTGACTGCGGTCTGCTGCGCATCCCCTGCACGGTAGTCGCCGTAGCTGGTTAACACGTCCTGAAAGCCAATCCCCTCTGCTATGGTAGGTAATTGCGCTTCGTCCGTTACATTTTCTGACTTCTTCGTTGCGATTCGGTCGAGGATCGCATTGTCCACCCCCGCAAATTTGGTTTGGAGCAGTGCTAAAAGTTTTTCTTTCATATTATTTTAATTAATCTCTGTTGCAAAGATTTCGACGGGCATTTTAATAACAATGGGCAGGACGGAAATTTATACTTTTTTTGTACGGTAATTCAAAGCCTCTTTTATGCATTCAGATATCCAGCCGACCAAATAACAGAATGGCTCTTGGTTACTGCAATCAATGCGTCCACCGATATAATCGAATATCTCCATAGCCGCATGTGTAGATTCGTGGCAAACGTACTGGATATTTTGAGCGTTCGCCTTTGTGGCGAACCTGATAAGAACTCCACCCCTTTTATTTGTGATGTCGTATGTACTCTGCGTATCCGCCGCAGATGTGTCGTCCATATCTGTTATATTTTCAAACCTATCGCTTATTGCAGATGCGCTTTTTTCACCTATCACCACCCAAATTAACCGAGGATAAATTTGCGGATCAAATTGATGTATAATAGCCTTCATTGTCCTAAAAGTTTTATTCAGCCGAGGTGTTGATGCTTGAATTCTCGTCTTTTTTGGTCGAAAGGTTTGTTTTTGCATCCTGGTAGATGCTTGTGGCAGAGGCTTCTTTCATTTGCCTAATTCTTTCGATTTCCTCTTGGTAATTATCTGCAACACCCATTAATTTTACAGATTCCTCAAGTGAAAGCACTCCATCTGCATAGGCTTTCCCTATGGATTGCCACCTTGCAGTAATGTCTTCGTTGAAGGGCTCCGAAAATTCATGCTCGATCTTGAGGGTGGCGAGTTTGTCTCTCATATGGATATGAGTTACATTCATCATAATCGCCAAAATGAGATTCTTTTCCCGGTCGACGAGTTCGTCGTATATCTCTTTTCGATTATCACGCTTGATATATCCGAGAACCATTGCGCGCTTAATGGCTTCACCGGACAAAGTCCCCAATCCGACCATTTTTTCTGGGGTGAACTCTGGAGTGAAAGTATCGAAAAGTATAGATTCTTTTAAGTCTGACTTCTCCTGCTGCCTCGTTTCAGACGACATAGGTGGATTAAGATATTCGAACCGATCATCTTTGCTTGACAGCTTGATCCCCTTTCCGGGGGAATCAGCTTTGGGAAGACTTTTGATAACCTCTGCGGTGGCAATGAACATTGGATCCGCAAAGTAATTGTTGGTGTCTGCGGTTTTTGAGTCAATACTTTCTTCCCGATCAATTCGGGGCTGCAATCCATCCCATGCCGTATTTTGCTTGTAATAAATGATGTTAATTTTACCAGTTGGATTAAGTACTGGGGTCACATCCCAACCTATTTTGGCTTTTCTGCCCCGGAATATAAAAGTGGGTGTATGAATGTCGAAATGCTCTACTGTTCCGGCGCCCTCCTTCAAATAATACCCACATCCAAATGCGAGGAGGTTACCATATTGATCGAACATGGGGCGCAAGGTATATCCGTTAGACTTCGACAGCACAACTATTTTCACCCAAGGAAGCCCCGTTGCCTCGTCCCTGTAAATGTGATACAGCTTTGCACTTTGGGTTTCTGCTCCGGCCAGCCGTTTAGCCTGTCGCATCTTACTGTCGAATCGTATTTCTCGAAGGAATTGTTTGTAAGCCGAAAATGCATCGGCATCACCGGATTCGTCGGATACCTTCCATTTTATCGGATTTCCAAGCAGGAAGAACAATTCCACCTCATTTATATAGCGTTGACGAGTGCGGGGCAATTTCTCCGTGCGGTAATCTTCCTGTCCCTTCCTCGTTTTGTCTCGACGCCCCATTACGGCGTGGGATTTTGGATTGTATTCGCACAGGGCCTTGGACACTTCGACATCATGATCTTCCATCAAAGACATAGCCCGGCTGATGTCTTTTGCCTTGATAAGCTCCATTAAATCCCGCTCAACACCTAATGCATTGAGCGTTTTATTTTGGAAAAATGTAAAAAGGCGATCTAAAAAGTTCATTGTTTACCAAATATTAATATCACTTAAATCATCGTCTTGTATCGGTGTGCTGCGCTTTTCAAAGCATCCGGTCAGCGCATCGGGGGCATCGTCATGCGCATTGCCCCCTTCTTTCATGTATCCCATAATGGCCTGATAGAATTCCGGCCACCTTTTGTCCCAATTTGTCGGGAAAAATGTCATGTTGTTGACGTCTGCCGACTTGGTAAATATGCGCACCTGCTTATTATCGGTCTGGGAAAAGCAACTAACCGTTGTGTGGGTAATGTTCATCTGGCGAAGGATGCGTTCTACATTGCGCGCAAAGCCCCGCCCTCCGTTATTGCTTTCAATATTAGCCCATTCCGTCCTGTTCCTTGCAAGCATTTCGGCCGTCTTGGGTTCGGTATACTCCATGGGCTTTTTTGTGTAGAGCACATCGGTCACATAATTTCCCTCGGGTAATTCGTCGTAACATATCGAACATAGATAGTCGCTTCCCGTATCTGCCGTATCGGTGTAATTCTTATGCGTGCAATCTTTGGAGTAGGGGATAACGTCGTATGTTCGGAATTCACGATACATTAATCCCTCAAGAGGCTTGGGATTCTGCATGTACTGGGTCTCAAATATGAAGGGATCCGCTTCTTGGTATCGCTTTAATTTATCAAGCGCGAACCGATCCTCCCAAAGTGCACGTTCGGTAGGTAGCCCTGCATCTAAGATTGCGGGGAATTTGACAACATCCCATTCTCCACCTTCCTCTATCATGCCTTCAAGCTGCAATAAGTATCCGCAAAAATCATCTGGAGCGAGCCTTTGAGCTGTTACAATGACCGGGGTGTGAACGTCATTAAGACGGTTCTTGAATGTAGAAGTCCACAGTTCGCCAATGCGCTCTTTGGTAGTACTGGAGTAGCTATCCTGAGCCTTCATTGGGTCGTCAATACTCATTGCACCGCTGAATTCTTGTGCTCCCAGTTTACCGCATCCAAACCCTGTTATTTGGCCCATAAAGGGAGCCGCATACATTACGCCCCCGCTTGAGGTGGATATACTTCCTTTGGCATTGCTGGACAGTTCGACATTTGGGAAGAATGCGCGGTAATTGGGATCCTCCATGATCCTTCGTATGTTCGTAACATTCCGGGTAGTAAGTTGATCGCTACTCGAAAGATGCATGAACTCGGAACGCGGATTGATGGCAAATCCTATCGCAGAGAAAGACACGACGGCTAACTCTGTTTTAGAATGTCGCGGAGGAATGTTAAACATGAGCCTATTAGTCGGGTGGTCTCCACGGAGTACTTGGTCGAGTTTATGGCATATTATTCGATGATGGGGCGCAATCCGAAAAGGTTGTTTGTTCACAGCCTCGAACATTACGGACGTAAATGCCAAACACCCTTCCTTCAACAAGAAGTCACCTACACTGGAATAATCAGTCATCGCTCCTGCTCATTTGTATTAATTGAAAGAAACGATCTGTGTTGAATGTCGGCTGCGGAAGGTCATTACCTTTAGTGTCAGTGTTGGCAGTTTTCTCCGGGGCATTGTATCCGAGCATGCGGTTGATGGTTTCTATCGCCTTGCTTTTGTCCATCAATTCCACGACGGGGCTACCTGAACGGTCAATCTTTATGGACTGGATTAAACGCCGTTTTTCAGGCGGAAGAGATTTTAGGTCTTGGAAAGAAATTGAGGGGACCTGCCGTACGCCATATTCGGTTTTCATATCAACCATGTCGGCATCGACAAAGTCGAGTACGTCGGCATTAATGATGGATACATTAAGCCGGATTAGCTCCTCTTTGGTGATAAGTTCTTTTTCGGCTAATTGGGCTTGAAGTTGTTTTACCCTTACCGTAACCTTACCGTTAGAAAGCAATTGAGATGCCTTGACAGATATCACATTATCTGTCATTCTGGAACAGTCATACGCAAAACGATACGCCTCGGATGCGTTGCCGCACTCGAGGTACTTGTTGCAGAACTTCTCCTGCTTTATCGTCAGCTTCCCTTCTGCCATGAAAAACAATCTCTCAGGGCAAAGGTGGGAGCAGGCATTTTAATAACAATGGATTCCGCCCCTAATTTTTGAGGCTTTTATCTTTGGACGGATTGTTCTAAAGGTTTGTGTTTTCTCTATAAGGGAACCTTATTTTGGCGGCCTTCATTGTCCTAAAGGTACAAAAAAGCCCCGGTCATACGGCCGGGGCTGATGTTGAACGAACTTCTCACTATTTATTCATGTAGTCAATCAAATCCTGCGCAGGACATCCCATTGTCCGCAGATTAGATTTTATTCCTTGCGCATCTTCATATTTTAATATTTCATCAAGCATGATCTCAAAAGAACGCTTTGCCTCTTCTTCGTTGTTGCCGTATCCGAGTATATCAAGAAACTCGCAATGAGCGTAATGGATATTATCCTCTTCATATAAAAGAACGGGTATGCGCTCGCTAAACTGTTGCGTTTTAATCATTCTTTTTGTCATCCTGCGTGTTTATTTCGGGATGTGATTCCAAATACATGTCGCGTAGTGGAATGCTCAACACAAAACATACATCCGAGATGGAGATGGCATAATCAACTTCTTTGCCCTCTTGTTTAATTTGAATAGATGGATAATTGTATACTATATTTTTAATCCCATCAAATATGGGACTACTCAAAAGGTCTATAAGCACCTCCTTGGACGCAATCTCTACGTCCAGCGGAGTACGAGGTTTTTTACTATCGATACGCTCAAATAAAAGCACCTTATTATCAGCGAGGAATTTATCGCCTACAATAATATCGAATATTTGTTTGCCGTTCTCATTGAGAACCATCGGACTATTTTTCATCGCTAAAACGTTTATTGCTTTTTGATCTTTTGTTACCAAATAATCTTTGATGCTCTTTACATCCATTTTAACGCTGTCAATATCCTTACGCAAGGTTTTCACATCGTTTCTTATCTCTTCAATAGCTGGCTCGTGAGCTTCACACGCTTTTACTCTTGCCTCAAACTTAAAATACCAACGACTAACTGTCCATACAACGGCCGCAACCACCAACATGGCAAATATGCCAGGGTAGTTTTGCATGATCCAATTCCATATAGTTTCAAGCATAGTAGTGGGTCTTTGTTACAAATATAACATATTTCATGCTAAAAAACGCACAAAGGTAGTGAATAATTATATACTTTGAGTAAAAAAGCCCCGACTGTGTGGCCGGGGCTGAAAGGTAGGGGAGGATTACCAGTCTTCTACATCTCCGCCTGTTATCCCATCTTTAATGGCTTTCTCTAATTGATTCTTCATTGCAATCATATACATACAACAAGCACAATACGCTTTTGCTCCAGCTTTCCGGGATAATCCAGCAGCGGCATCAACAAAGGGGAAAACCGCTTCCGGTTTGTAAATGCCCATTGTTGTCGAAACATTCCCTGACATTGCCCCCGCAACACCTCCTCTATTTACTGATTCATATTCTTGGATGGTTGTAATAAGTCGGGCTCGACCGTCTTTAATATCTATCCGAAAGAGAACATAGGCGCTGATTTCATAACTAATTGCAAATCCGACCTGTTCTGCAATGTTTTTCAAATAACCTTTCGCGAGTATAGTCCCCGCATCTTTTTCATTTAATTGAATTACTGATTTTCCTGAATTAAATGTGTGAACGAACCATGAGTTAGTTTGAATATATATCTGATCTTTAGATAACGATGGTGCTTGGATAATGTTAATCATTGATATGTTGCCGTTGTTGTCTATACCGGCAACTTGATCCCTAAAAAATAGTGCCGCGCTTAAATAATCAATATTCCCATCATGGTTACCATCTAAAATATCTAAAATGTCAGCATATTCGTTTTTACTATACGAAACGCTTTCATACGAATTAAGGTTCATCAGCTTATCAAAAGCATGTGATTGCATTTTCTCTCTTTCCGCTATAGACGCTGCTTTTGCCTCTTCATTTAACCTATTTGATTCCAAGTCGTTAATTTGCTGTACGGCCTGACGCCCATATTTTTCTATAAAATCTTTTTTTGGCACATATGATTCCGTTTCTGGGTCAAAATAAAGTTGTTTCCCTTCATGGATAATAGCCAAACTTGCAACATTATGCGCGGCAATTATTTCTTGCGCCTTTTTAAGGTTATAAGGCTGCTTCGCATTGACATTATAGGTAATACCTAAAGTAATAATTATTAGTAAAAGTTTTTTCATGAGTTTATGAATTTACCCCTATCGAAATGAGTTGGTAAGAAAAGAGTAAAAAATATTTGTGCTATTGAAATAAACCGAAGTTTTTATGTTTTGGTCTGCGGGCGCCCCGGTCATTTTTAAAGGAGACCGTAATCTCCTTTAAATGTGTTTTAGTTGTTTATAACTTCAGAACCATATGGCTCTATTTTGTTATATCTCGTTCGTTCAAATGGAGAAGGCACAAGGCTAATTAGAATACCGCTATGCCTCTTTTTTTTGGGCAGCAGCTTCTGCCCCAGGTGTGATGCCTTGCATCTTCTCGATGATGGTGATCAGTCTGGATACTTCCTGATCTCGTCGTTCGAGAGCTTCAAAGAATTTCATTCTCTCCATAGTATCTAAGTTGTTTATTTCAGCTTTCGTTGGCGTGACGTCTTCGCCTCCTTGGCTGACAGGTTGGTCGGTAGTTTTGAGCATTGACCCTTTTTCGGTCAATAGCCAATCTTTGTTTAGATTGTTGTTTAGGTTGCAAAGTCTTGTTATAAAGTCTTCAGGTCTTTTGTTGGGAGAATTAACCACTTGAGAGAATGCAGATTTATTAGAATAGCCCATAAGAACCCCAATTCCTTCTTGGTTTTTAGCGATTCCAGTCCCTATAAGCCATTTTATAGCTTTTTTTATTCTCTCAGTATCAGTCATTTGTAAAATAAACTAAAAATAGTTTAGTATTTATTTGTTTGTGTGCTAAACAAAGTTTATATTTGCAATGTAGAACTAAACTACACCGCAAAGGTAGAGTGTTCTACACCGATAAACAATGTAAAGATATACAAAAATAGTTGAAACAACCAAATCCGAAGGGTCAAAATATTGTGTCAATAGGGTTTATGCAAAGTAATACCGGAATATCAATCCCGCAACCACTAATATAAAGGAAATATATGCAACCCACTCACAAACCGAAAAGAACCACGATTTACCGACGCTGGAAATTGTTCTGTATTCGCCGTCAACGAGCAAAGCGTCGTCGGCAGGAATCAATAGCGTTTTTTTCAAGGCGTCAAATCGTTCTTCGATCCTGCGCATTAATTGGCTTGTGGCGCGAATATTTTGATACAGAGAGCCCAGAAGAGCGAGCAGACATATTCCGTTCAGCAATACTGTCGCAGTGTTTAGATACCAGATGGCGCGATCGGGGCCGCAACATCCTGTGTCGGGGCTACTGCCCGATATGGAATCCCCCAGCGAACAAACAAGAGTCAGAATCGTTGCCGCCGCAATAAACATGGTAGAATGTACACGGTATTTCCAGATTGCGGTCTGATCCAATAATTCGCTATGTTTTTGTACAAGTGAATCAGCGTATCGGAGGATTTCTTTGTGACGCTCTTGCATGTCTTACTGGTTCTTTGATGTCAGGTTTTTTATGGTTTCGGAAAGGTTCTCGATAGTGCGCTGCTGGGAGGCCGACATGTTATCGCCTGGCGCGTTCAAATCGTAGCCTATCATTTGAAGGACGCTCTCAATTTCCGAGTAGTTATCGGTTAATCGTTTTATTGTTCTACTCACATTTTGAGGTGCTATTTTAAGTTTTTCGGCAAGTTCTCTCTTAGTTACACCGCGATCCCGCAAAATTTTTTCAATATCCAAACTCATATAAACCAACGTGTTATGAAGTTATAATTAAATACCGAGCAAAAATAATCGCAAATTAATTTGATGATAATCGAATTGTGATTATATTTGCATTGTGATACACCGCAAAGGTATAGCCAACTACCGATAATTAAAATGTAAATATATACAAAAAAACAATAGCGCCATGAAAACTTACGACAAAAGCAAGATTATGAAGAATGCGTGGTACTTGAAACGGGTGCAATCGTCGATGACCTTTTCGGCCTGCTTGAAAAAAGCGTGGCGCAACGAGAAGTTGGCAATCATGACGGCGAAGATCGAGAACCGCCCGACGGAGCAGCCGAAGGCCACGGAGTACCGCCCCGAGCTGTTGACGGTGCCGTCAGATTTCTATGGCGTCCGCGGAATGTACTATGGAGACTAAAAAATAACCATACCATGAATGAATTAATCACTGACCGCTTGGCTACACTGATTGAGGAGCAAGCCGCCTGCATCGAACAAATAATGGCGCTCTTGGATAAATAAATAAATCTATGAATACTCAAAAGAACGACATCGAACGCTGTGCCTTTGTAAAAGGCTACAATATCATCCGTGCTCGAAGAAGGGGCCGCGACCTTGCCAGCATTGCAATGGACGAAATCAGTCAGGCATTAAAAGATGGCGGGCTGTCGAACAGGGCATTTCACAACCGCAAATACGGCTATGTGAACCACACCCCCACGGAGCGGGAGAAGATAGAGCAGATTTTCATGAAGTGGGGTGTAGATAGCCCTTGGGGTTTGGCATAGGACAATGAAAACCGACACCATACTTAGTAAGCGCGAGCGTGAGGTGATAAACCTCGTAGTATTGGGCTACTCAGCTCGGGAGATCGCAGAGCGGCTTAACGTCATCTACCAGTGTGTGGCGAATCATCTGCAAAGCATCTACGACAAGACGGGCTGCAAGCGAACATTGCATGCACTTGTCACCTGGTATTTCACGCAGAACTTCGGCATCACGCTTAACATATCGGAAATGACCCGGCGGGTCGGAGCGGCGATTCTTCTCTGCCTGTTCTCGGTTGAATTATTGAGCTCCAGCTTTGAGTGTCGCATGATGCGCCGAGCAAGGCGTAGAGCTGACGATATAGAGATACTTACGGTAATTGAGGATTAACCACGGACTTTAAACACAAAATATAACCCACCATGAAAACAATTTATCTCTGGGTTTCAGGCAAAGGCTGGACACCCTTTCAGTACAATGAACTTTCTGAATTAGCCGCCGAATTTAAGGCGCGCAATATCAAACTGGGCAACGAGTGCGAACTGGGCGACGGGTGCGAACTGGGCGACGGGTGCAAACTGGGCGACGGGTGCAAACTGGGCGACGG